>RRZT010099897.1_pt1 | contig 41434 bp, 35 predicted proteins | sample 2165551 | NCBI WGS metagenome assembly RRZT01 (sample SAMN10456910, study PRJNA506462) | wastewater metagenome | biome: wastewater; feature: sludge; material: wastewater sludge; isolation source: wastewater sludge with Escherichia coli K12::gfp cells carrying plasmid... | place: USA: Moscow, Idaho...
CCATCTAATTAAAACACCCAACCAATCGGTAGCTTTAATGGACGAGTGGGAGAGTAAGCTAAAAAAACTGATAGAAGTCACTGTTGATGAAGATGTTAGGTCGTTGGCTGGCGTCCCATCGTGGTTTTTGGTTTTACTCACTAATATTCTTAAGGAGAGTGGGAAATCTAATATCTTGGAAGTTTGGCCTAATCTAGAGCTTTTCATTCATGGAGGAATTAGTTTCACACCCTATCGAGAACAGTTTAAGAAACTTATTCCTAGCGATAAGATGCACTATATGGAGACTTATAATGCGTCTGAGGGATTCTTCGGTATTCAAACAGATCCAACTTCTTCATCCATGCTTCTGATGCTCGATTATGGTATTTTCTACGAGTTTATTACGATGGCCGAGTTAGAGAAGGGAACCAGTGGTAAAGCAATTACCATTGAGGAGATCGAACTTAACACGAATTATGCTATTGTTATCACCACAAATGGGGGATTGTGGCGCTATTTAATTGGTGATACAATCATGTTTACCTCAAAATACCCTTATAAATTCACCATCAGTGGCCGGACAAAGCAATACATTAATGCTTTTGGCGAGGAGGTAATCGTAGATAATGCCGAGAAAGCCCTAAAAGCTGCCTGTGAGGCTACTAAGAGTATTGTTTTGGAATATACAGCTGCACCTCGATTTATGAGTGCTGGAAACAATACTGGAGCGCATGAGTGGATCATTGAGTTTTCTCAAGCACCCGAAGATTTGGTTAAATTCACCAACGTTCTTGATGATACTTTAAAGAGCATCAATAGTGATTACGAGGCTAAAAGACACAAAGGATTGGCTTTAAAAGACCCAATTATTAATGTTGCAAGAGAGAATCTTTTTATCGATTGGATGAAGCAACGCAATAAATTGGGGGGGCAGAATAAAGTCCCTCGATTGTCTAATAACCGCGACTATATAGACCAGCTGCTCAAGTTGAACGCTTAATCTATCTTGCGCAACAAGATAGATTATTTGATATAAAATACTGACTACTATCTGTTTGAGAAGCAACACGCTTGCCATCTACCCAAATCTCGTAAGTCACCGTTGTTGGTTGATCGTTATAGGTAGAAAAATAGAGTGCAATTGGCTCACCTTTTTTAACTTTACGCCTAGTTTCGGTTACCCAAGGAAGTGTTACTTTTTGATTTAATAGTTTTCCTTTTCCAATTTTGTAATCTACCTCCACTGGAATCGTGTGGTTGTCTGAAAGAATTTTATATTGAATAGTTACCATTCTCTCGTCAGACATATTGTTGGCAAATACTTCTGAAATAAAGCCTGTTGAACTAATTGTTAGTATTCCTAATACAGATACAAATGCCCCAATCACGAAAAACTTACTACTTGTTTTCATAACTATATTTTTTATTGATAATTACCAAAATTACAATGGTTTACCGCAATAGCCAAACGTTTAAAGGTGTATTATTTTGCAATTTGATAAACCTAACTTAAGGGGTGACGAATCACTATATTTGAATGGCGAACGTTTAAGTGTAAAAAAGTGTATTTTTCTATTAAAAAATTGCGATATTTGCGAAATAGTTTCGCAACTCACTTACAACTCAATATTCAGGCGTATGACAAATTTAAGTGTAAAGTTTTTGGCAATTTTTCTCATTGGTGCATCTCTCTACTCTTGTCAAAAGGAGGATGATTTTATTGAACCAACAACTACACCTACGCCTGTTGTGCCACCAGTTGTTGACCCACCAGTTCTAGAGGTTGGCGCCAGTTATAAAGCTCTCAATACTATTTTTGATATCACGTCGGTTCCGTCAATAACTCTCGAATTCTCTAAAGATGAGTGGAATAAGCTACTCAACTATTATGATATGTATGAAGATAATCAAGAATATGTGGTAAGCTCCTTTGCCATTAATCGTGCTGGTGTTATCTCTGCAATCGATAGTATTGGAATCAGATTAAGGGGCAATACAAGCCGTAACAGACCCGAGGGTGATTCTGGACAGCCTCACTCCACTTCTAATGCAGATTGGCATCATGCCCATTTCTCATTGAGTTTTGAAGAGTTTAGAGATAATCAAGAGTATTTGGGTCTCGAAAAACTTAACCTTAAGTGGTTTAAAGATGATCCTAGTTATGCAAGAGAGGTTTATTGCTACGACTTATTTGAGCGTTTTGGTGTTTGGACAGCTCCTCAATCAAGCTACTGTAAATTAACAGTTAAAGTTAAGGGCGATAATAAGGCTGCTTATTTTGGTGTTTATCAAATGGTTGAACCTGTTGATAAAAAGTATTTAAAGGCGCGCGAAGATCTGTTTGGTTATTCGGGTGGAAATTTATGGAAGGGCTCGTGGGGAGCTGGCTTGCGCGATGCTAATAGTAGTGATATGGGTGTTGATGTTAATACGTTATCTCAATCAACCTCAAAAACTTATACATATAGTCTCAAAACCAATAAAAAGAGTCTTGATGCCGCTAAAACTCAACTGAGTAATTTCATCAAAAGTTTAAACTCAAAATCGGGTAGTGATTTAAAGGTATGGTTAGAGTCGAATGTTGATGTAGATATGTTTTTAAAAGCCTATGCTGTAAATGTTATGGTTGGCATGTGGGACGATTATTGGTTAAATACTAACAACTATTATTTCTATTTCGATGATAATAATAAGTTTACCTTTATTCCTTACGATTACGACAATACATTAGGCACCTCCTTAATAATTGATAGTGGAACTACAGATTTATTAAAATGGGGAAATAACGAAAATAGTCCATTAATTCCGAAGATTCTCTCAGTTACTGAATATAAAACTAAGTATATCAATTATTTATATGATTTAATTGATCCTTCAAAGGAACTATTTGATTACTCTTCAAGTGTTAGTCGGATAATGGGTTGGCAAAATATGATCTCTTCTTACGTTTCAAATGATACACAAGAAGATATGACAATTTACGACGAACCAGCAAGTTGGGGAAACCAATCCAATTATCGACTTCTCTCTCCTTCAAATAATTTCTTTAAGATAAAAGCGGGAAGCTTGCCAGCTAAAATTAATTAATAGATTAAAACCTTATAGTGCCTCAAGGGCGATAACGGTTACGTCGTCAAAAACTGCACCTGTGGTTAATTGACGATAAATCGACTCTTTAATGGTGTTTAGTGCCTGAACCAGCGTTTTGTCCGATTGAATAATGGTTTCGATTGGAATAAGGTCTGATTTAATGCTATCGCCACGCTCTAACTCAACTAATCCATCTGTAAATGCAAAGAATTTCCCATTTTTAGGGATAATGGTTTTACCAACTTCAATTGAAGGAATAGTATCCAACATACCCAATCCAATGCACCCTTTATTGAGTTTAATAAGCTCTTTTTTACGTGGATCTTTAATTATTGGGGGTAGATGACCTGCATTAACATAGGTAAGTTTTCCATTAGAAAGATCGTATTTAGCCAAAAAGATGGTAATAAATCTATCGCCATAAGTGCTAGCAAGAACACGCTCATTAAGTATGGTTACCAGTTTTTTAAGGTCAATTTTGGCTGTAAATACAGTTCTAAAAACTGCTTGAAAGTTGGACATTAGCATGGCTGCCGAAATACCTTTTCCAGAGACATCTGCTATACAGAATCCTATTGTACTTTTTGATAATTGAATAAAATCGTAGTAATCACCTCCAACACCAAAGTGTGGATGGTAAAAGGTTTGAATATTTAGCTTTGGACTCTTAGGTAGTTGTGAATCTTCAGGAATTAGTTGAAGTTGAATTTTGGTTGCCAACTCCATCTCTTTTGCCATTGTTTGTTCCTCAAGAATCATCATCTCAACTCGCTTGTTTTCGATAGAAACAATGACTAAGTTGCAGATAAGCTGAATGAGTTTTAGATGTTTAATGGTTGGGCTAATTCCAATAGACTCTTTTGAAGTCTCCTCTTCTTCTTCTGAAGGGTCGTCGTGCTTTCTTTTCTTGTATGATAGCTCCTCTTTGCCAATTGTGTTATGACCATTTGAGAAGCTCTCTTCGGGCTCGTCGTTATATCCTATAAGAACAAATCCAATTGGTTTAAAACGATGGAAAAGTGGAATGATGGCATCAAACATTCCTAAATGAGGCGGATGGTCAACCGAGATAGTCTCAATTTGACTATACACGAGTAGATCTTCCTCAATATTGATCGCATCTCTTACCTCGGGGTCAACGCCACTCATTAAAAGAGTACTCCACTCGGCACCTTTATAGTGCGTAAATATAAGTACTTTGCTAAGGTTTAGTTGGTCAATTAGTATAACCTCAATCTCTTCTACTAGTTTTTCAGGTGAGAAATCTGCGTTGATAGTCTGCACAATATTTAATAAAATATTGAGTCTATCTTTATACATTCTTATCGAACCTTTACTCTTTTCGTCCAACATTGGAAGCGATTGAATTTTTGCTATTAAATATACGCAAAATAATAAGAATTGTTATAAAACAACTCTTATTATCTAAATAATATTTTGTTTAATTTCAAACAAGTTTATTCTCTAACACGCTCAACGTAGCTGTTGTCGCGAGTGTCAACTTTGATTTTTTCTCCTATCTCAACAAATAACGGAACCATAATTATTGCACCAGTATCTATTGTTGCCTGTTTTAATGAGTTTGTTGATGAGGTGTCGCCTCTTACTCCTGGCTCAGTGTATGTTACTTCATATACGATAAATGGAGGTAGATAGACAATTAGAGGTGTTTCTGTATCCACGTGATACATAACTTCACATGCCTGTCCTTCACGCAATAGAGGAAGGTTTTCGATGATTCCTTCAGGAACAGTTATTTGTTCAAATGACTCAAGGTGCATGAAGTTATAGCCAGACTCCTCTTTATATAAAAATTGGTAAGGACGTCGTTCAACTCTCGCTTCATCAACCTTAACACCTGCAGAAAAGGTGTTTTCGATAACCTTACCGTTCGATACGTTTTTTAATTTTGTTCTAACAAATGCAGGGCCTTTTCCTGGCTTAACATGTTGAAACTGAACTATAGTGTATAACTGACCGTTGTAGTTAATACACATTCCATTGCGAAAATCTGCTGTAGTAGCCATTTTAAATATTATATGAATTCAAAACCTTAAAAAATGCGACTGCAAAGATAATGAATTCAATGAAAAGAAGTTTATAAAAATGCAACATCAAAAGAAGATTTGCGAAATATATTTTTCTATTTAGACTTATTGAACATAAAAGGGTATTGAACACCTGCATATTTATCTAATTCTACTACAAATGAGCCTACAACGATTTCAAATTGCACCTTGATTGGGGCTCTATTTCCATCTCTTGACACCCAAAAACTCATGTGTTCTAAAGTTTCGATTTTATTCTCCTTTCTTTCGCAAAGTGAGAATTTATAACACTCGATCTCTCCAAATTTTGTCTCTACCATTTCTGTTCCACGGTATTGTAAGATGAGTTCAAAAATCTTATCACAAAAAAAAGGTTTGAAGATAAGAATCTGGTTAGGGTTTAGGTTTTCTGAAAATGCATTATTTCTCGCAAAATAGAAGGTTGAGAGAATATCTTGGATGTCTGCCGTAAGTTTATGTACACCACTTCGTTTGCTTATCGCTTCTGCTTCCTTTCTGTTATAGGTTACCTCGTTGTAATGGTGGTATCGCCCTTCATTAATATCTCTAATGGAAAGATGCGGCAAGTGGGTGTTTGAATCTATTATTGTTTCGTATCGATCTCTAATTTTATATAGATAATCTGCTACTCCAATTGTTTGGGCATGTGCTTTAATGTAGTAGCTTGGTATTCCATTATAGATGGTGTCATTAACAGATAAGTTGGCTGTTGCGCCCGTATAAAAGCCAAATGATACGGTGTATGATAAATACTCGCCTGATTTAAAGGAGTTTGTAACACTAAGTGGGTAACGATAGGGGATACCCACCTCAGCACTTAAAATTGAAGTGAATACAAGAACTATATAAGATGAAATTAGTAACCTCTTAACCATGAAGATGAAGTTCTGTTGGTTTTTGTAATCACACACTTAAGTTAACAAATAAATGGAGTTTTTGATCAATTTTTGAACAAGAATCTTGCCAAACCCGCTATTCTTTTTGATTTAAACACCATTCTTAAATTTCTCATATCATTTATTTTAATTGCTTTATTATCTTTGGTGCCAAAATCATTGTACTTCAGATGAAAAATATTCTTTATAGCGTTTATGCATTCTTTTTTGCCAATCGCAGATCTCTCTATTTTAACAAACTTCTTTTTCAGTTAAGTCTCAGAGGAATGGGCGTTTCTAACTATTTAAATTATAAGATAAGTGGTGAGAAACATTTTTTGAGTAAATTATTACCTAAATATAACCCCTCATTAATTTTTGATGTGGGGGCAAATGTTGGAAATTATTCAAAACTGATAAGAGAAAAGAATCGATGCGACATACTTGCCTTTGAGCCTAATCCTCCCACTACAAAGAGATTAAGGGATAATGTGCTGGCTTTAGACGGAGTAAAAGTATTTGAAATTGGATTTTCTGATTTTTCTGGCGAAACTGAAATTTTCGATAAGCAGAGTCAGGAGAGTACCAGTCAAGCATCTCTTTATAGCGAGGTAATATCTGATTATTATCATAGTGATATTAAAAGTACTAAGATTAAACTTGAGACAATAGACACCTTTTGCCAACGGGAGGGAATATCGCGAATTTCTCTTTTAAAGATTGATACTGAGGGAAATGAGTATAAGATTTTGTTGGGAGCATCAAAAATGATAGCAGAGGAAAGGATTGATCTCATCCATTTTGAATTTAATGTCATGAATATAACAAGTAGAGTCTTTTTTAAAGATTTTTTTAAACTACTTGCTAATTTTAATTTCTATAGGTTGTTGCCTCATTCTCTATTACCTATTAATTATGCGAATCCAGTGGAGTATGAGATTTTTGCATTTCAAAACATTATTGCAATAAGGAAAGATATTGATCAAGAGAGATAATTATGGAACCAAAAAAAAATAGTCGCACTCAACGTCAATTGTTTAGCTCTTATGTTACTACGACACTTTCAATATCATTGGTATTGTTTGTTTTAGGAACAATTGGGCTGCTGTTCTTAAATGTACAGCAACTCTCAACCTACGTAAAAGAGAATATTGGGTTAACACTAATTATAAAAAATGATGTTCGTGAAGCGGAAGCAAAGAGATTACAGAAGATCGTAGATATGTCTCCTTTTGTAAAATCGACCGAATATGTGGATAAGGAGCGAGGTGCTCAAGAGATGAAAGAGGAGTTTGGCGATGATTTTATTGCTTATCTTGGAAGGAATCCACTTCCTGTAATCATAAAAGTTAAACTAAATGCGCAATTTGCAAATCCGGAGAGCATGCAATTAGTTGAAAAGGCATTCTCATCCTATCCAGAGATCAAAGAGATCTATTATCAAAAAGATTTGATGTCTGCAATTAACCAGAATCTGCGTAAGATAACACTCATTCTCGGCTCTTTTGGGGTTATTTTACTTATCATCTCATTTGCACTTATAAACAACACTATTCGTTTGATGGTGTATAGTAAACGATTTATTATCAACACAATGCAATTGGTTGGTGCTACAAAAGGGTTTATTCGAAAACCATTTTTGAAAAATAGTATCTTACATGGATTAATAGGATCATTTATCTCGATCATGCTTCTCTCTTCCGTTATTTACTGGCTTCAAAATGAGTTAGAGGGTGTCATTGGCTTTTCCGAAATAACACCTATCTTACTTCTGTTTGGCATGGTTATAAGTTTCGGAATTCTGATTACATTTGTATCCACATTTTTGGCATTAAATAAATACTTGAAGCTGAGAACAGATGAGCTCTATTTTTAATTTGAAAAATATTATATAATGAGTAAGATAACGAACACTAAAGAGGCACAAACTACAACAAAAGGCAGTCAAGGTGCTTTTGAATTTGCCTTATCAAAAGAGAACTATAAACTACTTTTAATCGGATTTGGGATCATCTTATTGGGGTTTTTACTGATGATGGGAAGTGCCAACAATGATCCAAAAGTATTTAATAACGACATCTACTCTTTCCGTCGAATTGTATTAGCTCCGTTGGTGGTTTTAGCTGGATTCATCTTTGAGATCTATGCAATCATGAAAAAGCCAAAGCAACAAGAGTAATCTACTCTTTTTATCCTTTTTATTGAAAATCACTCTTATTGAGTGTTAATTTGTTATTATTTGCACTCACTAATGAATCCTTATAAACAAGAGTATAATTTTGAATCAGGGGAGGTTATTCTTCTTGATAAGCCTTTAAAATGGACATCGTTTGATTTGGTTAAAAGAGTTCGTTCGAGGATTATACGCCATCTAGGAATAAAGAAAATTAAGGTTGGTCATGCTGGAACGTTAGATCCACTTGCCACTGGGCTAATGATTATTTGTACTGGCAAGGCAACCAAACAAATTGATAGTTTTTTGTCGGACACGAAAGAGTATATTGCCAAAATATATCTCGGAGCGACTACTCCTACCTACGATCTAGAGTCAACGGTTGATCAGGAGTATCCTACTGCGCATATTACCAGAGAGGTCGTTGAAAAGGCTTTAGAAAAGTTAACAGGTGAGATTGAGCAAGTGCCTCCCATTTTTTCAGCTATAAAGGTTGATGGACAAAGAGCCTACGATTTGGCTAGAGATGGGAAAGATGTTGAGATAAGTGCTCGAAAGGTGATCATCTATGAGACTGAAATAGTGAATTTTGAGATGCCCTATCTTGAGGTTAGAATTTCTTGCAGTAAGGGTACTTATATTCGCTCATTTGCTCGAGATATTGGTGTTTTGCTAAATAGTGGGGCATATTTAGCAGGGCTAATTCGTACGAAGATAGGCCCATACTTATTAACGGATGCCCATGATAGCCATGAATTTTTAAATTTTTTAGAAAATTTGAAACAAAATTCAAAATCGCACGTATAACAAATTTCACTAGTTCTTTATATTAAGTAATCATATGAAGTTATCCAAGTTTAAGTTCAACTTACCAGAGGAGTTAATTGCAACCCACCCAACCGAACACCGTGATGAATCAAGATTAATGGTTCTTCATAAAAAAACCGGACAAATAGAGCACCGCGTATTTAAAGATTTGATAGAGTATTTCGACGATAAAGATGTTTTGGTATTTAATAATACCAAAGTTTTTCCTGCCCGTTTATATGGAAATAAGGAGAAGACAGGTGCTGAAATTGAGGTTTTTTTGTTGCGCGAGTTAAATCAAGAGCAAAAACTTTGGGATGTTTTAGTGGATCCGGCTCGTAAAATACGTATTGGAAATAAGCTCTATTTTGGTGCTAACGACGAGTTGGTTGCTGAGGTAATTGATAATACAACTTCGAGAGGAAGAACACTTCGATTTTTATACGATAAATCACACGATGAATTTAAGGCTCTTTTATACTCTTTGGGTGAAACACCAATTCCAAAGAATTTGAATCGTAAAGTTGTACCTGAGGATAAAGAACGTTATCAAACAATTTTTGCAAAGAATGAAGGGGCCGTTGCGGCACCAACAGCAGGCTTGCATTTCAGTCGTGAGCTAATGCGTCGATTAGAGATCAAAGGTGTCGAGTTTAGCGAGATTACTTGCCATATTGGTATGGGTAATTTCAAGTCGGTTGATGTTGAAGATCTTACAAAGCATAAGATGGAGTCTGAGCAGATTTTTATATACGATGCAGTTGCAGATGTTGTTAATAAGGCAAAAGATGAAAATCGTAGAATTTGCGCGGTTGGAACTACTGTAATGCGGACTTTGGAGAGTTCTGTTACAACCAAAGGTCATGTTAAGCCATTTGAAGGGTGGACTAATAAGTTTATCTTTCCTAATTACGATTTTAGTGTGGCAAATAGCATGATTAGCAATTTTCATCTTCCACTCTCTACGTTATTAATGATGGTGACAGCATTTGGTGGTTATGATTTTGTGATGAAAGCTTATGCTGAGGCTGTTAAAGAGAAGTATCGTTTTGGTACTTATGGTGATGCAATGTTGATTATTCCTTAGTAGTACGATATAGAATAGACTATTGAACCGCTTTGTATAGAGCGGTTTTTTAGTTTTTTTTAACTCTCATAAAATGCTTATTATCACTATCTTTATGATAGAGATTTATAGATTTTAAAAATATAAAATACCTGTTATGAGCGAGAAGAAGATGAGGATAGGAATACTATCAGCTGGAGGTGATTGTCCGGGTATCAATGCCGCAATTAGAGGCGTTGGAAAGACTGCGATTGTTGAGTATGGGATGGAAGTGATAGGGATTGCTAATGGCTTTAGTGGCTTGGTTGATGTAGAGACAATACCACTAAACGAGCAGCTACTTTCGGGTATTTTAACGTTAGGTGGTACTATTCTAGGCACCTCGCGCATGAAACCGTTTAAAAGCGATGAGATGGGCGACAAGTATGTGAAGCCTAGAGTCATTGTTGAGAATTATCATAAATTAGGATTAGACGCTTTGGTTTGTATTGGGGGTAATGGTACCCAAAAAACCGCTTCGTTATTAGCAAAAGAGGGACTTAATATAATTGGCATTCCAAAAACTATTGACAACGATGTTTTTGGAACAGATATTACTTTTGGATTTGATTCCGCGGTTAATATTGCAACCGAGGCGATAGACCGATTGCATACAACGGCCAATTCGCATAAACGAGCAATGGTTATTGAGGTAATGGGCCATCATGCTGGATGGATTGCCCTCTACTCAGGTATGGCAGGTGGCGGCGATGTTATACTCGTTCCTGAGATCCCTTATGATATAAACCATGTAATTAAGACGATTAACGACAGAGTTTTGCGAGGTAAGGATTATTCTATTGTAGTGGTTGCCGAGGGGATTGTTCATCCTGACAAAAAGTCGGCAGGAGCCTATATTGCCAAGAAGATTTCTGAGCATACGGGTATGGAGACCCGAGAAACGATTTTAGGTTATACGCAAAGAGGCGGAAGCCCATCGCCTATGGATAGGATTTTAGCAACAAGATACGGCTCGCATGCAGCTGAATTAATTGCGAAGAACCAATTTGGAGTGATGATTTCCATAAAAGATAATGAATTAACATCGATCCCATTAGAACAAGTTGAGGATAAATTACGTTTACTAACACCCGATAATCCGCTTATAATGAAAGGGCGTAAGATGGGTGTATGTTTTGGAGATGAATATGAAAGATAGAATGACAAACGAAGAGATTAAGGAGTTAAATAGCAAATTAAAAGATGCTACACCTCAGGAGGTAATTAATTATTTTGGCGAATTATACGGTACTAAGATTGCACTTAGTACGAGTTTGGGTGCTGAAGATCAAGTGCTTACTGAGATGGTAAGTAACACATCGTCACCTATAAAAGTTTTTACCTTGGATACAGGACGACTATTTCCCGAGACTTATGATTTGATTGATAGAACCTCGAAGAAATTTAAGATAAAAATTGATGTGTATTTTCCAAAGCATGAGGCTGTTCAGGCTATGGTAGCTAAAAAGGGTATGAATCTGTTTTTTGATAGTGTAGAGAATCGTAAGGAGTGTTGTAATACCCGTAAATTAGAACCTTTAAAACGTGCGTTTGAGACAATTGATGCATGGATTTGTGGTTTACGTGCCGAGCAATCGGTTACTCGAACTGCCATTGAGGTTGTGGAGTGGGATGAGAATAATCAAAAACTTAAAATTAATCCATTAGCGCATTGGAGCGAAAAGATGGTTTGGGACTATATTAAAGAGAAGAAGATACCTTATAATCCACTTCACGACAAGAGCTATCCAAGCATTGGATGTCAGCCTTGTACTCGCGCAATTTTTGAAGGAGAAGATGTTAGAGCTGGCCGTTGGTGGTGGGAGAACCCCGACACGAAGGAGTGTGGGTTGCACAAGAAATAAAAAGAAGAGGGCTGTCGATTTTTTTATCTGACAGCCCTCTCTTTTTATTCTATGAAGAGTTTTCTCTCTTTGGGATATTTTATTCTATATTTGAGGTTCAATTCTCTCTTTTCGTTGGGTTCAAGATTTAGTTTCCAAGTAATTTCGCCACTCTCTTTCTTCAATTCACCGCCTGATAACTCATCTGTAATAACTTCTATTTCATCAAGTGTAGAAACTGGAATTTGGTCTTGCAGTGTTATTTTAATAGGTGCTTTTTTACCGTTTTTAACACTAATCATCCAGTTTCGTTCTGTTTCGCGTTTAGAGCCAAATAGTTTACTGCTACTTAGACCTTTTGATTTATCACGTTTTATTTGCACCGATCTGTCTCGACCTAAAGAGAGCGATAGAGTATCCTTCATTCCCCGCGTATCTAAAACAGTCTTTCCAACAAAAGTGTTTTCGTAGAAGAGATTAGCCTCACCGTCTAAAAGATTGAGTTTTTGCCATTCGGTTATATTTGCTCTTAAAAAGGCATCACTATCAATTTTTGGAATTGAGAAGTACTCAAAATCGGCATCTAACTCAAAACTCTCCATTTCAACGGTTGTAAGTTTATTGTCTGAATGAATTAAATAGGGTTTTTTGATCTCAAATTCAACCAGCGTAGTTGTTTCGACTTGTTCCACTGAAGGCACTTTGTTCTGTGAGGCAATTTTACGTGCCTTTGAGGGCGCTGGCTGCGCTCGTGATTCCTCCATAATCATTGGCTCAGAATCATAATTATTCGTTGTGCCATAACCAATTACCACAACTTCTTCTAATGACTCGTTATCAGGATTGAGGTAGATATTCATGTTCGCACCAGCAACGTTGCTTAATTCCGTTATGTATCCAAGATTAGAGAAGGATAATTGGCATTTATTATTGGGAATTGAAAGTGAATATTTACCCTCTAAATTAGTGACGGTACCAATTGTTGTTCCAGTTATGTTTATGCTTGTACCTACAAGTGGCTCGCCAGTTTCAGCATCGAAGACAAAACCTGTGACTTGATTACCTTCAAATGGTTTGTAACTTGGAGGTAGCGTTGAGTAGTTCAGATAGTAGGTCTGCAATTGAGGGGCAACCGCACCACGTTTGGGATCGCCCGAAGAGAACTTTAATCTTACGTTTTTCCACTCTTCTTTTGTGTTTTGGTGCACGTTTGCTTTGTACACAAGCGCAATTGGATCTGATATACTATTGGCTCTGATGTCGTAAGTTGGAAACCAGCCAGCATTTGAGACGTAGTAAGAAAGTTCCAATTGGGAAGTGCAAGGGGTGTCGGAATCTAGTTTGACAAGAACTTCGCCCTGTGGATCAGATTTTCGGGAGGTTATTTGAAGCCGTTCCAATTGTATCTTTTGAATCCTTTCGTTAAGCTCATTGATGCGCTTATTGATCTGTATTTGCTCCATCTTTAGAGCTTCCATCTGTTGTTTGAAATACTCTGCAGTCTCTTTAAGAGTGACTAGAGAAGTTGATTCGTTTTTGCCACCAATATTTTTGTTGATTGCTAAAAAGCTTATGGCTTCATTGGTTATTTCCAGTTTCGTATTTTCAATTTTAATCTTGTCGGAGAACTCCTTTAGTTGGTTGTCCATTAGAACTACCTGTTGCGAACGAGATGCACTATCAGTATAGTTAAATTGATGATTTACAGATAGAACAGTTGGATTTCCTTTAACAATTACTTGTATTGTTTTGGTGTCAATGAAGGGAGATAGTTCAGTGAATTTAACAACATTTTTACCAGCAGGGAGTTCTATTGTTTTGTTTCGAACCACTCGTGCGCCGTTAATAAAAACGGTTACTTCATTTACCTCTGATTTAACGGTAATTTCCTTAAATTCTTGAGCCGTTAAGGATATCGATAATAGAGCGAAGATGATAATCGTGAAATTTTTCTTCATGATAATATATTTTAGATATGATCATAAAGATATAAACTTTAGAATCTACAGATTCTAAAGTTTTTTTATTTTCCATTATTTATACAAAAGTGCATCAACCAGTAGTTTGTTGAGATAGACCCTATTTGATTGATGGTGAGTAAAATGAGATGATAAATGTATATATTAGACATCCAACGCAAAAGCTAATAGCGAATTCTAAAAAGGCACAAACTCCAAATAGCACTACAATAGTTAATGCTACGCTTTGTAAATGTAGAAATGCCGATATGAAAAGAAGTAAAGAGAAAATTAGCCCCAAACGAGCCGCAAATATCTTAGGGGCTTTATCCACCATTTTACTTTTAAGGGAGAGAACCTTGCTCAATGCTTTAGCTCCAGTTGCCAAAGGAGAGAACTTTCCATCGAAGAAACTTCTGCTTAAAAAGTCGAGGAGTAGTATCGCGGGAAATATTAAACTCCCACTAATTAAATAGGCTAATAGTAGGAGTACAACAAATAGAGCGGTTAATCGAGATATGTGCTCTGACATTCTCTCAGAAGATATAGGACATACAATGTTTTTCATAATCAATATATTGAGATTCGTAATTCTTTTATAATACAAAGATATGGAGAAATACTATACGACGGCAATAAAAGTCTATAAATTTTATAGATTAATTCATGTTTTTTAAGTAGGAATTATTCTGTATAACAATTCTGCTATTTTATAATGCCCATCTCTTTCATGAGAAATGAGGCGTTAAGTTTCTGCGAAACTCCTTTTTTTAGGATATAGTCGAAATGCAGTTCGTTGTTAATGAGTTCCACCTCAAAACATCGATTCTTTACTACGCCCGAGTAGCTATCTTCAAGCTCTCCGATGGCTAGGTCGTGGGTAGCAACAATAACGTTGGCATTGAGAGATATGAGGTTTTCGATAAAGCCGAACGATCCTTTTTGCTTATCATTGGAGTTGGTTCCACGCAACATCTCATCTAAGAAAACTATTGATTTTGGATTTGTTTTAACCCGCTCAATAATGTTTTTCATGCCTACCAATTCGGCGTAGAAGTAGGATTTATTGTCCTTTTGCGAATCTTGGATTTTAATACTTGATAGAATCTCTACGGGTGAGAAATTCATCTTCGTAGCCACGACTGGAGCTCCATTCATGGCTAAAATAAGGTTAGAGGCGATTGTTCGTATGAAGGTACTTTTACCAGCCATATTTGCTCCAGTCACAATAAGTACCGAGGGGTTGGATTTCATGTTAAATGAGTTTAATACTCTGCTTTGGGGAGCAATTAAAGGGTGACCAATTTGAGTTGCATCTATCGTAAATGGAGAATTGATTGGAGTGGGAAGGCAAGTATGTTGTTGATTATTAAAGGCGTATGTTGCAAAAGAGAGCAGTTCGTCAAAATGGGTGATTGTTGTTAACCATTCATTCGAAGCAACTCCATTTTTGCGTTTCCAATTATGAAGTTGCAAGAGAGTTATGAGTTCAAATTGGAAAAGGGGATTTATAAGCGCCAAAAATGGCATCGAATAGCAGTTGTCGAATGTTGAAGTTAAAGAGAATAGCTTTTTTATTTCGCCACTTGCGCTAAAGTTATTTTTAGAAAGGTTCAACTTAAGAGACGAGAGTTTCTGTGATTGAAAATTTTCATTTTCAATCAGTTTAAGGAGGTGTATGTAGTGCCCAATAATTTTAGAACTCTTGTCAACTTGCGTGTATTCGCTGCGTACTCGTTTGGCATTTATGCCATTAAAAATTAGCCCAATTACTAATAGGGCCGTGAGCGTTGCAAAACTGAAAACGCCCATTACACCTAGAATGGTAGCGACAATTGTGGTAGTTGGATAGATAATTGCCAAATATTGCTGCCAAGAGACAATATTACTTTCGCTATTTAGCCAAAGTCGAAGCTTTACAATCTCATCTTTTTTCTCTTTAATAGATGCCCCAATTGCACGGAAATTTTCATTAAAGATTCGATTTTCTGATAGCTCTTTGATGGCTTGTTGTTTTTGTCTTATATCCTCCTCTTCAAAGTTGGGTGTAACTAAGCTCATTGCAAGGGCTTTGGCACCCATTTTGGTTGAACATCTATTTAAATATTGAAAGAGTGATCCTTCTCCAAAAAGGTTAAAATCTTGAGCTAATTGGTTGTTCAGATTTAGATATTCATTACCTGTTGGTTGAGAAAAGTAGTTATGACTTAAGTACTCAATTTCGTTTAGATTTAGTTGAAGACGCTTATGCAGATCCTTCAGTCGTTTGTCATTTTTTAAGTCATATCTAACTGATAGAATGAATATTAACGAGGATGGGATTAAGAGATAGAGCAGTGTGTAACTCTTGTTAATTGAGGCAATGACCAAAATTGCTATGAACAGGAAGAAGAAGGCTAGGCGTACTCCAAAGAAATAGCGATCTCTTTTTTTATGAATTTTTATTTCGTGGGAGAGTTCCTCTAACCGTTGATTATAATAGATGGATGGATCTGTAGTCATTTGTTGTAAAAAATTATGCAAAAAAGAGAGTGATTCCGGCAACACTCAAAATGGCGCCAACAATCTCGGAAATGGTCACTTTTTGTTTAAATATAAGTACCGATGGTGGAATAATAAGGATTGGCACAATTGACATGATAGTAGATGTAACGCCCGTATTGGCATGTTGTATGGCAAATAATGATAGAGAAACACCTATGAAAGGTCCAAAGAAAGAGCCAATGATTATTCCTTTCATTCCTTCGCGATTTTGGAGTGCTTCAAAACCTTTTTTAATTCTGCCCATGAATATCATGATGAGCGTAAAACCAACGATCCCAGCAATAATTCGTATTTGAGTTGAGGCAAACGGGTTGTAATTTTGCATACCAATTTTACTTAAAACCAACCCCCCAGCTTGACCAATAGCGCCTCCAATGGCATAGAATATTCCACGAATGGAGTGTTTTGAAAATCTATTGGTTGACTCATCTTTATGAGAGTTCACTGCTAAAAAAATTCCTGAAACTGTTAATAACATCCCAAAGAAGTAAAGCCAGGTAAGTGTTTCATTTAAAAATAGCCATCCCATAAGTGCAGTGATGGGTGGAACGAGAGTCATGATGAGCATAGAGAAGCGCGACCCTATTTGTGTAAATGCTTTGAAGAGGAATAGGTCGCCAATAACAAACCCCACAACTCCCGAAAGGAGTAGCCACATCCATTGGTGATTCGTTGCATCGGTTGGAAGAGAATTTCCGCGTGTGAAAAAGGTAAAAATTGCAAGGTAGATGAAGGCAAATGGAAGTCGCAAAAGATTCACATTAAGGGAGCCCACTCTATTTGCAGCATATTCGAACGATAGGGCTGTAATAGTCCAAACAATGGCAACACCTAGTGCTGCGAACTCACCGATATGTGAAGTCATAACGCCTTAGTTTATACAGACAAAGAACGTAAAGTTTTTTGAATCTCTGATGTTAAATTTCGATAAAAAGATTTACCTAGAAGCCTACTCCTAATCTAAAGCCTACCTCTCTGAATTTGCCATTTTCAAAACCTGCGAAAACACCTGCATTTGCAACCAAGAAGAGGTGATTTATGCTATATCCAGTTTCGCAATAGTTTTTAATAAGTTCATTTGTTAGATATTTTGCGTAGAGACTTTCACTCCATATTTGCTTACTTAAAAAAGGCAAACATTTAATTAGCAGGTAAGGCGATGTGTATTGAAAATGACCCTCTACAAAATAGTCTGATGAGCTGTATTTATAGAAATCAAGTAGTGTAAATGAGTTGTTGAAATTAACGACATTAAACTCAAGTGGTTGCGTGTTAAAGTGTTTGAATTCGGTAAATGGAAGGTTATTTTTATTTAAATATCCACCTCCAGAAATTGTATAGAATATTGATCGTGAAGCTGGCATATTAATCCATTGGTTGATACCTCCTTCTAAAAAGTCGAAATCTGAACTACTTAATGCAATATTATCTATCCCCTTTTTGTAATGAAGATTGAAAGTTGGGAATTTTGAATAAATCGCCAATTTTGTTCCTTTTTCAATTTTATAGTGCTGAAAAGGTGTAAACTCCAATTCAATTTCAGCGATGGCAGTGTTACAGCTTTTCTCATCATTGTAATTGGCGTTATCTGGTTTGTTTGAGGTAAACTCTCGACTATTTTTGTAAAAAAATGAGAAGTCGCTATTGTTATCGAGTTCACGGTTTTTATTATACGAGAGTTTGAGATTTAGCACAAGTCCATTTACAAGGTCAATTTTATTTTTTAGAGATAAGTAATGAAATTCAAAGAGTTTCTCATAGTTTTCTCTTGCAAAAAGTGTATAAGCAGAGTTTACGAATGGCTTGATCCCATTGTTTTGGTTATAATCAGAAGATTGGCAACCCGATTTAAATTCAATAAATCCTCTTCGAAGTGGTGCGTATGTATATGACGATGCGAATTCACCCATTCCTGCATTTCGAGCAAATGCATATCCAAATTCACGTTTCAGAGTTAGTTTATGTGTTGAATCGGCTCTCCATTCGAGGTAACCAAGCTGGCGGAATGCAAACCCATCCACAGTATTGTATTGAAGCTGTTTAAAACCTATTAATCCCCCGTAACCTAGGGTTATGGAAGAGTCTTTGCAAATTTTGTGGGAAGTTCCAAAAGCAATGTCACCCAAAACTTTACCTAGTTTATTAGGTTTTTTATCCGTTGAATCTTTTTGAATCTTTTCCTTTTTAAGTTGTGTTGAATCAACTTGAAGCGCTTTCTTTTCGGTAATTGTTAATGGAATTGGACGGTTTGTATTCCAATAGGTTGAATCTTTAAGTTTTGCATCTTTCTCTATCAAAAAGGTGGTATTATCTTTTATCTCAAGCGATTGATTTTTTGCGGTATCTGATTTGGCCTCCTCTTTCATTATTTTGGCCAATTTAATCATATCTCTATTGTTGAGTTTATCTTTCTTTGCCACCTCTTCAAGAAACTTCTGGTTCTTTGTGCTTTTAGCCTTTTGAGATATTGCCAAGGAGGTTGTGTCGTTACTTATCAATGGTTTTAAGATTGCGGGTCTTAAAAGCGCCTTGTTTATCTCCACATTGTTGTAGTTTACGGAGCCATTGTAACTGAATGAACCACTAATTCCAAGAATAGAGCCGCTTGCGTTTATTGAGTAACTGACAGGCATCCAAGCATCTTCAATAAGAGGGGTAAACATCTGTTTAAATTCAATTTTACCAAAGGTATTTTCGTTGGATAGATTTACTGAGTAGATTGTCCATGCATCTTCGACAATATAGATTTCACCCGAATAGAGTTCGGTACTTGCTTGACGAGGAATAACTTTTATTTTGCAGATATTTGTATTGTTGGATCTGCTGAATCCTTGATATACAAAACGGTAGTGTTTAAATGCTTGGGGTGATAACGGTGAAACCATTCCATTGGTATTGGCCGAGTAGAAACTCTCTTGCATACTCGGTATGGGAGCGCTAGCCGACTCGGGGATGTTACTGTTTATCGATATTACACGTTGATGATATTTATCAGGTGCTTCGAATTTTATCTCATTAACCGACTCTTCAGCAAATATATCTCCCTCTTTAATCGGAATTTCTCCATTTGTTTTTAGTTGATTCCTTAGTATCCAAGGAATTGTTTTAATCTCGACACTTCCACGTAGGTAAACATTAGAGGTATAGCTCTTTATCTGATTAAGATGGTAGGGTGCCAAAGCAATGGCTTTACGCATGATATCGTAGGCCGGATCTTCGCCATTATTTATCACCACCTCGTTGAGTTGAAATACTCTATCTAGCAGTATTATATCCAAAGTGACAATATTTTCTGACACCTCAACCTCTTTTGAAATAGATTGATAACCAAGGGCTTCAAAAAGTATAGTGAATTTTCCAGAGGGAAGCGATAACTTGTATTCACCATTGCTGTTTGCCACGGTTCCTGTACTCATCTTTTCAACAATGATGGTAGCATTTGGAATAGCCTCATTATTTGAGTCCTTTATCAGTCCTTTAATTCCTTGGGCGTAACATTGAATATCTACAATAGTAGTAAATATGGTTATGGTTAGCCATATGATTTTTTTCATTTATGATTGATTGAGAATTTGAAGGAAGTGAACACTTATCCGTTTTGGAATCGGCTCTTTAGATGTATTAAAACAACGAAACAGATAAAAATGACAACGCCAATAATTTGAAACATTAATATTGGCTCCATAAATGCTTGTAGATAATTGTCCCAGAATTTTCCTTCGTTCAGGGAAGCTTCTGTTACTAAGGCAAAGAGAACGCCGTACAGACTTTTGAGAAGAATCATAATTCCAACAGTTGCTGGAACAGCTTTTAGATAGTTTAATAGTTTCATAATTTGGTTTTGTAGATCTTTGATTATCAAAACTAAAAATAAAATTCAATTAAACAAAACAATAACACAAATACATTAGTTGTTTTTCGAAAAAAAAGATCTCTAAAAGGGATTAAGCTTTTAGAGATCTATCAATTTTTGTTCTTTTTTATAATGAGATTTTAAGCCCTTTGTAGAAATCTAAAATTTTTGTTTTAAAGATATATTCATACTTCGATTGTAGCAGATCTGATTCAGCTTTTAAAAGATTTGTTTTAGCCAAATTGTAGTCCACAGCATTAAGCATCTCAACATCGAATCTTTTTTGAGTGTATTTGAACGACTCTTTTGAAGCTTCGAGCGCATCTTGGCTTGCTAGATATTTTTTGTATGCACCAATGGCCTCATTACTTGCTTGTTGGATCTCTTTACGGAGCGTTAACTTTTGCTGCGAGAGTTTGTATTGGGCATCTTGAACGCTATATTTTGCATTTCTGATATTGGTTGTGGTGCGATGACCATTGAAGATGGGGATATTTAAAGATAAACCAACATAGGAATTTGAGTTGTTGCTAAACTCATCTTGGAAAGAGATAGCTTGCTTTCCTTCATAATAAGCCACTTGGGTTCCCCAGCCTCCATTTAATGTAAGGGTAGGATAGACGGCTCCTTTTGCCGCGGAGAGTTGATAATTGCTACTCTCCAAACGAAACTGGGAACCTTTAATTTCGGGCATATTCTCCACCGCTGTATTATATACTTCATCAGGTGGTGTTAGCAAACCAGGAAGAAGTTCAGGCAGTTGAGGGATTTCGACACTAAAGTTTGAAGTTGATTCTAAATCCAACATTTGAACCATCTCAAGAGTTGCAATATTTAAATTGTTTTCGGCTTGAATGACTGTTACGGCATCTTTACTAAGCTGACTCTTCATTTCGAGTAGAGATCCTATAGGTTTGCTTCCGGCTTGTACTAGTTTTTCCATTCGCAAAACAGTTTGCTCAGTTTGTCTGTACTGTTCTTGGGCAACAGCTAACATCTCTTTTCCATAAAGAATTTGAAGATATTGATTTGCTAATTGGAGTGCAATGTCGTTTTTTGATTTATCTACGTCCACCAAAGAGGCCGAATAATCGGCTTTACTTTTCTTGATACTGTTTTGTTTGGCAAAACCTTCGAATAGCGAAACCGAGCTGTTGATGCCAGCGTTAACAGATTGAGTTGTGCTGTTGTGATAAGAGTAATCACTCTGATCTAAAGTTCTACCAAAGCCAACATTATAGGTTGAGTTTGCGTTAAGACTTGGAAGGAGTGAGTATTTATTTTGCTGAAGCTGTGTTTCACTGTACTGAACGTTTAGTTGCTGACGTTTTAAATCTAAGTTATTCTCGTATGCATATGTTATACACTTCTCAAGCGTCCAAGCTGTTGAGTCTTGGGCTTTAGAACCGAGCGTAACAGCGGCTAAAAGCAGGATTGATACTACTATTTTCATATTGTTCGTATTAAAATTCAAACTATAACAAATCCCTTAATTCGCTGGTACTTTAATTTTATCATCTTTGGTTAACCCCTCTAAAACCTCAATGGTGATACCGTCGGAGAGACCCGTTTTGATAATTTTCTTCTCATAAACTTTAGGTTTAACCTCAATTTCAACCGAAGCGGTGTCGTGCGCAAACGTGATAAGTTTTTCTTTGATACCTAGAACATTCTCTCTTTTCTCTAACACGATATCTGCCGTTGCGCTGTATCCTGCACGAATAAAGCTGTTGGCTTTAAGTTTTACGGCAGCCTTAATTTCAAATTGAATGGCACCATTCTCTTCAACCCCTTTTGGAGCGATGAACTCTAAGGTTGCATCATATTTTGTGGTGTCGATAGCACCAATAGATAAGAGAAGTTGCATACCCGATTTGATTTTTCCAACCTCGGTTTCGTCAACCTTACCTTCAAAAATCATATCGTTCATATCACCCATGGTGGCAACAGTGGTTCCATCGTTAAACGAGTTTGATTTGATTACCGAGTTACCCTCTTTTACAGGAATATCGAGCACCATACCATCAATGGTAGAACGAACACTAGTATTTGGTGTACCTGTCATGTTTTTAGTAACACCTTCAATTTTTAACTGCAAATAATCTTGACTTGAAGATAGATCTTCTTTCGCATTGTTGTAGTTCATTTCGGCCTGTTGAAACTCCTGTTTTGAGATGACACCCGTGCTGAACAGCTCTTTTTGACGTGCAAAATCGATTTCGGCATTTGCAAAAGCAATTTCAGCCTTTTTAACGTTGCTTTCGGCATTTCTAACATCTACCACGTCGGGTATGATCTGGATTTGGGCAATCAAATCGCCTTTTTTAAGAATCTGACCCTCTTCAACATAGATCTTTTTTATAATACCCGACTCTTGAGGTTTGATTAAAATCTCTTTTCGAGGTACAACAGAACCTGTAGCTACTGTTTTTTTGATGATAGTGGCTGTTTGAGGCGACTCCGTTTGATAAACCACTGGTTCGGTTTTGCTTTGTTGAATAAGATAGTATATAACCCATACTACCAATAGGGCAAATAATGCTACGACTGCAATTTTGATTACCTTTTTCATACCTATGATTATTTGATTTTTATATTTCTACTAATTTCTATTTATTCTATATCTAAAATTAATCGGCTCTTAAGGCCTCAATTGGCTTGATCCGAACGGCCATGATGGCTGGAACTAACCCCGCAAAAAATCCTATGATTATGAGTAGTATCATGGAAGTGAGTGCCAATTCCCATCCAACGCCAGGGTTGAGGAAAAATGAGCCTTCATCAACGGGAGCAGCCTTTCGGGAGGCATCTATAGCCATATCTATTCCACTTAGCAAAAGCGTTCCGAGTGCTAGCCCCAAAAATCCTGAAATGGTTGTTAGAAAGACCGATTCGGTAAGCACCTGTGTTATAATTACTCTTGGAGATGCTCCAATGGCACGCATAATACCCATCTCTTTAGTGCGTTCTTTTACAATGATGAGCATGATGTTTCCGACACCCACAGCACCTGCAATAAGAGTACCTATTCCCACAATCCAGATGAGTAGAGCAATTCCAATGTTGACATATTCGAACATCTTTACCAGACTTTGGACATCAAAGTTCCCAATGGCATCGTTATCTTCTGGGTTTAGTTTGTGATTTTTTTGAAGGATGGGCTTAATCTTGGCCATTACACTTTCAACGGTAAAACCAGGTTTTGTTAGAATTCCAAAATAGTGAACATCGTTGCCAAAATTAAACGTTTGTTGCATGGTGGCAAATGGAATAGTTACCATCTCTTTTTTATTTCTACCAAAGTTAATATTGGGGTTATTAGAGCGCACCACGCCAACCACCATAAAATAGACCCCGTTTACTCGGATATATTTACCTGATGGATCTTCATCTTTTTTGAAAAGAGTTTCATGCACTCGTTCACCAATGATACAAACTTTACGTTTTAACCTAATATCCTCCTCGTTAATATATCTTCCAAAGGGCATTGTGGAGGGGTCTAATTTGCCATACGATGGGTAATCACCGATTACTCCATAGTTAGCTGCAATTTTGCCATAAACAACGTTTTCACCCGAGCTGGCTCCCTCCAAACGGGGGGATAAATCTTGAATCTCTTTAACTTGGTCTTTTATTGCGATAATATCATCGTTATTGATATTCCAATTCCGACCTCTTGCATAGCCTAAAAAGGATTTTGTGGTTGTTTGTGCCCACATAAATCCACTATTTGTAGCAAAGTCTTTTACTCCTTCACTCACCCCGTTGTTGAGGCCATTACCTGAGCCAACCATGACAACCAGCATAAAGACAGCCCAAAAAACGCCAAAAGCGGTTAAGACACTGCGGAGTTTATTTTTTTTAATGGCAATGAATATCTCTTGCCAGCGATCGTAATCAAACATAATTCACAGTTGTGAGGTGGTTTAAAATATTGATAAAGTATCGACTTTACTCTTCCTGTAAAGCTTCAATTGGTTTTATGGCTGCTGCATTGGCCGCAGGAATATAGCCTGCCACAAGTCCAGATACTACCAGAACAATCAGAGCAGAGATAGCAACTCCAACATCTGCCGTAGGGTTGAAGAAAATAAACTTAAGACGATCGTTTCCCTGTGCGGCCTGTTCTAAAAAGATGTTAACAAGAGCTAATAGTCCCATTCCAGCCACTAATCCTAAAAATCCAGAGATAATGGTTATAAAAATACTTTCAGAGAGAACTAATCGCACAATTGACCATGGAGTTGCCCCTATGGCCTTCCGAATTCCGATCTCTTTTTTACGTTCCTTTACCAAAATAATCATGATATTACTGATGCCCATGATTCCCGCAATAATGGTCATGATGCCTATAATCCAGATAAACATTCGTAATCCGCCAAAAATCCCCTGCGCTTTCGACACGTCATCTTGTGTGTTATAGACTCCCATGGCACCTTTATCTTCAGGGTTGAAATGGTGGCGAGCAGCTATGTATTTACGAATGTCATTTTCAATTTTTAGCGCCTCTGCACTCGTTTTAGCATTGGTGCGTATGGCAATATTTGAGATTCTATCTCCCTCGTTATAAACCATCTGCATCGTAGAGAGAGGAAGATAGACCACGCGTTCATCGGTGCGGCTTTTATTTTCAATAATACCAACCACCAAAAACGGAATATTGGCAACTCTAATATAGGTGCCTAAGGGATCTTTTTCGCCATAGAGCGATTTACGTACTGGTTGTGAAATAACGGCTACTTTACGCGATTGATTAAAGTCGATATCATTAATATGTCGGCCAGCAATTTGGTTAACCATAACGATATCACCAATATCTGCCGTTACCCCTTGAACTCCAGATGTTCCATATTCTCTTTCGAAGGAGACCGATTTGCCCGTTTCAACTCGTCCTGTAATATATTCAATGCCTTCAACTTGTCGAGCCATCTGTAAATAGTCTTCGTTACGTAATTGGATATATTTTCCAGGTTTTATTCCATCGTAAGCCATCTGAGTTTGTCCGCCCCATACGAACATAGAGTTGGTTGAAATACCCTTAAAACTATTCTCCATTCCATGTTGTAAACCATTGCCAGCACCAAGCAACACTAAGAGCATGAAAATACCCCACGCCACACTAAATCCCGTCATGATAGCGCGAAGTCGGTTTTGCTTAATGGTTTGTATTATTTCGGTAAAAAAATCTATCATAACAAATGTGTTTGTGAGATATTAATTGGCAATTAAACCATCTTTAATATGAATGGTACGTTGGCAGCGCTCGGCAATTTCCTGTTCGTGCGTTACAATAATCATCGAAATGCCCTCTTTATTAACGGCATTTAAAATATCCATAACCTCTAAAGATGTTTTAGAGTCGAGAGCACCTGTAGGCTCATCAGCCAAAATGATTTTTGGTTTTGCAATAAGAGCTCTCGCAATAGCAACTCTCTGTTTTTGACCGCCCGAAAGTTCCGATGGCGTATGTTCAGCCCACTCTTTTAGTCCCATTTTATCGAGATACTCGAGCGCTATGATATTGCGTTTTTTGCGACTTACATTTTGATAGTAGAGCGGAAGCGCCACATTTTCGAGCGCCGTTTTAAAACTAATAAGGTTAAAGGATTGGAAAATAAACCCGATATAGTTATTTCGGTACATTGCAGCCTTTGTTTCAGAGAGATTCTTGATGAGTTTACCATCTAAAAGATACTCACCGCTATCGTAATTATCCAATATCCCTAATATATTCAAAAGCGTTGATTTCCCCGAACCAGAGGCTCCCATAAAAGAGACCATCTCGCCCTCTTTAATGTCAACATCAACACCCTTAAGTACATGCAATGAATTTGTTCCTGTAACGTAGGATTTATGAACTTGATTAATTTTGATAATACTCTTCATATGCTACTTGGTTAAATTATATATTCGGATGATAAAGGTAATTATTTGATGGATTTGTTTGAACTACAGTGCAAATATAAATAAATTAGTACTATGTTTTACAAAGTACTGAAAATATTTCTATAATTAATTTGAATACAAATTATGATGATTAATTGTTATAGACAATTGAAACGTTCAAAACCCCTATATTTGTAGAACTAAATTTAAAATTATTCATATATGAAAAAGTTTTTGTTATTAGTAAGTGCCGTGCTTTGTATGGCATCGGTGGATGGTCAAAAGATTACCAAAGCATTTGGTGGACGTATTGGAGATGGTAGTGCTTTTGGATTAGAAGCTTCATATCAGCACCCGTTGTCTAAAATGAGACGATTGGAGTTAGACGGTGCTTTATCATTCCATAACGATTGGATGGGAATTAGTGCCACATGTCTGCATCAGTGGGTTTGGAATATTGAAAATGGATTTCAGTGGTATTTAGGTGCTGGTGGAACAATTGGTCAAACGTTTGTTGATAACAAATATGGAGATGATGACACTTATTTTTCGATAGCATTTAATCCAAATGGTGGAGTTGAGTATTTCTTTAAAAATATACCTCTGCAACTTGCAGTTGATGCACGTCCAAGCCTTACTATCGTAAACTCTAAACATGTGGATAACCTCTTCTCTATTGGAGTTGCGGCGCGTTATGTATTCTAAACTGTAGATAATTAAATAAAAAAGAGGGCTATAAACCCTCTTTTTTATACCCATACTTTTAAATCTCTATTTTGCATTTAGCAAATAGTAGTTTTTCTTACCTTTTTGTACCAATATTAAAGCATCGTTAATAAGCCAACTACCATCAATCATGGTATCTGCACCTTCAATTTTAAGTTTATTAATGCTTAATCCACCCGCGTCAACAGTTCGTCTAAACTCACCTTTTGACGGGAAAACCTGACTCTCAATCGACAACAAATCTACGGCCGAAATACCATTTTTAACGACCTCTTTTGAAATCTCAAACTGTGGAACACCTTCAAATACGGATAACAAAGTATCATTATCCATTTTGGTAATGGTATCGTTAGTTCCTTTCCCAAATAGAATTTGCGAAGCTTCAACGGCGGCATTATACGCCTCTTCGCCATGAATCATGATGGTGATCTCTTGAGCTAATCGTTTTTGCAATGGACGTAGATGAGGCGCTTCGGCTTGCTCAGCAGCTAATTTTTCTACCTCCTCTTTGGTTAAAAGTGTGAAGATTTTGATGTATTTATCGGCATCAACATCGGTAGTATTTAGCCAAAATTGATAAAACTTGTATGGCGATGTTTTTGTAGGATCTAACCAAATATTTCCCGACTCTGTTTTTCCAAATTTACCTCCGTCTGCTTTAGTGATCAGTGGGCAGGTAAGAGCGAACGCTTCACCACCTGTTTTACGTCTGATTAGCTCGGTTCCTGTTGTGATATTTCCCCACTGATCAGAACCTCCCATTTGAAGTTTACAGTTGTAGTTGTTATACAGATGAAGGAAATCGGTGCCTTGAACGAGCTGATAGGTAAATTCGGTGAACGAGAGTCCCGAATTTGAATCGCCCGAAATACGTTTTTTCACCGAGTCCTTAGACATCATATAGTTAACGGTGATGTGCTTACCAATATCACGAATAAACTCTAAAAAGGAGAATTGCTTCATCCAGTCGTAGTTATTCACCATTTCGGCTTTGTTAGGCGCCGACGTTTCAAAATCTAAGAAACGACTAAGCTGTTTCTTTATCCCCTCTTGGTTAGCGGCAAGCGTAGCTTCATCGAGTAAATTACGCTCTTGCGATTTGCCCGATGGGTCGCCAATCATTCCTGTAGCACCTCCAACCAACACAATTGGGCGATGTCCAGCAACTTGAAAATGTTTCAACATCATCACCGAAACCAAGTGGCCAATATGCAACGAATCGGCCGTTGGGTCGATACCCACATAGGCCGAAGCCATCTCTTTTTTCAGCATCTCTTCGGTGCCAGGCATTATATCGTGGATCATTCCTCTCCACTTTAACTCATCTACAAAGCTCATTAACAGAATCTTATTATATATTTTACTTTAACTTATTGTTGAGGTTACGCTCTCTTTTATGGTTTCAAACTCTAAAAATGGAAAAAGTGTTTCAGAGATATAGTTGATATACTCATAAAAATAGGATCCATTAGCGGTGTCGGAACTCAAAAACGTCTTGTCGGGGCTCATGGCATTGAAGGCAAGCAACAAGATGCTAATGATAAAAATGGCTTTAACACCTCCAAAAATTGCCCCAAATAATTTATTGATAAATCCTAAGGCAACTTTATCTAAAATGGCACTTATAATTTTGGCAAAGATCATGATCACAATCAAGATGATAAGAAAAACCACGATAAAACTAATAGTTGCTACCATGCTTGGCTTTAAGTAGCTCTCAAGGAGATAGGCAATTCCACTTGAAAATTTGGCCGCTCCATAGAGTGCAAAAATTAGCCCAATAACTTGAGCAATTTCTATAATAAAGCCATTTTCAAACCCTTTGTAAACAGCAAAACCCACCAAAACCAAAATAATTATATCGATGTAATTCATTTTTGGATATTTGAAGTTATAACGGGGTAAAATTACAATTTTAGGCGGATTAAATTAAAAAGTTTGAAATTAATCGTGTAATAGAATCTTGGTGTAACTTTTTGTTGTGATATTGGTTATCTTCATAGACTAATTTAAAAAAACACCTTATGAAGAAACCCATAAAAACAGGATTACTATCTTTTGGAATGTCGGGAAAGATTTTTCATGCACCCTTCTTAACCAAACATATCGGTTTTGAGTTGGTTGCCGTTGTAGAGCGTAGTGAAAAGAGGGCACATCTATTGTTGCCAGATATTAAAAGTTACAGCAGCGTTGATGAAATTTGTGCTGATGCCGATATAGAATTAATTGTGGTGAATACACCTAACGATACCCATTTTGGCTTTGCCATGAAGGCTTTACAATCAGGGAAAAACGTGTTGATGGAGAAACCCTTTGCTGTAACATCAGTAGAGGCTAAAAAGCTCTATTCCGAAGCAAAACATAGAAATCTTCATATATTACCTTATCAAAATAGACGCTTCGATAGCGACTTCTTATCGTTAAAATCGGTGCTAGATTCGGGCAAATTGGGACGTTTAATAGAAGCGCATATTCGCTTTGATCGTTATCGACACTCCATTGGTCCTAAGGTCTTTAAAGAGACGGCCATTCCTGGAAGTGGACTGATGTATGATTTGGGCCCTCACATGCTCGATCAGGTTTTTGCTCTATTCGGAATGCCCGAAAAGTGGAGTAAAACTGTCGGTCATTTTCGCCCGAATACGCAAGTTGATGATTATGGGCATATTCATCTGCAATATTCGAACGGACTTAACGTTTTTGTAACGCTGAGTATGTTAGTGGCCGATGTGCAGCCAGCCTATGTTTTGAATGGAACTAAAGGCTCCTATGTGAAACATCGTGCCGATGTTCAGGAGCGTCAGTTGCTCGAAGGAATAACGCCTGCAGATATAATTTACGGTGTTGAAGATGGTGTACATGAGGGCATTTTAACAACCATTTTGGACGGAGGAGAAAAGAGCCAACAACTGCTTCCAGCGATTAAAACGTCGTACATTTCGGTTTTTGATGCGGTTTATCATACGATGAGAGATGATAAACCCTATTTTGTCACTGAGGAGCAGGTATTAAAGCAGTTGGAGATTTTGGAGGGGAGATGATAGTAAGACGTCCATTTATGGCGTCTGGATAATAACGAGCTTTTGACCTCCCCTAACCCCTCCAAAGGAGGGGGATGTGGTAGATAACTTAAAAAGAATCACTTTGCTCCCCTCCTCTGGAGGGGTTGGGGGAGGTCTTTAAAATATTACATATATGAGAATACTATCTATCTTCATTTTCACGGTTTTAATTTCATTTATCTCCTGCAAAAAGGATGAAACTACACCCCAAAACATAAAAATTCACAATCCACTAGCTAATCCCGAAGATGGACCACCAGCAGGAAACCCCAATGGCAATTATCCGATTCCTGTTGAAGCGGGTTTGGCAGATGTTTCTCAACCCGATCAAATTGTCGGCACAGGTACCCCTGAGAGTTGCACGGCCGATGCCTTTATCAGTGCTGTAGCAAAGGGAGGTCGAATAGTCTTTAACGGCGGAACTAAACCTTTTACTATTAAGTTGAATCGTCCTGCTAAAGTTTTTAACGATGCTAATGCCGATGTGGTTATTGATGGAGGTGGTTTAGTTACCCTAAGTGGAAATGGAGTTACCCGAATTCTTTACATGAACACCTGCGATCCTAATCAGCATTGGACAACTAGTCATTGTCAAGATCAAGAGACTCCACGCTTAACGGTTCAAAATATCACGTTTGCCGATGGAAATAGTCGTGGGGAGAGCGAATACAGTGGTGGAGGTGCTATTTGGGTACGTGGCGGACAGTTTAAGGCAGTTAACTGCCGATTTTTCAATAACGAGTGCGATAGTCTAGGCGCTGATTTAGGGGGAGGTGCAATTCGTGCTTTTAGTCAGTATCAAAACAGACCTATCTGTCTGGTAAACTGTACTTTTGGTGGTGCTCCGGGGTATGGAAATTATGGCGCTAATGGAGGTGCCATAAGCAGTATTGGTGTTTCGTGGACAATTATCAACAGCCTATTCTCACATAACAGAGCCATTGGCAATGGTGGTAACCCAGCAGACTCTGGTACACCTGGTGGTGGTAGCGGTGGCGCCATTTATAACGATGGTAATACCATGACTCTTAAAATATTTGGGACAGTTATCGAAAGTAATAAAGTGAATGCGTATGGATCGGCTGTTTTCTTTGTAACCAATGATCACTCTGGAAATATTGTTATTGATCAATCAACTATCCAGAATAATATTGGAGGTTCGTGGTATCCCAAATACAATGGAATATCGATGCATGCCGATACAAAGATTGAAGTGAGTAATTCGGTGATACAGTAGGGACAGGCTACAACCTTATCGCAAACCTCTTCAATCGCTCGTTAAGCATCTCCTGCGGAATAATCTCTTTTACGGTGTCTGCCACAGCATTTATCAATCTCTCCTTAATAAAATTCCGTTTAATAACTATCGAAACCTCTCGCACTGCAGGTGGTGATTCAATTTCACGAACATTGGTGCGTTGCAAATCGGTTAAAAAAGCTTTGTGCAATTCGGGAATTACCGAATAGCCTCCATTCTTATCTACAATTTTCACAAGCGTATCGATGCTTCCAGCTTCAAATACCTGATTGTAATTCATGGTATGCGTACAGAAGTTAAAAATTTGATCGCGCAAACAGTGACCTTCGCCTAATACCCATAAATTATCGGCTGGCATGTTGGTGGCCGAGAGGGGCATATCTTTAAGAGGATGGTTTTCGGCAAAATAGGCAATAAACTTCTCGTAATAGATGGGAATCTCCATAAAATCGGGTTGCTCCAGAGGGGTAGCGGCAATGAACATTTGGATGCTCTCTTTACGCAGGGCATCAATAAGCATGGCGGTTGGCATTTCGGAGATCGTTAATTCTACCAGATTGTAGTTATGGGTAAAACGCTCAATAAACTCAGGAACCAAGTAGGGCGCTAGGGTAGGGATAACGCCAATTTTCAGTGGCCCTGCCAGCGTTTGAGTCTCGCGCACCACCATCTCACCTATTTTACGCATCTCGCGCAGACTCTTCTCGGCTTGCTCAATAATTCGCACGCCCATGGTGGTTGGCTCAATGGGATGTTTGGCTCTATCGAAGATTACCACATCCAACTCCTCCTCCAATTTTTTAATCATGAGGCTCAAAGTGGGCTGGGTAACACGGCAATGTTCCGATGCTTTCACAAAATGTCGGTGTTGATTAAGGGCAACAATGTACTCTAACTGCTGGATAGTCATGCGATATAGATTTTATCTATACAAAGATAGTTTATATCTATTTGATTTATATCAATGGCTGCCCTAAATTTGTATCAACAAAGAAAAACAAGTAGTAAAAATTATTTATAAACAATTTAAAAATTAAAGTTATGTCACAAATTGGAAAACAAGTCGTAGATTTTGAAGTGCAAGCTTATGCAAATGATAGCTTCAAAAAAGTAAGTAAGAAAGATGTATTAGGTAAATGGTCGGTATTTTTCTTCTATCCAGCCGATTTCACCTTTGTTTGTCCTACCGAGCTAGCCGATTTAGCCGATAAATACAGCGAGTTTAAAGCAGCAGGTGCTGAGATTTACTCAGTTTCAACCGATACTCATTTCGTACACAAAGCATGGCACGATGCATCAGAAACCATTAAAAAGATTCAATATCCAATGTTGGCCGATCCAACCGGTGTTTTGTCGAGAGGTTTTGATGTGATGATTGAAGAGGTTGGTTTAGCTGAGCGCGGTACATTTATCGTAAATCCAGAGGGAGCTATTGTTGCTTACGAAGTGGTTGCAGGTAATGTAGGCCGAAATGCTGAAGAGCTTTTACGCCGTTTGCAAGCGTTGCAATTCGTTGCTAGTCACCCATCAGAAGTTTGTCCAGCAAAATGGAAACAAGGTGCTGAAACACTTAAGCCAAGTATCGACCTAGTAGGTAAAATCTAATTTAATATTCACGCAAAGACGCAAAGGCGCAAAGTAAATAAGTAAATAAAGCCTTTTCTAACTCTTCAAGGGAGGGGAACATGGGCAATGCTTCGAAGTTTTGTCCTCACTCCCCTCCTTCGGAGGGGCTGGGGGAGGCTTAATTTTTAAAACTTTGCGTCTTAGCGACTTTAACTTCGTTGATCTTCGATTGCGTGACCCTTATTTTTGCGTGCTACTTTTTTTGAAAAACCCAACCCATCACATTTTAATACCATCGTCATGTTAGACCAAAGTTTACTAGAGCAGGTAAAAACAGTTTTTGCCTCTCTTCAAAATAATTACACACTCGAAGTTACCGCATCTAATTCACACCCAAGTAAAGTGGAGTTAGTAACTCTTTTAGAGGAGGTTGCATCGTGTTCCGATAAAATTTCGACTACCGTTATAGAGGGCGAAAATCTCTCTTTCAAGATATTAAAAAATGGAGTAGCCACCTCCATTATTTTCCGTGCCGTGCCTACAGGACATGAATTTACCTCCCTGCTTTTGGCCATTTTAAATGCCGATGGTATAGGTAAAAATCTGCCCGACGAAGTTATAACGGCCAAAATAAAGGCTTTAGCAGGTAATATAACCGTTAATAGTTACATCTCATTGAGTTGTACCAACTGTCCCGATGTGGTTCAGGCACTTAACATCATCTCCCTTATCAACCCAAACATCACCCACCAAATCATCGATGGATCTATTAATCAAGATGAGGTGGAGAGACTTAATATTCAGGCCGTTCCAGCAGTTTATGTCAATGATAAAGTGTTGCATGTTGGTCGTTCCTCTTTAGGCGAACTCCTAACCAAACTCGAAGAGGTTGCCGGTTCAACCTATCAGCCCTCAGCCGCTAAAGCCAAAAACTACGATGTTATCGTTGTTGGAGGAGGTCCAGCTGGTGTTTCAGCCGCTATTTATTCGGCTCGTAAAGGTTTTAGAGTCGCATTGGTAGCCGAGAAGGTAGGCGGACAGCTTACTGAAACGGTTGGTATAGAGAACTTTATATCGGAGGCCAAAACAACAGGTGCTGAGCTAACCGCCAATCTGAAACTTCACCTAAAGGAGTATCCTATCGACATTTTGGAGAACAGACGTGTAGAAAATATTTCTGTAGATAGTGGCCTTAAACATATTCACACCTCCTTGGGCGAGGAGCTTATTGCCCCAGCGCTCATTGTCAGCACCGGCGCAAGTTGGCGCAAGCTCAATGTACCGGGCGAAACGCAATATATTGGTTCGGGCGTGGCTTTTTGTACCCATTGCGATGGCCCATTTTATAAAGGCAAAAAGGTGGTTGTTGTGGGTGGCGGCAACTCGGGTCTCGAAGCGGCAATCGATCTATCTTCCATTGCCACCCACGTTACCGTTTTGGAGTTTTTGCCCGAGGTAAAAGGCGATAAAGTGTTGCAAGACAAGCTCAAAACACTCTCCAACGTCGAAATCATCACCAATGCCGAAACAGTTGAAGTGCATGGCGATGGCGCCAAAGTAAACGCCCTAAGTTATAAAGAGCGTACCAGTGGCGAGGTTAAAAAGTTAGTTACCGATGGCGTTTTTGTGCAAATTGGTCTCACAGCCAACAGCTCCGTGGTGAAGGATATTGTGGCCACCAACCGCGTGGGCGAAATCATCATCGATGCCCATTGCCGCACCAACGTACCCGGTATCTATGCCGCGGGCGATGTTAGCATCGTTCCCTACAAACAAATCGTCATTGCCATGGGCGAAGGCGCCAAAGCAGCCCTCTCAGCCTTTGACGATACTATTAAGGGGCAGTTATTGTCGTAGGGACAGGGTGCGACCTGTCCGCAATATCATGTAATTCATTATTTTCAAAACGGACAGGTCTCGTCCTATCCCTACCAGATATAAATAATTTGGGCGTGCCGGCAAAAAGGCGCGCTCTTTTCATTTGGAGCCTCCTTCATCATCATAGAAATCTCTTCCATCAGCGCCTTTTTCCCGTCGGTCTTCGGCTCCAACTCCGCATGGGGCAATTCCTCGTACAGAAATGGCATGCCATGTCTCTAACCTCTCTCTATTTCGCCCCCTTTACGGGGTTTCCACCTACGCCCTCACGCGGGGAGATAGCGGAAATCTCGATAGATTAGCAAATCTAATAGTTGAGGCTACTATTATTTATCTCCATAATGACCTTCAGCAGATAAAATTTCAACAATAATTTCAGTTTCTAGGATTTGATAAACTAAACGTGTTTATCCGTAATTTTTCTCGACCATAGGCCGTTTAGTTGATGGCGCAATTGCTCAGGATGGCCCGTTCCAGTGGTAGGGTGTTCGCTTAACTCCTCTAAAAGTTTTTGAATCTTTTTTAATATTGCTTTATCACCAGCTTTTGTAAATGAAACAATGTCTTTATCGGCCTTTTAAGTGAATTTAATGCTATAACTCATAGACCAAGATATTTCTTAATATCCTCCTTAGATTTTAAAGTAGCTGCAAACTCTCCACGTTTAGCTTGTTCCATTGACTCTAATATTCCTTCGATATTTTTAGGATTCTCAAACCAAGTATCACCACTTGGACTTGGATTTTCAGATACTTCAATTTTTACTCCTGCGGCTTTGTCAATTAAAATTCTTTCAATGAAAGATTTTAAACTTTTGCCTTGAGATGCTGCCAAAATAGAGAGTTTTTGTATGGTCTCATTTGGCAAATCGATATTTTTCCGTCTCTTATTTATGCAGCAGTCGCCATTATTACTCTTTTTTACAAAGTTATATTATATACACGATTGTGCTTGTTATTTTATGTTCTCACTCCTCGTTTTGTCTCCGCAAGCTCCGCCAAAACTGTGGGGTTTCCACCTACGCCCTCACGCGGGTCGACAGCGGAAATCTCAATATATTAGCAAAACATTAAATAGCAACATAGCTTATTTAAGAAAACTCACAAAATCTTAAATAAGAAACTTGCTATTTAAGATTTTTGGCATTTTCTTAAATAAGATAGATGGTGAGTTCTCGAATCCAAGTTGGCAAATAAGCTGTTTTTAAAGTTCACCCCATAGCACTTTCTTGAACTTTTATTTATCTTAGTCAACTATTGCATTTCACCTTAGGTGACTAATGAAATACAGAATATCATTAGATTATTCACTAAATACCTAACTTGTCACTTTTTAACTCATTAAGTATGAAGAACATTTTTACATTTTCACTTTTTTTACTTGGCCTTAACCATGCTTTCGGACAAAACAATGATACTATCTTTTATGACAATGATTGGGAAAAGTGTATTAAAGAGAATGCTAGTTACTACAGAACCATACAAAAAGATTCTTTATTTATTATAAAAGACTTTTATATGGATGGTCAACTCCAAATGGAAGGTACTTACAAAGACATGGACCCTGAAATTAAACATGGGGTATTTACATATTATAACCAGAATGGTAAAATTTCTAAAAGGGAGTATTATAAAGTTGGGAATACAAGTGGTTATACCGAATATTATGATTTAGAGGGCAAGTTTCTAAAGGATCTGATAAATGTAGATGAATTAGATACGAAACCCGAGTTTAAAGGTGGTATAGCTGAATTTAATAATTATATAATTGAGAATCTACGTTATCCTGAAGATGCAGCTAAAGCTGGGGTGTCTGGTAAAGTTTATCTATCTTTTTGGGTTCAAAAAGATGGCTCTATTGGTAATATCAAAATATTAAGGAGTGTACATCCCTCCATTGATGAAGAGGCTATTCGGATTGTAAAAAATTCACCTAAATGGAAGCCAGGAATGGTGAAAAAGAATCCTGTTATAGTAGAGTATGTTTTGCCCATTAATTTTAAATTCACTAATGATTAAGGTGCTCTGCTTACATGGATTTTTTAATAACCTGTTTTAGCGTAAAGTATTCTGTGCAATTATTGAAAATGAAAGTCGTGTTCTTGTTGCTCAAAGAAGCGAAAAGATGAGCTTGCTTTTAAATTGGGAATTTCCGGATAGTAGAATTGAAAACAGGGAGAGTGAAAAGGAATGCATTCTTCGTGAGATTAAGGAAGAATTAAATTTGGATATTAAGGTTTTCCAAAGACTAAATCCGTCTATGTATGATTACCCATACATTTCTATTGAATTGATTCCTTTTGTTGCAAATCAAATAGGAGGTAATATTAGTCTTAATGAACATGTGGGTTGTAAATATCTTGCAAAAGATGAATTATTGGATTTAGATTGGGCTGAGGCTGACATTCCTATTGTTAAAGAATATTTGAGCTTATGAATCAAGGAATTTATGAAGAACTAGTAACGCAATTAGTTTCTCACACAATTAAAGCGCTAAATAAAGATTTGTATTATATAAATAAATCAAAGATTGATAAAGAGGAGGCTTCAATCGTTATATCTCGCCATTTGTCAAAATCGATTAAAAGCGCCCTTGATTTATTAAAGGGTGAGCATCAAATCGAACATCAAATTGAGATAGCAAATAAAATCATTCAATTTCTAAAAGTTGAATTAAAAGATAATGATTTCGAAAAGGATTTGATTGAAAGTGAGGGCGAGATATTAAAAGCAGTGTTCTCAAAGGTTGATGCTCATTTTTCTGATTTAAACCTTCATCTTAAAGAAATTACTCCTTATACTAGACTCACGCACAGTGAATTATTTACTGGGGGTAGTAATAGTGGTCTTTCTCTTGACAGCGAACTTAAAAAAGAGATACTTTCTTCTAATAGGATTGATTTACTTGTTTCGTTTATCAAATTTAAAGGCATTATTATTTTGGAGCGAGAGCTTAAAGAATTTACCCAAAGAGGTGGTCAGTTAAGAGTAATCACGACAACTTACATGGGTGCTACCGATTACAAAGCAATTCAATTGCTTTCAAAGTTGAATAATACTCAAGTGAAAATATCTTACAATAATGGAAACGAAAGACTTCACGCTAAAGCATATCTTTTTTACAGAAATACAGGTTTCCATACAGGATATATTGGCTCATCAAACTTTTCTCGATCTGCGCTTACGGATGGATTAGAATGGAATGTGAAAATTACAACGAATGAAGTTAGTCATCTAATTGACAAATTTCAGAAGACATTTGATTCTTATTGGAAAAGTGACGACTTTGAAATTTTTGATGATAATGTCCATAAAGAAAAGCTGATTGAGTCATTAAATAACGGTAAGAGTGCAACTACTGCAGCTCTGAATCCTTCTGTGTTTTTTGATTTAAAACCTTATCCATTTCAAAATGAAATACTTGAAAAATTGGAGGTTGAAAGAACTGTACATAACAGATTTAGAAATCTTGTTGTAGCCGCAACAGGAACGGGGAAAACAGTAATTTCTGCTTTTGATTACAAGAATTTTAGAAAAGAAAGCAACTCTTCTAAGTTACTTTTTCTAGCTCATAGAAAAGAGATTTTAGAGCAAGCAATGTCTACATTTCAAGGGATATTGAGAGACAATAATTTTGGTGAGTTATGGGTAGATGGAATCACGCCGATAAACTATGAATATGTCTTCGCTTCAATTCAAACAATCAACAATAGACTTAATAATCTTGAGTTGTCAAAGGAGTTTTTCGATTATGTAATTATCGATGAATGTCATCATTTAATTGCTCCTTCGTATAGAGATATAATAAATTACTTCTGTCCTAGAGTTTTATTGGGTCTAACTGCTACACCTGAAAGAATGGATGGTGGGGACATAAAAGAAGATTTTCACAAAAGAATTGCAGCAGAAATTAGATTACCCGAGGCATTAAATAGAAAATTATTGTGCCCATTTCAATATTTTGGAATTTCTGATAGTGTTGATTTGACGAAGATTCATTGGGAAAGAGGTCGATATATTCCTAATGAGTTAAGCAATGTTTATACAGGGAATGACAGGCGTGTCGGGGAAATAATTGCTGCTCTTGATAAATATACGAAAGACTATAATGAGGTTAGAGCTATTGGATTTTGTGTTACCATCGAACATGCTGAATTTATGGCTAAGAGATTTTCATTGGCTGGTTTTAAAGCTGATTACTTGGCAAGCACAAATACTAAAAATAGAGAAGCGGTCAAAAGCAAACTTCAAAAAAAGGAGCTCAATTATTTGTTTGTGGTTGATATTTTTAATGAAGGTGTTGATATACCAGAAATTGACACAGTTTTATTTCTTAGGCCAACCGAAAGTTTAACCATTTTTCTTCAGCAATTAGGTAGAGGCTTAAGATTGGCAGATGGAAAGGAATGTTTAACTGTTCTTGATTTTGTCGGTAATGCTAGACCTGAATATAACTTTGAAAATAAATTTAGGGCATTAATTGGGAAAACATCTACCCCTGTAAAAAAGGAGATTGAAGATAATTTTCCTCATCTTCCATTAGGTTGTTCCATTATTTTGGAGAAAAAGGCAAAAGAGGTAATTCTAAGCAACATAGTTACTGCAACTTCTCTAAATCAAAAACAGCTCATTCAGAAAGTTCAGTTATTTCAAAACCAAACAACTCTCCCTTTAAACCTGAAGAATTTCATAGAGTTCTATAATTACCCGTTGCAATTGATCTACAAAAAAAGTAGAAGTATTGGGTGGAAACGAGTTTGTCAATTAGCTGGAATAATCGACGAATTTCAAACTGAAAATGAAATTCAAATATTAGCAGCAATTAAGAACAAATGGCTTTCAACAGCATCAAGTAGCTATTTTAGTTTTATTTTAAAACTTGCCAAAAAAGATTTTAATATAAGAATTGATGAGTTGTCAGAGATAGAACGATCAATGGCACTTATGTTACATTATGATTTGTGGCTATCAGAGGGTGGCTTTAAATCTTTAGAAGATTCAATCAATCAAATCGGAAAAAACAAAGTGTTGGTTGAAGAAATCATTGAACTTCTTGAAGTATTAATTGATAATATTGACTTTAAGGAATTCGAAATAGATTTGCCATATCAACAACCTCTAAAATTACACGCAAGATATACAAGAGATCAAATTCTTGCTGCTTTCCGTCTGAGTAGTTTTGAAAAGAAATCATCAAACAGAGAAGGAGTTGCAGAGAATACAGAATTGAATACAGAATTGTTATTTATCAATTTGATTAAATCGGAAGAGGACTTTTCACCAACTACAATGTATGATGATTATGCAGTAAATGAAACCCTATTTCACTGGCAAAGTCAAAATTCTGCTGGACCTGAAACTCTAAAAGGACAATCGTACATTACACACAAACAAAAAAACAAGAAGATTTTACTTTTCGTGAGAGAAAAAGCAAATGATGAATTTGGAAATACAATGGGTTATGTATTTGTTGGTGAAGGTTCAATAAATAATTATTACGGTTCGAAGCCAATGAGTGTAGAATGGGAATTAAAAGAGCCATTGCCGCATTATTTGTGGAAAGATGTTGCAAAGTTGAGAGTTGGATGATTGTTAAGATAGAGAAATTTGTTGCGAAATCACCGTTTTCACAATCAATACGTTTTAGTGGCGATTTTTTTGGGGGGGGTAGGGACAGGTCGCGACCTGTCCACAAATCACAAAATGCGCAATGAATTAATAAATTGACTGTTACATCTAATTCGCCAATTCCAATATATTTCGGATTTTCAAAACGGACAGGTCTCGACCTGTCCCTACCGGAGGACATCATTATCCCACGATTCAGGATTTTTGGAGATGTAAGAGTAGATTTGATTATAGGACACTTGATTTCGAATAACATGGTCGTGAAATGAACGTTGCCATTTAAAATCAGTTTTTCCTGTCTCGTGAATTAATTTTGAGGAGGTAGTTTTAAAGGCACCAATCAATTCTGAAATAGATTTGATTTTTAGGGTAGGGACAGGTCGCGACCTGTCCACATTATCACGGGAATCCATATTTTTCAAAACGGACAGGTCTCGACCTGTCCCTACCACACGCCAATCATCCCCTACATCTGGCAATTCATCTAACGACAATTTATTGCCAACAATCTCCATTAATAGATGCACATGGTTAGGCATTACAATTGCATTGTGGATTAAAAGATAGGGGTATTGATTTGATAACCAATTAATTTGCTTATCAACTATGGTTCCTAAATCATTGTAAACCACATTATTATCAACGATTTCGCCAAAGCAGTGTTCCCGATTATGACTGCAAATGGTTATGAAGTATTTGGCATTTGAGGTGTAATCAAAAGTGTACCATCGGTTATGTTTTCTGGAGTTCATGCGTGTGGTTTTACGGTAGGGACAGGTCGCGACCTGTCCGTTTTGTTTTGAAAATTGTATCTATTGCCTCCTATCTGTCAATCCCTAATATTTTGTTTTAAAGATGGACAGGTAGCAACCTGTACCAACGATTTAGATATTATGATACAATTCGGTCAAGAAACCACTAGTTCGTTGTAAATAATTTGATTTTTTTATGTAACCCCATTTGTCATGGTAGGGACAAGTCGCGACTTGTCCGAATTATAATGGTATTCAATGTTTTTAGAGATGGATCGGTTATTTCAAAAACGGACAGGTCGCGACCTGTCCCTACCGCCCAAAACAAAAACCCCACCTAGAATAAATCTAGATGGGGTTTTGAGCTTATTTAAGGCCG
>RRZT011823407.1_pt1 | contig 41348 bp, 34 predicted proteins | sample 2165551 | NCBI WGS metagenome assembly RRZT01 (sample SAMN10456910, study PRJNA506462) | wastewater metagenome | biome: wastewater; feature: sludge; material: wastewater sludge; isolation source: wastewater sludge with Escherichia coli K12::gfp cells carrying plasmid... | place: USA: Moscow, Idaho...
AGGTAGCTGTCGAGTTGGACCTGGCGGGCCCGTTCGGGCAGGTCACGGATCCCGGGGAACCCCGAGCGGAGGATCTCGTCGGTGTAGCCGGGCAGGTCGATGGGGGAGGTCCCGGTGATGGGAGGGCGGGTCCCGGCGAGCATGTCCCGCAGCGATACGGACGGTTCGGCCAGCCCCCGCTCGCTGAACGCGAGCGGCCGCATCGTCAGGCTCACGATCCGGCCCGCACCCGAGTGCACCCGCGCCCCCGGCGCCACTCCCGCCGACCCGGCCAGCAGGAACCGGCCTCCGGTGGGGTCGTCGTCGACTGCCCGCCGCACTCGGTCCCACACGTAGGGTTCGAGTTGCCACTCGTCGATGAGGACCGGGCCGGGGACTTCGGTGACCAGGTCCAGGTGGCTGGCCACGGCCGTTCGCTCGGTGGGGTTGTTCAGCGACAACACCGTGGTGACCCGCTGGGTGGCGGTCGCGGTCTTGCCCACGCCTTTGGCTCCCTCGAGGGCGATGGCCGCCAGGTGGGGGAAGAGGTCGTCGAGGGTGTCGTCCACGATCCTGCGCCGATAGTCCACACGGAGAACCTAACAGTCGGACCACAACCTATTTAACAAACGGACGATGAAATAACTAACATCTGGACGCCCCGCCTGGTCCCTCGTCTCGTCAAGAGCGGTCCGCGACCTCCCGGCCAGCGACGTGGACATCCGATGTTGAACACCGGTGGACGGGGACCATGCGTGGCTCCAGATCTCGTGGTGGCTCCGAGTCGCACCTGTCCGCGAGGAGGCATCGGAGCCCGTTAGGATGTCGTGTTCGCTTCCCGTCGCAAGGAGGACGCCGTGGACCCCGAGCAGCACCGCCCCGTCACTGCGACTGGATTGCGTCTTCTGGGGGCTGACGTCCTCAGCGTCCTGCGTCGACGGGGGCAGCTCGTACCCCGAGATCCACGCGCTATGGGCAGGTGCGACATGGACGCCGTCGCTCTCACCTGCGTGGTTGCCCGGGGAGTCGGGGACGCCTTGGAGGCGCTCCTCCCGAACCCCGCTTGGCCGGCGTCGCCGTGCTGGCGGCGTTGCGATGAACGCCGTGGGCATTGGGCTGCGACGCGCGGCGGCCGGCCGCCTATGCTGAAGGCGGCCTGGCCGCGTGTTCCGCGCGTGTCTGAGCTTCAGAATCATTCCCCACGCATTCCCCACGGCAAGGTGACGAAGTGGCAATCAATCTCCATAAGTCCCTGTCAGGGGGTCATTATCGGCTGATAGAAGAGAGCTTCAACTCCTCTCTCGCGCACCACGCAACAGGGCCCGTGGCCAGGCGCATCGTCTAGCCCCGGGCCCTCTGCTGTGGCAGGAAAAGGCAGAACGCGGGTGGGCGTCCGGCCCGGCAAGGGCCGCCATTCGATCCCACGGCGAATGCCTAGCTGACAACAGCTGAGCCAGTGCTCTCCTGGGCCCCCGCACCTGAGCCGTGTGTCCCCTGGTCCCCGACCTCGATCACGACGTTCATCTCCGACACCGACACGTCGACCTTCGGAACGGCCACCTCATGAACCGGGAACTTGAGTGTCAGGTAGTCGCTCAGTGCCCGCGGTTCGGTCAGGCCCATCCGCTTCAGGAGGGTGGCGATTTCCCGTCCCGCCAGGAAGACCACGGGGTGCTCGTCCTCTCGAACCTCCTGGTATGCCTGCGGGGCGATGAAGGCCGTAGTCACGAACACGCCGAAACTCACGGTGCTTGATCCGGGAGATCAGATCCGGGAGATCAACCGGCTCACCAGCCCAACTCCGATGGCCTTTCCATCAGGCGAGTAGCACTTGGCCTCGAGCGCAAACTGGAGGCGGATCGGGTCCCCTTCCGGGCCGAGGCGGTACTCGCCGACCGCGTCACGGCCCCCATCACGACTCGACAGGCCTCGACTCTCGCAGACGAGCGTCACCCCCTCGCGCCGACGTCGCTCCGAGGCCAGCTCGGGGTCGCCGCCGACGAACAGCACGGACTCCGCGCCGCGCTGACATACGTGGTCGAGCAATCGGCATGACTCTCGCCCGAGACTCCGGCGAACCCTCGCTTCCGGAAGCCGATGAGGACAGCCGGAAGGCGCAGCTAGGGGTGCCTGGTTGAGCTGAGCCACCGTGCAGAATGATGGCGCCGTGACGCGCGGACGAGACCTCAGGGCCACCATGCAGGACGTCATCGACTGGCTGCGGTCCCGGTCCGGCACCGTCCTGCTGTTCGCCGTGTTCGCGGCGTGGGGTCTCGGCGGCGTCACCTACGAGTTGTCGGCAGATCGAGCGCTTGTGGAGCGCGGCGTCCGCGCGGACGCCGTCGTCATCGACACGAGCCCCCTACGCAAGTTCAGCTGGACCGAAGTCCGGTTCCGGACTGAACAAGGAGTGTGGGTGGAGGTGCGGCTGCGGAACGAGCGCAACGGTCAACCGTCGGGGACAGCGTGCCCGTGATCTATGACCCGCTGGATCCATCCGTGAACACCGATGCACGAACATCCGGCGTTCGCTTGGCCCTCGTTACTTCCGGACTCGTTGCAGCGACCTGTGTGGTCGGCGGCCTCCTGGTCGGCTTCGGCGTCGTCGGCCCGAAACCCTACCGACGTCGACCGCGGCGACCGGCTACTCCCCCGTCGCGTCCAGCAGCTCCCGCATCGTGGCGACCTCGGCGAGGAGGAGGCGGGCGACGTCGCCGTCGGCGTCCACCGGCTGGTTGATCGTGGCCGTGGCGAACGCCGTCACCAGCAGCCCGAACGCGACACGCGCCAGCCGATCATCACCGCAGCGCTGCTGTGCCAGCGGCAGGAACGGCTTCAGCCCGGCGATGACCTGCTGCCAGAAGTCGGCACCCAGACCGGGCTCGCTGCGGATCAGCGTCCGGATGCTGGCCAAGTCGGCTGGCAGTGCGATGTGCCGCCCCACCATCTCGGCCAGGTCGGTGAGCAGGGGGCCGTCGCTCGCGAGGAACCAGTCGCGATGGTCGGGGTCCACCTCGGTCACCGCCACGTCGAACGCCGCCGCGGCCTTGCTGGGGAAGTAGTTGAAGAACGTCCTCGGCGCGACGCCGACCTCGGCGCAGATCTCCTCGATCGTGACCGCTCCGAGCCCCTGCTCCGACGCGAGCCGCAGTGCGGTCTCATGCAACGCGGCGCGCGTGGCGGCCTTCTTCCTCTCCCTCAGCGACCCCGACACCACACTCACCCCAAGGACTCCATCGCGGCGCTCTTCTCCTCCAGCGCGGAGCGTTCGCGCAGCGCCGGAACCCGGAAGAAGCAGGCGATGACGAACGCCAGACCCATCACGGCCAGGCCGACCCAGTAGATCGACACGACCGACTCGTTGAAGCCGGTGAGGAACGGGCGGGTCAGCGCGGCGTCGGCGCCCTTCAGGAACGAGGTGTCCGACGCGTCGGCGTTCGTCGACAGCTGTTCGCTGTCGCCGGAGTTGATCGCCTCGATCATCGTGGGCACCATCTGGTCGACCATAGCCTCCCGCTGGGTGGCATTCGACCAGTCCCTCGCGAGGCGACCGTTCACCACGCTCAGGTGCTTCTCGTCGGCCACCTTGGCCAAGGCCTCGGCCCGCGCCTTCGGCAGCGCCTCGGCCACCTTGTCGTCGATCAACTTCTGGACGCCGGCGAGCTTCGTCGCGCCGTCGGCGAGCTTGCCGGCGCCGGTGCTCGAACCGGCCACGACCGCCGCGGTGACCTTGGCCCGGACGACGGCTTCGACCTGCGTGTTGACCTGATCGGTGGCGGTGGCCAGGTTGTCGTCGACCTTGGTCCGGATCGTGTCCGTGACGGGGGTCCACATGGCGTCCATCACGCCCGCGTTCTGCGGGGCCCTGGCGACCGAGGGGTCGAGGGCCGCATCGAGAGCAGCCGTGAGGGTGGGCTTGTCTGTGAGGGTGTGCGCGACGTTGAGCGGCAGGATGCTGAACAGCATCGACAGCGGCACGGCGGTGCCCAGCGTGCCACCGACCTCGCGGCAGACCGCCGCCGCGCTGGGGGGCACGCCGATGTCCCGGGCCGACGCGGACGACTGCACGGCCAACGTCAGCATCTGCATGAGTTGCCCCAGGCCGGCACCGACCACGAACATCGCGATCATCAGGAACCAGGCAGGGCGATCCACCGTGATCTGGGTGAGGATTCCGAACCCGACAGCGACGGTCAGAGTGCCGGTCACCGGGAAGACCCCGAACTTGCCGGTGCGGGCGATCAGCTGGCCGCTGCCGATGGAGGCCAGCATCAGGCCCGCCATCATCGGCGGCGTCGCGAAGCCCGACTCGGTCGGCGACATGCCATTGACGATCTGCAGGTAGAGCGGGATCGCCATCATGGCGCCGAACATGCCGAAGCCGACGAGGACGCTCAGCACCGTGGCGGTCGTGATGGCCTGAGACCGGAAGAGGCGCAGCGGGATGATCGCGTCCGCCCCCATGGCACGTTCGACCAGGATCAGGGCGACGAGGCCGACCAGGCCCACGGCGTAGCAGGCGACGGATGGGGCCGACGTCCACCCCCACTCACGGCCCTGTTCGGCGACGAGCAGGAGCGGCGCCAGCGTCGCGACGATCAGCGTGGCCCCCCACCAGTCGAAGCGGGTGGAGGCGTGGCCGAACGAGGGGAGGTGCAGGAACACGAAGACCATGCCGAGCGCCACCAGACCGACCGGCACGTTGATGAGGAACACCCACCGCCAGCCGGTGATGCCGAGGATCTGGTCGGCACCGGCGAACAGGCCACCGACCAGTGGGCCGATCACGGCGGCGATGCCGAAGGTGGCCAGGAAGTACCCCTGGTACTTGGCGCGTTCACGCGGCGCGAGGATGTCACCCAGGATCGCGAGCCGGCAGCGCCATCAGGCCGCCGGCGCCCAGGCCCTGGAAGGCGCGGAAGGCGGCGAGCATCAGCATCGACGTCGAGAAGGTCGACAACAGCGAGCCGGCGATGAAGATCGTGATGCTCAGCAGGAACAGCGGCCGCCGCCCGAACATGTCGGACAACGTGCCGTACAGCGGTGTGGTCACGGTCGCCGCGATCAGGTAGGCCGTCGTGGCCCACGCCTGGTGGTTGAGACCCTGCAGGTCGTCACCGATGGCGCGGATCGTTCCCACGATCGTCTGGTCGAGCGACGACAGGAACATGCCCGCCAGCAGGCCGTAGATCACGAGCACGATCTGCCGGTGCGACATCAGGGGCGCGGCGGCGTCCTGATCCGGACGCGCCGCCGCCGCGTCGTCAACACGCTCAGCCTCAGCCACTGCGGTCATGCGATTCACCCTTCACACGCAAAGCGCGGCCGGATGCGGCCGCCACAATCTAGACCGACATTGCATTCGTGCAACGTTGCGTCACTGCAACAACTGGTTGTTGCCTCGGCCTCACCTGCTCCGACCGCACCCCCTTCGGTAGCGTGCACGCCATGCCTCAGTACGCAGCCCTCCTCCGCGGGATCGCGCCCAGCGGCACGAACATGTCCAACGACCAGCTCCGCGGCGTCTTCGAGCGGCTCGGCTTCGACAGGGTCGCCTCGGTGCTGGCCAGCGGCAACATCGTCTTCGCCAGCGACGAGACCGACGTCTCCGTCCTTGAGGACACCATCGAATCGGCGCTGACCAGCGATCTCGGCCTCAACAGCCGCACCATCGTCCGCTCGCGGGCCGAACTGGCCGCCCTGCTGGAGAGCGACCCGTTCACCGGCCTTGTACACGGCAGCGGCACCTACTTGACCGCGACCTTCCTGAAGGACGCGGCGTCCGGGCCCGTCGCGTTCCCCACCCGACCCGACCCCCTGACGCGGATCGTCGGCTACGACGAGCCGGCACGCGCCGTGCTCGCCGTGACCGACAACAGCGTCCCCGGCCAAACCCCAAACTTCATGGCCTGGCTCGAGAGGACGCACGGCAAAGGCATCACCACCCGCACCTGGCTGACGGTGCAACGCATCGTCACCAAACTCGATCGTGTCGGCGCGTCCGAGTAGGTTTGTCGAGAACCCGTACCCGAAGTGAGGCTCACGTGACCACCACGCCCGCCCCCGTCATGCATCTCCCGTCGGCAGGACGACGGACCCCCGTCACCACCTACCGGCTCCAGCTCGGCCCCGACCTGACGTTCGCCCAGGCCCAGGATCAGCTCGACTACCTCCAGGCGCTCGGCGCCACCGACATCTACCTGTCCCCGATCCTGCAGGCCGCCCCGGGCAGCACGCACGGCTACGACGTGACCGACCACACCACCATCAGCGAGGCGATGGGCGGACGCCAAGCGTTCGAGTCACTCGCTCAGGACGCCCACGTCCGCGGCATGGGCGTGGTGGTCGACGTCGTGCCCAACCACATGGCCGTCCCCACCCCCCTCTTCCACAACCAGGCGCTCTGGTCGGTTCTCAAGGACGGCCCCGATTCGCCCTACGCGCGGTGGTTCGACGGCACCGACACCTCCGACGGCATCCTGATGCCGGTGCTCGGCCAGCGCATCGGCACCGTGCTCAAAGAGGGCGAGATCACCCTCGAACACGAGGTGGTCCCCGGCTACGAGGACGCCGGCGCGCAGCCCGTCCTGCGCTACTTCGACCACATCTTCCCGGTGCGGGCGGGCACGGAGTTGCTGCCCGTCGAGCAGTGCGTGAAGGCGCAGTACTACCGCCTCGCCTACTGGAAGGTGGCCGACGAGGAACTCAACTTCCGTCGCTTCTTCGATGTCGACACCCTCGTCGCGGTCCGCGTCGAGGAACCCGAGGTCTTCGATGCGACCCACGCGCTGCTCCTCGACCTCTACCGCACGGGCCACATCGACGCCTTCCGCATCGACCACCCCGACGGGCTGGCCGACCCGCGCGGCTACATGCGGCGCCTCGCCGTCGCCACCGGCGGCGCCTGGATCGCCGCCGAGAAGATCCTCGAGGCCGACGAGGACATGCCTAACGACTGGCCGGTCGCGGGCACCACCGGCTACGACGCGTCGTGGCGCATCGGCTCGCTGACGATCGACCCGTCGGGCTCCTCGGACCTGGCCTGGGTCGCCCAGACCATCACCGGCGACATTCCGGGCAGCTTCCCCGAGGTGGTCGACACCTCCAAGCGCGAGATCACCACGACGTCCCTGTTCGCCGAGGTGCACCGCATCGCGACGCTGGCCGACCAGATCTGCCGCGAGGACATCACCCTGCGCGACCACACGTTCCGGTGGATCCGCGCCTGCCTGGTCGAGCTGGTGGTGGCGTTCGACCGCTACCGCGCCTACGTCGTTCCCGGCGAGCCCGCCCCCGAGGAGTCGGTCGAGATCCTCAACGAGACGGCCGCCAAGGCTCGCCGCGTGCTCGACCCCGAGCTCCACGACACCCTCGACGTGGTGGTCGACCTCGTGCTCGGCCGCCAGGTCGCCTCCGAGGGGCACAGCCAGCGCGAGCTGCGCGACGAGCTCGTGGTGCGGTTCCAGCAGGTGTGCGGCGCGGTGACCGCGAAGGGCGTCGAAGACACAGCGTTCTACCGCTGGACCCACCTGGTGTCCCTCAACGAGGTCGGCGGCGCCCCCGAGAACTGGGGCCTCGACGTCGACGCCTTCCACGCCTGGACGTCGCGCATGGCCGCCACCTGGCCCGCCACCATGACCTGCGCCACGACCCACGACACCAAGCGCGGCGAGGACGTCCGGGCACGCATCGGCGTCATCAGCGCGTACTCGGCTGACTGGCGCGCGATGGTCCAGTCGGTCGCTCCGCTGATGGACGGCATCGAGGGCCACACCGCGAACCTGCTCTGGCAGACCATCGCCGGCACCTGGACCGAGCACGGCATGATCCCTTCCGACCGGCTCTCGGCCTACGCGCTGAAGGCCGCCCGCGAGCAGAAGCTGTGGACGTCGTGGACCAACGGCGACACCGAAGCCGAGGAACAGATGGTGGCGACGCTCACCGAGCTCGCCACCAACGAGGACGTGCTCGCGGCGTTCGAGGCCTGGTACACCCTCACCGAGGACGCCGTGCGCACGTCCATCCTGGCCCGCAAGGCGATCCAGCTGACGTGCCTGGGCGTTGCCGACCTCTACCAGGGCTGCGAGACGATCCGCACCCACCTGGTCGACCCGGACAACCGGCGTCCGGTCGATTTCGCGGCCCTGGCCGAGAAGCTCACCTACCTCGACCGACGCGATCCGGTCACCCTGGCCGAGGAGAAACTGCACCTGACCCGGCAGATCCTGCAGTTGCGGCGCCGGCGTCCTGACGTGTTCGTCGGCGCGAAGGCGGCGTACGCGCCGCTGCCGTCGTCGACCGGCCACGTGCTCAGCTTCACCCGCGGCGCGGACCCGCAGGTCGCCGTCGTGGCGTCACTACGGCGTCCGAAGGAGGCGGCCGTGTTCGCCACCCACACCATCGTGCTTCCCGAGGGGACCTGGACCGACGTCCTCACCGGCCGCACCTTCGACGGCGGTGCTGCACCCGTCACCGACCTGCTGCAGCGCTACCCCGCTGCCGTCCTGGAGCGCACCGATGCCTGATGTCACCGTCCGGCTCTGGGCCCCCTCCGCGGCAGGCGTGGACGCCGTGGTCGGCTCCGAGCGGCTGCCCCTGCGTCGCGCTGACGGCGCGGCGGAGTACTGGCAGCTCGACCTGCCCGAGGGCACCGACTACCTGCTGTCGGTCGACGGCTGCGACGCGTGGCCCGACCCGACGAGCCGCTGGCAGCCGCACGGCGTCCACGGCCCCAGCCGCACCTTCGACCTCGACGCCCACGCGTGGCAGGACGCCGCCTGGCGGGGCGTCGACATCCTCGGCTCGGTGTTCTACGAGCTGCACGTCGGCACGTTCACACCCGAGGGCACCCTGGACGCCGCCGCGGCCCGCCTGCCGCACCTGGCCGAGTTGGGCGTCGGCGTCGTCGAGCTCATGCCGCTGGCCGCCTTCCCCGGCCACCACGGATGGGGCTACGACGGCGTCGCCTGGTACGCCGTGCACGATCCGTACGGCGGCCCCGCCGCCCTGCAGCGCTTCGTGGACGCCGCCCACTCCCTCGGCATCGGCGTCTGCCTCGACGTCGTGTACAACCACTTCGGCCCGGCTGGCAACTACACCCCCCAGTTCGCGCCGATGTTCACCGAGAAGCACCACACCCCGTGGGGTGCGGCCATCAACCTCGACGACGATCACGCCGACGGGGTCCGCCGCTTCATCATCGAGAACGCCCTGATGTGGCTGCGCGACTTCCACGTCGACTGCCTGCGCCTGGACGCCGTGCACGCCCTGTCCGACGACTCCGGTCGGCACATCCTGGCCGAGCTGGCCGACGCGGTGCACGCCCTCGGTGCCGAGCGTGGCGTCCCGGCCGCCCTGGTCGCCGAGTCGGACCTGAACGATGCGGTGATGGTGACGTCGACCCGCGACGGCGGGCTCGGCATGGACGCCCAGTGGGACGACGACGTGCACCACGCCCTGCACGCCTTCCTGACCGGCGAGGTGTTCGGCTACTACGCCGACTTCGGCGCCCCCGGGGTCGCCCGACGCGTCCTGGAGGACGTGTTTCTGCACGCCGGCACGTGGTCGAGCTTCCGCGGCCGCGAATGGGGGGCGCCCGTGCCGGCCGGCATCGACCGGCGCCGCTTCGTGGTCTACTCGCAGAATCATGACCAGGTCGGCAACCGCGCGGTCGGCGACCGGCCTGACGCGGTGACGCAGGCGGCGGCGTCCGCGCTGGTGCTGCTCAGCCCGTTCACACCGATGCTCTTCCAGGGCCAGGAGTGGGGTGCGAGCACGCCTTTCCAGTACTTCACCGATCACGACGCCGACCTCGGCGCCCTGGTGAGCGCCGGACGCCTGGAGGAGTTCGGCGGCCACGGCTGGGAGGACCTGTACGGGCCGGGCTTCGAGGTGCCCGACCCGCAGGCTGGGGCGACGCGCGACGCGTCGGTGCTCGACTGGAACGAGCCGGACGCCCCCGGTGCGGCCGCGATGCTGGCCTTCCACCGCTCGCTGATCGACCTCCGGCGCCGGCATCTGGCCGCAGGCGGCCTGCCCGTGGCGGTGGAGGACGGGCCCGACTGGGTAGCGCTGACCCACGGGCCGCTCGTCGTGACCGTCGCCGCCAGGGAGTGCTCGGCGCCGTTCCGCACCGGCGAGGTGCTGGCCGCGTGGGGCGACGCGGTTCGCGACGGCGACGAGTGGCGGCTGCGGCCCGGCGCGGTGCGGGTGACCAGGGCCTGATCCGCGCATTCCCGGCATCTCGGGGAGGCTGCGGTTTTGCAGACACCCCTCAGCAGGATTACCCTGATCATGGGTTTTACAGTGTTCACCCGGTGGCGTGGGGGATACGCCGCCGAGTGGGTCTCCAACCCTCCTGCACAGCTTGCGCGGGCCGGCTTCCGGCCGGCCGGGGCCGCTGGGCGCCACGCCCACCCCCGAGCGTTCGAGATTACTTTCACTCTGAACCCGGCGTGTCGGCCGCCACCCTCAACCTCTGATCATGGATAGTTGCCAACTTTCATTCCCGGGTGTTCAGACCCTGCGCCAGCACGATAGGTTGCGTGCTGCCGCCCCCCGCGCTGCGGTTGCGGCGTCCGCATTCACGATTCGCATGGGGGAAGCCGATGCGACGTCGCGCTCGGGCACGTTCACTGATCACGCTGGTCCTGACAGCGGTCCTCGGCCTGGCCGGCCTTCTGGCATGTGCGCCAACGGCGCGGGCCGCGGAGGTGCCGAACGCCGTGACCGATCTCACGTTCACCAGCACGGTGGGGCCGACCATCGACCCGTGGGAGCGGGTCAAGCTCACCGCCGAGTGGAGCGTTCCCGACGGCACGCCGGCCGGAAGCACGTTCGGCATGTCGTGGTCGGCTTCCGACATGGTCGCCGTGCCGCAGACCGGCATCCAGCTGAAGAACCCGGCTGGCGCCGTGGTCGCGACCTGCGCGAACCACCCAGACCAGCATGACCTGCACGCTGACCGACTACGTCACCGCCCACCCGACCAGCCTCTACGGCAGCCTCTTCACCCTGGTGAGGATGGGCAAAGGAGTCAGCGGCTCCACCGACACCATCTCGGTGGACGCCGGAGCCCTCACAAAGAAGACGGTGCCGACCGACTACACCGATCCGGTCAGCTTCCCGGGTGTGGGGTACGGCAAGGCAGCCGTCATCCGCGCTGACGGCTCGGCCGACTGGTTCGTGAACTTCGCGGCCGGGCCCAACGGCCAGTCTGCGGACCTGGTCAACGTGACGGTCGAGGACACTGTCGGCGCTGGCCAGCGGATCATCGACGGCACGTTCACGCTGCAGCATGCGACAGGACTCGATGCGGACGGCGCCTGGCCGGCATTCGTCCCGGTGTCCGCCGCCGCCGTTCCGCACACGTTCACGATGGGAGCCGGCAACACCAGCTTCACTTTCACTGCCCCCCCGCTAGAGGGCACGGACGCCACCAGCGCTCATTACTGGCGTCTTTCGTATCAGGTTGAGGTGGCTCCGGGCGCGACCGAGATCAAGAACAACGCCACCATCAAGGCGACCGACGTCGACGAGAACGCCACCTCGACGGTGATCTACTTCGACGCGGGCGGCGACGCCAACGCGTCCATCCCGCCGAGCGTCAGCGTGGGCGACTATGTCTGGTACGACGCCGATCACGACGGCATCCAGGACGACGGCGCCAAGGCCGGCATCCCGGGCGTGACCCTGACCCTCACCGGGCCCGACGGCAAGCAGGTCACGAACGTGTTCGGCAAGGTGGTCGCGCCGGTCAAGACCGACGCGAACGGCACGTACCTGTTCGAGAACCTGCCCGTGCTGAACGCCGGTCAGTCGTACACGGTCACCGTCACCCCGCCGGCCGGTTACATCCCCACCAAGGCAGGCGTGGGCGACCGGGCCAAGGACTCCTCGACCGGTTCGGCCAAGAGCCTGTCGCTCACGACCGACGGCGCCAAGGACCTGACGCTCGACTTCGGCTTTTACCGCCAGATGAACCTGGTGCTGGCCAAGAAGCTCGTCACCGCGGGGCCGTTCGAGCCGGGCGACACCGTCACCTACACGCTGACACCCAAGAACGAGGGCCCGTCGCCGGCACGCGCCGTCTGGTCGGTCACCGATGTGCTGCCCGCGGGCCTGTCGCTGGTCTCCATCTCGGGCCCCGGCTACACCTGCACGCAGGCCAACCCGGCCCGCCAGTCTGCGTGGCCGCGAAGGGCCGGGCCGCGGGCCAGTCCGGAGCTGCCATCACGGTGAAGGCGACGATCAAGGCGGGCGTCACCGGCGTCCAGAAGAACGTCGCCTACGTGTCGCCGCACGCCTCGGACATCCCCGAGACGAACCCCCTCGTGGTCCCGACGCTGACCACCGACACGTCGACGTCACGACCGACAACGACGCCCAGGCCCAGCGGACCGTCACGTCGCCCCCGCCCACCAACGAGCGTCCCCCGCTGCCCCAGACGGGCAACGAAACCAGCGCTGCAGCGCTGGCCGGTGCGATCGTGCTGACGGTCGCCGGGGCTGGCGCCCTCGTGGCGTCGCGACGTCGCCGGAACGGCTGATCCGGACCGGATCCGCCTGACCGTGAGGCCCCACCGCTGCGGTGGGGCCTCAAGTCGTGCTGGAGGGTGACGCCCGGCGCAATGAGCGTTCAAGGTGAGCCCGCGGGCTCGTCCGGCTACGCTTTGGGAGATGGGGGCCACACCGTCCCCGCGTCAGCGAGGGCAAGGAGGGGCATGGGAGTCTTCGACAACATCGAGAAGAAGCTCGAGGGCGTTGTCAACGGGGCCTTTGCGCGCGCCTTCAAGGGCGACGTCCAGCCCGTCGAGATCACCGCACGCCTGCAGAAGGAACTCGACACCGAGGCCAGCCTGCTGTCGCGCGATCGACGGCTCGTGCCGAATGACTTCACCGTGCACCTGTCGCAGCGCGACTACGACCGCCTGATGCCCTACTCCCGCACCCTGAACTCCGAGATCATCCCGCAGCTGCGCGACTACGCCGGCAACGCCGGCTACGTCTTCAACGGTCCGGTCACCATCGCCTACGAGATGGACGGGTCCCTGCCGACCGGCCGGTTCGTTGTCGAGAGCCAGGCCGTGGCACGCGTGGACGCCGACCCGGCGTCCAACACGAGCATCCGCCGCGCGCGGCTCCTGCTCGAGGTCAACGGCATCCGGCATCCCTTGGTGGCACCGGGTTTCACGATCGGACGCGGTACCGATGCCGACATCCGCATCAACGACCCGGGTATCTCACGGCTCCACGCCCGCATCGTCGTGCGCGAGGAGGGCGACGGCGAGCAGGTCCTGATCGAGGACATGGGCTCCACCAACGGCATCGTGATTGATGGACGCCGCGTCCGCCAGGGACTCCTGACCCAGGGCTCCCGCGTCGAATTGGGTAATACCCGGCTCCTGGTGCGATCGCCGGTGGCCGATGTCTGAGATCCTCGTCCTCGGCCTGAAGATCGGCTTCCTCGCGCTGCTGTGGGTGTTCGTCCTGTTTGCCGGGGGCATCATCCGGGCCGACCTCTTCGGACGCACCGTCCCGGCCAGCTCGCTGCCGGCGTCCAGCTCTCAGGAGCTGAAGAAGCCCCGCAAGCAACGCACGAAGAAGCTGCCCAGCCAGCTGCGCATCTCGAAGGGCAAGCAGGCCGGGCTCACGCTCCCGCTGGGTGAGGTGCTGCGCATCGGGCGCAGCGCCGACTGCCAGCTGATCCTCGACGACGACTACGTCTCGACCCGGCACGCCGCCCTGCACCGCACCGACACCGGCTACGTGGTCGAAGACCTCGGGTCGACCAACGGCACCTACCTGAACAATGAGCGCGTCACCGGACGCACCCCCATCACCCCCTCCGACACCCTGCGCATCGGGCGCACCCTGATGTCGGTCGAGAAGTGACCCATGACGCTGTCGCTGCGCTACTCGGCCCACTGTGAGGTCGGCCTCGTCCGCCGATCGAACCAGGACTCGGCGTACATCTCGCCGACCATGCTCATGGTGGCCGACGGCATGGGCGGCGCTGCGGCCGGTGACCTCGCGTCGACCGTCGCCATCGACGAGTTGCGCAAGACGCACGAGTCGCTGGCCGAACGGCTCGCCGCCGCCGGCCAGCACCGGGTGGACGCCGGCGACGCGGCGTCCCCGGACACCACACCCGGCCGCCGCACCCCGCAGGCCGATGACACCCGCGAGCACGCCGAACCGCTCGTCTCGGCCGCCGAAGACCTGAGGACGGTCCTGGCAGGCGCGATCGCGCGGGCCAACGACCGCATCGTCGAGCTGGTTTCAGACGATCCGGCCCTCGACGGGATGGGCACGACGGTGTGTGGCGTCCTGCTGCAGGACGACGGCGTCGCCATCGTGAACATCGGCGACTCGCGCGCCTACCTGCTGCGCGACGGCGTCCTGAGGCGACTGACCCGCGACCACTCGTGGGTTCAGACGCTCGTCGACTCGGGCCGCATCACCGAGCAGGAGGCCCTGGAGCATCCGCACCGGTCGCTGGTGCTCAACGTCGTCAACGGCTCCCCACAGCACCGTCCCGACCTCGACCACCACGTGCTGCGCGAGGGCGACCGCATCATGATCTGCTCCGACGGCCTGTGCGGCATGGTCACCGACGCGCAGATCGACGAGCTGATCCACGGCGCCGACCGCGACGAGGTGATCGCGTCGCTGGTGGCACTGGCCTACTCGACGGGCGGCCACGACAACATCACCATCGTGCTGGCCGACGTGGTGACCGGCGAGCCTGAAGGAGTCACTGCGCTGCTCGGAGCGGCAACCACCACGCCGATTCCCGCGGCGGAGCACACCGCGTCGCTGCCGCTGCTCGAAGAGGATCCGGCGGCCCTCAGCGAGCGGGCCATTACCGAGGAGGAGCGCTACGCGCTTCAGGGACGCCGGCGTCCGGCCGCCGCTATCAAGCTGCTGCTGCTCTTCGTGATCCCGCTGCTCATGGTGCTCGGCGGCGGCTTCGCCTGGTACCGCTACACGCAGACGCAGTACTTCGTGGGCGCCGACGACGAGGTGGTCGCCATCTTCCAAGGCGTGCCCGACAAGATGTTCAACCTGCCGCTGTCGAAGGTCGTCGAGCCGTCGCAGACGCGGGTCGACGACCTGCCCCCGTACTATGCCCGCCTCGTGGACGCCACCATCCCTGCGGCGGGGCTCGAAGGCGCCCGCGCCACGGTCGGCGAGCTGAAGGTCAAGGCCGAGCAGTGCATCGCCCAGCGCAAGTCGCACGCCTCGCCCACCCCGTCCCCGGCGTCCTCCCCGAGCCCCAGCCCGACCGCGCCGACCAGCCCCGGCACCGTCTCCCCGGGCGTGTCGCCGACCCCGACGCCCACCGTCAGGTCGGGGTCCCCGACGCCGAACCCGGCCCCGGAGGAGTGCTGATGGACGAGGTGCTGGTCTACCGTCGGCGTCCGGTCGTCTCGCTGGTGATGATGCTGTTCGCGCTGTTTCTCGGCGCGGGCGGGTACCTGCTCACGGGGCTGAACCAGACGGGGAGCCTCCCGACGAACTGGATCGCCGGGTGCGCCATCTGGCTCGTGCTCGGGCTCGTGGCCTGGACAGTGACCCGCATCCGGCTGCCGTACGCCGACCCGCTGCTGTTGCCGTGCGTGTTCCTGCTCAACGGTCTCGGACTGTCGATGATCTACCGGCTCGACCAGGCTGACGGTCTCCGCAGCGCCGAGTTGCAGCTGGCCTGGACGGCGGCGTCCGTCGTGGCGTTCTCGGTTGCGGTGTTCCTGATCCGGGATCACCGCTGGCTGCAGCGCTACACCTACGTGTGGTTCGTGCTGGGCCTCGTCATCCTGCTGATGCCGCTGCTGCCGGTGATCGGAACCGAGAACCACGGTGCCCGCATCTGGATCCGCATCGGGGCGTTCAGCTTCCAGCCCGCCGAGGTCGCCAAGATCATCCTCTCGATCGCATTCGCGTCCTACCTCACCGAGAAGAAGGACGTGCTTGCGCTGGCCGGCGCGCGGTTCCTCGGCATCGACTTGCCGCGTCCGCGCGACCTCGGTCCGATCCTGCTGATGTGGGGCGCCAGCCTCATCGTGCTGGTCTTCCAGAAGGACCTCGGCACCTCGCTGCTGTTCTTCGGGCTGTTCGTGATGATGCTGTACACGGCCACCGAGCGGCCGAGCTGGGCGATCCTCGGTGTCCTGCTGCTGGTCGGCATGGCCGCCCTGGGCTACTTCTTCTTCGACCACGTGAAGACCCGGTTCTCGGCGTGGCTCGACCCGTTCAGCAACCTGGACGCCAACCTGCAGGTGATCAGCGCCCAGTTCGGCTTCGCGTGGGGAGACCTCGTCGGCACCGGTTGGGGCATGGGGCGTCCGTACCTCACCCCGCTCTCGAAGAACGACTTCATCGCGGCCGCCATCGGCGAAGAGCTCGGCCTGTACGGGCTGTTCGCGATGATCATGATCTTCGGCCTGATCGCGGCCCGCGTGCTGCGCACCGCCCTCACCGCGCGCGAGCCGTTCGGCAAGCTGCTGGCGGCGGGCCTCGCGTTCGTGTTCGCGCTGCAGGTGTTCGTGATCATCGGCGGCGTGACGCGGCTCCTGCCGCTCACCGGCCTGACGACGCCTTTCGTGTCGCAGGGCGGCTCGTCGCTGATCGCCAACTACCTGCTGCTGGCGCTGATGCTGACCGTGACCCACCAGGTGCGCCAGCCGCAGCCCGAAGCCGCCGAGGTCTACGTGTCGCTCGCCGCCGACCGCACCCAGCAGATTCCCGCGGCGACCGTCGGCCCGCCGCGTCCTGACCCGGCCCGGTTCGGGGCCACCACCCCCACCGCCGTGAGCCCGCCCATGAGCCCGTCGGAGGCCACGCAGTACATTCCGCCGAGCCCCGAGCAGCCGGGAGGCCGCCCATGAACGGCCCGATCCGCCGCGTGTCACTGCTGTGCATGCTGATGTTCCTGGCGCTGATGCTGAACTCGACCTGGGCGTACGTGTTCCGCACCGAGGAACTCGCGAGCAACCCTGCGAACCGCCGCGTCCGCGACGCCGAGTTCGGCGCCGACCGGGGCGACATCCTCGTCGGCAACACGTCGATCGCGGCGTCCAAGCCGGTCAAGGACCGGTTCGGTTTCCTCCGCACCTACCCGCAGGGACCCCTGTACGCGCCGATCACCGGGTACTACACCTTCACCTACGGCGGTTCCGCGCTCGAGCAGACCTACAGCCCGCAGCTGTCCGGCACCTCTGACGCCCAGGCGTTGCAGCGGTGGATCGACGCGGCGTCCGGCAAGAAGCCGACGGGCGCCAGCATCCAGACCACCCTGGACGCCCGCGCCCAGCAGGCCGCCTACAAGGGGCTCGGCAAGCGCCCGGGCGCCGTCGTGGCGATCGACTACAAGACCGGCGAGATCCGGGCGATGGTGTCGACGCCGAGCTTTGACCCCAACCAGCTCGCAACGCACGATCTGGCTGCGGCGGACAAGGCGTGGAAGGCCCTCAACGCCGATCCTGACAAGCCGATGACCAACCGGGCGGCCCGCGAGACCTACCCACCCGGGTCGACGTTCAAGCTGGTCGTCAGCGCCGCCGCGCTGGAGGCCGGCTACACCCCCGAGACTCAGGTCGACGCACCCGACGGGCTGCGGCTGCCCGGCTCGACCGCCGTGCTGAACAACGCCGGCAGCTGCGGTGGAACGCGCATCACGCTGATGCAGGCGCTGCAGGTGTCGTGCAACACCGCTTTCGCCAACATCGGCCTCGACCTCGGCGACGACGCGATGCGCGCCCAGGCCGAGAAGTTCGGCTTCGGATCGCGGCAGCTGCCCGAGCTGAACGGCGTCGCCAGCCGGTTCCCGGCCAACCCCGACCGCGCCCAGACCGCGATGAGCGCGATCGGCGCCTACGACGTCGCCGCGTCGCCACTGCAGATGGCGATGGTGAGTGCGGCGATCGCCAACAACGGCGTCCTGATGGAGCCGCATCTCGTGAGCCAGATCAGCGGCGCCGACCTGAGCGTCCTGTCGAAGGTGAACCCGCGCCAGTTGTCGGTCCCGATGACCGCCGCCAATGCCCGCGCGCTGCAGGACATGATGGTCAACGTCGTCCAGAACGGCACCGGGCAGCGGGCGCAGATCAGCGGCGTCCGGGTGGGTGGCAAGACGGGCACGGCCGTGACCGGCGTCCGGCTGCCGTACGCCTGGTTCGTCGCGTTCGCCGACAAGCCGAACATCGCGGTCGCCGTCTTCGTTCAGGACGCGGGCGTCACCCAGAGCGAGGTGTCGGGCAGCCGCGTGGCCGGGCCGGTCGCCAAGGCCGTGATCGAGGCAATGCGATGAGCAGCACGACCCGTGGGCCAGAATGGGCCGAAGGACGCGCGCGCCGCGGCGTCCGAGGTGCCGCTGGGCCGGAAGGAGCCGTTCGATGACCGACCAACCCCGGACCCTCGGCGGTCGCTACGAATTGGGGCCCGTCATCGGACGCGGCGGCATGGCCCAGGTGCGGCGGGCCCGCGACACGCGGCTCGGGCGCGACGTCGCCGTCAAGGAGTTGCGCCTTGACCTGGCCAGCGACTCGACCTTCCAGGCCCGGTTCCGCCGCGAGGCGCAGGCCGCGGCCGGGCTGAATCATCCCAACATCGTCGCCGTCTACGACACCGGCGAAGAACTCGACGCGGCCACCGGCATCCAGGTGCCGTACATCGTCATGGAGCTCGTCGAGGGCCGGACGCTGCGCGACGTGCTGCGCGAGGGGCGTCCGATTCTGCCCCGCCGGGCGCTGGAGTTCACCCAGGGCGTCCTGGACGCCCTCGCCTACAGCCACAAGGCCGGCATCGTGCACCGCGACATCAAGCCCGCGAACGTGATGCTCACCAACAACGGCATGGTCAAGGTGATGGACTTCGGCATCGCCCGCGCGGTCGCCGACACGTCGTCGACGATGACCCAGACCGCCGCCGTGATCGGGACCGCGCAGTACCTGTCGCCCGAGCAGGCGCGCGGCGAGACGGTCGACTCGCGATCCGACATCTACTCGGCCGGCTGCCTGATGTATGAGCTGCTGGTGGGGCGGCCGCCGTTCCAGGGCGACTCGCCGGTGTCGGTGGCCTACCAGCACGTGCGCGAGACGCCAGTTCCGCCGAGCCAACTCGACGACGAGATCACCCCCGGCATGGACGCCGTGGTGCTCAAGTCGCTCGCCAAGGATCCGGCCGACCGGTACCAGAGCGCCGGCGCGATGCGCGCCGACATCAACCGGCTGCTCAACGGGCAGTCGGTGGAGGCGGCGTCCGCGTTCACGCCGACGTCGGTGATCACCCCACCCCCCCGGACGCCGGCGTCGGCCGCGTCCGCCACCGCCGTGTTCGAGACCACTGCCCCCCAGACCGCGGTGACCGCCGTACAGCAGTCGGTCCCACCTCGCCGGCGCAAGGTGTGGCCCGCAGTGCTGATCGGGCTCGGCATCATCGCCGCGGTGATCGCGGGGCTGCTGCTGCTCTACCCGCCCAACCGCGTGGAGCAGGTCATGGTGCCCGCCGTCTACAACTACGACCAGGCCGCCGCCGAGGCGGCGCTGAAGGCGGCCAAGCTGACGCCGAGCGTCAAGCCGCTCATCGGGCCCGACGACTCCACCCTGAACAAGGTGGTCAACCAGAATCCCGAGCCCGGACGCCAGGTCGACATCAACAGTGTGGTCGAGATCACGGTGAACGTGGGGCCCGAGAAGAAGAAGGTGCCGACCGGCCTCAAGGGCAGGAGCCTTCAGGACGCCGAAAAGCTGGTCAAGGCGGCCGGACTGGTGCCGCGCGCCCAGGCCGCCACCGACGAACCTGCCAATGCCAAACCCAACACGGTGCTCGCAGTTCGGCCCGACGAGGGGCAGGAGGTGACCACCGACACAGAGGTGATCCTCGAGTACGCCACCGGCAAGGGCACCGTCCCGTCGGTCTACAACCTCAACGAGGCGCAGGCGAAGAAGGAGTTGGAGCGGTACGGGTTCACCAAGGTGAGCGTCGAGTTCCAGGAGTCGACCGCCAAGCCCGGCACCGTGATCGGGCAGCGTCCCACCGCGGGCGAGCAGGTCACCAAGGACACCACCATCGTGATCATCCTGGCCCAGGCTCCGCCGACGCCCTCGACTGCCCCTGCCGATCCGCCTTCCGACCCGCCGACGGACCCCGGGCCCACCACCAAGCCCTCGTAGGTCAGCTGGCGTCCATGAGTGGCGCCAGGCCGGCCGCCCGGGCCGGGGCGTCGGCGTCCCCGCAGCGGGCGAGCCAGTTGGCGAGCATCTGGTAACCGCCTTCGGTGAGCACCGATTCGGGGTGAAACTGTACGCACTCGACATCGACCTCCCGATGCCGAACGGCCATGATGACGCCGGACGCCGTGGTGGCCGACACCTCGAGCGCGGCGGGCACCGTCTCGGGCAGGATCGCCAAGGAGTGGTAGCGGGTGGCGGTCAGCGGGCTGGGCAGGCCCTCGAAGACGCCGCGTCCGTCGTGGAAGACCTCGGACGTCTTGCCGTGCAGCAGTTCAGGCGCCCGGTCGACCGTGCCGCCGTAGGCCACCCCGATCGACTGCAGCCCGAGGCACACCCCGAAGATCGGCTTGACGCCGGCCACATCGCGCACCACGTCGATGCAGACGCCGGCGCCCTCAGGCGTGCCGGGGCCGGGCGACAACAGGACGCCGTCGAACCCGTCGACCCAGCCGGACGTCGCGAAACGGGGGTCGTCGTTGCGCCACACGTCAACCTCGGCCCCGATCTGGGCGAGGTACTGCACGATGTTGTAGACGAACGAGTCGTAGTTGTCGACGACGAGGATCCGGGCCATGCACCGATTCTTTCACGGGCTCAGCGGACCGCCTTCGCGTGGTTCAGGTCGAGGGTTCCCCGAAACGGTGGCAGGACCGTGTTCTCGGCGCGGGTGACGCTCCAGCCGAGGCGGTAGTTGGTCACGTACTGCCGGTAGATCCGGAGGTACTCCGACGACTCCAGGGCGGCCTCCATGGCGGCCGGGTCGCCGACCGCGGTGATGACGTAGGGCGGTGCGTAGGGGGTGCCGTGCAGCACGACGGAGTTGCCGACGCACTTGATTCCGGTGCGGGCGGTCACCCGCTGCCCCTGGATGGTCATCGCCTCGGCGCCCCCTGACCACAGCGCGTTGGCGACGGCCTGGATGTCCTGCTGGTGCACAACGAGCAACTCCTCGTCGACACCGGCCGGCTTCACGCTGAGCGGGGCGTCGGCCAAGGTCACTGTCACCGAAGGCCCATGCAGGGCGGTCAGGTCGGCCGGCGGGGCGGCGTCCGCGATCTCCTTCTCAAGGCTGGAACCGCCGACGCGGCGGCGTCCGAGCTCATCGACCTCGGCGCGCAGCGCCGTCACCCTGCGCGTCAGCTCGGCCGTGCGCCGCGCCTCGTCGCGCAGGAGCTGCACCATGTCGGTGTTGCGGTTGGGGCGCAGCTCACCGCCGCGTGACGCCAACGCCCCGGTCGTGATCAGGAAACCGGCGAGCATGCAGGTGAGAACGGTGAGGACGCGGTTGCGGTTCTCCTTGCCGGCGAGCGCACGGCTGGCGCGGCGCATCGCGCGCCTCGCTCGTGCCCATGCCCTCTTCACGGGCCCAACCCTACGCGGCACGGACGCCCCACGTTCGACCCGGCGCCGTCGACGGTTTAGGCTGGCGGGGATTGGATCAACAGCGAGGAGAATGCGGTGCCCGAGTCACCCGTGCGCAAGGACGCTGCTTCGAAGAAGAACGCCGAGAAGAAGGCTGACATTTCGAAGGAGCGCAGCGATCGTCAAGCTCGCCGCAAGGCGATGGCCGATTCGCGTTCGTGGGTGGCGCCGACGTTCGTCACGGTCGGCCTGGTCGGTGTGCTGTGGCTGATCCTGTACTACATCGCCAGCCCGTACATCCCGTTCATGGCTGCGCTGGGTGGCTGGAACATGCTGATCGGCATGGGCCTGATGGCCGCAGCCTTCGCCATCGCCACCCTCTGGAAGTAACCAGGCCAGAATGCGCCCGCGCCGGGTTGTCGCGCGGCGTTCGACCTCAGGCGTGCGGGCGCAGCAGCGGGAACAGGATCGTCTCGCGGATGCCCGCGCCCGTGAACAGCATCATGATGCGGTCGACACCGATGCCCACCCCGCCCATCGGCGGGGCGCCGAGTTCGAGGGCGTTGAGAAAGTCCTCATCGAGGCGCATCGCCTCGGGGTCACCCTTGGCGGCCAGCAGTGACTGGGCCGTGAACCGCTCCCGCTGGATGACGGGATCGATCAGTTCCGAGAAGCCGGTGCCACGCTCGACGCCGGCGATGATGAGGTCCCACGCCTCGATCAGGCCGGGCTCCGACCGGTGCGGACGGGCCAGCGGCTGCGCGATCGCGGGGTAGTCGCACACGAACGTGGGGTGCAGCAGGTCAGGCTCGACGATCTCGCCGAACAGTTCCACGGCCAGCTTGTCAGCCGCCCAGGCGGGGTCGTACTCGACCTCGTGGGCGTCCGCGGCCCGCTGCAGCACGGCCACGTCGGTGTCGACCGTGATGGTCTCGCCGAGCTTGTCGGACAGACCCTGGTAGAGCGGAAGCCAGGTCCATTCGCGGTCGAGGTCGACGGTGCCCTTCGGGGTCTCGAACTGGCGGGTGCCGAGCGCGTCGGCGGCGTCCAGGATGATCTGCTTGGTCACCTCGGCGACCTCGGTCTGGTCAGCCCAGGTCTGGTAGAACTCGAGCATTGTGAACTCGGCACTGTGGCTTGAGTCGATGCCTTCGTTGCGGAAAATGCGACCCAGCTCGAAGACGCGGTCGGCGCCGCCGACGATCGCACGCTTCAGGTAGAGCTCGAGCGCTATGCGCAGCGTCATGTCGATGTCGAAGGCGTTGAGGTGTGTGCCGAACGGGCGGGCGGCGGCGCCGCCGTGGATGAGCTGCAGCACCGGCGTCTCGACCTCGATGTAGTCGAGGCGGTAGAGGGTCTCGCGGATGCTTCGGGTGACCTTGGCGCGCGCCTGCACCATCTCGCGCGCCTCCGGGCGGGCGATCAGGTCGGCGTAGCGCTGGCGGACCCGGGTCTCCTCCGACAGTTCCTTGTGGAGCGTCGGCAGCGGCCGCAGTGCCTTGGACGCCAGCAGCCAGTCGGTCGCCATGATGGACAGCTCGCCGCGCTTGGAGCAGATCACCCGGCCCGTGACGCTGACGAAGTCACCCAGGTCGACGTCGGCCTTCCACGCAGCGAGCGACTCCTCTCCGACCTCGGCCAGGCTCAACATGATCTGCAGCCGGTCGCCGTCGGCGTCGGCGGTGAAGGAGTCCTGCAGGGTCGCGAAGCAGAGCTTGCCGGTGTTGCGCTGGAACACGATGCGGGCAGCGACGCTGACGATCTCGTCGGTCTCCTCCCCCGCGGTGAGGTGACCCCACTGAGCCCGGACCTCGGCGAGGGAATGGGTGCGGGGAACAGTCACCGGATACGGGTCACGGCCCTCGCCCAGGAGCCGCGCCCGCTTGTCGAGCCGGACCTGCATCTGCTCGTGGACAGTCGCGGTCGGGGTGGCATTCTCGGTCACCGGGTCAGGGTACCGAGTCACGCGCGGGGTGGGCGAAACCGATCCATCGCTCACGCCGAGCTGCCACCTGGCCCCCTCACCCCGACCCGCGTGACTTTCGTGACCGGAACCCGCCCCCGCCCTCACACCGCACACATGTGTGGTGCGACGAAAGTCACGCCCACCACCCGCGCCCCGACGAGCCTGAGCCCCCACCCCGACCCGCGTGACTTTCGTGACCGGAACCAGGGCCCCGCCCTCACACGGCAGTCACGTGCCCTGCGACGAACGTCACGCCACGAGCATCCAGGGGAATCTTCCTGAACTTGGATGCCGGATGCGGGCTGGTGCGGGGTGTGGCCCGGATCTCGGATGGCCAGGGTGATGGATGCCGGCTGGTGGCCGAAAGGGGAGGTCGGCATGCGGACTCCAGCACTCCGCTCGACGGCCGCATTCCGCAACGGCCCGGCGGATCGTGAACGTGGCGCATCGAAATTGCTCCTGGCGCACCGAACCCGACGTGGCGAGCGGTGGACCGGTCGCCACGTCGGGTTCAGTGCGCCACGTCGGATCTTGGTGCGCCACGTCGGGTGTTCGGGTGCGCCACGTCGGATTGTGGTGGGCCACGTCCGGTTCAGTGCTCCACGTCGGGTTGCGCTTGGGGCGCACCGGGCCCGTTGGGCGTGTGGTTAAGGTGGCCGGGTGATCGCGCACCGCTTCAAGGCCCTCATCGCCTCTGCACTCGTCGTCACGCTGGTCGGCTGCAGCCCGTCCGCCACTTCGGGCGGCGCTCCGAGCCCGACCCCGTCTGCCACGCCGCCTCCCGCTGCCACGCCGAGCCCGGCGCTCTCGACGACCACCCCCGCGACGCCCGCGACCCCGACGCCAGCCCCGGCACCCCCGACCACCCCCGCGCCGGCCCCGGCGCCAGATCCCCTGCCCAAGGGGCCGGTGAACGTGTTGCTGATCGGCACGGACTCCCGGACTCCAGGCGCCATGACCGGCAACGCCGACGCCATCGTCGTCGCCCAACTGTCCGCCGACCGGAGCCGGCTGGCGCTGGTCTCCATCGCGCGCGACACGTACGTCCCGGTGTCCGGACGTGGCCCCTCGAAGATCAACGCGGCGTTCTCGACCGGCGGTACCCAGCGGCTGAAGGCGACCGTCGAGCAGTTCCTCGGCATCCCGATCCACGCCACAATCCAGGCCGACTTCGAGGCGTTCAAGGCCGTCGCCAACGAGCTGAAGGGTTTCACCATCCAGAACCGAACCGCATCGTCGGTGACGTTCCCCTCCAGCGGCCGGACCATGACGTTCCCCCAGGGCACGCTCACTCTCTCGGGCATCGACGCCCTCGTCTACGCGCGCCAGCGCAAGGGGCTGCCCGGCGGCGACCTCGACCGGGCCGAGCGGCACCGCGCCGTCCTGATCGGCATGCTCGCCAAGCTTCGCCAGGTCGCTCGCGACGATCCGGCGGCGTTCGTGAGGGCGTCCGGCGTCATGTGGACGCACCTGCGCGTCACCGGCGACCTGACCCGAGCTGACGTGCCGGGGCTGCTGTCGCTGGCGGGGTCGGGACGCGGGGCCTCCGTCACGTCGTTGATGGTGCCCATCTCAGGCTTCCGCAGGGTCGGCGGCGCCGACGTCGACATCGTGAACCAGCCCAGGAAGGCCGCCCTCGCCGCGGCCCTCAGGGCCGGCGATGTGCGACCTTATGTCGCCAAGTACGGCACGTCCCACGCCCCCGGGCGCTGACCGCCCACGCCAACCGCGCCACAGCATTCCCCCCTGTGGGGACAGGTGTAACAGGCGTTACGCGACTAAGCTGCACTGCATGTCCGACGCTCCCCCCTCCTGCCCTGTCTCCGGCCGCCTCGTGCACCAGCCCGGCGAGCCGTCAGAGCCGAGGGTCGAGCATGACGGCAAGGTGTGGCGTGTCAGGTCGGCCGCACTCGCCCGTGAGCTGCTGCGGCAACAGACAACGACCCAGGCAGGATTCCTCTCCGAGACCGTCCGCGACGGCGGGCCCCGCACCCTCGGACGCCTCCCCATCCTGTTCATGGACGGCGCCGAGCACCGCGCCGCACGCTCGAAGATCGCCCGCTTCTTCGCCCCCCGCACGGTCAGCGACCGGTACCGCCAGCTGATGGAGGGCTACGCCGACGAGATCGTCGCCGAGATGGAGCATCGCCGCAACGTCGTGCTCGACCCTTACGCCATGCAGTACTCGGTGCTGGTCGCCGCCCAGGTGCTCGGTCTCACGAACTCGAACATCCGCGGCATGGCCCGACGCCTCAACCGCTTCTTCAGCCATCCGCCCTACGACGTAACCAAGCCGGCCGGCGGCCGCAGCCGCTTCCAGGTGATCCAGCAGGCCATCACCGGTTCGGTGCCGACGTTCCTGTTCATGTTCCTCGATGTCCGTCCGGCCGTCCGCGCCCGTCGCAAAGCGCGGCAGGAGGACGTCATCAGCCACCTCATCGACGAGGGCTACACGCTGCCCGAGATCCTCACCGAGTGCATCACCTTCGGTGCCGCCGGCATGGTCACGACCCGCGAGTTCATAGCCGCGACCCTGTGGCACTTCCTCACCGACGACGCCCTCCGCACCCGCTACCTGGCTGCCGAGGAGCCCGAGCGCTTCGAGATCCTGCACGAGATCCTGCGGCTCGAGCCGGTCGTCGGGCACCTCTACCGTCGCGTCACCACCGACGCCGTGGTCGACGGCCCCGACGGGCCGGTCACGATCAAGGCGGGCGAACTCATCGACATCTCGGTGCGGCAGGCCAACACCGATCCGGACGCCGTCGGCGCCGATCCCGACGCCGTGTGTCCCGGTCGCCCCATCGCCAAGGGGTTCCGCGAAGAGGTGATGAGCTTCGGCGACGGCGCGCACCGCTGCCCGGGCAATTCCCTGGCCATCCAGGAGACCGACATCCTGATGACCCGCCTCCTGCGCCGCGACCTGATGCTCGTCTCCGAACCCACCGTCGGCTGGGACGACATCGTCGCCGGCTACGAGCTGCGCGACTTCCGGATCCGGGTCGGCAACCTCCTTCCGGACGCCGCCCCGAGCACCCCCTGACCCCTCCCGGAGGGTCCCTGGACGGCCCCCGGAGAACCCGGTCGAACACGCCCTGTGAAACTGTCGGTGGCCGGTGCTTTACTGTGCTCATGAAGAAGCTCATCAATGGCGTGGCTGACATCATCGACGACTCGCTGCACGGTGTCGCGGCAGCGCATCCCGACCTGGTCAGGGTCGATTTCGAACACGCGGTCATCTTCCGCGCCGACGCCCCCCGGCAGGGCAAGGTCGGCCTGGTCTCCGGCGGCGGCTCCGGCCACGAGCCCCTGCACGGCGGCTTCGTCGGCCTCGGCATGCTGGACGCCGCGTGCGCCGGCCAGGTCTTCACTTCGCCGGTTCCCGAGCAGATGCAGGTGGCGACGACCGGCGTCGACGGTGGCGCCGGCGTCCTGCACATCGTGAAGAACTACACCGGCGACATCATGAACTTCGAGATGGCCGCCGAGCTGGCCGCCGAAGACGGCGTGAAGGTCGAGACGATCGTCACCGACGACGATGTCGCGGTTCAGGATTCGCTCTACACGGCCGGACGCCGCGGCGTCGGAATCACGGTGCTGCTCGAGAAGATCGTCGGCGCGGCGGCCGAGGAGGGCCGCGACCTCGCGGCCGTCCACGAGCTGGCCAAGCGCGTCAACGGCCAGGGCCGCTCGATGGGTCTCGCGCTGACCTCCTGCTCCGTGCCGGCCGCCGGAAAGCCGACGTTCGACCTCGCCGACGACGAGTTCGAGCTGGGCATCGGCATCCACGGCGAGCCGGGCCGCGAACGCAAGAAGCTGGCACCGGCGTCCGAGCTGGCAGCGATGCTGGTTGAGCCGATCCTGAACGACATCGACTACACCGGGGCGCCCTCGATCGTGATGGTGAACGGCATGGGCGGCACGCCGCTCATCGAGCTGTACATCCTGTTCAACGAGGTCAACAAGCTGCTCGAGAAGGCTGGCGTGCAGGTCGCCCGCAACCTGGTGGGCAACTACATCACGTCGCTCGAGATGGCTGGCGCATCGGTCACGCTGTTGAAGGCCGACGACGAGATGCTGACGCTGTGGGACGCCCCTGTCGTCACCGCCGGCCTCCGGTGGGGCGCCTGATGAGCGACCTGAACGCGCACCTGACGGCAGCCTGGCTCAGCGACTTCGCGGCGTCCGTCGCCGAGAACGCCGACCTGCTCACCGAGCTCGACCGGCAGATCGGTGACGCCGACCACGGCTCCAACATGAACCGCGGCATGCAGGCCGTCGCCGCCCTGTCGGCCGACGACTTCGCCGACGCCGCTTCGCACGTCAAGAAGGCCGGCATGACCCTGGTGAACACGGTCGGCGGGGCGTCCGGGCCGTTGTACGGCACGTTCATGCTGCGCTTCGCCGGCGCCCTCGGCGATGACGGCGAGCTGACGACCGAGGCTCTCGGCGCCGCCTTGCGGGCCGGCCTGCAGGGCATCCTCGACCGAGGGAAAGCCTCGGTCGGCGACAAGACGATGGTCGACGCGCTCACCCCGGCCGTTGAGGCGTTCGAGGCGGCGTCCGGGCAGGGCGTGCAGGCCGCGCTCACGGCGGCGGCGCAGGCCGCGGCGTCCGGGCGCGACTCGACGATCCCGCTCGTGGCGCGCAAGGGGCGCGCGTCGTACCTGGGTGAGCGCAGCGCCGGGCACCAGGATCCGGGGGCGACCAGCGTGACGTTGCTCATCGAGAGCGCCGCGCGCACGCTGGGGTGACCATGATCGGCATCGTGGTCGTGTCGCACAGCCGACGCCTCGCCGAGGCGGCGGTCGAGTTGGCGTGCGAGATGGTGCCGAGCGATCGGCGTCCGAGCATCGAGATCGCCGCCGGCCTGGACGAGCACACGTTCGGCACCGACGCCGAGGCCATCTCGGCGGCCATCGAGGCCGCCGATGGCGGCGAGGGCGTCCTGGTGCTGCTCGACCTGGGCAGCGCCGTGCTGTCGGCCGAGATGGCGTGCGAGTTTCTCGATCCGGACGCCGCCGCTCGCGTCGTCCTCTCGGGCGCCCCGCTCATCGAGGGACTGGTCGCCGCCGTGGTCACCGCGAGTGGCGGCGCGCCGCTGGCGGCCGTGGCCCGAGAGGCGGACGCCGGCCTGGCCGCCAAGCGGGAACATCTCGGCCTCGGCGAAGCTGAGGCTCCCGAGCCGGGCTCGGCACCCGATGCTGACGTCGGCGACGCCCTGACGTGGGCTGCCGTGGTGGACACGCCGCACGGGGTGCACGCACGTCCCGCCGCCGCGCTGGTGTCGGCGCTGAGCGGGCTCGACGCTCAGGTGTGGCTCACGAATGCGACCACGGGCAAGGGTCCGGCCGCCGGCGACAGCCTGTCGGGAGTCGCGACGCTCGACGTGCGGCAGGGCCACGAGGTGTCCGCCTCGATCACCGGCGCCGAGGCAGACCGGGCGCTGGCCGCGCTGCAGGACTTCGCCGCGTCCGGCTTCGGCGAGGGCGCGGGCACCGAAGCCCCCACCGGGCAGGTGGCTCCCGCAGTCGTCACCGCAGCCCTGGCTCGTCTGGTCGCCGACCCGCCGGCCGACGACCAGGAGCCCGGGCCGGCTGACGGCGAGCAGGCGCGGGTTGACCGGGCGTTCGCGGCCGTGTCCGAGCACCTGACGGCGCTGCGCGGGGGCGACGGCGAGGTCGACGCCATTCTCGGCGCCGTCGACGTGATGCTGCGCGACCGGGCACTCACCCGGGGCATCTCCCGGGCCGTCGCCGCAGGCGCGGCGGCTGATGCAGCGACCCGTGCCCAGTTCGCCGAACTGTCGGGCACCTTCGACCGACTCACCGACCCGTACCTGCGCGAGCGGGGTCAAGACGTACGGGCGTTGCGCGACCTCGTGCTGCGGGCGCTCGCCGGGCAGCCGCTCGCGCGCCAGCTGCCCGAAGGGCCGCACGTGCTCGTCCTTCCCGAACTCGACGCCGTCACGGCCGTGCGCCTCGACCCGGCGGCCACGCTCGGCGTGGTGACGACCGAGGGTGCCGACGCGGGCCACGGGGCGATCATCTGCCACCACCGTGGCATCCCGTTCGTCGGCGGGCTCGCCGAGGCGGCCGACCTGCCGGACGGTCTCGACGTCGTGCTCGACACCGAACGGGGCACGCTGACCCCGGCCTAGCCCCGCGACTCGTGGTCGAGCAGCCAGCGCTTGCGCTCGACGCCGCCCGCGTACCCGGTCAGCGCACCGCTCGCCCCCACGACGCGGTGGCAGGGCACGATGATGCTGATCGGGTTGCGGCCGGTCGCCGCGCCCACCGCCCGCGACGCCGTCGGCCGACCCAGCAGCGCTGCCAGTTCGCCGTACGTCGCCGTCCGGCCCATCGGGATACAGGAAATCTGTTCCCACACCGCCCGCTGGAAGTCGCTCCCCCGCGGACGCAGCTCCAGGTCGAACTCCTCCCGCGTCCCGGCGAACCACTCCTCCAGCTGACGGGCGGCGTCCTGGGCGACCGTGTCGTCGCGCTCGCCGAGCGCGGCGGCGTCCGGAAAGTACTTCTGCTCGTGGGTGTAGAGCGCGACGAGCGCCCCGTCGGCGTCGACGACGAGCGTCAGCGGCCCGACGGGCGAGTCCACAACACGGTTCTTCACGGCTTCTCCTCGGGATAGTGGTTGATGGGGTGGTCATCGACCGCCCACAGGTACTGCACGGCGTACGAGCGCCAAGGACGCCAGGCCTCACTGGACGCCGCGTCCACGCCGAGCGCCGCGCATGCGCGGCGCAGGCCGAGATCGGTGGCCGGGTAGGCGTCCGGATCGCCCAGCGACCGCATCGCGACCATCTCGACGGTCCAGGCGCCGATGCCGCGCAGCGCGCCGAGCCGGACGCGCGCCTCGGCCGGGTCGGCGCCCGGAGAGAGGTCCAACGCTTCGGCCGCCAGCGCGGACGCCAATCCGGTCAGCGTCTCGCCGCGCGACCGCGGCCCGGCCAACGCGCCGGGACCGAGGGCGGCCACGGCGTCCGGGATCGGGAACAGGTGCGTCAGCCCACCGGCCGGGTCGTCGATGGGCGTGCCGGCCGCCCGCACGAGGCGTGCGGCGTGCGTCCGCGCGGACGCCGTCGACACCTGCTGGCCGAGCACGGCGCGCAGCGCGAACTCGGCCCCGTCGACGGTGCGCGGAACGCGGCGGCCGGGGGCGGCGTCCAGCAGCGGCACGAGCACCGGGTCGCGTCGCAGCCAGTCGTCGACGGCGACCGGGTCGGCGTCCAGGTCGAGCAGCCTGCGGCACCGGGTGATTGCCGGGGTCAGGTCGCGCGGGTCTGAGAGGCTCAGTTCAGCCGCGACGTGGTCGCCGGCGAACCGCAACGACGCGATTCCCGGCCCGTGCGGCAGGCGCAGTGTCCTCCGGTAGGCGCCGTCTCGCCACTCCTCGACTCCCGGCACTGCAGTCGCCACCAGGTGCCCGAAGAGGTTCGACGGGTCGAAGGGCCGCCGCAACGGCAACCGCAGCCGGATCACGCCGGCGACCCCGCCGCGGGGACGCGCCCGCAACGCCGTCGGCGTCGTGGCGTACACCTCGGCGACCGTGTCGTTGAACGAGCGAATCGACCCGAAGCCGGCAGCGAAGGCCACCTCGCTCAGCGGCAGGTCGGTGGTCTCCAGCAGCAGGCGAGCGGTGTGGGCGCGCTGGCTACGGGCCAGCGCCACCGGCGTCGCACCCACCTCCTCGCGCAACAGCCGCTCGAGCTTGCGCGGCGAATGCCCGAGGCGCCGCGCCAAGCCGCCCACCCCTTCGCGGTCCACCACCCCGTCGCCGACCAGCCGCATCGCGCGGGCGACGACATCTCCGCGGGCGTCCCACGCGGGTGAGCCCGGAACGGCGTCGGGCCGGCACCGCTTGCAGGCGCGATAGCCGGCGCCCTGGGCGGCGGCCGCGGTCGGATAGAAGGCCATGTTCTCGTCGCGTGGCGTCATGGCCGGGCAGCTGGGTCGGCAGTAGATGCCGGTCGAGGAGACCGCCGTGTAGAAGACGCCGTCGAAGCGGGCGTCACGGCCACGAACGGCGGCGAGGCAACTCGGACGGGGTGGAATCACCCGTCCATCGTCACCCACGCCGCCGTTCGCGGTCTAGCAGAAAAACGACATGGCGTCCGTGACCCGGACGCCCGGCTCAGCTCGCCGCGTACAGCGCAGCGGCGAACTTGGCCTGCTCGGCGAGGTCGGACTGCTGGCTGTTGATGACCATCATCAGGCCGTCGGACAGCTCGCCCACACACGCGGACGCCGCCTGGCCCGAGGCCTCCATCGTTCCGCAGGTGCCGCCGGCGAACTTCACCGGGTTCTTCAGCACCGAGGCGATCTGGCTGTAGCTGCCGGTCTGGGCGGTGACGATGACGACAGCTTTGGAGCTCGACTGGTACATGGCACCCTTCGTGCCGTCCTTCACGGTCTGCTCGCCCTGTCGGGTGTAGGTGCCGACCTTCGCCGGGAAGTTCACGTCGGCGATCTTCTTCAGCGACGGGTTGGCCGCGTTGGATGAGGGGGATGCGGCCGGCGTGGACGCCGGAGCTGCGGCAGGCGTGGACGCGGCCGGCGCGGACGCAGGAGCGGCAGGCGTGGACGCCGGCGCGGCAGGCGTGGACGCCGGCGCGGTGGGCGTCGACGAGCAGCCGGCGAATGCGAGCGCGGCGGTGACCAGCGCAGCGGCGCCGAGTGTGACCTTCATGAAGAAAACCTCCGATGCGTGAACGAGTGCGCGGACCATCTTGCCTGAGACGGGGGTCGCCACCCCAACCGACCGGGCACGTCCACCCCTCCGGCCGTTTGTGAGTGAGCGCTCACTCACCTAGACTGCACCGACGTGTCCCGCGCCAAACCACTGCCTCCCGACGAGCGCCGCCGCGCCCTGATCGACGCGACGCGCCCGCTCCTGCTGGCGCACGGCACCAACGTCTCAACCCGGCAGATCGCCGAGGCTGCAGGCGTCGCCGAAGGCACGATCTTCCGCGTCTTCGAGTCGAAGGCCGACCTGATCCATACCTGCCTTACCGATGCCCTGGGAACCGACCAGCTCGCCGAGGCGGTCGACCGCATCGGGCCCGGCGCCGACCTGCGCAGCACGCTGTCCGGGCTGGTCGCAGCGGTCGCCTCCCAGCTCCAGCACGTGCGGGCGCTGGTCGGCGTCCTGCATCAGACGCCCGTGGCGACGGCCCCGGCGGGCGGGGCGGCGTCCGGCTGCCAGCGGCCCGACCCGCGCGTTCTGCACGCCGGCGTCGTGGCTCAGCTCACGCGTGCGCTCGCGCCGCATGCGGCGCAGCTCCGCGTCCCGCCGGACGCCGCTGCCCGCACCCTGCTCGCCCTCACCTTCGGCGCGCACCACCCGATCGCCGGCGATCCGACGCTCAGCGATCCGGACGCCCTCGCCACGCTCCTCCTCCACGCCCTCGCCTCCGACCTCGCCAAGGACACCGCATGCTGCTGAACCTCCTGCGCACCTACCTCAGGCCGTACGTCGGCTCGATCACCGTCGTGGTGCTCAGCCAACTGCTGGCCACGGTGGCGTCTCTGTACCTGCCCACCCTCAACGCTCGCATCATCGACGACGGCGTCACCAAGGGTGATATCGCCACCATCTGGGGGCTCGGCGGCTGGATGCTCGCCGTCACGCTGCTGCAGATCGTCGGCCAGGCCACCGCCATCTGGTTCGGCGCCCGGGCCGCCATGGGGTTCGGACGCGACCTGCGCGCCGCGATCTTCGACCGGGTCCTGTCGTTCTCGAGCCGCGAGGTCAACCAGTTCGGCGCCCCGTCGCTCATCACCCGCAACACCAACGACGTGCAGCAGGTGCAGCAGCTGGTGCTGATGACCGCGTTCATGATCGTGCAGGCGCCGATCATGATGGTCGGCGGCATCTTCATGGCGCTGCGCGAAGACCTGGGCCTGTCGTGGCTGATCGCCGTCGCCGTGGCGGTGATGGGCGGGGTGATCCTCACCATCCTGCTGCAGGCGCTGCCGCTGTTCCGCCAGATGCAGACCCGCGTCGACACCCTCAACCGGGTGCTGCGCGAGCAGATCTCGGGCCTGCGGGTTATCCGCGCCTTCGTGCGGGAGCCGCTCGAGGCGGAGCGGTTCGAGCGGGCGAACGCCGACCTGACCGACACCTCGCTGCGGGTCGGACGCCGCATGCTCACCTTCTTCCCGGTGGTCCAGCTCGTCATGTCGGCGTCCAGCGTGGGCGTGATGTGGTTCGGCGGCCTGCGGGTCGACGCCGGCGAGATGCAGATCGGCCAGCTCACGGCGTTTCTCACCTACCTCATCCAGATCCTGATGAGCGTGATGATGTCGACGATGATGCTGATGTTCGCCCCGCGCGCCCAGGTGTGTGCGGTGCGCATCCAGGAGGTGCTCAACACCCGCTCCAGCGTCGTCCCACCCGCTCACGGCGTCACCGACAAGCTGTCGCACGGCGAGGTCCGGTTCGAGAACGTCGAGTACTCCTACCCGGGCGCCGAGGTGCCCGTGCTGTCCGACATCTCGTTCACGGTGCGTCCGGGCGAGACCACGGCGTTCATCGGGTCGACCGGCTCGGGCAAGTCGACGCTGATCAGCCTGATCCCCCGGCTGTTCGACACGACCGGCGGCCGGGTGCTGGTGGACGGCATCGACGTGCGGGAGATCGACCCCGAAGTGCTGTGGCGCTCGGTGGGGCTGGTGCCGCAGCGTCCCTACCTGTTCACCGGGACAGTGGCGTCCAACCTGCGCTACGGCAACCCGGACGCGACCGACGAGGAGCTCTGGCACGCCCTCGACATTGCGCAGGCGCGCGACTTCGTCGAGGCGATGCCGGGCCAGTTGGACGCCCCGATCGCCCAGGGGGGCACGAACGTGTCGGGCGGCCAGCGGCAGCGGTTGTCGATCGCCCGCGCGCTCGTCCGCAAGCCGGACGTGTACATCTTCGATGACAGCTTCTCCGCACTCGACGTCACCACCGACGCCCGGTTGCGGGCGGCCCTGGCGTCCGAGACGCGCGACGCGGCGGTCGTGCTGGTGGGCCAGCGCGTCGCCACCATCCGCGACGCCGACCAGATCGTCGTGCTCGACGACGGCCGCATCGAGGGCATCGGCACCCACGACCACCTGCTGGCCACCTGCCCCACCTACGCCGAGATCGTCGAGTCCCAGTTCCAGATCGAGGAGGCCGCATGAGCGACAACAAGGTCACCAAGGCGCCCGAACGGCCCAAGAACGGCCCGGCCTCCCGCGGCCACGGCCCCATGTCCCAGGGTCCGGCCGAGAAGGCCCTCAACTTCATGCCGTCGATGCGTCGGCTGTTGCAGTCGTTGCGCCCCGAGCGCGCCCTGATCGGCGTGGTCTTCGGGCTGACCACCGTGGCGGTGCTGGCCAACGTGCTGGGGCCGCGCATCCTCGGCGAGATGACCAACCTGCTCTTCGCCGGCCTGCTCGGCAAGAACCTGCCCAAGGGCGTCCCGCTGGCCGACATCGTGGCCGATCTGCGCGCCAAGGGCCAGGGCACCTTCGCCGACATGCTCGCGAGCATGAACGTCGTTCCCGGCCAGGGAGTCGACTGGGCGCGGGTCGCCGAAGTGGGGCTGTGGGCGCTCGGGCTGGCGCTGCTCGGCGGCCTGCTGCTGTGGGCGTCCGGGCTGGTGCTGAACGAGGTGGTGCAGCGGGCGGTCTACCGCATGCGTCGCGACGTGCAGGCCAAGCTCGACACCCTGCCGCTGTCGTACTTCGACAAGCAGCCCCGCGGCGAGCTGCTGAGCCGCGTCACCAACGACATCGACAACATCGCCACGTCGCTGCAGCAGACCCTGAACCAGTTGCTCACCAACCTGCTGACGCTGATCGGCGTCCTGGTGATGATGCTGTGGGTGTCACCGATCCTGTCGGTGATCGCCCTGGTGGCCGTGCCCGTCTCGATGGGCGCCGCCATGGTCATCGGCAAGAAGGCCCAGGGCCGCTTCGTCGGCATGTGGGCGTCCACGGGTGCCCTGAGCGCCCAGATCGAGGAGGCCTACACCGGCCACGCGCTGGTCAAGGTGTTCGGACGCAGCCGCGAGGCCGCCGAGGCCTTCGCGGTCGACAACAACAAGCTCTACGACTCGGCGTTCGGCGCCCAGTTCCTGTCGGGCCTGATGATGCCGGTGATGTTCCTGATCGGAAACCTCTCCTACGTCGCCATCGCGGTCGCCGGCGGCCTGCGCGTCGCGACCGGCCAGATGAGCCTCGGCGACGTGCAGGCGTTCATCCAGTACTCGCGCATGTTCACCCAGCCGATCACCCAGGTGGCGTCCATGGCGACGCTGCTGCAGTCGGGCGTCGCCTCGGCCGAGCGGGTCTTCGAGGTGCTGGACGCCGACGAGCAGGTCCCCGACGTGCCCGGCACGCTGCCCACGCCGAGCGAGGGCCGGGTGGCGTTCGAGCACGTCAGCTTCAGCTACGACCCGGAGCGTCCGCTGATCACCGACCTGTCGTTCGTGGCCGAGCCCGGCTCGACGGTCGCGATCGTCGGCCCGACCGGGGCCGGCAAGACCACGCTGGTGAACCTGCTGATGCGTTTCTACGAGTTGGACGCCGGCCGCATCACCCTCGACGGCGTCGACATCGCGTCGGTACCGCGCGACCAGCTGCGCAGCCGCATCGGCATGGTGCTGCAGGACACGTGGCTGTTCGGCGGGACGATCCGCGACAACATCGCCTACGGGCGTCCGGCCGCCAGTGACGACGACATCCGTGCCGCCGCGACCGCGACCTACGTCGACCGGTTCGTGCACTCCCTGCCTGACGGCTACGACACGGTCATCGACGAGGAGGGGTCGAACGTGTCGGTCGGTGAGCGCCAGCTCATCACGATCGCCCGCGCGTTCCTGGCCGACCCGGCGATGCTGATCCTCGACGAGGCGACCAGCTCGGTCGACACCCGCACCGAACTGCTCCTCCAGCGGGCCATGTCGGCGCTGCGCACCGACCGCACGAGCTTCGTGATCGCCCACCGGCTCTCGACAATCCGCGACGCCGACGTCATTCTCGTCATGGAAGACGGCCGTATCGTCGAGCAGGGGACCCACGAAGGTCTGCTCGCCGCCCGCGGCGCCTACCACGACCTGTACCAGTCGCAGTTCGCTGCCGCCATCGAGGAGTGACCCATGTGGACCCTGTCCGGTTTCGCCGACGAGATCGACCCTGACTTCGAGACCCAGTGCGCCCACGTGGCCGGGCTCGGGCTCACGGCGATCGAGCTGCGCAGCGCGTGGGGCGTCAACAGTCTGCTGCTGGACGACGACCAGCGGGCCGAGGCGAAACGCATCCTGGCCGAGCACGGGCTGACGGTGTCGTCGATCGGCTCGCCGGTCGGCAAGATCAGGATCACCGAGGACTTCGAGCCGCACCTGGACTGGATGCGTCGCGCCCTGGACGTGGCCGCGTACTTCGGCGCCCCCTACATCAGGATGTTCTCGTTCTTCATCGACGAGGGCGACGACCCCAATCGGCACCGCGACGAGGTGCTGCGCCGCATGAAGGCGCTCGTCGAGTTGGCGCACGGCCACGACGTGACGCTGCTCCACGAGAACGAGAAGGAGATCTACGGCGACATCCCGCGCCGCTGCCTCGACCTGGTCACCACGATCGACGACCCGCAGTTCAGGCTGACCTGGGACCCGGCGAACTTCGTCCAGGTCGGTGTCGCGGCCCCGTTCGACGAGGGGTACGCCGACCTCCGCCCGCACGTGGTGTACCTGCAGATCAAGGACGCCCTCCTGGCCGACGCCAGCGTGGTTCCGGCCGGCGAGGGGGACGGCCAGGTGCGCGAGACCATCCGCGCGCTGAAGGCCGACGGCTTCGACGGCTACTTCTCGCTCGAACCCCACCTGGTCGAGCTGAACGAGTTCGGCGCCGGGCTGGGCGACGGGCAGGCCGAGTGGACGCGGGCGCACGCCGCCTTCACCGCGCTGCTGGACGCCGAGGGCATCCCGTACGCCTGAGGGCGTACGCCCGCGGCGTCCGATCACACGAGAGGGCCCCGATCGGATCTCTCCGATCGGGGCCCTTCGTCTCGCGGTCAGCAGGTCACTGCTGGGGCGCGTCGGTGCCTTCGCCGTCGGGGCCGACGAGGTGGCCCTGTTCAGCCTTGCGGGCCTCGGTCTCGTTGCGGATCTCCTCGAAGACCTTGTCGGTGAGCGGGTACTTCCAGAAGATGATCATCGCGATGAGCGCCACGATGGCCGGCACGAGGCCGATCGCCGCCGCGATGGCCGTCATGGCGGCCGGCCCCTGGGTGTCGGCGCCGGCCACGTAGCCGCCGAGCGAGAGCAGCCAGCCGCCGATCAGACCACCGAACGACTGGGTCACCTTGCGGGTGAACGAGTAGATGGCGTACGTCGCACCCTCGGTGCGCACGTTGTGCTTCCACTCGCCGTACTCGACCGTGTCGGCCTCGAGGCCGAACATCGCCACGTTGATCAGCGACGCACCGATGCCCTTGATGGCGAGGAACGTCAGCGCCACCCACAGCATGCCGACCGGCGTGAAGAACAGCGCGATGCCGCCGACCACGGTGAACAGGCCGCAGTACTGGAAGAGGTTCTTCTTGCCGATCTTGGTGATGATCCACGGGATGAACGGGGTCACGACCAGCTGGACGCCCGAGTTCACGAACGCGATCGTCGTCGCGTGCGCGGTGTCGCCCAGGAAGTAGCGGGCATAGAAGGCCGAGATCGGGCCCACCGCGTACACGCCGGTCAGGTAGAACAGGCTCGACAGGCACAGGATCTGCAGCGGCTTGTTGACCTTGAGGGTGTTGATCGTGTCGCGCATCGTGGTCTTGGCCGAGGTGCGGACGACCTGCTCCTTGCAGAACAGGAAGGTCATCAGGAAGCACAGGCCGCCGAGCAGCACGAACCACAGCGTGATCGAGGTGAAGACGCCCTGCAGGTCGCCCTGCAGCTTCGCTAGCTCGGCCTGGGCGGCCGGGTCGCCGGCGAGAGCCTTGGGCCGGGCGGCCGAGATCTTCTTCTGCACCACTGAGATCTGCGGCGCGATGATCGCGGTCAGGAAGACGCCTGCGGCGGCACTGCCCCACATGCGCCACGACACCAGCTTGGCGCGCTCCTTGACCGACTGGGTCATCGCCGAGGCCAACGAGCCGTAGGGGATGTTCACCATCGAGTACAGAAAGCCGAGGACCGCGTACGTCAGATACGCGTACAGCAGGGCCGGCCCGATGTTGCCGTTCCATGCCTCCTGCTTCCAGGCGTCGGGCACGTAGAAGGTCAGCACCGACAGGAACAGCAGCGGGATCGAGAAGAACAGGATGAACGGGCGGAACTTGCCCCACCGGGTCATCGTCTGGTCGACGATGCGGCCGGCGATCAGGTCGGCGAAGGCGTCCCAGAGCCTCACGATGAAGAACATGGTGCCGACGAGCAGGCCGTTCAGGCCTGCGATGTCGGTGTAGTAGTAGAGCAGCCAGGATGAGGACAGCGAGAAGGCGAGGTTGCAGCCGAAGTCACCGAGCATGTAGCTGAACACGGAGACGGGCTTGATCGTCGCGAGGGCGCCGTGGTCCTCGTTGCGACTCCTCTTTGAGTCTTGCGACATCGGGCTCCTTAGGTGAGGGGGCCGGCCTCATCGCCGTGCCGCAAGGGAGTCTGTCATGAAGGGGCCTACGCGTCAGGAGGTTGAGGCGGGTTGCCGTCGGCTGATTTGGAGGTGCCGGACACGAGTCTCGATGGCGTCCTGAGACCCGCAGCGACCCCGGAGGTGGCGCCAGCGTCTCACCGTGGCGCGGTGGCGCCGCACCCCCGCACTCAGTAGTAGATTCCGCCTCATGGAATTGAACGCCGTTGACATGGCCCGATGGCAGTTCGGCATCACGATCGTGTACCACTACTTCTTCGTCCCGGTCACGATCTCGATGTCGCTGCTCGTGGCCATCATGCAGACCATGTGGTACCGGACAGGCGAGGACAGGTACCTGCGCCTCACCAAGTTCTACGGGAAGCTCTTCCTGATCAACTTCGCGATGGGTGTGGTCACCGGCATCGTGCAGGAGTTCCAGTTCGGCATGAACTGGTCGGAGTACTCCCGCTTCGTCGGTGACATCTTCGGGGCGCCGCTGGCCCTGGAGGCGCTGCTCGCCTTCTTCCTGGAGTCCACCTTCCTGGGGCTGTGGATCTTCGGCTGGGACAAGCTGCCGAAGAAGATCCACCTCGCGGCGATCTGGCTCGCGGCCATCGGCACGATGCTGAGCGCGCTGTTCATCCTCGCCGCCAACAGCTTCATGCAGAGCCCCGTCGGCGCCACCTACACCCCGGTCACCGACCGGGCCGAGATGACCGACTTCCTGGCGCTGCTCACCAATCCGGTGTTCTTCGCCACGTTCCCGCACACCATCACGGCCGCCTGGATGACCGGCGGCGCGTTCGTGCTGGCCATCGCCGCCTGGCACCTGGCCCGCCTGAACAAGCCTGAGCGCACCGAGCAGGAGCAGAAGGACGCCGACGCGTTCCGCTGGGCGACGAAGTTCGGCGCCTGGGTGCTGATCGGGGCAGGTCTGCTGACGTTCGCGTCCGGCGACTTCCAGGGCAAGATCATGTATCAGGTCCAGCCGATGAAGATGGCCGCCGCCGAGGCGCTGTACGAGAGCGCCGGCGGCAACGGCGAGAGCGCCCCTTTCTCGCTGTTCACCATCGGCACCCTCGACGGCCGCGCGCCGGTCTTCGAGATCCAGGTGCCCTACGTGCTCGGCATCCTGGCCAAGGGTGACCCGTTCGCTCGCATCGAGGGCATCAACGAGCTGGAGCAGCGCTACGAGCAGGGTGCCCTTCTCGATCCGAACAACCACCTGCAGAAGGCGTACGCCGACAAGCTGCGCACCGTGGGCGTCGACAACTACGTGCCCAACATCCCCGTCAGCTACTGGACGTTCCGCATCATGATCGGCCTCGGCATGCTGGCCGTCGCCATCGGCGCGGTGACGCTGTGGCTGATCCGCAAGGGCCGCTTCCCTAAGCCGACGGCTTGGTGGTCGTTCGCCATGCTCGCGGTGGTGCTGGCGCCGCTGTTCGCCAACTCGGCCGGCTGGATCTTCACCGAGATGGGACGCCAACCGTGGATCGTCGCCGGCGTCCTGCCGACGGCCGCTTCTGTGTCGCCCGGAGTGACCGGCTGGACCGTGTTCTTCACCATGGCGGGCTTCACCCTGCTCTACGGCGCCCTCGCGGTCGTCGAGGTGGGGCTAATGATCAAGTACACCAAGGCCGGCCTGCCGGCCGAGGTGCCACCCGTCGAGATCAAGGGCGAGGACGACGTCCTCTCCTTCGCGTACTGAGGAGCCACACGATGATTCCCCTCGCGGCTGAGCCGCACATCCTGCAGGTCGTCTGGTACTGCCTGATCGCGGTCCTCTGGATCGGCTACCTCGTCCTGGAAGGCTTCGACTACGGCGTGGGCATGCTGATCCGCGTCCTCGGCAAGAACGAAAAGGAGCGGCGCGTGATCGTGAACACGATCGGCCCGCTCTGGGACGGCAACGAGGTGTGGCTGCTGACGGCCGGCGGCGCCACGTTCGCGGCGTTCCCCGGCTGGTACGCCACCCTCTTCTCGGGCCTGTACCTGCCGCTGTTCCTCATCCTCGTCGGCCTCATCATCCGCGGCGTCGCCTTCGAGTACCGGGCGAAGCGGCCCGAACAGGCCTGGAAAGACCGCTGGGACTGGGGCGCCTGCATCGGCTCGTTCGTGGTGTCGCTGGTGTTCGGCGTGGGCTTCGCGAACTTCGTCAAGGGGCTGCCGGTTCAGGTGGCCGACGGTC
>RRZT010581119.1_pt1 | contig 41331 bp, 52 predicted proteins | sample 2165551 | NCBI WGS metagenome assembly RRZT01 (sample SAMN10456910, study PRJNA506462) | wastewater metagenome | biome: wastewater; feature: sludge; material: wastewater sludge; isolation source: wastewater sludge with Escherichia coli K12::gfp cells carrying plasmid... | place: USA: Moscow, Idaho...
TAAATGCGTCCCCCACCCTCGCACACCACAAAAAACAAAAAATTTAACCTATTTTTATATTTTAGATTTTGCATTTCAGCGAAAACGCGAAATAAAACGCTATGGTTTCGCGTGTTTTCGTGTATAGGGTGCGCTTTTTCTGCTGCTTGGAACCATAGCGCCCCAAATTTTATTTGTTATTATAATTTTTCATCATATTCTGACAGGTGCAAACAAAAAAAGCCGCACCCCTCGAAAGGAATGCGGCTTTTGGTTTGCGCGTGTGGTTGGTCAGGTTAGACCGCACCAACAGGCATAAGCCATAGACAATACTATACAGACATACAGAATTTGGTCAACGGTTGCGCCGCTGTTTCGCGTCTGTGTGTCCGGTTGGGGCTGCTGCTGCTGCTGCTGCTGCTGCCCGTACCCCGTATAAATCGGGGGATATGCGCCCGCATCGCGCAAGTATTGGAATGCGCGAGACTTTCGGCGTTCGCGCAACATGTTAGCGGCTTTAAACCCCAAAGCGAACGCGCCGACAGGGGCGCAAAAACCGATCAAAGCAAAGATGTATTGCATGAGAAAAAAAGTTAATGATAAAAGGTAGCGGCGTTTTGTGTTGCGTTGATGGTATGGAACGCCTTACCCATAACCATCAAAGGGGAACACTAATACGTTGCACGCTCCCGGTTACGCTGTGCGGCCAATTGACGGGCGACGGCTTGCCCTGTCTTCGCCGTGTAAAATGGTGCGGGGCCACGGCCAACCGTGTTGGCCGCTTTGTTAGCCAACGCCGTCCTGATACCGTCGCGGCGCGATCTTATTGCGGCTGCTCGTTCCGCTGTCCTTGCCGTTCTTTCATGGCGGGCCATTTCCCGTCTTTTTTCGCGGTCACTTTTGACCGTTTCATTCTTGAACGTAACCAGTAGGCGCAAAGCGTTGCGCATCGTTACGCGCTGTTTGGTCGGCACGCTTGCCGCCAATTGGCGCAATTCTGCGATACCTTCGTTCGCGGCTGAAAACATGCCGCCTTTTACCATGTTTTCGACCTTGGCAAGAAGGTCGAAAAATTCCGCGATTGTCGCGGCGGTGCTTTGCTCCTTTTCGCTGCTTTGGTGTTTTTCCCCCTTGGTTATTTGGCCAACATTGCCCCCCGCTTTAGTACGGTGTTGTTGCTCCCTTTTTTGCCGTACCGTGTCAATCTTTGCGGCGCGTTCAGGGTTTGCCCCCGTCGCTATTGACGCACTAAACGGTGCGCGGTCGGTAACGTCAAAAACATGTACGCGCCCTTTTGGCGTGTCGTCCGCTAAAGGCCGCGACATACGCGGCAACCCGGCTGCGTTTAAGCCAACCATTTCGCCCGCCGCGTTGCGGACAAATTGGGCTTGATTTTGGTTGCATGGGACAAATTTGCCCTTGGAAATTCTGTAAAATTGCATAACAAAAAAATTTAAATTGTGAAAAAAATAAAGGCTTTTTGGTCAGCGGTATAAAGGTACGACGACTTTTTTAAATGTCAATAGTATTAACAACTTATTAACATTTGCCTACCCTTACATACCATATTGTTGCAATTACCTTGCCAATTTTCCGATATTATCCGATTTTTCGCAATTATTTTAAATATTTTTTGCAATAATGCGATAATAATTTAAATATATGATATATTTAATACAACGTTGTTATATTTATATCTTATTATATGTATCTGTATCATAATAAATAAAATGTTTCAAAATGTTCAAACTTTTCGTGGTAAAACAAAAACAATTTGACTTCCAAAAAACCAAGGTAGGGGGGTATTTATTTTTTAATATGTTGGGGGTGGGGGTGAGTGGGGGATCCTCATCCAGACGCAGTCTATAATCAAAAAATCACGCAGTCTATGACCCAAAATAGTCAATAGTCTACGCACCACTTACCTGACGCGCCCCAAAACTATGCCACGAAAGCCAAAACCGCCGCGCCATTTGCCCCGAGAGCGACGATCTCGTTACATGCGTGGTCTTACAAACAAAAAACCCGCATCCTCCTTTACGGTGGATGTGGGTTACGCTGGTCAACCAAATTTCGTTATGGTTGGATCAGTTTTATGTCAGACATGTTGAAGCCGTTCCATACAACGCGGTTGTACAATGTTATGCCGGAATCGGTCAACAGGTACGGTAGGAACACTTCTTGTACGGAGGCCATCTGGGCATCGACGATGGCCATTTGGGCCTCTGTCCAATCTTTTAGTATCCTCCACCCTACGCGACGGGCCTGCTCCTCGGTCTTCAAAGCTTTCGGGACTTTTTTGTCGTCCTCCAGAGCTTTGAGCACGCCTTCCCAGTTGCAGGGGAGCGAGAAGAACATCCTTGCACCGTCTTTTTCCATCCAGAAGGTCAGCCCGTCCGCTTCTCCGTCTTTGTAGTCTGTGACGATTTTTGACGCCCCGCGTTTTACAAGCATATCCGATATTTCGGCGATGGACGAAGACGTTTTTATTTTTGTTGTGTAGTTGAGTATTGACATGGTCCTTGTCCCCTGTGATGATTTAGACTGTATTTGCTACAAAAAATATCTTACACTCTACGACTTGTACGGTTTCGGTGCCAAGATTTCTGGTTTCCTGCGCCTTGATCTCCACCTGTCCACCGTTTTTGATGATCGAGGCAAGCAAGTCCGTATCGGTTATGAACGTCCCTTTTTTGTACCCGACCCTTGAGGCCAATTTCGATTTGGTCAGGTCCTTTTTTTCTTTGTTGTACAAGTTCATGTCGATTTCGTCCCCGACCTTGGCCGGGGCATCATCCTTGGCTTCGGTTGCTTCGGTGCCCGGCTTTATCGCTTTCAGGTATTCGGAGTACCTCTGGAGCATTCTGAAAGTTGCCGGGTTTTGTCGGATTGTTTCCTCAAGTCTTTTTTCGAGCATGGCCGCGATGTCGGCCTGCGTGAGATTTGTTTGATCGCTCATGTTATAAGGTGTTGTTTCGGACATTGTTTGTGTAATCATCTTGCGCGGGCGAGATGGGAGTCGTTGGTCTATTTAGCCGCTTTTCTTAGGGCCCTTCTTCCGCTTCTTGTCATAAAAGCAAGGCTCGCGGATTCAAGGGCCGGATAATTTTGTGTTTCTGGCACGGGGGACGAACTTTTGCGATCGCCAAGTTGTTTCTTGGCGTCCTTTTTGTCGGACGTCATCAGCGTTTCTACGGTCGAGGCTTTCTTCGGGTCAAATTCGCCTGTTGGTTTGAAATATGGTCTCATTTCACTTTAAAATGGTTATGTCCGAGTCGTTGGCGTACTGTTGGCTGTACACGTGGGGTTGGCGCATGTTGCACTTCGAGTACACAGACTATTTTTCCCATTACTTTTTCCCATCTGAGCACTTTACATACGAAGCCTCCCCATAACACCAAGTCTCCTTGTTTGTGCATTTTAAATTTTCAAGTATGAGTGAATTTAGGTTCATGTCAGTATTTGACGATTTCCGTGTGGCCGCATTTTGCGCACCTCCAGACTTCTGTGGTCTCGACGGCGTCGTAAAATTCTACCGGAACGTTTTTGGTGACGTACAACTGCTTGCCCGCCAGAGGTTCGTAGTTGTGCTGTACTTTTGGGTAGGCGGCACGCCGAACGGTTTGTGTAGTGGTGGACACTGTTGCATAGAAGTGCCTGCAAAATATTTGTGGTAAGTTCATTGCTTTGTTTGATCGGTTTTGAGTGTCTGCCTGATTTCCATTATAAGCTTTCCAAGGTTGTTCTCTCCTTGGCCTGTTCTTAGGTCGACTCCCCAGAATTTGTCGCCAAATCGGTTCCCCTTTTGGATGTGGCATGTACCTGTTTCGAGTAGAAGCGTTCTGAAAGGTTCTTGTGCGAATTTTTGCTCAAGACAGCGGCGCATTACTTCTGTTTTTTTGGATGGCCAATCTTTCCCCGGGGTTATTCTTCTGCTTTCCTTTTTTATGCCGTTCGGTGTCATCAGCCTATTTGCGCACAATTCCTTCCACAGGAAGCTGCCCGATTTTGCGGACATGTAAGCATGTTCTGCCGACGGATAGGTCCTTCCGTCAAGATCGATGCTTACCAACGCGAAGTTGCTCAGCCAACTATATTGTCCTTGAAATTCTCTTATCATTGTTTGACAGGTGTGTGTTTTCTGCATCTGTCATCGTTCAAAATTTTTGCCCGCCGCCCGGATTGGCTCAACCCGAACGGCGGGCGGGTGGTTGTGTGTGTGGTTAATGCGCCTAACTGTCGCCTACCGAACACGGCTATGCGCCGCGCCGTTAGGCTTGGAGTTAGCCAAAACTACACAGTAGTAGTGGCATCGTATAACATCGGCCAAATCAAGTCCTTTTCACCTCTACTAATTTCACGGTACGCCTCTTCAAAGACGTTTTTCGGCGACCATGACAAATAGTTGTCGGGGTATTCAACCAGATACCCTTCGGCATTTTCTTCGTTTGGGTCTGGTATTCCGCCCTTCATTCGAGCGAAATCATCTTTTGTCATCGGTCGGGCTTTGATGATTTTTGCGCCGATGTATGACTTGAAAACATCAGTGGCCGCTGCGGGGCCATGTGCGGGTTGGCTGTAATCGCCGTCAAGAATTGTGAACATTTTTTTAATTATGTATATGTGATGCGGGCGGCTAACCCCGCGTTGCCGTAAATGCTTCCTAAGCGTCGCCATTCGGCAACGCACCAGTTATGCAGGAATGAGAAAAATATTACCGCATTGATTTGCAGTCAACCCTGCGATATTTCCTGACCTCTGTTTCGTCAACCCCTTCGCAAATACAAAGCAACACATCAACCATTTCATCGTGCAAAATCTCTTTTCTTGGAGTTTGCACAGGAACTTCTACCCAACTATTTGACCGCAATTCTCCGATAACCTTATGTGTGTAGTGCTCGTTTTGCACACCGTGCCGTTTCTGCTCAATGGTGCAATAGCAGCCGAAAAATAACGCGCCCTCTTGATAGGCGGTTTCCATGCCGACCAATTCTGTGCAACGGGATTGAAGCCGTTTCGTCTCCTTTTCATAATTGCTCACAACCGATTCAATCAGGTTAATAACCCTTATTTCGTTTGCACCACTTTCAAAAATGTGGTTTACCTCTAATTTTATTTGTTCGCTTGTCATTGAGTTGTTGTTTAATCGTGTGAAGAAATCCGCATAACCCTGCATGGCCGACAATGCTTCCTAAGCGTCGCCATTCGGCAACGCACCAGTTAGCCGCCATTACCTGCGATTTAGGCATTCTAAATAGGCGGCTTTTGCGTTTTCGGCGGTGAGTATATTATCAGTGGTCGGGAAGGTTTTGGCCCAATTATTTAGAGTAACATACTCTAAATATTTTTTTGACAATTCGTCGTAAGATGCTATCATGTTTGAAAAGTTAGCGGACAATAAGGTGCGGAAACGGATCGTATGGGATTCTGTAACCTAATTTTTTTAACGTTATATAGGCAAAAACATCGTTTATTTTTTCCGACAAAAAAAACGTTTTGTACTCCCATCCATCGTATCCGGGCGCGTCGGTTTTACGTCGGATTTTCAAATTTTGGTAGTATTCGTTGGCTTCAAAGGCGAAGAACTCCCAGCCCTCCGGTATTCCATTCGGCAGCACAGCCGCCATGAAATCAATTTGATTTATTTTTTTAATTTCTTTTTCTTTCATATTGTCAAATGTTAAGCGGCTAACCCCGCATGGCCTTATATGCTTCCGAAATGGTCGTACATAGCCCATGCACCAGTTACATTCAATAATGACTGATAACGATTGCGCCATACCAAAAGGAAAACACCCTTCCAATCCGGCAATCGTATTCAGCATGTGAAAATCCGAACTTGAAATCTTTTCGGGTGTGAATAGCAATCCCAATTTTCCATTCGTATTTTCCAAGTCCACGGCTTTGCCACGTCCACGCCTTTACGGTTATCCCAGAGCCAAGAAACCAACCGTCTATAAATGCACGACTGTTCCCTGATGAGCAAGGAAACCCTATTTTTTGTGCGAAAAACCCAAGTATCTTTTTCATAGAAAAATGAATGTAACCCCGCTTCCACTTCCATGCTCGCTAAGCGGTCGCACAGGCGTTGGAGTATCAGTTATGCAAAATCATACATTAGGAGCCGTCTTTGTGATCTGCGGACATAATGTTACTGATTAAGTGTTATGTTGAAATTTTTGGTTTTTGTGGCATGAATCTTTGCTTGCCTCGCTTTCTTCCATCCTCAGATCGTATCCGTTCTCTACGGCCTCCAACCACTCTGGCGAGTTGTCGAGGATAAATTTTTTGGCCTCACTCTTCAGGTTTTCCATCGTCCGACGTTTTTTGTGTAGTGCGGCGTTTGCTTATCAGGTTTGGGAACTCTTCCCTGAACGATTTCTCGCCGTCTGATGTCACATACCAGAGGGTGGCCGTGCCTTGGTTAATGGTCGCGCCCCTTCGCATACACCCGGCTTTTTCAAGGGATAAAATTTTGTCAATGTCGGAGTGATTTTCGCTTGCGCAAAAACGGTTCTGGCTAAACTGCTTTGGAAGCTTTCTGTCCGATGGTTTTTTCGACGCTTTTGCGTACAGCAGGTCAATCCCAAGACTGTGCGCAATTATGGATGCTTCGTCAAATGTCATGTTGCGTTTGTGATATTTTGTGCGACCCTCCAGTGCCCCGGGAAGTCACAAATGATTTTTCCTTGTTTGCACAGGGACCTGAGTGTGCTGTATGTCCACTGCATTTTGTTGGTACCGGGCCGAACCACGTACCCGTTGCGTGTTTCCAAAAACACCTTGTTGCATAGGTACCTTGTACATGCCCCGTGCTTCTCTTGTTGCAGAAGTTCTTCAAGCTTCGTGCGAAATTCTGGTGTTGTCATAGTCATAGTCATAGATTTGGTGAATATACGAACTGTTCTTGCTCTCCCTTGAGTAAGAAATACGGCCCTACTTTTTTTATGTCAGAAAAAGGACCTTTCAGGTCTCCCAAATGCTGAACGTAAAACTTTGGCTCGTAGTCCCCCTCTTTGACCTCGCTGATGAACAGCGTACCGCCAAATTCTATTTTTTGTAAGTCTTCGTCGCGTTTTTCGATAATCGAACCGCGATCCACGTCGACTATAAAATACAACATATTATCGTAATCCGTCACCAACAGAATTGATGCCTGTAAAGAATGCGCACGAGGCGGTAAAAAGTCAGGAACATTATCTGCAAATAAAGTCTGGCCGTACTCTCCTTTTGTTTGGGCATTCACTATGGCCAAACGCGGCACCTCGACCGAATATTTTTTGCTGCAACCCACATAAGTCGACAAACTCAACACTCCTTCTTCGTTGTGGTGCAAAATACATACGGAATGGTAGACATCCGAGTAATAACACGTGTAGAAAGGAACGGGCGCCTGATCCTTGCCCGGGAAAATAAGAACCCCGTTGTTTTTCGAGCCATCAACGAACTCTCCTTCAACAACACAGTAATCATGTCCGAAACGCGGTATGTTCCTTGTGCGGAAGTCCTTTATTTTACAGACGTACTGCCTCTGCAAGGGACTGTTTCGCTGATAAACAAGCCTGTAAACTTCGTCCGACAATGTGCCGACTTCTGCTACAAATGCGCTGCGATCCTGTTTGGATGAAAAAACGAAGTCTTGGTTTTCGTTGGTCTTTGGCCAGTCATTAAAACAGCACTGGTGCTCTGAGACATCCACAAGGGTAAAGCCGGAATCCTGTTCCATAACCAAGAACGGAAATCTGCTGCAACGGCGGACTTTGCCGTCACCTATTTTTTTAAACATTGCCTGTTTGTTTAATTGGAAAAAAAATCACTGCGTAGTCTGCTGTGGTTGAAGTTGCCTTACCTTTTTTTACCAAAGCACGGCAAGCATTGTACCCTGCCACGGTCGCGCCGAACCTGCGCCGGCTTGCTACCGATAAATTTATGCCCTTACTCTTGTACCACAAGTACGCGACCATGTTAGCGCTGACTCCGGTATGATAGTTGTTGATGGTGGCAAGGGCAAAGCGCTGCATCTCTGTTAATTCATTTTTCATAATAGATAAGGCTGCACGTGCCGAATTTTGTGAATCCCACCACGCCGTAAAGGAAACTTCCAAGGTCACAGAAAGGCCCATGCCATTTAGTATGGTGGTAGATGTAGCAATCGTCGGACCCAACTACTTTTGCGCACATCATACCTTCAAAGGTATCAACTTCATACGCCACTTTGTCATGGCGCGGAGCACGATCTTTCTGAAGCAAATTTACACCGGACATTAGATCAAGAACAGCGTTCAGAGTTTGTGATATGTCATCCTCATCAACACTGCTTACCAATAAAAAATCACCATAAAAACGTGATTTTAACTCCAATCTGTTCTTGTATGTGTCTTTTTCAACAGTCACCACATCGACATTGGTGTTATCGGTTATTGCATCGCTGTACAAACGCCAACGCTCACCGTTGTCCGTCATATAGTAAATATGATTTTTGTCGGAAAATTCGTCCTTTGCTTCAAAGGCCATACCGTGGCCGGAAGTACTGGCAACTGCCGCCTTTACGTCATGCACCTTTAACTCGTCTGCCTTACCGTACTCAAAAGCCACGATTTTACCAAAGGCAGCTCCTGAATCTCCGACCAGAAATATCGCCGATGTGATGGAGCAACCTATACTCTCCGCACGGAAGCCTTCCAATGTTGCCACCTTATCGTACTGGACTTTGTTCCCGGGCTGGCGCACGCAGTAGACTTCACAGGAAGTCTCCTTGTTCACCACGGCCCACAGGTAGGCTTTTTTGAATCTTTGTGTTGGGATCACAGGGGAGTCTGTCAACACATCGCTTGCATCGGCATCAATTACCACTTCGAGATCGTCGCCGTGGTATTTTGCGAAATATATAAGCTTTGTCGTCGGGTTTTCTGTCCCTGTTAGTTCGATAAGCGCGTGGTTTTGGTCTGCCGCATACAGGTTTCCGCAGCTTGTGTCGATGGATCTAACCATTTTTCTTGTTTTTGTTTTTGCCGTATTTAACAGCTTTGATACAATCGTAATTCTTCGCACGTCCTGTCCGACAATGTGATTGTCAGTTCATACTTTTCTCCCCGTTGGTTATGTTAATTTTTAACCTCTGATTGTTTATGCCAATCCCGCATAAACTGCTCCCTTGGGGGCATATACGTAGACTTCTCCGTCCCGGTGCCATTGCATGAACCGCATCTTATAGCCCTGCCCCACTTGTTTAAACTGTCATAATACCCACTCCCGGAACAGGCAGAACAAACTGTGTCTTTGTTTCCGACCACATAACTTTCGTAGTAAGCCGTGCGTGCCGCTTTTCTTTGTCTGTAATCCATTAGGTTATCTTAAAAGGTAAATCAATCCGCACAATGCTGTCAAGACAATCAACACCCAAAGCCAGCCGTTTGGTTTTGGCTCCAACTTGTTTAGTGATGCCCTTATCTGGGCATTGTGCTCAAACTCTGTCAGTGTTTTCCTGAGCTCGTGGTTCTTTTCGCGTTCTGTCATGGTGATTGGTCAAAGTGTATTACTCATTTTTGATTGCCGTGTCAATTGCTGGTGTTTTAATTTCTTTGGTAGCCAAAAAGCAGTGGAGTAAGTGCATTGCGTTGGCCTCAACATGCTCTACCTGTCTCCAGTCGCGGTAAAAATCGCTGATAAAATCAGATGCGACCCTGTACTGTTCCACTCTTTCTTTCTGTTCGTTTATTTTGAATATGGGGTCAAATTCACTTAAAAATCTTGCAACTACTGTTCCCGGAACTATTTTCTTGTCACCGTCGAAAACAAACACCTCGGCTCCAAGTTCAAATTTAAAAGCCTTCCCTACCAAGTCTGTAATCGGCTCTTTATTTGACGCTTCTGAATATGCGTTTACGTCGATCATTGTTTAGTTTTTAATGGTTCCTCCCCGACATATCAGCGGGGAGGAACCGGTGTGCTGAATTTTACTCCTCAAACGTGATTGTGAGTTCAAAGAGCTCATTATGCTCTCGCGTTGCTGTGGTAAACATGGCCTCAAGCCTGCTGTCTGGTACGTCTCCCACTTTTTGCAACCGACGGGTTTCCAGACATTTGACCCACTTTCCCCATGCGTCGTAGGTGTTTTGGCCCAAACTGACATCCGACGCCACGGTAGGATCATGCGCTATACCGATAATCTCGTAAATCTCTTGGCAGGTCTTCCGCCTGCCAGTAACTGCATCCGACTCTTTTTCGCTGCCGTAACCGGCAGTTAACCAATACATGCCCAAAGCCAATTGCTCCGGCGTGCAACCTGTACACTCCAAAAAGTCGCGAAAAGTTGCCGCCGCTGCTTTACCGCGAGCTTCCGGTTTTAAATTTGCCTCGATCAAGGCAACGATTTCATCAGTTGTCATACTTCGCTTCAAATTCTTTTAGTGTTAAAACTTCGTCTCGACTAAGATCTGTCGGCCACTTGCTCACACCGCGTTTTGCGGTCAAGCGCCTCCACACCGAGGGCCGAATTGGGTTTGTTCCGACCCACAAGCCTACTTTCTTGGCCTTAGCCTCGGCCTGTCTGTATCGTAGCGCTTTGAGATCCTCAGAGTTCCCGGAACCGAGCCCGGCCCATGCCCAACCGTTGTCCACCAACAGACCTGCGACATCAAGCCCAAAATCTGAAAAATCAGGGTTTTCGATCAGAACATCGGAGATCCTTCTGTCCCACGTGTCCCTTTTGAAGGTTTTCTGGATAGCTACTTTTTTGCCTTTGATAAGGCTTCGGAGATAATTCCCGGCTTCACGGCCAAAAGGTTGGTCTGTGGAATAACCCGGAGCAAATACCTCTGGTGCGTCGATGTTTCCAAGGCGCAAGCCGAACACCGTTTTTGTCGGGTTGCCTTTTTCGTCCTGAGAGTCAACGGCAACCCTGATGCTGTCGCCGTCATGCACGGATACGACAGTCGCGAACTGTAAATTGTCTGCTATAATCATTTTTAAGTTGTTTGCCGCACAAAGGTACGACGCTTTTTGATTGTGTGGTGTTAACAGATTGCAAACAAGATGTTAACTGTTTTGATTGGTGTGGTCATGCTGGTTTTGGTACACAGCCATGTTCGTCGGTTGTGATGACACCTGTGAGTGCGATTTGTGCGCCAATGCGCACTGCTTGCTCCACTATGGATTGCAACTCGTAATAGTATCCGGTGTTTACGGACACAATACATGCTACTTCGTTCCATTCATCCAACATGTTCAACGCTTTACGCTCGGCGTAATCAAGTTCTCCTTTGGTCATTTCTCCCTAACGAATTTTCGCTTACGTTTAGCCTTCCTATCTGTTTCTGGGATCACGGGGGCGTGATGAATTACCCCTTTGATGGTTATGGTATCTTTGGAGGGTCTCATCCACGCGCTTTTACCAAGATCAGTGCGCTGGAATGCCACTCCTGTACCATCTTGCCGTGGTTTTGGCAGATCGTAAGGCTCCCCGTGCGTACAACAGCCTTTATCCTTTATAAGGATATTTTGCGTTATCCGACTCACGAAGTCCTCACACACGTATCCAGAAAATACGATAGTCGCATCAGGAAAAGACACAAAATAATCGGATACCGCCTTTTGCGGATCGGCTGGACTCCCGTCAAACTCTACCCTGTTCGTGTACAGCAACCCGTGGTAGAACGTTTGTTGCGGAAAATACCTTATTCCGTCGGCTGTGTGGTACCCGCCGGCACTACGCAGCAAGCCGGAGGCGGTCGGAGAATACATCAACACGGAGAACTCGTGTTTTCCTGTTGTTGAGGAGTCGCAGTTGAAGTGCTCTACCTCTAAGTCGGTTTGGGCTGCGCAAGGGACCATTAAGCCCATAAACAGCAGCCAAATCAGTTGTTTAATCATCTTTTTGTACGAAAATTGTGTCCGCTCGGACACCCTAAGTGTTTGTTTTTCAGTTGGGCGTGCGTCTTGGTGAGAATATTCCCTTCGAGCGGAAATAACCGGCGTACCGCATTTCCAATAGTTCAGCTTCTTCTTTGGTGGTGCGGTAGTAGCCCGGATACAAATCATAGGCGATCTGCATGTCGTCCAAATGCTCGTCTATGTCTTCCAGTTCCCCTAAACGCTCATAAAGCAATATTTTGCCTGAAAATATCCCAAGCGACAATATAAACCATAACCGCCACAACCCACGCATGAATGCAGGTGTGTATACAAACGCCGCATAAGCGATATAGTCGTCACCTGATTTTTCGATGCCAACCTTTGTTACTCTCAGTTCCATCCTTTGTATAGTTGGGTTAGTTCATCTACCTGCCGGTCTATGCAGCCCCTGTTAAATGTGAGCACCGCACCGACAATTAAAATCAAATTACCTACCAACCACAACGGTAGCACCACGAACGCAGCGTAAGCCGCAATAAACAGGTTCACAACAAAAAGCAGTTTGCTCACTGCCCAGCACTGGGCATATTGGTATTTATTTGGCTTTTCGGTGCCGGAATAAATCGGGACAATATTGATTCTACCGTGGTACTGGACAGAAAAAAGCTTGTAGACGATTTTTGAGTTGTCTTCAAGGGATCTACCCACAAGTACATGGGCATAATTGGCCACTTTCACACAACGTGTCTTTTTGTATCGGTCAAGATTGTGTTTGTTCCTGCTGCGCATGGGTAATTGAATATACGGCTGTTCGCCGTTTTGTGGTCGGGTCGTTGGTTTTGATCTCAGCAACCAAACCTTGTTTCACCAAGCTTGCCACGGCCAAACTACCGTTTTTCACGGCAGAGTTGATTTGTTGCTTTGTGGAACAAGGGTTGGCTTCTAAGAATGTCAGCACGCTGTCGATAATGTGACTGGCTTTTCTACGAGCCCTCGCCTGTGTTTGTATTTGTGTAGGTTCTTTGTTCATCATAGACCGTCTTTCTTAGGTCTGTTTTTTCGGGCAGCGATAGGTTGTCCAGCCAGCTTTTGCCGTAGCTGTCTTCAACGAAGCGTACCCAGTCAAAGACTTTTTGTGTGCCAACATCGGTCAACGGAGTTCCGTAGTTCCTGTCATCAAGACAGAGGTCAAAGAAAATCTTTTTTGAATCGGGCGCCCATGCAAGCTGTCCGGGGTTGTGGTTGACACCGTAAAGCTCGATCTCATTGTTCCGGTACCAATCGATGGCATCCTGCAAAGGCTTACCTGCGCGGACTGTGTAAAGGATGAGCCGGTGCCCATTCTCGACGAGTTTCCGCAACACCGGGGCGGCGCCGACCGGGCTCCCCATGTTCGGGTAAGCGTTTGTCACCACTGTACCGTCGAAATCTACCGCAAATACCAATGTACGCTTGTCTGTTTTCATGCGATTTCAATTTCGATTTTTATGCGCCCAATGAACTGTGTTTGCCCGATAGTTGACGATTTGTACTCTTTTCCGGTGGCTGCCCCGTGTCCGACGGCACGCGTTGTTTGTGCCAGCTCAACACCTTCGTCCACAGGACGAAAGACAAAAATGTCTATATTCGATTTAGTTCCGGGGATAGCCATCAACTTTGTACCACCTTCGTCCATCCATGTGCGTAGCACGAGGCTTGCGTATGGTACAGTCGGCTTCACGATTGTACACTGGTGCATGTCTCGGAAACTGGCGTACCCTTCGATATTTTCGAGATAAAGTCTACCTGTTCGCTCCGCGTTTGTCACGGCGACGTTTTTACCGTCCAAATAAATGGCGTAAACGCATTTCTGGGTTACGATCCCAAAATCGATGCCGAAATGTCCGGCAGGTACCGTGGCCGAGTACCAATTAACATCTGGGGCTGTCTGCGTGATTTCTATTGGCAGGTCCCCGGTGTCGGTTATGGACACCAACCCAATATTTGCTTCCTTCAACAAACTCATGTCGAAATTGTTTTTATTGCCGCAAAAACGGCTATTAATAAAAATGGTGAACTGATTGCCAGACTCTCCACGCTTATCAGTTGATCGCGGTTGCAATCAAGACATATCGCAAACGTCAAAAAAGAAAACGCACAGATCAAGGCTGGAAAAGATTTATCCGGTTTTGGTCTTGGCTCATTAGCCTCAAATTCGTCAAGAATTTCCACTTGTCGTATATTCTCGGGTTGCATGTTCAACAAGTTCGTTTATGCTTCTAAATGCGTAGTACTCCTCTGATTTCCGTAGGTTCGCCTGTTTCCGAGGCGTAAAACAGCCTCTGTAAATACGCCTTGTTTAGGCTTCCTGAGTTTAAAGCCTTGCTTTCTCTGGAGGTGCAAGCAAAGTCTGTCGTTTATAATGTCGGCAAAAACCAGATTAAGGTTTTCTTTGGCGCATTTGGCTTTTAGCCACACAAGGAAAGCTTGAAACTTTCCGTTTCCTGTATCATGGTTTACGATTGAATGGACAACAAGCTCTGATCTTGCCTTATCCAAAGCTATATGTGCGTCGACAGTCTCGAACTTGAACTTCACAACATCCATACGCAAAGTCTTGTGCAGAAGCACGCAGTAGTCATCCAAAGATGTCTCACAGGCAAACCTATCTACGATCTTGTCAGCAATGGCGTCAATTATGCGGGTTGGGCACTTAGCGATGTGGCTGAGACAACTGACAGTTGCACCTTCTATGGCCCACAGAACGCCCCGAGCGCTGTGAACAGCAGCGGTTTCGGAAGTAATATCACGGAAAGCCTCAAATTGTGTAGCTGTGATACACGATTCCGTCAATTCAGCACTACGCTTTATAGAGAGGCGTTGCCTGCAATGCACGTCCAGTATGAAACTACATACCGCTGTCGGGCCTCGCTGTTTCGAGGCATCCAAGATGCGGTATAGCATTTCCGCGTTAGGATTTCTGGCCAAATCTTTTTTTATCTTAGAAATATGGCACATCTTTGTTCATTTTTGATTCGATGACCACGCCTTTTTCGAGGTTTGGAACACCAGAATGCCTGTTTGCAAAAAATCGCTGCCAGCGCGTTGGTTGTTGGTAGAGTTTTTCCTCCTCGGCGGACAAGCCACCCTGCTCATTTCTGAGCAGCGATTCCAATGCACCTGCGTCTGATGGTACTTCGTTCCACGCCAGTCTTTGAGGTTTATTGTCTCCTTTTATCATGTTTGTTGGTGTGTTATTTTTGCTTTGGTTACTATGGTGGCCGTCACCCCTTCTATGGTCAAGCCCCTTTTAATGGCTTTTTTTATCTTAACCGTGTCTGGGCGGAAAGACACTGTCTTGACCATATATTCCTCTGGGATTTGGTCTTCCTCGAAGGTCAGCGAGTCTGAATCTTTTACGTAAAAGACAGATCCGTCCCTGAACACTTTGGATACCGCCATTTTTTCGGCCAAGGATTTGAGTTCCTTTTCGACGTCCGAAAGGAAATCCGAAATAGATTTTTCCTTTTTTTCCAAACCGTCTATCAGTATGGACAACTGTTTTTTCTTGGCCTCTTCTTTCCTATGTACGTCCAGCAGCCCCGCGAAGCGCTCTTCCATACTTTCGATGTCGAACGCTTCGGGGGTGAAGCTTTCAAAGAAGTCCAAATCCTCTTGTATTTTGCTCATTGGCCTGCTTTTGATTTTTGATTTTTTTCGATCGAAACTACTTGGTAGCCGCTCGACCCGTCAAACCTTGACATGTGGTAAGGTTCTGTATACCTTATGACCACCGGGAATCCTACCAGCGAGTCCCAGTCCGCGCAGTTTTTGTCGCTGAACTTGAACACCTCGAACACCGGCATCTCGCCTTTGGCCGAGCCGTCGGACGATTTTAATACAACCTCGCCTTCTCCGGTTTTTACAAAAACTCCCTTACAAGAGTATTTTTGGAAGTACCCATATCTGACACCTTCGGAGTATTTTTCACCAAAAGTGGGGACTACGGAGTACAACAAGACCAATGCGACGAGAGCCGCGATAGGTATAAGCACGCTCAACTCAATATTCTGGCTTGCCCAATTTAAAAGCCTGTTCCAAACAGGCTTTTTTTGCTGTTTTTTAGTCATGTCTGTAATTTCCCTGCAAAGGTACGGATAACAAAGATGTTTTGCAAGTTTTTTTTTGTTAACAATCTGTTAAATAACGAACTTTAACTTAAAGTCCGGCAAGTTTAAATCGACCGGAATCCCTGTGTACCAGCAACTGGTAGATTTCGAGCCACTCAGTGCTGCCTTCCAAGGCAATAAAAGTCTTGTCTCCTCCGTGGAAAACTCTGTAATAATTATCCCCGGGAAGTATCCAAATTTTGTCGCGGTCTTTTATATCAGGTTGCACCCAAAATTCGCCTTCTTCGATCCACCCGTTCGATTTCAGATAATGGGGCGTCAGTTTGTTTCCACCGTGGACGATTCTGTTTGCGATCAACTTGACCGCTAAGCGATAAGCCCAGTTTTTAAGGCTGAGCCATGTAATTGCTTTTTGCATTTACTTAATTTTGTTTAAGTTGTTGGTCAACCCATTTATTGAAAAAATGTTACCAAAGGTTTGTTTGTGATTTGTCTACGGGTCTTCACCCCGTTCACTATGGGCTTACCAAAAACGCACCATAGTCCTTTATGGTCGCGTTCGTATGAAATGTCCTCCATGTGCCCGAAGGCGTTGTAGTTGCCGCACATATCGACGATCATACATTTTTTATTTGGGTATGGCCTTGTGCCCCTCCCTTGCTTTTGCATCAGTAACCCCAGCGATCTAATGGGGGAGCACAGCATAACAGCATCGCATTTTGGGAAGTCCACCCCGGTATCCAATACGCCGACGTTGGCTATGAAATCGATTTGACCTTCTGCGTAGGCTTGGATAATTTCGGTTCGATAGGTTTTATCCGATTCACCGGTAAGGACTGCCCCGGTGGTGTTTGGGAAATCGGACTTGAACCTGTTTAAAAGGTCGTAGGATTGTCTTACAAACCTTGTAAAAACCAGCGGCTTTTTTCCAAGCTCGTGTAGTCTGCTGAGCGCTTGTACCATTCTTCTGTCAAACCCTGCCGATTCCATATATTCCTGCACCGATAAATCGGTGTAATCCGAGCCACTCGTGTTCAATTTTAACCTCTTCAAATCAAAGTTGAAGACGTCGTGGTACTCCAACGGCGCCAAGAACCCTTGGTCGAACATGTCCTTATTTTGGATGACATACAACATGTCATGGAAAATCCGTGGCTTTGTCCTGTTGAGCATCCTAAGCTCCGCTCCGCTGAGTCCGTTGGCCATTCGGAACGGGGTCGCGGACAATCCGATCACTTTCTTACCAAGCTCGTCAAACAATTTGGCATACATGCCACCTTTGGCGTTCACTTTGTGACACTCATCGACAAAGATAACGTCATAATCTGCGAACAGATCCGATTTTCTGGTGATGGACCCTATCATAGCAAATGTTACATCATGTCCCAGCTCCCTCCGGCCCACGGAGGCCGAATATATCCCGGCGTCGTAACCGAAGCCGCTCAGTTTGGCATGGTTTTGCATTGTGATCTCTTGGCTTGGGCACAGGCATAGCACACGCTTACCCTGCTCAACCAACCTATGCGCTGCGTGGCCTATGATAACGGACTTGCCAGACCCCGGAGGCGCAACGATGATACCATTGGAGTCTTTTCTCTTTTTGTCAAAAACGTAGTCAAAAATTATGTCCGAAGCTTCCTGCTGATACGGACGAGGCGTTATATTCATAAACATTTTTTAAATGAGGTGCAAAGGTACGAATATTAAAATTACTGTGCAAATTTATTTTGTTAATGGTTTGTTAATTTTTATTAATGATGCAGCAAGTGTAAGAGTTTTTTTGTGAGATTGCAAAATTAGCAAAGAGCACTAAAAGCGGTTATTTTTTCATAAAAGCTTGATAATCAATGTGTTGGTTTTTCGTATAATTTTAGAATACATACGTTTCGATAAAAAAATAAACAAAAGAGCGATTTCTGGTATTTTAGGGCGAAAACTGGTTTACCGAAAAGTGCAGCTTTGCTGCACACCTGACCGGCAGGTCGCCCACCGGCGAGGTACCACGAATGCTCGCCCAAGCGAGCATGAGCAGTAAGAACGTCGCGGCTTTGCCGCAACCTTTTCATTGTCCACTGCCGTGGTGGCGTGCGGCAAGCCGCACATAGAGTTTTCCCGCTTGAGACTTTAAACAAAAGTTATATGCGATACTCCGCAAGATTTCCCCGATGGGTGAAAAGATAAGTTTTACCACAGCTTCTGTTTTACCTGACTTTAAGTTTAGATACTCAACCACACGCGTACATGAGCATACGCGTACATGAGCATACGCGTACATGCCTGTGCCTGTCCGAGCGCAAGCGAGCCCATGTACCCCAAATATCATCAACTTCACAGGGGAAATTTGACCAAATTTGTCGCCTAAACGACATTTTTCGCGTTTTTGAAAATTTTTTTGAAAAAAGTTGCCAAAAAATTTGGTGGTTTAACGGAAACGTTGTATCTTTGCAGCTCAAATTCTTATATGCAGAATAACAGCCTAAAAGTTAACCGCTCCGTAGCGTCGGCAATGGCCGGGTGCATGTGGTACAGAGCTCTCTGTTTTGTCCGGTCCAGATTTAAGGATGGTAAGCAAGTCCATTCCAAGATTGTGGAAGTTCTTTCCGAACATTACGGAACAACCCAGATTACCAACATCATCGATGCTTGGTATTCCAATGGTGTTGCGCGTGATTTCTCAGTTCGTGTTGCCGGAGCGTTTACCGGCGACCCGGTCATCTATTTTGCAGACCCGTCAAAGATTAGGATGGCGGGTATCACCGACAAAGAACTAAAGCAGCATCTAACAGGTTTTTGTCGGACAAAAGACACGGCAACATTACAATTTCCGTTGTGTTTGGCCCCCAAACCGTTTAAGGCTCTTATCGTTTTGAGCGTGATCCAGTCCAAGGTACGATCTTTCACAAGCAGGCAGTCCGTAGTTGTCGATTACGACTTTACGGACGGCTGTGTACGGTACATCAGAAAAAACAGATTATCTCCCGAAAGTTCATCGCGGGAGATTCTTGCCGCACAGAAGCAGGTGAAAAAGGCACTGTCCGGTGCAGGAAGCGCACTTGAAGTAGCAGAAGTGCATATTTCTCAGCGCTTCATAGCAGGTGTGACCGGGTTCTCACAAGGGCGAATAGGTAGTTATATCTCATTTTTGAAAGATGAGGGCTTGCTTGGGGTTGAAACAAGGGCTGTCGTAATATCCGAAAAAAAAGAGGGTAGCGGCAGTGCCGTGTCTTCTTTTTGTGACGTCATGGCGGATCTTAGACCCTGCGATAAAGCGAGGTTGTCCTTTTGCGTTACCTCTGCGAAAAAATCTTTTTTGGGTAGATATGATGTGGTCGATTACGCTGCGAAGGAGCTTGAGGATCTAAGCGACAACTGTTGTGTGAATTATGCTATTTTCACAACCACTTATCTTGTGCCAATCACTAAGGTAGAAAAATCAAAAGCAAAACCTGCTGATGTGTGTGTTTTACCATATCCATCAAAAAAACGCAGGAATTACCGTAAAATTCTTGCATAAGCCAAGAAAAAATATTATTTTACGCTTATTATGCAGGAAACAGACTGGACATTACTCTGTACAAGGGTCGCAGAAAGACTTGGTTTGACTCAAGATGATGTAGAAGCACATATTCTTGCGTATGCCGAGACACTAAAGCACAGGATGCAGTACCCAACAAAAGTTGAACTTGATTTTTTTAGGGTAGGGTATCTCAGGATAAGCCGTTTCAAATGTGATCGGGCCGTCAAGGCTTATCGAACAAGGCTTGAGTGGGAGCTCGACTACCTAAAAAAAATTCCAGAATCCGATTCCCTAAAGAAGACGACGTCTACGCTTAAATCCCAGATCGAAGAGGCGACTAAAGCAGCCACAATCGCCGATGATGCCTTTGGCATACCAAGGCGAGGAGTTGGGCCAGAAAAGCCGCTGCTCAAATCCATCATAAAAAACGGGCGTATTGCCCAAAAATTACAAAGAAATGGGAAGAAGAAAAAGACTGGTTAAAACTTTTGCAGGACGTTATTACAAACTTGAAAAAGTTACCACATCCCCCGGAGGCAAGAGGTTCAACAACGGACCTTCGGTAGGTGTAAGGGGATTTGTCCCGTTTGTGGACGATGTTTCGTTGGACGAAATCAAAGATTACTTGGGTATTCAGTCAACTTCGGTCACTTTGCCCACCCAAGTAGCCTCTGTATTTGGTAGTTTCGCCTCGAACAATTTCGGGGATGAGTATTTCTTTTTCAACATGAAAGACGTACTTGGGCCTGACGTCGATTCTTGGGACATGTTCGGTAATGTTGACCAGTTGCTGCTCAGGATGACAGCGTTGTATGACCGGATACAGGCCAAAAAACATGGTAAAAAACAAACGACAACTGTCCACCAGTTTGTCGAAAAAATACAAAAAGAAGAAATAGTATACGCTTAAATATGGAAAACGCGAATAGGAGCGCCGCAGTAATCACGATAGAATGCTCTCTCCTCAAGTTCCTTTGCTGGCAAATAGGCTTCATCGTTTGTGATGCCGAGCTCACCTACACGGAGCGCAAACTCCTATCCTACCTCTTTTTGCACCCCGTAGCAAAGGACGAAAAAACTGCCGCACAGTCGGCCCAGACGGCTGTGATGAACTTTTACCTTGACGGGCACTCCAAATCCGTCCAAAGCATAATGCAATATCTGGTAAATCTGGAAAAGATTGGGCTTGTAGTTAGTCAAAAAGCGAACAGAAGGCGCACCTACGCACTCCTACCAAGTCTTAATGACAGCCTAACGACTGATTTCGGCGCTTTATCTGTTCAGTTCAGACACAATGAAAACTAAGGTAATTGCCGCAATTATTAAGAAGTTACCGTCCTTGTTAGGGTTCTTGTTCAGGAAGTATATCTTGAAGCGCCCGTCCAAGGAAGTGACAATTGATTCTATCAACAATTTTGTAGCAGCCATAGAAAACAAGGTCGAGGCTGATCCTTGGTTGGAGGAACAAGTACAATTGCGTATCTCGCTTGTGTTCGATAAATCTCCAGCTTGCATAGAATCCGGTAGGTGCGTAAATTGTGGCTGCGACATACCGGATAAATTTTATGAGCCGAAAGGGTGTGATTACGGGTGTTACGGAGATTTACCGGAGCGCTCGCAAAAACCATCAGAAAAGTGATGTACATGCAAACAACTAAAGTAGAAAATATCGAGCTGACTGCTGAAGTAGCACAGCTTGTGGCGGTCGAACTGACCAACGATACCGATGCACCAAAAAAACTGACCTTTGAGTCACACTGCGGGTGTACGGTCCCTAAATCAGATGTGGAAATTGCGTCAAAAAAGTCCACCAATGCTGAGTTTATCATCACAAAACGCAAGGCTGGCGATTTCAGCCAAACTGTGACTGTTTATGAGGTGAGAGGCGCAGAAAAGTTTCAGGTGGGCTCAATCTCGTTCAGTGGTACCGTACAATGAAAATATTCGACATCAGCAAAGGCACGGTCGTCATAAACGAGAACGTGCTTACCATACCGTTTCTATCAAAGCTTGTTGAGCGGTTTCCAGACTCCAAACTAAAGGTACTGTCCTACATACACTTCTCGACTTTTATCGATTCCGATAATCCATACGGCAATATGGACGAGAGCACAAGACAGGCGAGGTTAAAGCGGGATTTTCCTACCGTACCCCACGATGACCCTGATATAAAGGTCGCCATAGGTAGGATAGAAGAGATGTACGAAACGCCTGCCGATAGGTTACGGGCTGCCACACAAAATTCGGTGGATATTTTGGCCAAGAATATGATTACGATGGCCAACAATGCTGTACTTGGCGATGTGAAGGACTTTAAGGGTGCCGTTGATGTCATACGCACCGCCGGCGACATGGCAGAAGCGCTGAAGCAAGTCACGGAAACAGCCAAGACACAAAAATCAAATATCAAAATAGCGTATGACCAACGAAAACGATCAAAAACGGATTGATGTCGACCGATTGGATGCGGTTTGTGTTAGGATGCTTGCTCTTGAGCAGCGAGCGCTTGCGCTTTCGCTCAAGTTGGCTGCCATACGCGCAAAAATGTTTCTGCTTGACAATCTTTACGAACAGAACACTTTAAATTCCGCATGGTACCCTTAGATATATGGGCGCGAAAGCTTTGGATCGTTGATTCCGCCAATGGTAAAGAGCGCAGCATCCTGTTCGAGTCCATTAGAGAGAAGCTTGAGTATGTTGAACACACAAAAGCGCTTCCGGGAGACTTTGGCTTTGACGAGCGTGTCAAATTCTTTAACAGACAAGCGGCCAACTTCGAGGAGTACGGTGTGTATTGCGAGTACGTGGACGGAACACAGGAGTGGGACGATTTTTGGGACCACGAAAAAGAGCTGAGTTACACCGGCCTTATGATAGATAATGATTTCTATACCACAGGGGATCACTACTTCTATCTTAACTATGCGTCCATAAACGATAAGGTTAAGGGTAAGTTTTCTTTACCAAGGTTTCAAGATCTTGATGTGTGGGCCTATAATTGCGTGGAGGAAACGATCGCCGCCGAGGAGTTTTTATCAATTTTAAAGGCCCGTCAGACCGGTTTCAGTTTGAAATTCATCGCAAGGCTCATCAAGAGGATGTACTTCGAGGAGGCTTTCATGGGTAGAATCGCGGCTTACGAAGAGAAGTACGTGGATATTGCGTTTTCGCAGATTATGACGCCTTACAGAAAGCACCTGAACGAGCACACAGCTTGGATAAGACATTTCCAGCCGTCCGATGCCAAGATCTTTTGGAAGCAGGGCTTTAAAAACGGGCGTGGGGACTACGATGGGGATTTGTCCGAGATAAGGGGAGTCACCACTAAGGTAAATCCTTCCGCTGTTGTCGCCGGTCCTGTTTCCGAAGCCGTTTACGATGAGGCCGGTTTATCCTTGAATCTGATAAAGAGCCACGGGTTTGTGGTTCCGGCAATGAAATTTGGCGATCAGAAAACCGGCAATTTTTTCATGCTGGGGGCAGCAGGCGAGGCCAAGGAATCCGGTGATCTTGTAGAGATCATAAAAAATCCGGCACTGTATCGTTGTAAGGTGTTTAACGTGCCTTCTTGGTCACGTGAAGGCATTGTTGGAACCGGCATGTTTGTTCCGTACTATTATTCTTACGGAAGTTGTATCGACGCTTTTGGAAACTCCTTGATAGAAAAAGCCAAGGAGCACTACAAAAGAGATGCGGAGCTTGAAAAGCAGAAAAGCCCACAAGACTACGCGATATTCAAGGCGCAGTTCCCGGAGTTCATAGAAGACGCCACCACTGCCGCCGGTGAAGGCAGATTTCCGAATGTTGACGAGATCATGCTACAAATTGACCGTGTCAAAAATATTTTGCGTGCGCCGGCCTTGGTGAAGTTGGATTATGACCGAAACGGAAAAGTATACCACAGTTTTCTGGGGGCAGGCAAGCCTGTCCGAAAGAAATCATTTGGGAAAAAGAACCTAAGCGAGCGAATCGGCGCGATCGAAGTGGTAGAGTTCCCCGCCGCGAACCCCGAACAAGGGCTGTACTATGTTGGGATTGACCCAATCCGGGCCGTGAAGTCTGTTGACCCAAAAGCGTCTTTGATGGCAGTTTATGTCTATAAAGCAAAGCACATGGTTGACGGTGAGTTTGGCGGTGACGAGCTTGTGGCTTGGTATTATGGTAGGCACGACGATTATTTGGAGACGTTCAAGGTGGCCAAGATGATGATCCAATGGTACAATGCGCGGGCCGCGATTGAGAACGATCAGATTTCTTTCATAGAATGGCTCCAAAAAGAGCAAATGCAGGGGCAGGTGCATATTATGCGGCGTTCCGAGATGCCTTTCTTGGCCGATTTGGTCATAAAGTCAACCATCGACAATTCAGAATATGGGTTCAGGACAGGCGCAGGTCCTGTTAAGGGGTACATAGAGGAGGTCATATCCGAGTACATATCGGAAGTGATCGCCACAAAAACGGTAGGCGAAGAAGAAGTCCCGGTTTATGGCGTTACCCGCATAAGGGACATAATGCTTCTTGAGGATATGGTATCGAACGGACCGTTGTCAGATCGTCTGATCGCATTCGGCGCAGCACTGATGGTGGCCCGAGCAAACACGAACAGGGGCGTTATGGCAAGAAAAAAGGCTCCGCCACCGTCGCAAGTGAAAACAGAAATCGGTCGGACAGCCGAATCAAATTACCAACAAAAAACCAAAACTCGCTCCCCTATGGCAAGGAGGACGGTCAGAAGCCCGTTTTTACGATGAACACAGTCAACACACTGATTGGGCCCATACATTACCCTAACCGCAGGGGCAAAAGGATGGACCCCGCCATCAAGGTCATACTCTCCGAAAAGGAGAAATTTGACGACGAGATGGCCCTCATAAAGGAGCGGTTTAATTTCCTTGAAACAACAGGATGGGTACAAGTCGAGGCCAAACAGCAGCGGTACCGAAAGCTGTACGACCACGCTTTCTCTCGGATAGATCCAGAGGATTATGTGAAGACCGAAGAGATCCTCAAAGATCTGACAGGTAAATCACTGCCGGATTTGCACTTGATGAACCTGAAATATTACCCGATCATACCCCTGATTTACAACGCCATTATGGCCGCGAGGGGGCAAATGTATGTAAAGTACAGCGCCTCCGCTGTCAATCCAGAGGCCACTTCAGATTTGCTAAAGCGGCTGGACGAACAACTTCGATCCGTTCTCATCCAAAACCTGATGGCCCTTTTCATGTCGGAAAACGAAGGCTTGGAGCCTGACGTGGCAAAGCAGAGGATGCAAATGATAGCAGAGGGGGAGGAAGCCAAGAAAATCAATGCGAAAACGTACAGGTCGACCGTAGAGGAATGGGCGGTACACAGGATGAATGTGGAGGACATGGCTTTTTCCATGAAACAATTGGAGCAGCAGGTCCTGAGCCAGTTGATCGTGACCGGCGACCCTGTGGTACATATAGACCATAAAGGGGATTATTACAGGCCAGAGGTCATCAACGAGGCAAACTCGTTTTGGCTCAAAAGCGACAAGTCCGACGACTACTCCGAAAGCGAGTATTTTGGATGGTTTGAAGACCTTACTTTTTCAGACATCCTAAACCGGTTTTCTTCCGATCTTGATGTCGAAGAAATCGAAGCTATGGCCGATGGTACAACGCTGGCCAACAGTTCCCTCGCGTACAACTATTCCGGCCAGTACTTTTCAAAAGGGCAGCGACTTGCCGAAGTCAGGCAAAATTTGAATTTTTTCAGAAGTCTCCAGTCCAAGTACGGGATGGATTCCGATTTTACCGGAAATTTCTGGAAGCTGACCACGATTTATTTTTACGTACCCCGAAAAATAGGGATTCTTACCGCTGTGGTAGATGGCAACAAAGTTGTTGATATTGTGGACGAACGTGCAAAAGTAATGGTACCTCCCATTTACCGCAAGGGAAAGCCAAAAACGGAAGAGAACCTGATTGCCGGTGAACATATAAAGTGGACCTATATAAACGAGCTCTGGCGGGGCCGGAAAGTAAGCCCAAACATAGGCAGCGGAAATTGGAGCGGAATTGTTTCAAAGCTGAACGAGCTTGGGGACAAGATAGAAGACTCTGAGATTTGGGTGGAGCTTGGTAAATGCGAAATCCAGCATAACGACCCTTATTTGAGGTATTCCGTTCGCATACCGGTCCACGGAGGTTCACCATCCTCTACTTTTGGGCATATAGACTCTCTACTTGAAAGGGCCGTGCCTTGGCAGATAGATTTCAACTGGTTGCAGAACAGAAGGACGCAAATCGCGCAATCTGATCTTGGCAAGTTTTTGATGTTGCCGGAGACCCTGATACCGCAGGATAATCTGTACGAAGCCGATGGCAAGGACAAGCTGGTCGATTTTGGCGAGACCGCACGCGATGTGGGTATCGTTGGAACCGCAAACCCGGCCACGGCAAACGGTGCCGGTATAGTGGCCCAGCAGGGCTATGGGCAGGTCGTCGATCTGAACAGGATGGACGAGATGACAAAAATAATGCAGCTTGCTGCTGCTATGGCCCGAGAATGCTTTGCGGCTGTCGGGTTGACGCCGGAATATGTCCTTGGAAACATTGCGCCGACGCAGAGCGCGGTTACTGCCGGCATGGGGCAGCAAAGGGTTTCGTCGCAGCTTGTGACGTTGTTTGACAGGCTCGATTCCATTATGCAGAAGGTCCGAACGACCATGATCCAGACGGCCAAACACATTGCGAGCACCAACCCGAGCGTACAGATCTCTTACATGACAGGCCCGGACCAGCGCCAAGTGTTCACATCATCGACCGATGATTTTTCTTTGGCGGATTTGGCAATATTCGCGTCTTCCAATGCCGCCGATGTGTCGGTGATGGAGAGGATCAGACAGTATGTTGCATCTAACAACACAATGGGGGCTGACTCCCTTGAGTTGTCGTATCTTATGACTTTTAAGACTCTACCCGAGTTATTCTCGAAGCTGAGAGACCTCCGGGCAGAAAAAGAGTCGAACGAAGCCAAGAAGTACCAACAGGAAATGGCGCTCGCGCAAGAACGTACACGAGGTATGATCGAGCAAGAACGCATGAAGCTCCAGCAAGAAGCCGAGCAAAAAGAACTTGACCGACGTGCGGACCTCATGGGCAAGCAGATAATAGCCCTCGGGTACTCCGACGGGTCCACAAACGAGGTCTTGTCCAGTCTGCTGAAGTTAAAAGAAGCCGACTCCGACCAAAGGCGCCTTTACGATCAGATGGAACGGGACGCAAGGGCAGATTCAAATAAAATGAGTGCGGAAAGCGCCAGACACAATTTGAATCTTGACAACTCGTTGTTCCGAAGACAGATCGAACTCAAGAAACTGAGCCAAAAAGATCGTGAGTTACAAATCGCTGCCGAAAGGGTAAAGGCGACTTCACAAAGAACAAAAGCGATAGATTAACAAAATAACCATATCCAAAAATAAAGTGGCCAAATCAGGCCAATAAATTTGGAAATAAAACAGAAAAATCGTATTTTAAATGCAGATTCAACTCAACAGACCTGCCCCGGTTGTAGGTACGGTCGGTATCGAGGCGCACCAGACAAAAGGCCCCGATGAAAAAATGCTAAAGGCTGTCGCGGAAAAGTACTTTGGGGAAGAAAGCGACGATGATACCGTTCCCGCAAGCAGGGTCACTGACCCGCCAGCAAAGGCAAAACCTGCTCAACCTGCCCGGAAGGCCGGTTCGTACTTCCTTGGCGATACCGATGAGGGTGAGTTTGGAGACTCGGCAGATCCAGACGAAGGCGTGCCTGAGAAAAAAACATTAAAGCAGGCAGCGCCCGCACAGTCTACGGTGAATGACGACGATTCTGAGACTGATGACGATGAGGCCGTAGATTTTGCCAACATCGCAAACTTGCTTGCCGAGAAGGACTTTATCGTTGAAAAACCAGAAGGCTTTGACGACGAAGACTTCAACGAGACGTCTTTTTTGACGTTACTTGAGCACAATATAAAAAGGTTCAAGGAAGAAGCATTCGCGGAAGGGGAAAGGGCTTTGCAGGATTACTTCCAGAGCTCACTTGATCCAAGGTTGATCGAGGCCATCAATTTCCAGACCGCAAACCCAAACTTGTCACCCGAAGAGGTCACAAGGTACCTTGACAGTCTTGTTTACCAAGCGGCGGTCGACGAGTTCGATCCGAGCCAAGAGCAAGACGCTGTTGCGATTATACGAGATTACAACCTGTTGCATCAAACTCCGACCGACGAGGTCGAAGACGAGATCAATCAGCTGAAGGAATCTGGTACCCTTACAAAGGAGGCGAAGCGTTTGCTCCCGAAGCTCAAGCGGGAACTTGCGGCAAAGAAGGAAGCCGAAGCCGCAGCCGTGACGGAACGTGTACAGCAGGAGAAAGCGGCAAGGCAACGGGTCGTAAGGAAAGCACAGGAACTTGTCCAATCTAACGACCTTTTTGGTGTTCCGTTGAGCAAGCAGGATGTTTCTTTCTTACTCGGCGGCTTGAGTTACGATCAGGCGGACATCGTCCTGCCCGGCGGCGTTAGCGCAAAAGGAGATTACGCAACGCACTTGGTACAAAAAAACATGACATCCGAAGCCGGCATCAAGAGACTGATGTTGGCCATGATGATATTGAACGGACAGGAAGAGAAAATCCTATTATCGTTCAAGGCGAAAGCCACCAATTCTGAAGTCAGGAAGATGGTGGAACACAAGAATGGGCTGCCAAAATTCGGGCAGCCGAAACAAAAAACTAATAAACCGCCGCAGCAGAACCCGCTATTGGCGGGACTGTTTAAACAATGAGTCAACTGCCAATCCTACAAAACGGAGTATTTCTGCGCGAAACGACGTATGACACCACAAGCCACGTCGCGCAAAGTTCGGCGTTTTCGCTCCTTAACGGGGAAAAATCGCCAGCCACGGACCTTGGTGTCATATCTCTGTTCGCCAACCGTGGGTTCTTGCCCACAAATGTCGATACCATTAGTTTCCGAACCGATCGCATGGTTCTCGACTCGAAAGAGTTCACATGGGGCGTTCCTACCGGTTCACGCACTTTCAACGTTGTGGATGTCATTACAGAAGGTGCCGACCTCGGAAGGGCAGGCGAGACTTTCCAAGTATTGATGTCGCACAAACAATACGACATTAACTGGGTATTGTCATCCAATCCCGCGCTCCCTTATGCGCTTGCGGTGGTGGAAAACCCGATCCCTTACGGCGAGCACTACATTTACACTTTCAAGTGTATCCATGCTAATAACATGGATTATGGGTACCCGCGAGAGTTGTTGACAAAAGGATCGCCATTGTTTGGGATCAGGACACTCGATTCCGAGTACAACCGCAACTATTCGAGCCTACCTACCATCCAAGGTGGCTCCCGCAAGTACATGACGTATGTCGGCAACACAAAGCAACAACTCCATTACACCGTAACCCGGGATGGTGCCATGTTGCATGTCGGCGACAAGACGAAGAAAATGATGGATGACCATTTAAAAGTCATCGAATCTTACGTGTTCAGGCCCGGTTCTCTTGGGTACGATTTTCAAAATCTATCGCCTGAAGAGCGCATGAACAACTTCGGCACCACCGATGTTATGAACGCATACATGTCGATGTCACGGACAAACGGCGTCGCAAAAACCCGTTTTGCCAACGACACCGTACTAAGCGCTTGGGTGCCACGGATTGAGGCGATCGCAATGGCCACGTTGAAAAACATGGTCAACACATCCGCATTTTACAATGCTGGAGGGCAACTCAACATCGACGGTGTGAGCAACACGGGCGCCAGTACGCTCGGCCTATACCACCAAATGATGCTTGGGAACACGCAGGATTTCAACATCCAGCATTTCACGATCGAAATGATGGAGGCAGCCATTACGACCCGTCTCGCAGGGCGTGTCCAAGCGGATCCGCTCGGCAATCCTCCTATTATTTCTATCAAAACCGGGCGCGGCGGCATTTCGATGGTTCAAGCAGCACTTGATAACCAAGTTTCCCGCAAAGGTCAAATTTGGAACGCAGAACCTTACGTGCAAAATCTGCAAGGTTCTGTCAATACGCTGTTCTACAACACCCCGGCGTTCACACACTACAAGATGCGCAACAACATGGCCATCTTGAGGTTTGAGTACGATCCCGCATTGGATCCGATGGATGCCAACCCGCTTGTAAACCCGACGGTCACTATGACGAACGGTGTTAGCGGCAACAGGTTGTCGTCCTACATGTTCTTCATCGAGAGCCTCGACGCCAACTTGGGAGGATCGAACGTTAAGGAAGTGGTGTACGGTCCAGAGTCGGAAATTTGGGGCATGTACGAAAATGGGCGCTTGGCATATCCCGGAAGCAATTCCAACGGCATGATGCACGGTGGCAATCCCAATAACCCGGGGTATTCGGTACACTTCTTCCTTGCGGACAACGCATATTGGTTGGAAGATCCAACCAAGAGCTTGGTGTTCCGCCCGATTAACCCAATCACGGGTAAACCTATTTTTGTACATCATTTTAACAGGAAGTAATGATAGCAGCGATCAAACAAGCGAGAGACACACGAACCCCTCGAATGGGGTTCGAGGAATTGGGTATGACTTGTGCGCCCGGAGCGGTGACAAGCGTGCCCATTCCTTACACCAACAAAGGTTGGCAGCACGGGCTGGACGACGAGCAGAAACGGCAGGTCGAACGGCATTTCAACAGAAGCTTCTCCAATCGGGCAGACGACGTTTTCTGGGCCGCGATGACATTTGATGTCCCCAATGATGGCGACAACATAGACATGTCGGACCCTGAACAGGTCTTGAAGGTGTCCGTTTTGAAACAACTTGGACACCTCACAACCGATCCAGCAAATCAGGTCGGTTATAAATTCATTTTGTTCAACCAAGCAGCCGATGATGCCGCAAGGGCCACGAACGCGAGGCAGAAAGCAAAGGCCATCGCACAACTTGATGATCTGGCGAAAGACGCGCCTTACATCGTTGCTTTGGCACGCATCATAAGCGGCCACACCAAAATCATTGACACGGTCGACGGTGCATTCGTGGTGCTATCCGATTTCATTGAGGAAAGCGCCAAGAATGTCAAAGCTTTTTCCGAAAAGCTCGACCCAGCTATGGGCGGTGGCTTGCCAAAGGAAAGAGCGATCGTTATCTGTGTGGTGAGGGACGCCGTCAAGCGTTCCGTAATCAGCTTCGACCGCAACAACAACTGCTACACCAACAGGGCCCTATCTGGGTCGAATTACGGAAGGACCGAAGAAGACGTGGTATCGTTTTTGTTGCAAGACACCAACGTTGCCCACCTCGGGTTTGGTAACGATTCCGATGAGCCGTATGCTATCCGGCGCCAGTTGGCGACGGTGCAATTGTACTAATTAAACGCCCCAAGGGCACAAAAATCAATGGATCCAAGATTCAGTTTAGACACCGTGTTTCATGTTAGGTCAGTAGCCCCCGCCGGCTTGAGGCGTTGGCAGCTAAAGCGGCACCAAGTGGCGCTTATCGACCTCAGCACGAACCTCACGGTGTCCTCGGCCAAGCCGGGAAAAGACAAGGTGTACGAATTTGTGTGGGGGTCCCCCAATACCGGGCCCCAAGATAAGTTTGGAGACCAAAAGGGGGTCAAACTCCCCCACACCAGCCAAAAAATCACAGACGTCGAAAGCCTTGTGCTCTTCGATCAATCCGTCCGGGAAAGGAAGCCATTTATTGGCTATCTCGGCTATGATGGTAAAAACGACTGTGAAGGTTTGGCCTTCAAGTGCGGAACCAATTACACCCTTGATGTAACAATCAAAGGGGAACCTGTACGAAAAGTTTTCGGACAGAATGTGTATTTCGAGCAGATTCCGTTCAGCACTGGCTGTTGTGACGACTGTTCCGCAACAGCGACTGTGACAAGCGCATTGACAAAGATACGCGAAGCTTTTTATCAAGGCAATTACGCGCATAAATTTGTCGATCTCGACACGGTCATCAGCTGTTGTCCTGTTCCAGACCCATTCCCGAAAGTCGACTTTTTTGACTACTCGGTAAGCCTTTGTGACGGCGGGACGGACCTTGCTTTGGCGGATGTCCAAGCGTACTACCCTACTTTGGAAATCAAACGGAGTAAGTACGCCGATGGCATTTCCACCTACACTACCGAGTGCGTGTTGAGTGCCCCGGCCAACTATGTTGTCCGACTGACAAGCGAAACGGATTGTGGAGATTGTCCCGCTGGCTACACAAAAACGACCGCCGGTAAAAAGTATATCGTACAGATCGCCAACGCCGGTACAGGGGCCAACGCCGCACAGTGGTTGACCGAAGTGCAGGCAGCCGGCGCCTTTAGCGTGGCCACCGCAGCGAACCGCATTGGGCGCACTGATACGACTTCTATCTATGAGGTCACGGTACCCGCCAACTTTGTTGAGCCTTCCACCGCGATCTCCAATACAACGTGGGCGTATGCTGGGCCAATTGAAGAGTATTGCCGGCAAACAACCGCAAGCACCTTCACATGGGCACAGACGGGCCAGTCCTATAAGATCACACGCAAGTTGTGCGCGACGATCAAAAACCCGGACTGTGAGGACAACACAACCGTATTGGCCGCTTTGACGAAGTTTTTTGCCACGGTTCCCAACATTGTAGCGAACTCGCTGGTAATGACAGGTACCAATGATTGCCTCAGCACGTATGAGGTAGAACAGTATAGCGATTGCGTAGTGGACGGGTGCGATACCGTAGGCGCAGACAAAGCCAAATTTGAAAGCCTTCCGTCTTGGGGAGGTGAAGTCTGGACGATGTGCGCTTGCGAAGGTTGGACCGTCGACGGTGACGGTTGCCCTGTACCGCCCGCGCCGGTAGACGACCCCAACTGCCGTGGTGGCCTTAAATTCACCGGAAAAGTTTTCGACGACGATTACATCGCATGTGTTACTTCCCCGCTGGACGCCAAACAAAACGAGGGGGTCACAGTCGAGGTATCGATTGGTGATCCAAGCTACTACGAAGGGTGTGTACGTCCGAAGGCCGTCTGGAAAGTTGTTCAGAACCCAACCCGCCTAAACGGCATCGGGTTCGAGTACGCGAAGATGGAAGCGGCTTCATTCAGGAACAAGAACATCTGCTACGTTGACCCCAACTCGCAAGATGGTAATTTGTTACTTGGTCGTTCCGGCGAAAAACCGTGGACTGTTGACTTGGAAAAGTTCTACCACCACATATCGCTGTACCACAAGTACCACAACGTACCGAACGCTGCATTCTTTGGTGACGCCGCAAGGCGCGAACAGGTGATGTTCGTGGTTGAAGCGGACAAAACGGAGTTGTTGAACCAAGTAAAATCGCTTGTAAATTCCTTGGCATCTGTACAGGGGATAACCGAGTTGGTATAATATTGATCGCTGGAGGGCCGGGGCACAAAACGGCGCAACGCTGTCGAAAGCTCCGGCCCATACCTTTCCAAAAAAATGAGCAAAATAAAACTCTATTTAAACCCGGCCATGCTAACCTCCAAAGAGGCTGGCGGGTATCCATTGCACACTTTTGTCAGGGCGGTCAATGTGGATTGTGGTCTCGAATGCACACCATCTTGCCCGGACGGTGACTGTCTACCAAGGGCGAACAGGTCTGGCAAGGCGAAACAAACCAATGCTTCCCAAGCGCAGCTTCTGGCCGTTTTGCAAGTGCTTACAGATAGGATCGAACAGTTGGAGGGGCGTCTTGCCGCTTTTGAGCTGGTTGTGACGAGCGGTGCGGAAGAATCAGAGGATCAGTTGACCTAACGGCTAACAATACCCAAAAAAGCGAAGCTAAATGAAAATAAAGGCTGTACATCGGGAGTTTCTATACGGCCTCAACAAACTGGGGACGAACGCTATGCAATCTGTTGGGATTCCCCAGTTTGTCTCTTTAATGAACAAAGCCCAAATCCAATGGGCGGAGTCTTTTTTCCCTTCAAAGGAAATTAACCAAGTGATCTCCGACAGGCTTAACCCGCTTCTGACGGAAGAGGCCCCAAATCTGTCTTTTAAGGACAACCGGTACACATTCCCGATACCGGAAAACTACTTTCACTGGAGCAAATTCCACGCTTATACCAAGGAGTGCGACTCCGTTGTTTATGGGCGCTTTGTGGAAGAGGGTAATATAAATAAACTGATCCAAGGGGCATTCACCAAACCAAGTGCCGCGTGGGAGGAGGTCCTGTGTACCATTTTCGGGAACCGCGTGCGCGTGTACGTCGACGGGTTTTCGATCTCAAGACCAAATTTTTCATATTATCGCCTGCCGGCAGAGGTTGACATGGCAGGTTACACAAAAGAAGACGGATCCGTATCGTTCGACATAGACCTCGAATTTGAAGGTCAGAACGCTTACGAGATCATCGACATGGCCGTACGGATATGCGCTGGTAACACCGGTGACATTCAGAGGCTGCAAACATCCCAGAAATAATGGCAAAGACTGTTTTGGGTTTCATACCCACCGTTTTGGACAATAGGTTCATCACGTTGATGGATACCTCCCAATACAATACGGATGTTCCAGTCACTTCCCCGATGTACAGGGTGTACATGTACAATTTTGATCGCTACGTCGACTTGTCCTATGTTCCGGGATCTGTGCTCCACGTCAACACGAACATACTGAAGCTCACAAACACACTCGATTTTGAGATGCTCGGGGATATTCCTTCCGGGCTGTACAAAATCGTACAAAGTGTTTGCCCGAACGACAAACTTTTCATCGAGAAGTACCTTTTCAACACGGCGCCTGCCCTTGACTGTTTGGCAGATCTGGTCGTGGAAAACAAATGTGATGACAGAAAGCTGTCAAAACTGTACAAAATAAAGGAAATTTTAGATTTGGTACAGTTTTTGACACAGAAAGGATGCGTCGAGGATGCTGTTGCTGCCTATAAAGTCGCCACCGACAAATTGGCAGCGGAAAAAGACGATTGTCCGTGCTAAAGCGGGCATAAAACATAATGCGGGGTAGCTCAGTTGGTAGAGTACCGGACTCATAATCCAGTGGTCGCAGGTTCAAGTCCTGCCCCCGCCACAACCTAAAAGCATCGACGCCAAAGCGTGCAGATGCTTTCTAAACCAAGAAACATGTGTGGATGTACAGCATCGGCTAACCAGCCAAGAAGCACAAACTCAAAAAACGGCACATCAAAGAACGTAAACCACGATGTTTGTGTTTTTGGCGAGGCGGTGCTTCGCAGTTTGTTGACATACGAACTGACACCTCTTGAGGTGGCGGTAGTAAAGTCGCAGATAAACCTTCAAAATTCAAGGTGCAACGCCTATGAAAAACAGATCGAAGCTATACATGTACGTCTTGGCCTTGAAATACGGGCTGAAGACCATGTTGAAGCACCCTGAAAGCGCATATATGGCTGAGTGGGCTGAATACCACTCTTGCAAAAAAACCACAATCAAATGTCTCTGAAAACAGATATGGTCAGTGCATCCCAAGTTATAGATGTGCGGCCCACAAGTTGGGGGTGCCTAAACGTACCATGCACCGATCTAAACAGCGCTATTAATGCTATTGTGGCGAAATTGTGCGAGGGAGAGCAGGACTATTCCAGTTTAGACTTCGGGTGTGTCGTACCGGGAGAGACATTGTCGGAGGTGCTTCAAAACATCCTAAACGAAATTCAGTGCGGCGACGGAGGTGGTGGAAATCCGCCCGTCGTCCAGAACGCAACGGTAACAGGTCTAACCCCATGCACCTCGGACAACTGGAACTGCGCCGAAGTAGATTCTTGTTTGACGTTCGACAACCCGTGCAATCCCGGAGAGGTTACTGTCAAGTTGGTCTTACAGGCTTTGATAAATCGGCTTGTAGCCTACGGTACCGTGATTAAATCACAGTGTGCTCAGCTGAGCAGCCTTCAGACCCAGATCAACACCTTATCCCTTGTAGTCACAAACATTCAATCGTCCTGCTGCCCATGAGTTGCAATACGTGTAATACGACACCGTGCGCACCAAAGCCGAAGCCTTGCGATCCCTGCGCCACAATGCTGTCAATGGCACCTATGGTAAGGTGTGATGATCCTGTCGGGTGCAATGATGGTTGCGAAGAGACGCTACCATGTAAGTGCGTGATCTACAAAGGCGACATACTACCGTCTTTGGACGTGATAGACGGTGACGATTTGTGTTCCGTGATTGTCAAGCTAAATTCTTTGGTCAGGGCGCTGCAAGAGGGTTCCGACACGTTGTTGCAGACTTTCAGGTTTCCGTGCATTGTGGACACGTCCCCTGTTTATGTCAGCTCTCTGAAAAAAGATGGGACATCGATCATATCCACTGCCACGACATTTGCCACGCCTGCTGCCCTTTTGACCTATTTACAGGCTCAGGTTGGCGGCGGCGGTTTCGCTTACAACAGCGCCGGTAAAAAATTTACAATAACGTCCATCGGACGTTGGGAGTTAAAACTCTCTTGCTCTCTTGCAAGTTAAGCCGAGCATCTAAATTGGTCAGGGGCTTGTATGCTCTTGACCAATTTTTAGTTTGTACCAAACAAAAACAAATATTTTTTTAAGATGGGAAGAAGGTCGGATTTTACGTTGAGGTGGACTGCCGGTGAGGATATGCCGATTTGCGACAAGGTGCTTCTCGCGTTCAGGGACGAACTTATTGCAGAGTGCTTGAAAAACGTACACGGGGTCAAGTTACCTATGGACCTTGGCATGTACAAGGTTGTTGGGCTCCATTTTCATCCGAAACGGGTCATGGGCGCCACACAGGGCGGAGTATTGAACTTAAACACAAACGGCCTTGTTTTTACCTTGAAATGGTTCTCGAAGGTACCGTCGGAAAAGGTCGACAGACCGTACCAAGAGTCGTTCAGGGAATCGGCTTGGTACTGCTACTACAACAACAGCAAGGCAAAGAAGGCTGTTTCCGCAATGGTTAAAAAGGGGGACTGGAAGCGGTTTCACGTCAAAGACGACAGAGGGCTATTCACCCGACCAGAGCACGATTACCTGAAAATAGGTAAAAAGCGCTGGGTAGCAAGCAGAATAAACAATTACAGGCGTAGAAAAAAGATAAATCCGCTATGACAATCAGAGACATCGTGGCGCGTATAAGGGGCGACCTTGTACAAGTCAGCGCAGATTCCGTGTTCACGGACAGGCACCTATTCAACGCGTTTTGGACGGCGTCGCGTCTCATACTGCAAAGGCACGCCGATGATGGTATCCCCATAAACGGAAAGTCGTTCAGGTCGATGGTACTGGACACAGAGGAGGTCAATAAGTTCGACGGAACCTGTGTGCCGCTAAGTTGCGCTATTTGCAGGGCCAAGATAGGCAAACCACTTATGGGCAAGAAAAGGGGGTTTATATATCACTTTGTCGGGTCTGTGGATTATTCGACGTCATTTTCTGTCGTGACCCCGTATGAGTTCCCGATCAAGACGGCTATCAAGGGTGCCGGCAATTTCGCATATATAGACGGGGAGTACATCTACTTCTCCAAGTGCTTGCCATGTGTAAGGGTCGTCGCTTTGTTCGAGGAGTACGGAGGCGATTCCGATGCCGGCGGGTGCAGCGTCATGGACAACGAAATAGCTTTGGAGGATTTCCTCATTGAGGGTGCCGTCAGGATGGCAAAGGAAAACCTGATGCGGGCACCATACGACCACTCCGCAAATAAAAGTAGTAACCAATGAAATACACATCTACAAAGAGGGTGGAGAACGATGTGAAAAACATGCTCTCCAACTATTTTGCGGCCAATAAACTGGACGATTCTATTTTCCCAAGGGTCATCAGGACTTGCGTTGCGGATATGGGCCTCATGGTGCTCCCCACTAAATATGCGGCAGTCGAGATCAAAAATTGCCAAGGCGTTTTACCGGCTGACTTTTACAGGGTATGCAGGGTGGAAGCCAGCCGCCGCAAGAGGATAGTGGCTATGGACGGTAACATACGGACCGAACAGAAACACAGTTTTGAGCTGAATCTGTGCGAGACGGTTCACGATTCATGTACCGACGAGTGCGGCAACGCGTTCAAGATGGTACAGCATGTCGGGTACGATGTGTACGAGTGGCACGAATTTACGGCGCTTTTCCCAAGCGAAAAATGCAAAAAACTATGCTCTTCCGACTTTGTTTACCCTGAGCGCCGCAAAGAAAATGAGTTTGAGATTATCGACGACGACTTCGGCAAGGTAATCAGGACTACGATGGCGGACGGCGTTGTGTACGTGGAGTATCTCGGGGTGCTTGAGAGCGAAACCGAGTTCTATGTACCAGATCACCCCACGATCGAAAACTGGCTATATAGAGTGCTCATAAAGGAGTGCTTTCAGAAATTGTATTATTCCGGTGATGATGTGGTGCAACGACTTTCGGAGGCAAAGAGCGAGGCGCACGTCGCAACGGAAACAGCCCGACAATTCTACTCCCGGAGTGGAAGAAAAGGCTACTACCGAATGGCGCAGGCACTGGCCTCCAGAATGCAAAATCACACCAACTGGCTTAACACCAAGCGATGACACAAGATACATTTGTTGGCAAGTCGATAAACCTCGACTCGCACCCATCGCTTAGTGATGACAAGGCGCTGGTTTACATGCTTAACGGGGATACAACAGGTTTCCAAGGCAGTCAGCACGCACATTTCGTGCAGAATGTGGCGTCCAACGAGCTTTGTTTTTCCCCTCCAGACGGGTATAAACTGCTCGGGTCGGTAAAAATGAACAAGGACCAATTCACCTTGTTTTTCAAGACCCCGGTTTCGTCCGAGATCGGTATATTCGATGCGAGCAAGTGTGCGTACTTTTCCAAGGTGAACAACCCATGCCTTAACCTCCAAAGGGGAGTAAAAGGCAGGTATAAAGTAAAATCAGGTTGCGATCTCAGACGTGTTTACTTTATAGAAGAGAAAGGACCGCTAAGATTTATAGATATTGACGAGTGTCTTCCAGTATCCAACCAAAACGACTGCACGGACTGCGAGAAAGACCTCCAGTTCGACTGTGAGAAGTTCAACCTTAACCGCTGCGTAAGGTTCCCGAACATCAAGTTGTCAAAAACCTCTGGTAACATCCCGAACGGGGTCTATCAAATTGCCATAGCATTATCGGAAGACGGCCAGCGGTTTACCGACTACCACATATACCCAGAGACCATTTCCTTTTTTTCGCACGATCAAGGCGTCAACAGGTTCGGGATCGAAGTAGAGTTCCTCGACTGCCCGGAAGGGTCCGATCAGTACGAATTGGTGCTTATCGCGCACCGGGACGACAGGGGCACCCTTCCAGAAAGGATAGGATTTTTTCCGACCGCGCAGGACAAGGTGTATGTCACGGAACTGGATGACCAAAGGTATGTTCCTATCTCGCTTGATGTCCTCTTCTCAAAGATGCCCAAATACCAAGGCGCCGACCATATAGCCGTCAGTGACAACATGTTGGTACTTGGCGGCGCAAGGCAGCGCCAAGAGTTGAATTACCAGCCTCGGGCACGCCAGATAGCATCTAAATGGGTGGTAAAGCGTGTGCCTGCCAATGAGGCGAAGGACCATTACTCTTTTATGCGGTTCGAGACCTATGGGTTCACGATCAACGGTGTCTACTGCGACGGGTCAAGGACCAGAGAGTTCCACATACCTTCGGACGCGGAAAAAAAGATCAAGCAGATACCCGGAAAATGGGACCTTATAAACTCCACGGTGTCCAACTCAGACGTATACGAGTCCGGCGAACCATGCGGAGACGAGGAAACCGTAAAGTACTGGGAGATATACGACACGTCCGGGGTGACTTGCCACACACCGTTCGTCCCTACACCAAGGGGTACTTCCATGTGCGAGAGATGGTTGATAACCCTGCAAGAGCCGGTGGGTGGTCCGTACACATACTCTTTTACGGGGTGTGACGGATCAACACAGAACCTGAACGGGTCAAATCCGACGTTCGAGATTTGTACGCGTGACTTGGTATCGTTGACGGTATCTCCGAATGTGACCGTAAGGTTCACCTCGTTGATAAACTTTTGCGGCGACTACGAGGACACGGACCCACCGACCAGCGAGTGCCCCGGAGGCGATTGCGGAGAAGTGTTTATGAAGGGCGACTTTGCATTTTGGCAGAGCGCTTTGAAATATCCCGACAACCCGTGCGTGTGGGGACAAAGGACCGATCCAGAAGCGGATTACTACGATCCTTTCGGGTTGTCGTGCGAGTTCATAAGGTACCACAAGTTCCCGGACAACTGCACCACCCACGTCCACGACAACCTTGGGTGCGAGGATGCGGAACATGTCAACGTCCTCGGCGTGGAGTTCTCCAATATCCAACCTTTTTTAGATCTCAAAGGTGATGAGGTGAAGGATATTGTAGGTTACGAGATCAACGTGTACGACCGCAGGAACAACAAGTCTATCCTGCACAAGGGCATGATATACAACATGTGGGAAGAGTCCCTACCGGATTGTACCACTTCGTATTTCGCCAACTTTCCGTTCAATGATCTGAACGAGAACATATACCTTTCGAGAACAAGGGCAAGGTACCAAGGGCCGTTTAATTTTGGGGAGAGGGACTACACGCCGTTCAGCGCCTACGCGAGGGACAGATTCCAATATATTTCCCCTGACGTGTCTTACGAGAGGAACGACACGGGAGAGTTCCTGCGTCTATTCTCAGAGGAAAATGGGTTTATCGAGGGTAAATTCTCCCCGACCGAGGATTTTACGCCGGCTGTTATCTTGAGCGATCTGGCCTACGCCGCCATCTTGGCCGGGGCTGCATTGTCCATGCTGGATTTCACCCTCGGTCTTCCGCCGTCCATAACCATCAGCATGGACAAGTTTTTGGCGTTCATACGGACAGGCTTGGCCGCGCTCAACGAGACGCTGCCGGATGTCAATTACGCTATGAACTACATGGCCAAGACCGGTTATGAAGGATACAACTGCGAGAATCTGGTCCCCGGCAACACCCGGAGGAAAATCGAGTTTGCCCAGTACTTACTCCCGACCCGCATGTTCGCGGGTGGCGACAAGGTCAACAACTTCCAAAGAGAGTCTGGTCTCTTCCTGCGACTTGGCGACGAGCTGTTGGACCCGTTTACCCCGGAAAAATCGAGGTTTTTCTTACAGGACTTTGATTGTGCCGCCAGTTTCGGAAAGTGCCAAGACGTAGAGGGGCAGGTCCCAAGGACTTCCAGTTACTACTCGGGTGTGATGGTCAAAAAGAAGTCCCAATACGGGTACCCGGAAAGCAATATCTCACGGGCGATCAGCAAGGTTATCCCAATAGTATCAACATCAACGGGGCCCTTGTTCGGGGGTGACGTCAAGATCACCAAGCACCGTTATATTAGAAAGTTCCCGTTTTTTACAAACTTGGCGTTCGGGCTTCCGGCTGACACACCGTTCGAGACAAGCCCCTACACCAATGTAAACTTCCCAAGGTTTTGGTTGGACAACACGCAGACGGAAGACATGTTCAGCGTATTCTCCGGCCAAATTTCAAACGACGAGCGCAATCTTTTGCGTTCGGGCAAGTTGAGGAGGGTCGGGTGCGATGTTGAGAGCGGAAACTGCAATACCAATTTATTTTTTCGGATAGACGGTAAGTTTTTCACCCACGTGATCGGTGAGGCATCGTACTGGTGCGAATCGGAATATGTGGCCGACTTCCGTGAAAGAAACGAGATACCCGAATCCGACATAGACAGGACCGATGAGCAAAAATCCCTTTACAGGACGGTGCAGCTCCCAGAGCTGTTTCTGTATGCTTCCCAGTTCCGGCATAGAGGTGTGTCCGTTCCGAAACTGCATTTCAGGCGGGATTTCGATTGTTGTAAACCTCCGGCGGTTTGTCAGGACAATA
>RRZT010241932.1_pt1 | contig 41189 bp, 34 predicted proteins | sample 2165551 | NCBI WGS metagenome assembly RRZT01 (sample SAMN10456910, study PRJNA506462) | wastewater metagenome | biome: wastewater; feature: sludge; material: wastewater sludge; isolation source: wastewater sludge with Escherichia coli K12::gfp cells carrying plasmid... | place: USA: Moscow, Idaho...
CCTTCTTTGTAAAAAGTGGATTTATTCAAACGCAGCATTCTTTTTTTATTATTAAAAATCAAATGCTTCTTTATTAAGCTAAAGTTTTATAAAAAAAATGGTACTCTATTTCGTACAAAAACATTTAGGACGGCGTATTACAATAATAAAAGAATAGATATCAACAAAAAAATAACCTATGGTGATCTCATTAAAGGCTGGATATTATATGAAAATGAAAAAAAATTATTAAAAAGTGAAAAAGAAATAGGAAAACAATTTGAATACAATCAATTTATGAGAGACTTTTTTAAAAATAAAAAGGGAAAAAGTAGACAAGAAGCATTAAATGCATGGAATTTTATAAAATCTTTGCCTGGTAAAAGAGATTATGATTCCTATATAAAAAAGTTACCCAGGAGGCCAGGAGAGTGAGCGTCCACCTAAAACGTGGCAATGCATATAATAAACGGTTTGGCCACCATTTTCTCCGTTATTCATGACAAGTCTATAACCCGAATTTATGATTCCCGTTATTTCTGCCACTTTTTTTGCGGCAAATAAAACTCTTCCCATTTGTTCGATATCTGATTCTTGGGATTCAGAGACATTGATTATTTTATTTTTTGGAATCACAAGAACATGAACAGGTGCTTGTGGATTTATATCATTAAATGCGAAAGTATATTCATCCTCATAAATAGGCTTACAGGGAATTTCGCCAGAGAGAATTTTTTCAAAAATGGTTTTATCAGACATAGGTTATTCTTTCATATGAATAGTATTATCAATAAAAACATATTTAGGAATAACATAAGATCTAAAAAAGGAAAATATTTAAAAAGAAATTTTGTGAATTAAAAGGGAGTTAGGTAAAAACAAATATGACGATGAGTAATACGAGGAAAACTCCTACAAACCAAAAAATACCCATTGGCTTGTGAATTTCATAAGGATCTTCTTCATCTATAGTAACAATTTTATTTCCTTTGTATTTGTTTTTTCCAGAATCTTCTTCTTTATGTATATTTTTTTTCGAATCAGACATTTTTTCTTTGCTGTCTTCATGTTCATTTGATTTTGGCATAGCTTCATTTGTGCTATGAGCATCTTTATGCTTTGTTTCTTCTTTTGCTGTTTCTTTATTATGACTCGCGGCATCATGAGATTTTTCTTTGTTCTCTGTTTTAGAGCCTTCTTTTTCTTTTTTATTATCATGTTCATTCGCCTTAGGTGCTTCTTTTTTAGGAACATAAACTTCTTCTCCATTTTCTTTATGGGGAGCAGCATGTTCCTCTTTCGCAAAAGTCAAAAAGGGGAAAAACAAAAACAATAGCTTTATACAAAAGGAAAATTTGTTTGAAATCAATTTTTGTCGCAAGGTGATTCCTCCAAGGACAATGGTATAAAATAAATTGGCCTTATCAAAGTAACAAATCTACTTGCATTCTATCTTTTTTATGTGGGCTTTTGTTGCAATTGATTCCAAATTTGACGGACGAGTTTCATCCAGCTTTCTGAGTTCGCTGGAGATATGCCTTTTATAGAAAAAAACCTTAAAATAGGCGAGCCTGCGTGTTTTGGACCTTGTTTTGGTACCATGTCTGTAAATAAGTAAACAGGTCCATTGATGTTGTGTCTTTTAAATATTTTTTCAGGACCATATACCCTAAGTTCAACTCTTAAAAGTCCTTTTGGTTTTTCTACAACTTGTTCAAAAAAAGATTCCATTTGATCGGACTGTTCTTCGGAATGAGTTTGTAAACATAACGCAAGTTCACTCTCTCCAAAATCATGAATTTTACTTTCAAATCCATAAGAGAAGCTTCCGTAGCATAGCCATATGTCAACACAAAAACCTGGTAGCATAGTTTACTTAAATCTTCCTGAACGAATAATACCAATAATGAGCCATAATCCTAGAATTACGGCCGTCCCAAAACCAATTAAGCCGAAGGTAGCTAAGAAGTCGTATAGTTTACCCTGTTTTCCATAAGTAGCAATACTACTTCCTAGGACAATAGATCCTAAAAGTATAGCAAGGCTTAGTCTATTTGATGCACGATCTAATTCTCTTGTTAAAAATATAATATCTTCACTCTTAAACTGGAAGGCCAGAGTTCCTGATTGTAGTTTTTTAGCTAAAATACGAAGTGTAATAGGTAAATCTTTAATAAATGCACCAGAATCATGCATTGCTAAACCAATATTGCGTTCGAACCATTTTTTATCAAACTGAAAAAGAGAATTTTTCTCATAATATTCAGTAGCAAAATTTAGAATTTGAAATTTTGGATCTACACTTCTACCAAAATTTTCTAGGGCGATTAATGCTCTAAAAAATAAAATAAGATCTCTTTCCAAAGGGGCATTTCGATTTGCAGATATGCGTGCAATTCGCATTAAGGTTCTTCCTAAATGCAGATCTTGAATGGGCAAAGAAATGATATTATCTAGTATCTCAGATATTTCAGACTCAAGTTGTGAACTAAGAGTTAAATCGTCTTTTTCGGTTAGTTCAACAAAAAGGCGTGCACAAGTTTCAATGTCATGTTTAGATAAAGAATAAAACATAAATGCTAATGTGTTTCTTAAATCTCTTTTCAAACGAACGGTCAGACCAAAATCAAGAATCCCTAATTTTCCATCATCCATTTTTATTAAATTTCCAGGATGAAGATCTCCGTGAAAAATTCCAAATTGAAAAGTCATATCTAAAAATGCTTCAACAGCAATTTTAACTAAATTATGTCCTCCATCGATGATGTTACTTTCCGTAAATTTTTTACCGGTGACTTCGCTCATACATAATATTTTTGAAGTACAAAATTTATAATTTATTACTGGAATATGGATATTTTCATGATTTTTGAAAAATTGTCGCATTCGTTCCGTGTTTGCTGCTTCTCTTGAGTAATCGAGTTCATTTAAAAGAGAACGGCGAAGTTCGGCTACAATTATGGTGGGGCGAAGAAGTTTTAATTCAGGCAAAGCGGTTTCTAAAATAGATGCAATGGTCATTAAAATAGCCAAGTCATTATTTATAGCAATATCAATGTCTGGGCGTTGTATTTTAAACACGACGGAGCTCCCCCCTTTTAAGGTTGCTCTGTGGACTTGACCTATGCTTGCCGATCCTATGGGATTAAAATCAAAAAAATCAATTTCTTCTAATAAATGGGTAGGGAGTTCATTTTCAAGGGTTTTTTCAATGATTTCTTTATTTATAGGCTTCACTTTATCACATAATCTTTTAAATTCTTCAACATAACTTTTTGGCAAAAGATCTTCTCTGGCAGAAAGAAGTTGCGCTAATTTTACAAAAGTTGGTCCAAGCTCTTCAAATGCCATTGCAAGTCTTTTTGCCCTGGAAAAATGATAATTTGGAGATTGTTCTTGAGAATTATTTTCTGAATTCGTACTTTGTAAAAGATCACCAAGTTCTGTTCTTTGTATCTCTCTTTTAAATCCATAACGAGCTAGAATATTTACTATATGGGTTAGTCTCCCAACATTTCTAAATTTTTGTAGAATACTTGAAGGCATATATTTGAATCCTCAAAATAGCAAACGAGGTAATCTTGAATTACCTTTCTATGACTTTAGTATATTAGACCTGTAACAAGTGCCAATGGATTCTGTTGCAGTCTCAAAAAATATGTAAGGATTGATTGAGCTGTTCAATAAGGGAGTAAAAATGAAATTAAGTAGCGTTGAATTTGCGAAAATGTATAAAGATGGGGATCTTAATAAGAAGGTTTTATTGGATGTTCGCGATGTTGAGGAATGTTCATTAGGAATGCTTTCAGGAAGTATAAATATTCCAGTAGCTGAATTAGATTCACGTTTTTCAGAAATTTCAAAAGATAAAGAAATCTTTATTTATTGTAAATCGGGGGGGCGTGCCGAAAGAGCAGAAATGTTCTTAAATTATATGGGTTTTAAAGAAACTCGTGTAGCAAGCCCTGGCGGTTATCCTGAGTTAAAAGCTTTAATTTAACCTAGTCATTAATTTAAAGCTTTTTTCACTGCAGCAAGCAGTTTATCAGGTACAAATGGTTTAATAAACCAAGCATTGACACCAATTTCTTTGCCTGTTTGAGCATCTTCGGGATTGGTATCTTTTGTTAAAATAAAAATAGGAATATTTTGAGTCTTTGGGTCTGCTTTTAAGGCTTTTGCAAGTTCAAAACCACCCATAACAGGCATATTTAAAGCAGAAATCACAAGATCTATGTTTTTACTTTTTGCTACGGACAAGCCTACTGATCCATCTTGCGCTTCTAAAACGTTAAAGCCTCCTTTAGAAAGAGCGAATTTTGCAAGATTTCGAATTGTGGGAACGTCATCGACAATCAAAATTGTCTTTGCCATAAAAAACCCTCAGCTATTTCAATATACAAATGTTATTATCGGTCTTTTTTTCGCTTACTTGAATATTTTTTTATAATGGAATGAATTTTTATTCCTTCTGTTCAAAAAATGAAATAGAGAAGAAGCCATAAATTAAAATGTTATGAAGTCTCTTAATATAAAAATGAGAAAGTATTTTTCTATTTTATTAGGAGTTTATTATGGCAAAAACATTTTCCTGTTTATTAGTTGGTGTCGATGTTATTACTGTAGAAATTGAAACTGTAATTGGAACAGGTTTTTCTGGATTAAATATTTTAGGTTTAAATACGGAAGCGACTCGAGATATGAGAGAACGAATACGTTCCGCATTAGAGTCTATAGGAATTCCAATTCCTTCTAAGAGAATTGTAGTAAATATTACTCCAAGTGAGTTTATAAAAATATCACGTATTCCCTTGTCACAGTTGGATTTTGCTGTTGCTGGATGTATTATTTATGCTTTAATAGATGATAATGAAAAACAAAATAAATTATTTAAACCAAATAATGAATTTTTAGCAGGAGAGCTTTCTCTATCTGGAAAGTTAAAAGAGATTCAAAATCCACTTATATATCAATCTGCAATTATTCAAAATAATAATAATATTAAACTATGTCTGCCAAGAAAAAATTTAAGTTATAATTCCATATTTTTGGAAAATAAAACAGAATTTTTTGATAGTATTGAGGAATGGTATCAAAAAAGAAAAAAAATAAATAACAAAAATTCTATTCAATTTATTTCTAAAGAAGAAAATATTTTTTGTGAACCAAAAATAATAGATAGTTCATTAAACTTAAAAGAAATAGAAAATACAATATCAATCTTAATGAAAAATCCAAAACTATGTGTTTCTTTATTAATTGCAGCTTTAGGTCATCATCATATTTTGATTGCAGGTGAGCCTGGGGTTGGAAAAAGTTTTGGTTTACAAAAAATTTACCAATTTCTTGATCCCTTAAATGAAATTGAAATGATAGACGTAAAACTGATTCATTCTGTTTCAAGTCATGTTGCTAGGCCGTTTCGTTCTCCACACCATTCAGCTACCCCAGCTGCTCTAATAGGAGGGAGTTCTTTAAAGCCTGGAGAAGTTTCTCTAGCTCATAAAGGTGTTTTATTTTTAGATGAACTTTCCGAGTTTTCTAGCTCAAGTTTAGAATCATTAAGAGAGCCTTTAGATTCTGGTGAGGTTTTTATTTCGAGATCAGGTGGTCACATTCGATATCCTGCTCAGTTTTTGTTATGTGCAACAACAAATCCATGTTCATGTGGTTATTTATTTTCTAAAATAAAATCTTGTCGCTGTAATCCTAAAGAAAGTAGAAAATACTTACAAAAGTTAAGCGGTCCTCTTTTAGATCGATTTTGCCTTCAGGTTTGGATTGATTCTCCCATTGAATCAAATGAGATAGATATTTTTTCAGCTTATTTGATCGAGTTGAATTCTCAAAAGAAGATTAAATTTTTTTCTGAAAATTTTCTTGATATTAAGAAAAAATATAACGACTTAAAAAAACAAAATAAAAAACTTTCGGAAATTGAAAAATACCTTATGATGAATGAAAGATATTGTTCTTTATCTCTAAGAGGTCAAAAAAAGATATATAATATAGCTTTTTCATTTTATTGTTTATTTAATGAAATTGAAATTAACAAACTATTTGTTGAATCTGTTATGAGTTTTAGAGAGTTGGATAAAATGTTCTTGCAAAGAAATATTTTTTGACATATTTTTTAGATAATTCCTATTCCAAATTTAATTTTATTAAACATGATATTAAAAAGAATACCAAAAATTCAAATATATTTTATGTAATATAAAATTATAATTCTATACTGAATTTATAATAAAATTAAATTTATAGATTTTAAAATGTTATAATTTATAATCTCATTTTTTCTTGCAATTGCTTATGAATAATTGTAATGAAAAAAAATTAATATTAATAATGAATTTTTGTAATTAAATATTATATAATTTTGTTTATTTAATATAAAATTTGATAAAAATTTATAACTTTAATTTGTGAATAATTTTAAAAAATAGAAAATTTAAAAAAAACGTGAAATATATAAGTATTTTTGTCTTTTATACCTTAGTGATTAGTGATTTTTTGTAATTAATTATTAACAAAAATTTAAATACTTTCTTGCAACTTTTAATTAATGTTGATAATGTAAAATTAACAATGTCTGCTTTAATAGACGGCATTTTTAAGTTTTAATTATTTTCTTTTAATTTGAAATAAAAAATTTAATAAATGTTACCACTATATGCTTAAATAAACATATAGATTTGTTTTAATAATGAAGCTTATTTTTAGGATATCAGGATGATAATTGAAAAAGAACGAATTGAATCCTTAAAAAGTTACTATATTTTAGATACCTTACCTGAAAAAGATTATGATGAAATAACTTCACTAGCTGCTAAAGCATTTAAGTGTCCTATTTCATATATCAGTTTTTTAGATGAAGAAAGATTATGGATTAAGTCAAGTCATGGAATTCCTAAATTATCATTTGAAAAAGATTTTTCTTTTTGTCAATATACTTTAAATAGTGATGATATTTTTATCGTAAATAATACTTTAAAAGATGAACGTTTTCATGATAATCCTTACGTTATAGGGAATCCTAAAATTCTTTTTTATGCTGCTGTTCCTATTGTTTCTGCTACAGGCTTTAATATTGGTGCTTTATGTATTTTAGATAGAAAAGAGAATCAATTTTCAGATAGTCAACTCATGTATCTTAAATTTTTAGCTAATAAAATATACAAACTTTTAGAACTGCGTAGAAAAAAAATACTTCTTACAAAAGGGAATGAAGATTCAAGATCATTTTCTAAAAATTATTTAAAAAATGATAAGAAATATTCTTATCAAAATAAAATAAGCCATTTTGGAAAAAAAACTTTAGATAAAACAGCAAATCATGAAACGAATAAACAAATGGCGTTCAATTTTGTAACCTCAAATGACATCTCTTCGGATATTCAAATTGTTGAAAATACAAAAAAAATAAATAGTTTTTGTTCGACAATAGAAAAAGAATTTTCAATAACAAAAAAAATAAATTTTTCTAAATATTTTCATACCGATTATAAAGTTGAAAAGGCTCAATTCATTGCTGTAAACGAGCTCATATCTGCTGTGCTAAATTTATACAAAGATAAAATGAGTATATATGAGATTCAGTTAGACATTACTTCAAATATTCCTCCAAATTATAAAATAGAATGCAAGCCTTCTTTAACTATTCAAATTATTTCATGTATCATTCATAATTCAATTGAATCTATAAAATTTAAAAAATTTAAGTGGATTCATTTGGATTTAAAAGAGTCTAGTTATGATTTTGAAATTTCTATTTCGGATAATAGCCAAGCTGCTTTCAATAAATTTAATATGAGCAATCCTGATTTCCAAAATTATGAAATGACAAATGAGAATATAAGTGATTTAAATAATATAAATTTTGAAGGAAAAAATTATTTAAATAAAATTACAAATGCAATTGGTGCACAAGTTTTGTTAGATAAGAGCAGTGAAAATTCAAAAGTCGTTTTTTATCTTCCTAAAAGAAATTATCAATATGATAATTGATCTTCATTTTTTCTTTTGTATATTTAATTATGAAATAAACATTTAAAAATTAAAAAAATGATGAAAATAAAAAAGCCACCTTAAGGTGGCTTTAAAAAAATTTCATTATAAAATTATCTGTCCGAATACATTGCTCGTTTTCTTTCTAACTCTTCTTGCTCTTCTAATTTATTTCCAAATGCAATTTCGGGATCTTCATGTTCTGCTGTTGCATTTTTGAGTTCAAGTTTTGCCTTACGTTCTACCTCTGCTTTGGCTTCCGCAATAAACTTTTCAGCTAAATTAGGCTGTACTTTGTATATCATTTGTAATGAGTCTTGTTTGATAGAAACGATTAAACGGATAAATAATTCAAAAGCTTCGTTTTTATACTCTTGCAAGGGATCTTTTTGAGCATATCCCCTTAAACCAATACCATCTTTTAAATGGTCAATATTAAGGAGGTGATCTTTCCACCAAGAGTCAATCGTTTGGAGCATAACCCAACGCTCTATATCTCTCATTTGTTCGGAGCCAAATAAGTTTTCTTTTTCTTCGTATTCGTTAATAAGTTTTTTTGTAATGAGATCATAAAACTCATCTCTGCCCATTTCCGCTTTATTTCTTTCCTCAATAGAAAAAGGAATTGCTTTGTTAAAATTGCGGAATAAAACTCTTTCAAGCTCTTTATAATCAATTTGAACAAGTTCACCTGGGAGTCCAGATGGCGGAATAAAGTCATCACAAATAGTACGGGCAAATTTTTGAATAGGCTCACCAACTAAAATTTCTTTTACATTTTCTTTACGCAATATTCTCATACGAGCTGCATAAATTGCTTTTCTTTGTTGATTTAATACATCATCATATTGAAGAAGTTGTTTACGAATATCATAATTGAAGCCTTCTACTCGTTTTTGTACTTTACCAATTACATTTGTTAATCTTGGATCATGAATTGCTTCATCACCAACAAACTTTTCCATAATAAATTGATTCGCTTTATTGTTAAAGCGTTTCATAAGTTCGTCTTCCCAAGATAAAAAGAATTTACTCGCTCCAGGGTCACCTTGGCGGCCGGAACGACCTCGAAGCTGATTGTCAATCCGTCGACTTTCGTGGCGTTCTGTACCAATTACATAAAGTCCGCCAAGATCGGCTACTTGCTGACCAAGAATGATATCTGTTCCACGACCTGCCATGTTGGTTGATAAAGTAACGCGACCTTTTTGGCCAGCTTCTGCAATAATTCTTGCTTCTTGTTCATGATGTTTCGCGTTTAGTACTTGATGGGGAATATTTTTCTTTTTAAGCAGTTCGGAAAGCAATTCGCTTTTTTCAATGCTGACCGTACCAACAAGAATAGGTTGTCCTGTTTTATGAATTTTATCAATTTCTTCTGCCACAGCATTAAATTTTGTGGCTTGTTTTAAGAATAAAACATCATCGTGATCTTTACGAACCATTTGACGATTTGTAGGGATAACAACAACATTTAATTTATAAATATTGTGAAATTCAACCGCTTCCGTATCAGCCGTACCTGTCATACCAGATAACTTATCATACATACGGAAATAGTTTTGCAGAGTTACTTGGGCTAAAGTTTGGTTTTCTGGTTGAATTTGAACATTTTCTTTTGCTTCTAAAGCCTGGTGAAGTCCATCCGAAAATCTACGGCCATGCATAAGGCGTCCCGTAAACTCATCAACAATAATAATTTGTCCATTTTGAACAATATAATGATCATCTTTTCTAAATAAGACATGAGCTCTTAATGCATTATTACAAGCATGAACAAGTTCATTGTTTTCAGGGTCAAAAAGATTTTCAATATTGAGGCGTTTTTCGACTTTAGAAATACCAGCTTCAGATAAGGCACAAGCTCTTGATTTCTCATCTACCGTGTAGTCAATTTCTTTTCTCAAGCCACGAATCGCATTATTAGAAACAAGATATTTATCAGATGTGGTATCGGAAGGACCACTAATGATTAGTGGTGTTCTTGCTTCATCTATTAAGATTGAGTCCACTTCGTCAACAATAGAATAGTGATGACCTCTTTGAACAAAGTCTTCAAGGCGAACTTTCATATTATCGCGCAAATAATCAAAACCTAATTCATTATTTGTAGCGTAAGTAACATCACAAGCATAGGCTTCTTGACGTTCTTGGTCACTCATTCCTGATAAAATACAACCTGTTGTAAGACCTAAAAAACTATAAAGTTTGCCCATTTCTTCGGACTGTGTCGATGCAAGATATTCGTTTACCGTAACAACATGAACACCTTTTCCAGTTAATGCATTTAAGTAAACAGGAGCTGTTGCGGTTAAAGTTTTACCTTCCCCTGTCCGCATTTCTGCAATTTTGCCTTGGTGTAATACATATCCACCAATAAGCTGTACATCAAAATGTCTTTTTCCTAAGCAGCGTTTACCAGCTTCACGAACAACAGCAAAAGCTTCAGCGAGAAGAGAGTCAATACTTTCCCCTTTTTGGTGCCGGGTTTTAAATTCAGAGGTTTTTGCTTTAAGTTCACTATCAGTCAATGATTGCATCTTTGATTCGAGAGTGTTTATTTTTGTAAGAATAGGTGCAATTTTACGCAATTCTCGATCGTTTTTAGTTCCAAAGAGAGACTTGAGAATATTTAACATGATTCAGAATTTATCCTTTCAAACAAATAAAAAAGCTTAAAACCACCAGCCTTTTAACACACATTTTTCTAGTGTGCCAATTTTGGTGACAGGCTGCCAATTCTTTCCTCTTATTTCAATTTATAACCTTCCGACAAGAGCAAAGTATTAAAAGAGTGAATGAAGCATAGTGGAAGGAATGAAAATGTCTAATACAACCCAAGACATATTTGATGAATTCAATGAAGACAGTCTTGAAAGCTACGCTCTTGATTTAGAGCCAAATGGGAGTTTGGCTGATGATAGTAATTTAAATGTCAATCTTACAAAGCAAATAGAGCAAATATTAGATAGCATCACAAGGGTAGGCGGTGAGGTTTGTAAATTACGTGCGGAAATGGATGGTCTATTGGATCAAAATGGGATGCTTGTAGACTCTTTTCATAGATTGAAAGATGTTTTAAATGAAAAAGGATATTTAGATATCGATGATTTTCAATTAGCTTGCGATGTTTTTGATGAGTCTAATATGAAAAGTGTCGGAAGTCAGTTTATTAAAAAAGTCTCACATTAAATAAAGAATTTTTTTAAACCTATTAATAACTCCATCGACTTAAAACATAATTTCGTGTCATTTGATGATTTAAATATATTAAAAAAATGGTGAGAAGAATTAAAAATATAATGTTTCTTTTAGATAAAAAATCTCCGACTGTAAATAATAATGGAAAAATAAAAATAGTATAACGAAATGCATTCATTAAAGAGAAAACTGACGGAGTAATTAATATGCAAAATAAAGAATAGAAAAAAACTGGTTTAGATTTTTTAAATAATAAGAAATTTAAAATGAACAAAATATGAAAATAAATAGATTCATAAATACTAAATCTGCTCAATTCCTTAAATTTTATTATTTCAAAAAATGATTTAAAATAACCTGAAAATGAAAGAGTAAGGCTTGAGAAATGTTTTTGAGCGTCCAAAAAAGCAAAAGGGTTTGAAAAAGAAATATATTGATAAATTAAAAATATAGAATAAAAAGAAAAAGAAATAAGTCCAGATAAAATAAATTTTTTAATTTTATCTGAAATTTTTTCTTGTGAATTTATAATCATCCAAGCGATTGCAATACTTAGAAAGATTCCTTGATTTTTTGTTAAGGCACAAAGTCCAGCCAAAGCTGAAGCTAAAATCCAGTTTTTATTTGTATAGTAAAATGCAAGAAAAGAAAGAAGCAAATACAAAGACTCAGTGTGACTAGAATGAAATATATAGGAAGATGGCGCAAATAAAAAGAAGAAATATCCATATTTTGTTTGTGGAATAAGCCATTTGGGATGGTTTTCACGATTGTTAATTACTTTCAAAATAAATATATTGAAAATAATAAATAAAATAGATGAAAATACAGTGCCTATGAATTGGGCTGGAATTTGGAATGGTAATAAAATTGAAATAACTTTTATAATAAATGGATATAACGGATAAAAAGCAATAGATTTTTCATTGTATCCGTCATTAATAATGGAATTGTACCAAGCAGCATCCCAATTTGATAAGGCATTCTGGTAAGTTAAATCTTTGCTGTGAATTGTTAAAACCCACAATGAAAAGTGATGCAAAAAATATATTATAAGTAATATAATGATGTATTTCTTAAAAGTTTCATTATTATTTTTTTGGAAAAATTCTTTTATATTAATCATAAATCTCCTTAGTTAATTCCAATTAAAGAAATAATTTCTTTTTCAGTTTTAATGTTACTCTTTTCATTTTTGTTTTCATTATAGAAAGTTTTATTTATTTCGGATGGAATTCCTTTTAAAACATGAATTTCTTCTGATAAAAATAAAGCCTCTCTTACATCATGAGTAACTAAAATAGCATATTTGTTTGTTTCTAAAATTTTATTTGCAAGCCATTCTTGTAAAATATATCTTGTATGAGCGTCTAAAGATGCAAAAGGTTCATCTAATAAAACGGCTTGTGTATCTAATACTAAAGCTCTTGCAAAAGAAACTCTTTGAGCCATACCGAGCGAAATTTCATCTGGAAACTTATTTCTATGGTTTTCTAATTGTACAACCTTTAAAGCATTCAGAGCGATTTCTTCTTTTGATTTTTGTTCTTTATTTACTTTTTCATTACTAATCGCAATTATAATATTATTTAAAATGTTTTTCCAGGGTAATAAATGGGGTACTTGAGGAATCATTGAAAATAATTTTTGTTTTATATTCCATTTTTGAAAAGAAAAATCTTGATTTTTAAATTCAATTTGACCTGTAGCACCCGTTTCCATACCCATTAAAACTCTTAAAAAAGTAGATTTTCCACATCCTGAAGCGCCAATTAAGGAGGTTATTTTACCTTCTTTTAAAGTAATATTAATGTTTTTAATAACGGGTTCTTTATTTTGGTAAGAATAATTTTCAACGGATATTTTGATCATTATTTTATGAATTCCTAAAGTTTAGTGTTTCGCTGTTTTCCAAAAAATAATTTTTTTTCTAAGAAAAGAAACAAAAAATGTACTAATTAAACTTATAAAAATAATTACGATAACAGCAGCAATAACTTTATCTGTTCTAAAGGTTGCTTGAGCCCGTAATAAATAAATACCAAGCCCAGATTCACTTCCCATTAATTCTGCTAAAACTGCAGAACCAAAAGAGTAACTAATGCTTATTTTGAGCGCATTAAAAAATCCAGGAAGGGAATAAGGAAAATAAATATGAAAAAAAGCTTTCATTGAGTTTATTTGTAACATTTCAACGATTAAATGGTATTCTTTTTTTGCTTCAATAAGATCATTTTGCATGACCAATGAAATAGGAAAGGAACATGTAAGTACAACCAAAGCAACTTTTGGTGCCATTCCTAATCCTAACCAAATCATAAGAAGTGGCGTAAAAACAAGGTAAGGTATACTTTGGGAAACAATGAGAAGTGGTGATAAAATAGAATGTATTTTTTCAGATTTAAAAGATAAAAAACCTAAAAAAAGTCCTAATACAATTGCAAGAAAAACTCCTAATAGCCATTCTGAAACAGTTACAAGGGTGTTTTGAAAAATAATTACCCAGTCTGTTAAAAACACATCTGTCACTTTAGAAGGTAAAGGGATAATATATTCTGGTACCTTAGCTTTTTGTAACGTTAACTCTAAAACAAAAATGAGTAACATTACAAAAAGAACTGGAAAAATCCGTCTAGATATGCGAGACATGTAGTTGCCTTTCATACTGTTGTTCTAAGCTTGAAGCGCAGTAAGACCGCTTTCAGCCAGAGGATTTAATATGTTTCTTAAAAATCTGCAATTAACACGCAATTCCTTAATCACGTTAGTTTTATTGATGTCACAAGCTTCTTTGATTTCTAAATCCTATTCTTTAGATTTAAAAGTGGATCTACCACAAAATAAAGGTAAAGATTCGGTTCTATATTATAATCCAATAGTAAACCAGCAAGCTGATTCCTCTTTTTCCAAAGGAACCTCAGCTAAAGAAGCAGACATTAGCAAAAAAAAGCAAAAAGCTTCTAAGTCTGATCAGGTTGAGAAATCTCTCCCTAAAGAAGAAATTGTACTAGCGGATGATGGAGGGCTTGAAGTCCCACCTGCGCCTAAAGCCATATCTCAAAAGAAAAAAGAAATTGCCCTTGAGGCAAATACCAAAAAAAACAACACAAAATCTCGTAAAATGAGAGAGGATACGGTTGCTCAAGAAGAAGAAAATAGAGACAATGTTCAACTTGTTCGTTCTACAAGCACTTCAAATTCTAAAGATCCTTTTCCTATGTTGCCTTGTATTGAAGACAATGTTGCTTTTTGGGCGCGCGTTTATACGGAAATAGATGTAAATGAAGCCTATTTACATGATAAAAATGACTTATCTAGAATTTATAGCACTTTGTCTCTTCCTACAAATAAGGCACAAAGGTCGCGCTATATTGATAATGAGCGAAAAAAATATATTAACATCATAGATAATTTAGCTGCAAAATTAAAAACTCCCCGTAAAAACTGGACAAAAGAAGAAAAAAGAGTTGCCGCTTTATTTAAAGAGAGTGGCCTAACTTTAAATAATTTAAATGAAGCAAAGTCAAATATGAGAATTCAAACGGGTTTAAAATCTCAGTTTGAAGCAGGAGTTCAAAGAAGTATTAACTACCTTCCTTCTGTTTTTCCAATTGTTAAAAAAAGTGGTCTTCCTATTGATCTTGCCTATTTACCACATGTAGAAAGCAGTTATAACTCTAAGGCTGGTTCAAAGGTGGGGGCTATGGGATTATGGCAAATCATGCCAGGAACTATGCGGATTGTAGAAGGTCATGCTGCGGTTTCAAAAAGAACGGATCCTAAAATTGCAACGACAGCGGCAATGAAAATTTTGAAAAGCGACTTTGATAAAGTTCAAAATTGGCCTTTAACATTAACTGCTTATAATCATGGCGTAAATGGAATGCTCCGGGCTATTGATGAAACAGGGTCTCGTGATCTATGTAAAGTAATTGACCATTACAGTTCCCCTTCGTTTCGTTTTGCTTCAAGCAATTTTTACGCCCAATTTTTAGCAGCTCGAAAAGCGGCTAAACAAAGATATTCGCAATTGGCTAAAAAAGGAAAAGGGGGCTCCAGTGTGGTTCTAAGGCGTACAATTCTAAGCTCACAAGGTGGATCTTTAAAATGAATTTTTTCTCCGACTGGTTTCTTGCTCCTCACTTTTCAATCCTAGTTCAATCTAATGAAGAGTTCAGTAAGGGTAAGGAACAACCAGACGGAGTTTCCATTCAGCTTATTAGTGAGTATTATTATTCTACTCATTCAGAACAATTTCAATTTCCCACCACTTTTTCTGGAACGTTAAAACCTAAAAATTTATATCCTTTAAATCAAGATGGAAAATCTTTTTTTTATATTATTCCAAAAGATGAACCTAAAAAACTTTCTTTTGAATTGCCAGGAAAACCTCATATAATAAGTCATATGGGAGCATTACTTTCGATTTCTTTATTACAGCAAGGTAACAAATTTGATTCACTAAAACAGTTTTATATTTCTTTTTCTGAAGATCTAAAATCATTTATTGAGTTTGAAAAATATGAATTTATATTGGGAATTCTTCAAAAATCGATATCAAATAAGGTTTTTAAAAATTCCAATAAATATAAACAATTTAATATTATATTTGAAAATTCTTTTATGAATAAAGAAGTAGTGAATAAAGCAAACGCAATAAGTGATTCTATGTGTTATACTCGTAGCTTTATAAATATGCCACCAAATATTCTTAATCCAGAATCTTATGAATTATTTTTAAGAACGATTGTTCGAAATGAGTGTGAAAAATCTTCTTCACCAAATCATATTCAAATTGAAATATATGATTATGAAAAATTAAAAAAAGAAAATTGTGGACTTATATGCGCTGTTGGGCAGGGAAGTGAAATAAAACCAAGGCTAATTAAATTAACCTATACTACGACAAAAAATTTATCAAAAACACCGCACGTTTCTTTAGTTGGAAAAGGGATTACGTTTGACACAGGAGGGTATGATATCAAACCCTCTTCGGGAATGCGTATTATGAAAAAAGATATGGGCGGTTCTGCTTCTGCTTTAGGCATTTTTTTTGCTTGTGCTCGTCTCAACTTGCCCATGAGGCTTACCTGTTGGTTACCTTTGGCAGAAAATATGATTTCTGGAAATGCAATGCGTCCAGGAGATGTTTTTAAGGCAAAAAACGGCCTCCAAATTGAAATTGATAACACAGATGCCGAGGGAAGACTTGTACTAGCAGACGCGATTTCTTTGGCTTGTGAGGAGTCTCCTGACTGGCTTATTGATCTAGCGACTCTTACGGGTGCGGCAAGGGTGGGTTTAGGGACTATGGTTGACTCTCTTTTTGGAAATAATAAATTAACAAGTCAGTTACTTTACAATTCAGGCATTGAGAGTGGAGATTGGGTATGGCAAGTACCTTTGCCTAGTGATTATGATGCTTATCTTGATTCCAATGTTTCTGATTTTGTGAATAGTGGCTCTTCTGGTTTTGCGGGCTCCATTACTGCAGCTTTATTTCTTCAAAAATTTGTTACAGTTCCTCAATGGAATCATATTGATACATATATGTGGTGCGATAAGCCAAATGGCTTATGGGCAGAGGGCGGCGGCGCAACGGGAAAATGCGTCAGGCTTGTGACTCGGGCGATTGAGACCTTTATTTCAAAGTAACAAAAACTAATCTAAACTAAAATAACAAATAATATATTTAAAGTAGATTTATTGTTTCATTGGAGGGCTGAAAATTGTCTAATGAACAAAATCCAGAGGCGATTGTAAACATGGTTAGCTTGCATTTACGTGAGTTAATTCATGATGTTAATAATGCGCTTTTTGTTGCTAAAGGATTTCTTGAGGAATTAAATGAAGATACTCAAGGAAAGCGTTATATGGATCCTTCCTTTGATCACGAAAATTTTCAGGATATGGTTTCTACAATTAATAGAAATATTGAGAAAATTGATACAAATCTTGTTAAGTTAAGAAAGTTCGCTAAAGAAGATATTTTTGATAAAACAGGAGTGCCTAGGCCTTCGTAATTCGATTGGGAAGCTAAATAAAAATCTAGCCGCCGCTCTGTTCGGTGCTCGGCGGCTTGGTCGTCCCTCTGAGGAGGGAATGTGATAGGAAATTACAGAAAGGATAATGCTAAAGGCAAGAGTTCAAAAGGAAAGGATATTTTTTTTAAGGAAGGACAAAAATAATACCCGAACGACATCATTTTTGGGTTACCCCATTAGGTTTCCTAACGGGATAGATAGCATGCCTTATGGTTAACTGCAACATAAAAATCATTTCTTTTTATAATTTATCAGAATGAAATCATTTAATTTTATAAAAATCATATAATTACAAATATTTCGAGAATGGTTTGGTGATTTATGTCAATTTAATTCATGCTTAATGATATTGTCATGAAGAGAAATCCATAACTCATTTTGAATCGCGCATTCTTAACATACCATCCCTAGCATTTTGAGCATCTGTGCTTTGTGGCGAAAGCGTAATTACTTCTTGATATATTTGAGCGGCCTTCGATTTGCTGTTTAATTTTTCGTAGGTTTCTGCTTCTAAGAGTTTAGCATGTGCTAGATCAGGAGTATTTGGGAACTTAATATAAAATGTTCTTAGTTCATTAAATACATTATTATATTCTCCTAAACGTAGCCATGCTTCACTAGAAAGTAACAATGATTTTCCTTTATCATCATAATTAGGATAATTCTTTTTTACATTATTTAATGAAATGATCGCTTCTCCATAATGGGCTTGTCTTAATTTAATTTCTGCATCCGCAATTAATTGAGCCGGACCTATTGGCTCATTTGAATTCATCATTGCGCTTTCTAAAGGAATTAATGAAGAATCTTTTTTTTCTGTGTATATATCTCTGCTTTCTGTCATATCAGGTAACATAGAAACTCCTAAAGAACTAGGAGGTTGTTTTTCTAATGATGCTTGATCTTCAAAAATACCGGATCTTAAACCACGTTTTAAAATATCAATTTCTTTTTTATTTGTTGATAATTGTTCATTTAAACTATTTACATCATTTCTTAATAATGAAATTATTTTTTTAGAAACAATATTATCTTGACTTAAATCATTCACTAAAAAATTTAATTTTTTTACTTGTCCTTCAAGTTCGGTAATTCTTATTTCATGGTTTTTATCTGTAGTTTCTAAATAATCTATCTTACTAACGGTCTCATTTTTTTGAATTTCGATAACTGCTTTGTTTTCTGCTTGATTTTTATCTTCCATCACTTCATTTTGTGGAGTCATACATGAAGTAATAAAAATAGTGCAAAATAAAATGGGAAAATATTTAAAATATTTTTGCATAATCAATCCTAATTAAATTATTTTATAAAAAAATCATAATTTACGAAAGGAAAAAATATATATAATATAATAATATTCTTTATTTTAAAAAGATGGGATGAATTTATTGCATTCTCTATTGGAACTTTAACTTATTTTGATCTATCTAATAAAAGTTCTATTTGTGATAATAGCATTTTTTGATAATAGATAGAATTTATATTATTATTAATAATATGAGTATTTTCAAATAAGGATTGCAATAATAATTTTGCTTTGTCTGTATAGCTTGCAGCAAGTTTTTCCGCTTTTTCAAATCCAAGTAATTTAACCGCTGTAAACTTATTTTGAGCTTCATCCTTGCCCGAAGTTTTTCCTAATTGTTCGCTTGATTTTGTGGCATCAAGAATGTCGTCTATAATTTGAAAAGAGAGGCCAATCAATTCACCCGCTTCTTTTATGACATTATTCAATTCAAATAATTTACTTTCCGGAATTTCATTTTTAAAATGATCGGCCCCACAAAGAAATCCTAAAGAGAGGGCTGTGCCAAGCAGTTTGCCCGTTTTGTTTCTATGAACAATTTCCATTTGTCCCCAGGTAACCTCATTGGAGTTTGTAAAAGAGATATCAAGCCATTGGCCTAAAATCATACCTCGAACTCCCGAGCCTTCGCTTAATTCATTTATCAAAAAAGAAAGATATTTCGGTCTATTAAGTTTTGTTTGAGCTATTATTTTAAAGGATTCTGTCAAAAGAGCATCTCCAATTAATAGCCCCTTCGCCTCGCCATAAATTTTATGGGTCGTAGGCAATCCCCGTCTTAAATCATCGTTATCCATGCATGGCAAATCATCATGAACAAGCGAATAAGTATGAATTTTTTCAACGGCTAAAGCAGAATTTCTTGCCGTCTCAATGCCTGCTTCGCCACTAAAAGCTCCTGCGCAAATTAATGTAAGTAGAGGGCGCACCCTTTTTCCACCCGCGTTTAAGGGGTGTTTGTAAGCATTTGATATTTCAGTAAAATAAGATATATCCTGATTTTTTGCTACTATATTAATCAAACAAGATTCAATATCTGAATTTATCATTTGTAAAAAAAATGGAATATTTTTATGCTGTTCAGACATATTGTCGCCTTTTTCGTTAAATAAAGATAGAAATCTTTCAAAAGCAATTTCGTTTAACATATAGTTACAGAAACTGCTTGCAAAAAAATGAATTTGTTTGTACGTTCTGCGCCACTGCGTTTTTTTAGCGCGTGTAAGCAAAAAGAATCTAGGAGTTAACTAAATGCGCGATATTATTAAACTTATCTGTAGTGGTGATGGAAAGATCTCTTGTTCTGGGAACAATCTTTACTCAACTACAAAAAATAAAAAAGCTTCCACAAAAAAGCTTGAACTCAAAAAGTACTGCAAGTACTGCCGTAAGCACACTCTTCACAGAGAAAGCAAATAATTCATATTGCTTTCTAAAAAGCCACTCAAATTATTTTATAGTTTGAGTGGCTTTTTTTATTTTAAGAATTCAAAAAATGATTTATTCAAAAAATAGATTCATTTTAAATTTTTAATAAGTATTCATTAAACTTTGTATAAGTTACGTTATATTAAAAAAAATTATTTAAATAAAGAAACACTCTTCTTTAAAAAGTATAAATTAAAATTAAATTTAAAGCTAAAATAAAAAAAATTATATTTTATATTTTGTTACAAAATAAAAATTTGGCATGTTAATTGCTTTATTTTTTTCTGAAAGGGTATTGAAATATATTATTTTAAATAAAGTAATAACATCAAAATATAATAGATGATTTGAGTAATGAAGGAATTATTATGTCGACGAATTTAAGTTATATTAGCAATGAAGGTTTTATTCGATTAGAAAAGGTATATTCATTATTAAATAAAGAAGGTTTAATTAGTAAAAGTAACCTTAAAAGTATAAACAACGAAAATTTTGCTACTTTTTTTGGAATAACAGAAGAGTTAAATTATCCCTTATGGGGACTCTGTTTATATAAACGAAATATTATGGATGGTATTGATCAACTTAATAGAAAAAAAGATGTTCTTATTCAAAATATAATAGAAAAATGCCAACTTGAAAACACGAAAGGCGATTTTAATGCAATTTTTAAAGATTGTGCACGTGAAATTGAGCAATACTTAAATAAAAGAAATCATTGGTATTTGAAAGTTTCGAAAGATAGGTTGTTGTTTTTAGATAAATTATTTTTGATTATTGAAACTTTATCAGAATTCAAAGATGAAGAACAAAAAGTAATTCTTTTTTCTAAATTAGTAAAAGCCTTAAACGATATTCAGGCATATGGAATATGGACCGGTCACGATTGGGGACAGACTTCGATCAATCATGTATTAAAGAAAATTTCTGATGATCTTTCTTTGGCAACTGTTTCTTTAGTTGTTAATTTGAAAACACAAATGTCATCTATAAATCTTGAAAAATTAAATGAAAAATTAGTCCATTTGATTGGTACATTTAAATCCGTTTTAAATAATTCAATTCTTCCAAGGAATAATAAAGGAAAAATATTATGTGAAAAAATTGAAAATTTAAGAAGTAATCGGAAAAATTTTAATATCATTAGACTGTTTAAAAGAGTTGTTGAAGAAAAAAATAAAAAAGTAGTTTTCTTTAGGCTTGAATTGAGAAATTATCATGATAAAACTGTAGAAAATATTTTATTTGACACTGAGTTCATTCCTATTAAAAATGAAAAAAACTTGCAAATTATTTTAGCAGAGCAGAATAAATATATTGATTACATATCTTCATTAGTATTGAATTACTTTAAGAGTTTAATGTGGTTTTTAAATCATGCACAATATTTGAAGAATATAAGTGATTACGCATTTGATAAAGCAATTCAAGGGAAACTTAAAAATGATTTTATAGATGAAAATCTTGTGAGACAAAATACCACCTCACTTTTGCAATTAAAATCGGCAAAAAAAAGTACAAATCCTTTTGGAAGCAGTGAATCTCTCGTTTCAATACAAGACGATTCAAGAAGCTTATTAAATTCTTCAAACTTATCTTTGAGTCCTTCCCTGGGTTCTATTTCATCGAAAAAAAGTCTGTCTTTAAGAATGTTACAAATTGAGGCAAACCGAACGCCCGCTCCCACGACCCCCCAAAAAACCAAAGGCACTAAAAAGTCAGAAACTTGCTTAAATAATTTTAAAAAATTACGAAATTCATTTTATAAAAAAGTTTCTCATAAGAAAGAACAATTTAGTGAAGTTAATGTACCAAATGCTTCCACGATCAATGTTGTTGCAAATCCTAAAATGGAGGAAATAAAAGAAGAACTTTGTACAGAAGCCATTTGTTATTCTGATTTTTATAATAATGAATTTAATTCTGATTTTAAAAATGAAATAGAGAAAGTAAATTTTGAAAAAATTGAAGATTTTTCTCATTGGAGTAAAGATTTATCTTATTTTAAAAATATTACATTAAATCAGTCGATTTATCTTGGAATTCAGAATAAAACAGATATTAATATATTAAATACTTCAATTCAAGAATTAATAAAAGAAATAGATTTATTTAAAGAATCTCTTAAAAAAACAAATTCAAAAGCAATAGCAAGATTTCAATTTATTCCTTTGAAAGATCTTTCAGAAAACAAAATTTTATATGTTTCATGGGTTAAAAATTGCTACCGTGAAAGTATATATGGGGGTGCTATAAAATATATTTGGAATTGTCTTTGCGATAGTGCTGATTTAAATTCTGATATTAAAGATATGATTTACAAATTGTAATATGAGCTTAAAAATTTATTATGAAATCTTAATCTATTTTTTTAGGAAGTTTTATTTTAAATTTAGTCCCTTCATTTGGAATTGATGTAACAGAAATTTCTCCACCATGTTGTTTTACTAATGAGTAAGTAATTGAAAGTCCTAAACCTGTTCCTTCACCAACAGGTTTTGTTGTAAAAAAAGGATCAAATATTTTATCGATAATTTCTGGCTTAATTCCACTTCCAGTGTCTTCAATGATGATATAAATAAATTTTTCTTCATCCATTCTCTCAAATGAAAGAACCCCACCATTTTTCATAGCTTGAATTGCATTTGTAATTAAATTTAAAAATATTTGTCCAATTTGACCAGAATCACCTAGAATAATGTCATTGTTATTTTCAATATTCCAATCAATTTTAATATGTTTTTGCTGTAAAAATCCTTTTGCTAATTTTAATGTTTTTTGAATTTCGGCTATGAGATGAATTTCATGTTTTTCTACTATTTTAGTTTCATGTCTTGCAAAACTTAAAAGATTATCCACAATTTCTTTACACTTTTTAGCGGCAGATTCTATTTGTTCTAAATCTTCTCTGTGACGATTTTTTTTATCAATTTCAGACATTAAAATTTGTGTAAACGCAAGTATGCCAGCTAATGGGCTATTAATTTCATGAGCAACTCCACCAGCAAGTTTTCCAATAGCTGCTAATTTATCTGCATGCGCTAATCTTTTTTGGAGTTGTGTTTGAAGTGTTATATCACGATAATGAATAACGTAACGGATATTATTCACCCCTATGCTATTCATAATATGAGCCCTAATCGTATACGTTTGATCTGGGAATAGTTCTGAGGTAGTCCATTCAATATCAGATGTTTTTTCATTTGTTTGTTTTAATAAACAATCTTTACATGGAGAATCTTTATTAGCAAAAGCAATATAGCATTTATTATTAATTAAAGAGAGGTAATTTATATTTGGATTTTTTTTTAATATAATTTGAAGATATGAGTTATTTAATCGAATAATATTATAATTATTATCTATTAATACAAGTGGATCTGCTATGGTATCTATCATAGCAATCCACTGTTTTTTTAATTCTTCAATATCACGAGAGTCTTTAGAAATAGGAGTTCCCATTTTTTTTTCTCAATAATTAAAGAGTTACTTTAAATTAATGATGAATAAGTGGTTGATTTCCTTTTGTGCCAGTGACATTTGCTAATGTCATTGCTTGAGAGTTTTTTAGTTTTGTTTCTAAAGCGTCATCACTTTCCCAAGCAATTGCATGAAGCAAAACAGTATCCATATGATCAACGGGTACAATTTCGAGTTGTTGAAGAATATTTTTAGGAATCTCTAATAAATCACGTTCATTTTCTTTTGGAATAATTACTTTTTTAATTCCACCACGATGAGCAGCAAGTAATTTTTCTTTAAGACCTCCAATTGGCAAGACACGTCCACGGAGTGTGATTTCGCCTGTCATAGCAACTTCACGATTAAAAGGTTTTTTCGTTAGGGCACTTACTAAAGCTGTTGCCATCGTGATACCTGCACTTGGTCCATCTTTAGGAATGGCGCCTTCAGGAAAGTGAACATGAATATCTATTTTTGAATAGAATTCATCTTCAAGGCCAAGGAAAGCGCCTCTTGATCTAACGTAACTAAAGGCAGCTTGTGCGGATTCTTGCATGACATCCCCAAGTTTTCCCGTAATTTTTAAATTTCCTTTGCCGCTCATGACAGCTACTTCGGTTACTAATAAATCGCCGCCAACTTCTGTGTAAGCGAGTCCCTGACCAACTCCGATTTCATTTCTTAACTCTTTTTCCCCAATGCTATGTTTTCTTGGTCCAAGATATTTTTGAACTAACGCAGCATCAATTAAAGGAGCTTTTAAACCTTCTAAAGAAACAGTCTTTATTACTTCTGGAGTTTCTTTTATTTCTTTATCTTTAACTTCTTTTATTTCTTTTGTTGATTTAGAAGTAGTTTTTTTGTTGTTTTTAAGAAGTTCTCTAGCTATTTTACGGCATATACTTGAAACTTCTCGTTCTAAATTTCTTACTCCAGCTTCTCTAGTATAGTAACGTACCAATTCTTCTAACGCAGAATTATCAAATTTTAATTCAGATTTATCAAGCCCATTTGATTTTACTGCTTTTTGAATGAGATGTTGTTGTGCAATATTAATTTTTTCTTGTTCTGTATAGCCGCTTAGATGAATAATTTCCATACGATCTAAGAGCGGTTTCGGAACACCATTTAAACTATTTGCAGTAGCAATAAATAAAATTTGGGAAAGATCATAATCTAAATCAAGATAGTGATCATTAAATGCGTGATTTTGTTCTGGGTCAAGCACTTCAAGCATGGCACTTGAAGGATCTCCACGAAAATCGGAGCTCATTTTATCAATTTCATCTAGAAGAACGACAGGATTTCCGCTACCTGCTTTTTTAATTGCGTTTAAAATTTTTCCTGGCATTGCTCCAATATAAGTTCTGCGATGTCCACGTATCTCTGCTTCATCTCTTACACCGCCAAGTGCAATGCGAGAAAAGTTTCTTCCTGTTGAACGTGCAATACTTTTTGCAAGACTTGTTTTACCAACTCCTGGAGGACCAACTAAACATAAAATAGGTCCTTTTATTTTATCAGATAAGCTTGTTACTGCTAGATATTCTAAGATTCTTTCTTTTACTTTTTCAAGTCCAAAGTGATCTTCATTTAAAACATCTTCAGCAAAAATTTGATCTTTAATTGTAGGAGCATAATCAGCCCAAGGGAGTGAAAGCACCGTATCGATATAATTTCGAACAACAGTGGCTTCTGCGCTCATTGGGCTCATGCTGCGAAGTTTTTTAACTTCTTTTTTAAGCTTTTCTTTTGCTTCATCACTTAATTTTTTTGTTTTAATTTTACTTTCGATTTCAGCAATTTCTGTGCGAATATCATCAGCATTGCCAAGTTCTTTTTGAATGGCATTCATTTGTTCATTCAAATAATATTCTTTTTGTGTCTTTTCCATTTGACGTTTTACACGAGCTCTTATTTTTTTCTCAACGCGTAAAATTTCAATTTCAGATTGAATAATACTAAATATTTCTTCTAATCTTTTTGCAGGGTCGATGGTTTCTAATATTCTTTGTTTGTCAGCAAGTTTTAAATTAGCAAGTTGCACAACAAGTGTGTCTGCTAGTCTGCTTTCATCTTCAATGCTGGAAATTGAAAAGACCATTTCTGGTGGTACTTTTTTATTTAACTTAACATAAGTATCGAAAGCTTGTTTTACTGTTCGAACAAGAGCTTCATTTTCAGCAGATCTTCCATTAGGCTCTTGAATTTCAGCAATGTCTACAACGAGCATTTCGTTCGATTCAACATATTTTAAAATGCGGCCGCGTTTTTTTCCTTCCACTAATATTTTAACTGTTCCGTCTGGAAGTCTTAATAATTGTAAAATTTGTGCTATTGTTCCAAATTCATAGATTTCTTCAGGTAATGGATCATTCGACTTTGGTTTTTTTTGTGCGGCAAGAAAAATTTCTCTATTTCGTGCCATAGCGTCATCGAGGGCTTTTATGCTTTTTTCACGCCCTACAAACAGTGGGACTACAGTGTGTGGAAATACGAGTAATTCCCTCAAAGGCAAAAGCGGTAATGTTCGGCTAGTTGTTTTTTTATCAGCCATATAGAGCTACTCCTTTGCGGTCATGTAGAAAAATTCAACCTCAACATAACTATTCTATGACATTTAAAAGGATTGGCAATACCAATCTGTTTTAAGTATCTAACACTTAAAAATCGTTAAATAAACAAAAAGCATCTGGTGTTTTTTTGAAAAAGTTTTCTTTTTCATTATTAAAGAAAAAGTCACCTAATATCTCTTGTTCAGTTAGAATTTCGGTAAATGTTTCTTGATTAGTTAGTGGATGAAAAGGAACTGCTCGCAGTACGACAATTTCTTGGCTTTTCCAAATAGATTCTAGAGTCGTTCGTGAAACAAAACTTTTTCCGTCTTTACGCTGTTTTTTTTGTATATTTATATTAATTTCATTTAAAAATAAATTTAATTGTCTTATTACTAAATCAAAATTATTTTTAATTTTAGGAAAATGAATTTTGATTTTTTCAAGTTTATCTTTATTTTTTAAATTCCAAATATCATAAATTATTTTTATTTGAATTTTTAGAGATTTTGGTAAATATCTGTAAGTTAAAATGCTTGTTTCTGGTTTATTTGTTGCTTCAAACGATTGATGGCTTTCAGCCATTTGGGATAATAAAAAAGCATTTTCAATAGCCTTATCAATTAGTGTTTGGTACCCTTGTCTTCCAATGGCTTTAAAGCAAAACCAAAGTTTAAGAGAATCGAATCTTCTGCTGCCTTCTATTGTTGTTCTTCCTAAGTCAACACTACTTTCTCTAATAATATACTTAGCAGTATGTCTTATTGTGTCTAAGGAATGTTCATTTTTGAAAAGAACAGCTCCATGTGACATGGTTAAATATAAAAATTTATGTCCATCAATGACAACAGAATCGGCATTTTCAATTCCTTCAAGTCGTTTTTTGTGCTTGCTGCTTAATAATAAAGCTCCTCCCCAGGCAGCATCGACATGAAACCATATTTTATGTTTAGTACAAATTTGAGAGAGTTTTTTTAAATCATCAATATTTCCCGTCTCTGTTGTTCCTGCAACACCAATAATGGAAATAATTTTTGTTTTTTCATGAAGCAATTTTTGAATCGTATTTTCTAATTCAGGGACATTAATCTTATTTGTAAATATATCACAAGGAATTGTAATAACATTTTGCTCACCAATTCCCATGATAGCAGCAGTTTTTTTTATTGAATAATGTCCTCGTTGACTTACTAATAGAACCGCTCGTGTGCAATCTGCCTTTTTAAAAGCTTCGTATATCCCTATTTTATGAATATTTGGAAAAAGAATATTTCTTGCTGTTACCAGAGCGGTTAGATTTCCTACTGTGCCACCGCTACAATAATTTCCAACTGCTATGTCTGAGTTATTTAAAATATGATTATAAAAAGATTTTTCTTTATTATAAATTAAATTATGCAGCCAGCATAATGTTTGCCATTCAACATATGTAGCAGATAATGCGGTTTCAATTTTAACTACATTTTGATTCAAAGCGCTTATTATTATATCACATAATAATAAAAAATTAGGAGTCGCTCCAGTCATATGTCCAATATAATTTGGATGCGAAACTCGAACTGAGTTTTTAACTATCTTTTCAATTGTTTCTTTTAAAACAGTAGGGATATTTTCTCCTCTTTCAGGGATTTCTATGGTTCTAAAAAAATTTGATATTTCATTTGGTGAAATTTCTGCATGGAGTTTTTGTCCATCTCGATTGTGTAAAAAATTAAGAGCTGCTTCGAGTGTAATATTTGCCCATTTATTAAACTCTTTATCTTTGACAGAAGGGAAGAAATATCGAGATATTAAAGAGGAATTTTTCATAATTATTTTCGATCCCAAATAACGAGTAGAAAACGAATGTCTGAATGAAATCTTTTATATGAACTTATAGAAATTGAACATTATATTTTCTATAAAAAATCTTTTCGGTAAATTGGATCAGATTTTTTTACTGCAAATCTTGCATTATCAAAGAATGAAATGTAAATACAAATTTCCGGGCAATCGGTCTCTTTAATTAACACATGGAGTTTTTTTATTATGGCTAAAAGTAAAAGTTTATTAACTACTGTTCCTACAAGCGTAATCATTGCTGATGTATCTGCGCGTTTTGAGCAATTACCAAAGAAAATTACAAAAGAAGTTATCTCTGCATTTTTAGAAGCAATTGAAGACAATGTTGCTGGTGGACATAAAGTTCGTATTGATAAAGTAGGAATTCTTACTTGTAAAGATCGTGCAGCACGCAAAGGTCGCAACCCACAAACTGGCGAAGAAATTAAGATTCCTGCGTCTAAAAAGATTAGTTTCCGCGTTGCTAAATCATTAAAGGAAAGAGTTGGAGTTGCTAAGAAAGCTTCCGTTAAAAAGAAATAATTAACATTATTTCTTTTTATTCGTTATATTCTTCCTCGTGAGTACCCGCCATAACAACCTTACTATCATCTAGATCAGCATTATTAACAGCTTCTCTTAATTTTTCAGATGGATGAAAAGTAACTACGCGGCGAGCGGATATTTCGATACGCTGTCCAGTATGGGGATTTCTCCCTGGACGGCTTCTTTTTTCACGGACTACCCATTTCCCAAATCCGGAAATTTTTACTTCTTCGCCATTTTCTAATTTAGATTTTATAGATTCTAAAATGGTTTCCACCAAGTTCTTGGCTTCTTGTGAAGAAAATTGAGTCTTGGAACGAATTAATTCGACAATCTTGTCTTTTGTTAGAGTCATAAACACCCTCTTATGGATAACTAGCAAGAACTTTTATAGTTCTATTTTTTCACATTCTTCTGGACAAACACAATCCCCATCAGTGTCAACTTTTCTCCTGTGGTCAATAGCCTTTACGACAAAAAATAGGAAAAAGGAAGCTTTTCTTGCTTACCATTTTTTTTATGAAGATGCACTTAATTGTCATTAAAAGTTTAACATGGTATAGCTATTGCCTGTATTTTCAGTTTTTACAGACTTTAGGAGTCACTTCAAAATGCAAAAAATCAATCCTATTTCAAGTAACAAAAAGACTCAAAAAACATGGGGTGAAAGAAAAAGATTTTTAACAGGAGTAAAGCCTTCTGGAGAAGTTCATATTGGAAATTATTTTGGAGCCATAAAACCATGTATTGAGTTATCAAATAATTTAAATAATGAAGTCATTCTAATGTGTGTTGACTGGCATGGGCTTACGAATAAATCTGAAATTTTTCGTCCAGGAGAATTAACGCAATCTTTAATAGCAACCTATTTGGCGTTGGGATTTAACTACAAAGAAAATTCAATTATATTGCAAAGTGACTTTCATCAAATTCAAGAAAATTCATGGTATTTATCGTGTGCTACGGCTGCTGGTATGCTTGAAAGATCTCATGCATACAAAGATGCAATTACGAATGGGAAATCACCAACAGCAGGATTGTTATTTTACCCTTCATTAATGTCTTCGGATATTTTAACTTTTGATGCTCAGTTTGTTCCTGTTGGAAAAGATCAAGCACAACATTTAGAATATGCTTCTGATATGGCAAAATTCTTTAATAATTTAGTTGAAGTTGACGTCTATACAGAACCACAACCTATTATTCAAGAAACACCTTCTTTATTAGGTATTGATGGGGAACGTAAAATGAGCAAAAGTTATAATAATACCTTACCCATTTTTGCGACGAAAAAAGAATTAGAAAAAAGAGTAAAAGAGATAAAAACCGATTCTAAAGGTTTAGATGATCCTAAAAATCCAGATACCTGTGCTATTTTTCAAATATTTAAATCTTTTGCATCGAAAGAAGCTATTCTTTATATGCATGACAGACTCGAAAAAGGAATAGGTTATGGATATGGTCATGCTAAGAAAGATTTTGTTGAAGAGCATGAAAAAGTTTTTGGTACTTTAAGAGAAAAATTTGAATATTTTAATAGCAGTGAACAAGAAATCAGGAATTGTTTAAAAATAGGTTATGAAAAAGCTCAAAACTATGCAAATTCTGTTACAAAAAGAGCAAGAGAAGCATTGGGTTTAAAATCTTATTTATAAAAAAATAAAATAAGCAGATATTACCTTACTTATGTAATATCTGCTTTAGAAACCCTGTGAACTTTTAAAGTATTTGTGGGCAACATTTGGGTGACAGGAATTCCACCTGTAATCAATAATAGATCACCTTCTTTTACATAGCCTTCTTTTGCTAAATATTTAGCAATTTCAGAAAATGCAGTATCCGTATCATAAAAAATATTATTTAAAACACCAACAACACCACGAACTAAACAAAGTTTTCTGACAACATCGGGTCTTGGGCTAAATGCAATAATGGGAGTTTGTGGGCGATATTTTGCAACATATCTCGCCATACTGCCTGTTAAAGTTAAACAAATAATTGCTGTCGCTTTCATTTTTTCTGCAAGCTCAACTGTTGTTCTTGCAAAAACTTCAGCAGAAGATTCTGTTTCTGCTCTTGTTAAAGGAACTGGTTCTATAGGTGCTATGCTTTTGCTTTTGTCTACCCTGTCAAGGATATTGCGCATGGTAGCGACAGCAAGTTCTGGGTACTTACCAGAAGCGCTTTCACCCGAAAGCATAGTTGCGTCAGCATGGTCAAAAACGGCATTCGCAACGTCACAAACTTCTGCTTTTGTAGGTCTGCGATGTTCAATCATAGAATCAAGCATTTGAGTTGCCACTATAACTGGTTTGCCTTTATTTAAAGCTGCTTCAATGATTTTCTTTTGATATGCCGCAACGTTTGCAAAACCGCATTCTACACCAAGATCACCACGAGCAACCATAATTCCGTCAGAAACAGTACAAATTTCATCAATATATTGAACGGCGCCAAGCATTTCTACTTTAGTAATAACAGGAGTATCTGCACCTAATGCTCTTAACATCATTTTAAGTTTAGTTACATCCGCTGGAGTTTGCACAAAGGATAAAGCAACATAGTCCACACCTTGAGCAACACCAAATAAAAGATCTCGAATATCTTTTTCTGTTGTTGCAGGAATAGAAAGATGGCATTCTGGAAAGTTCACCCCTTTTCTCGATTTTAAAAGACCTCCATGAGTCACTTCGCAATCGACATCGGTTCCTCTAATGTCTGTAATTTTCATTGCTAATAGGCCATCATCTAGTAAAATGCGGGCGCCTATTTTAACATCATTCGCAAGTTCACGATAGTCAATTGGAATAAATTCGGGAGAAGTTTGCTCAGGAGCATATCTTAAAGTTACTTTTTGTCCTCTTGTAATTGTAATCGCGCCATCTTTTAACTTTCCAGTTCGTATTTTTGGACCTTGCAAATCTTGTAATATAGCAACTTGAACATTTCTTTCCTTTGAAATTTCTCTGATAAGAGCAATATTTGAAGCATGCATGGCGTGATCACCATGAGAAAAGTTCAACCTAGCGACATTCATTCCCGCATCAATCAGTTTTGAAATCATTTCTTTTGTACTTGATGATGGGCCAAGGGTACAAACAATTTTTGTTCTAGGAAGATTATTGAGATCCATTTTTATCCTCTTCTGGGTTTGTAAGAATTTTTCTTGAATTGATTATTTGTTGAATTTGGACTTCAGAATCAAAAAGATGGGATTTTAATTTTTCAATTAGAAGATAAGCTTCTTCCAATTTTTGGGAAAGCTCATCGATAGGAATGGAGTCATTTTCCATACTTGTTAAAATATGGTTAACACGTGTCAGAATTGAATTGTAGTTTTGATTTTCCATTTCTTTTCCATATTTTAGAATTTCTAATTGATAACTAAGAAGGATCACTCTTTTGTGTTATCTCATTCACAGAAACATCTACAAAGATATGCTGATTTTCGCAATCACTTGCGAATTTAAGTTTGAGATCAATTGGGGGAGCTTGTTGTAAAAAATCTTTTCCTTTGAGAAGGTTTCCCTTATGATCATAAACAAGGGCATAACCTCGATTCAAAGTTTGTGTGATACTGGTTTGAAATACTTTCAAAATTTGGGAGTAGCCTTTTAATTGTCTTTTTTCGGATTCTAATCTTCGAATTGCAGCGCGTGATAATCTTTCTTCAATTGAAAATAAAAATTGTCTTTCAGCAGAGGTTTTTTTTAAAAGCAAATGAGTTACTTTTTCTAATCTCATGAAGAAAGTATGAAGCGAATTAAATATATTATCAATTAAATATCTTGCCGCTGCAGTAGGTGTTTTTTCAGAATGAAAAGAAACTTCGTCTGAAATACTAATATCATCAAAATGTCCCACAGCTGTTATAACAGGAATTTTGCTTAAGCCAATTTGTTTTGCAATATCTAAATCATCAAACCATCTTAAATCAAGCCTACTCCCACCGCCTCTTGTAATGACAACACAGTCATATCGGTGAATTTGATCGGATATATGGCATAAGGCTTTTGAAACATTTTCAGACGTTTTTTCGCCCTGCATATTGCAATCAAATAAAGAAATTTGGAAAGATAATTTCGAGAGTTTTAACTCATCAATAAAGTCTGAAAAAGCGCGGCTATTATCTGCGGTAATTAGGGCAATATTTAATGGAAAGTTATTTAATTTTAAAAGTTTATTTTTATGATATAGTCCTAATTTTTTTAGTTCAGAAACAATATTAATTCTTTGTAAAGCAAGTTCACCTTGCGTAAATTGAAGGTCAATATCATCAATAATAGCAGAAATTTTAGAACCTTCTTTTCGAAAATCACATGAGACAAAAATTTTAATTTTTGTGCCATCTTTAAATAAAATTTTTGAAATTTTTTCTTCTAAAAATTGTCTACGCCCAGACCATAATATACAAGAAATACTTGCTGCTTTTAAAGAATTTAAAGCTGATTCATTTTTCTCTTCTTTATCAATTAGATCAAAAAATATATGCCCATTAGATGACTTAAAGCTTGAAATTTCTCCATTAATCCAATATTTCCCAGGCATGTTTTTTTTAATTATAGATTCAATAAATAATACAAAATGACTCACACTCATTGTGTTGTTTTGTAGTGTATCATTTGTATTTAGTTTAGGCTGGGGAATAACTTCTATATCAGTTAATTTAAATCCAAGTTTCATAATATTTTCAATTGCAATTTGACTATTTAAAAGCCACCAGGATTTATTGCTAGAATCCCATTTTCCACCTATTTTTTTAATATCATCTTTAATTGAAAAAGTATCCCCGGATAAAATGATTTTGTTTTCTAAGGTGTGATAATTACGATTCATTTTTTCTCTTTGTAACTTATTGCATAATTTAAATTATTGGAGAGGGATGGATAATTTTGAGACCAAATTATAATATCATTACTTTCATTTGGAAAAAAATTTGCAGGATTTTTAAATGAATATAATAAATTAAAATCAGATATATTGTTAAAATATAAAGAATTATCTTTAATGATATTTGTGTTAGGTTGTAACAAATATTGACCCATTCCAATTTGAAGTTGATTTAATTGTTTGCTATCTTTAGAGGCTTCTATTTTATAATCATTCAAAAAATTCTCTGAATGTATCAAACAACTTACTTGCAGCTCCTCTATAACATCATCACCTTGTATTTTCAAATCAGCAATATAGGTTTCAAATTTGGAATCAAAGTAAATTTGTCCTAGCTTTATGTTTTGATTAGAAAAACATCTAGCAATTTTATCTTTAGATGTTAGCTTAAACTTTATATTTCTAAATTTAAAAAAGGTAATTAAAATATCTCTAATTTGGTATCGATTTCTAAATTGTCTAATGATATCATTATAATCATGCATTTTATTATAGGGAATATGAAATTTATTATTTGAATAAAAATCATTTTCATTAAAAATATAATATTCATCCTGTTCTGATAGAGTACTTATCACTTTTTCTTTTTTAATAATTTGTTCTGGTATTTTTTGATTTTTAATATTCAATAAAAAGATATCTAATAACAAATTTTGATGAATAGGTGTGTATTCGTTTAACTGACTTATAGATTTAAAAGATGTACTTTCATTTTGAGGTAAAAACATAATAATCGATTGATCTGAAAGATTATTATGTTTATTCATATCAAAATCATTTCCAATTAAAATAAATATATTATTGTTTTTGTCTATTTGTTTTAAAATACTTAAAACGGTGTTCTCGGTATCATCTTCTTTTGGAGAGATATCTATTCGAACAATGTCTGACGATGAAATATTAATAGACTCTGATATTAATTTATCTATATTTAATATTGATTTTTCACGATTTATTTTAATAAGCGTATTTGCATGCTCTATCGCTTGTTCTTTTGAGTCTTTGAAAGATACATTTATTCTTAATAAATACTTTGAATTTAAATTTACTTGCTTTAGTAAGTTTTTTTCATTTTCTATAAAAATATCATGAGATTTATAAGTAAAACCATTGTTTAAATAGTTATTAAAAGATTCTAATGTAATGATATTTTCTTCATATTTTGCAGCTAAAGGGAAAGAGTTTCTATTTATAAATAATTTTTCTTTTGAATAAAAGCTTGATATGTCTTTATAAAAGTTATTAGAAATATTTTTTGATTTTAAAGTTATAAAAATAGACTTGTTTTTATTTTGTGGTTTTTCAATACCATGAAATATTAAAATTCCAGAAGGGTTTTTGTTCCAGCTTAATGTTATTCCTTTACTATTTAGGCCAGAAGGAATTTGTATTTTAGTTATTTTATTATTTTTAATTTCAAAACTATTTGTTTCATTATTATCGTAAGTAATATTAAGTGTACTTGGTGTTTCAAATTTATTTGCTGCTACTCCTTTATTCTCAAAAATTAATGTTTGATCCGCTATGAGTTCTAAACAATCACAAGTAATAGATTCACCAGGTAATAAAATAATTGACTTCATTTTTAAAACTGAATTTTTGTCGTTCATGTACTTATAGGATATAACATCATCAATTGATTTTGTTTTTTCAATATTTAATATATTATTATCTTTTAGTATTAAATCATTTAAATTAATTTTTTTAACTTTGTTTTTTTTAGGGTAATGAAAGTATTCAAATAGATTTTTATCAGAAATCATATTGGTATACTTTAAATAGTTTATATTTACATAGTTTGATGTTTCTAAATCAATATATTCGTCTAAATGAGCTTTATTTATGATTTCGCTCAAACTTTTAAAATTTATTAAAAACCCATATATCTGATTTTTAAATGAAAATATTAATATCGCTAATGCAAATAAAAAAAGAATAAAATTGGTCAATTTTTTAGATTTTGTTTTTTTCATAATTTATCCGAGATAAAAATGAATATTTTTTTAAAAAGATCTTCATTTAATAATAATGAAACATCTGAAATATAACTATTTTCAATGCTTTTTTGGCAGTTGCTATTTAATATGCTGTTATTTGAAATGATTTTTTGAGGATTATCAAGAATTTTTCTTTCATAATAAGAGATTATAGGTGATGTCGTTTCATTTTCAAAACACATAAAGTTCCTTTTAAAATTCATTGATTGAATAATTGAATTATTTAAATTTAAGGATACTCTACCATTAATAACTTCCGCATTTTTCGAAACTAATATATTTTTGTTTTCTTCAAGGTATTCAAATTTAAAGTCTTGCTTATAGTTTATCAGTTCTCTTTTTCCAATGTCGGTAATATTTTGATAAATTAATGTATTTTTATCTTTTTTGTTTAGGTATAAAATTTCTGAAAATAAGCTTTTTGAATCAAGAAATAAAATGTTTATTTTTAATTTATCCGATTCCAGAGTTTCATTTATCATTTCAATTATTCTAAATATATTAAACTCTTTATCTTTTTTATTTAGAAATGAAATGATAAGTTTGTTTTTATCTGTGGGGTAATTAATTCCAAAATAAAGATCAGATAAAATATTTTCATCTATATTTGATATTGACTTTAGGCATAAAGCATTTGGAATTGTTTTAATGATAAGAGAAGGAGGCATAAATACTAAAAAAGGATTTAAATTTTCTATAATTGAATATTTATTTATACTACTTACATTATTATCACAAACAATTTCGCCGTTAAATTTACTTGTAATTGCTCCAAGGCTTGAGGGAGTTCCTATATTACTTATATAAATAAATTTATCAGTTTTTTTAAAGTTTTTTACATAGTCATTCAAATAATCTAAGTAAGATTGACTGGGTATCTCATCTCGAATTCCTGTTTCGAATGGGTAAAGTCCTGTTAAAAGAGAAAAATAATTTGAGATATCATTATTTGAAGTAAGTCGAATTTCATTAGAAGTTATTTGAAAATTTTGATTTAAATAATTAAAGTCTGAATTTTTTTGAATTTTTTCTAATTCATTTTTATTTGTATTTTCAATAATGAAAAATAATTCGCTGTTTTCAATGTTCACATTCGTGAGTTCTCTAAAGTCTTTTGTTTTTTTCCAATCAAAAACTAAATAAGCAATTATTAATAAAAATAAAGTAAAAAGTCTCCATTTTCTTTTTTGAATATTGTCATTTAAATTTACATAAAAAATCATAATAGATATAATAAAAAATCCAATAAATAAATTATTTATAAATCTTGAAATATTTGTTATAAATTCTGATTTGTTTTGAATGATTCCAAAGGAAAAACCATCGTTTTTTGTTGTAAAAATGAAAATAATAATGATTAAAAATGAAAAAAATCTTTGAACTTTTAATTGTGACTTTATAAAAATGATACCAATGCAAAATCTGATAATAATAGATGGAACTAAAAGAGAAAAAAAACATATTAAAAATAATTTTGAAATATCAATAAAGTCTAAACCTTTTATATAATTTATTTTAATTTCTTTTGGAAAATAAGATAAAAAATTATTATCCCAGTTATATATATTTATAAATATTTTAAAAAATGTGTACAAAATAAGGCATGGTATGATAAAATAGAAAAAATTTCTATCTAATAAAAATTTTGAAATATTAGAAACCGTAGTTTTAGAAAAACTTTGTTTTGTCATTATTATTCTCTATAAATTAATAATGGTTCCATTTCATTCATAAAAGTTTGTCCGTTATCGTTAGAATCTTTTAAATGTTCTTTTAGTTCTTTTATAGAATTAGCTGTCATTTTTTCTGAAAAAAATTGAATCCATTTTTCAGTTCCTAATATTAAATTAATAGGTAAATCTTCATAGTTATATTCATAGCCAGGTTTAGCCCAAGCAAAGTCATTACTCTGATATTTGCTGCAATAATAAAGAAAGCACATTCCTAAAGAAAATAAATTAACATTTTCTGGTTCTTCAATATGAAATTGAATCCCTTTACAAATATTTCCTTGGTGTTTATTAAAAGTTGGTCTAAAATCATGAGGTCTAAAAATGATTGAATTTATTTTATTTTGATCCTTTAAAAATAAATCTTTATTTTCATTTAAAAAATTTATACACATATTATTGTCTAACCAAGGGGCACCAATTAATTGAAATGGAATTGTTGAGCCTCTTCCTTCACTTATATTTGTTCCTTCTAAAGTTACAAAAGAAGGAAACATAAATGCAGATTCCCAAGAAGGAATATTTGGAGACGGCATTGCCCACTTTGTGTTTTTTAAATAATAAATATCTACTGCCCTTTTTAAACTTTCAACTTCAATCACCTTATAATCTAATGCTAATCCATCACATTTTATAAAGTAAAATCCAAGTTCACCCATGGATAGGCCATGTCTCATTGGTATGTCATACCACCCTACAAAACTATGCCATTTTGTTTCTAACCGATCTCCCTCAACGTAATTCCATTTATTTTGTTTATTTTTAACAGATAATCCTAAAGGATTTACTCGATCAAAGACAACAACTTTTTTATTAAATTTTGAGCCAGCACGAAGACAAGCTGCTAATGTAAGCATGTATGTATAAACTCTACAACCTATATCTTGTAAGTCAACAACTAAGGTATCAACATTTTTTAAATGTTCTTCTGTTGGTTCTCTTGTATTTGAATATAAACTAAAGAGAGGAACTTTTTTCCCATCATTAAAATAATAATAATCGTCTGGTGTTTCTTTCATATTATCTTGTTCTGTTTGAAAATAACCATGCTGAGGTCCAAAAACACAAGTCACAATTGCATTTGATGTATTTTTTGTGGCTTCATAAATCATATTTGTAGATGGTTCAAAAAACGATGTCACAGATGTTTGATTTGCTACAACTCCAATTCTTCCTAAATTTTTTAATATATTTTTATCTTTTTTTAATTGGTCTATGGCGGGTTTCATTTCATCCTCTAAAATAAATTTATTTTATTATTTAAATATCTTTTTTAAAAATTAAAATGTCTTATACTTGTTACATGCAATCATTACCCAGTTAATTGGATCCGTATTAATCCGATTTTCATTTCAGTCCTTGTTTATGATGGCATAATAAAATTTAAAAAGAAAATTTTAAAGCCACCGTAATAAGAATAAAATCTTTTACGTTTATTTGAAACAGGGAATCTGGCAATCATGGAAGATTGCTAACTCCTTTTAGGAGTGTATTTAGGTTTCATGGAGGAAACAGGTTATGGGTTTACGAATTCAGACCAACATACAATCTCTTAACTCACAGCGGGCGCTGTCCATTTCAACAATGGCAAATGATTTATCAATGGAAAAATTAAGCTCCGGATTTAGAATCAATAGAGCTGCAGATGATGCAGCCGGACTTGCTATTAGTGAAAAAATTAAAGCAGATATCCGAGGCTTAAATATGGCCAAAAGAAATGCAAACGATGGTATTTCAATGGTTCAAGTAGCCGAAGGTGGTATGAATGAAATTGGAAATATTTTAAACCGCTTAAGAGAGCTCTCCGTTCAAGGTGCATCGGATACCATTGGGAATAATGAACGTAATTTTATCAATAAAGAATATACGGCTTTAAAAGATGAAATCGATCGTATTACAAATTCAACTGAATACAACGGAAGTTTATTATTAGTTGGTTCCAATGCAGAAGACAAAATTCCAGATGCAAAAATGTTGGATCGTGCGAATACTCCTCCATTTGAAATTCAAGTTGGTAAAAACTGGTATAAAGATGTTGACTCACAAGGTTTAGACGATCCTTTTGGAAGAAATCCAGTTAACATTATTCGAATTAAGTTTGATCAAATTGACACAAGTACTGTTGGACTAAAATTAGGACGTGGTAACGACAATAGAGAAGAATCTATTGGTGTTTATCAAGAAGGCGAAAAAGATTCTACTATTTCAAAAAATAGAGCTCAAAGATCCATTGCTAAAATTGATGATGCTATTAATACAATTGCTGGTTTTAGAGCAGATCTAGGTGCAATTCAAAATCGTCTAAACTCTACTATTTCAAACTTAGCAATTCAAAGTGAAAACTTTTCTGCAGCGAATAGCCGTATCCGTGATACCGATTTTGCTGAAGAAACAACAAGAAATACGCAAAGTAATATTCTTAAACAGGCTGGTGTTGCTGTTCTTACGCAAGCAAACCAATCTCCAAGTGCAGCACTCCGTTTGTTAGGCTAATACCATTAAATAGCTTTCTAATTTTTTTAGAAAGCTATTTTTTTATTTTGGTAAATCAATTTTTAATAAATGAAAATGATAGCTAAAATAGCATTTATTTTTTTTAGATTAAATTAACAAATCATGATAAAAATTTCTTATAAATAAAATTTTTTTGTAAAAAATACTTAAAGTCTTTTTTAAAGTACAAAAATATTATATATGTTAATTTATCGCTTGATTTTATTTTGTGTATCTTAAAAAAATATTTGCAACAAAATATTATTAATTTAGTGTAATTTATTTTATAAATAGGAATAATATAATGAATTATTCAGAAAATAATGAAATTTCTAACTTCTTTTCAAAAAAATTTATTGAATTATCAAAAATGGGGGGGGATATCAGGAGAATATTTATGCTGGGACAAAAACTCAAATTAAATAACCCAGATATAGATTTGATTGATTTATCTTTAGGAAATCCTGATTTAGAGCCTCCTATTCAAATAAATAATTTACTTATTCACTTGCTTTCAAATTATGAAAAAGGTTGTCATCGATATATGGATTCTGCTGGATTAGAAGATGCGCGTACCTTTTTAGCAGCCGAATTAACAAAATCTGAAAAAGTAAAAATTTCAAGTAACTCTGTTTATTTAACAGTAGGAGCTGCAGGTGCCATTCAAATTCTTTTAAGAGCATTTTTAGATAAAGATGATGAAGTTATTATTTTTAGCCCCTATTTTCCTGAATATATCCCTTATGCAGAAAATTTTGGTGCTAAACCTATTATTGTAAAATGTGATGATTCTCATCAGCCTAATATCCAAGACTTTGAAAAAAAAATAACAAATAAAACAAAAGTTGTTATTATGAATTCACCTAATAATCCATCTGGAATTGCCTATAGTAGAGATACACTAGAAAATATTATCAATGTATTAATGAAGAGAAAAGAAAAAAATGGCCAGGTCATTCAGCTTTTATCTGATGAGCCCTATAGTAGGGTTATTTATAAAGAAGAGAAAATTACGCCCTTATTGAGTTTGTACCGTAATACATGGCTTGTCCGCTCCTTTTCAAAAGATCTTGGACTAGCTGGAGAACGCATAGGTTATATTGCTTGGCGAAATGATCCTGCTTTTGCAGAAGCATTAAATGCATTTAGAAACTCATCGCGTGTTTTAGGTTTTGTAAGTGCCCCAAGGCTAATGCAGCGATTAATTCCTTTAATGTACAATACAAGAATTGATGTTAAAATTTACGAAAGAAGAGTGGAAGCTTTTGTTAAAATATTACGAGCAGGTGGTATAGATGTAAATCTCCCTGATGCCGGTTTTTTTGTTTTCCCTAAAACACCAATTGTAAATGACAGAAAGTTTTGTGAAGATCTTGTAAATGTTGGAGTATTATGTGTTCCTGGCGCTGCCTTTGGTTCTCCTGGATACTTTCGAGCTTCCTTAACGCAAGAACAAGACATAGTTGAGTTGGCTGCTCAACGGATTGTAGAATTTACTAAATCTAATAATTATGTATAGTTAAATTAATTTTAATTTTTTTTGAAAGAAAGATTTGACAACTCAGATCCTGTTGTGTAGCTAGATGTTCTCGCTGCTAGCGAAAAGTCTCAGAAATGAGAAAAATCGAGCAAAGAGAAGTTATTTGACAAGAGAAGAAAGCAAAAACAGAGTGCGGTTCCATGGTTTTAAGTAGATTTTCTCGCGAGAGGAAAAGGAAAGAAATCAG
>RRZT012069118.1_pt1 | contig 41134 bp, 33 predicted proteins | sample 2165551 | NCBI WGS metagenome assembly RRZT01 (sample SAMN10456910, study PRJNA506462) | wastewater metagenome | biome: wastewater; feature: sludge; material: wastewater sludge; isolation source: wastewater sludge with Escherichia coli K12::gfp cells carrying plasmid... | place: USA: Moscow, Idaho...
GAAGAGGTAGGACAACAGGGTGTGGAAGAGCACGATCCGGCGTAGCCGCGCGGTCTTGAGGTCGGTGTCGGACACCTGGTAGGTCATGCCGAGGGTGAAGGCGAGATAGGCGAAATCGGAGAACCGGGGCTCCGTGACGGCCTCGAAGTCCACGCAGCCGGGCTCCGGACGTAGTAGTGGCGTCCGTACCGGAGGGCGTAGAGCGTGTGCACGCTCAACCACGCGGCCGCAACCGTCGCCATGGTGAGGAAGGCCTCGATGACCTTGTCCGCCTGGTCCTGCGCCCCGCTGGCGAGCAACATCGTGGCCACCCCGCCGAGGCTTGCGATCGCGGCGGCGACAACGATGAACTCGACCACCCACCGGGTGTGGGTCTGACCGCGCAGGTACCGCGCGGTGTCCTGGGGACCCAGCCGCAGGATGAGCGCCAGCAGGGGCAGGTCGAGCACGAGTGCCGCGACGATGAACCCGACGAGCACCCGCACGATGCGGTCGGTGTCCGCGGGGAAGGGGATCCAGAAGCCGGCGGCCAGGCCCGATGCGATCGACAGGACCAGGCGCAGATACAGCCCATGCCGCAGCTGAGGTCCCATGACGCGACGGTATGCCGCGGGGCCCCCGGGCCGACGACGCCACACGGCCGGTCGGACCAGCACATCCGGTCTTGCCGTCGGCCAGCCCGCCCGAGCGTCCGGCTCGCGTGAGAGGCTGGCCATCGGCATACCGGCGTGGTAGATTTATCTTGACGTCAAGATACCTAGTCGCAAAGTAGCGAGGAAGGAGCCGACGTGGCCAACGTCGACGCAGCTGACAACACCGGGAGCGGATCGGTGGACTCGTTCGGGGCCCGCAGCGAGCTCAAGGTCGGTGACACGGCATACACGATCTACCGGCTCGACGCGGTCGAGGGCAGCGCGACCCTCCCGTACAGCCTCAAGGTGCTGCTGGAGAACCTGCTGCGCACCGAGGACGGCGCGAACGTCACTGCCGAGCAGATCCGGTCCCTCGGTGGCTGGGACGAGACCGCCGAGCCGGACACCGAGATCCAGTTCACCCCGGCCCGGGTCGTCATGCAGGACTTCACCGGGGTGCCGTGCGTCGTCGACCTGGCCACCATGCGGGAGGCCGTCGTCGAGCTCGGTGGCGACCCCGCCAAGATCAACCCGCTGGCGCCCGCCGAGCTGGTCATCGACCACTCCGTGCAGATCGACGCCTTCGGCACCTCCGGGGCGCTCGCTCGCAATGTCGAGCTCGAATACGAGCGCAACGGCGAGCGCTACAAGTTCCTGCGCTGGGGGCAGACCGCCTTCGAGGAGTTCAAGGTCGTGCCGCCCGGCACCGGCATCGTCCACCAGGTCAACATCGAACGGCTGGCCCGCACGGTGATGACCCGCCCGAGCGCCGACGGCCTCACCGCCTACCCGGACACCTGCGTCGGCACCGACTCGCACACGACGATGGTCAACGGCCTGGGCGTGCTCGGCTGGGGCGTCGGCGGCATCGAGGCGGAGGCGGCCATGCTCGGCCAGCCCGTCTCCATGCTCATCCCGCGGGTCGTCGGCTTCAAGCTGACCGGCGCAGTGCGCCCCGGCGTCACCGCGACCGACGTCGTGCTCACCATCACCGAGCAGTTGCGCAAGCACGGGGTGGTCGGCAAGTTCGTCGAGTTCTACGGCGCCGGCGTCGCGGCCCTGCCGCTGGCCAACCGGGCCACGATCGGCAACATGAGCCCCGAGTTCGGTTCCACCTGTGCGATCTTCCCGATCGACGCGGTGACCCTCGACTACCTGCGCCTCACCGGCCGCGACGCGGCCTCCGTGGCCCTGGTCGAGGCCTACGCCAAGGCGCAGGGCCTCTGGCTCGACCCGGATGCCGAGCCCCGGTTCTCGGAGAAGCTCGAGCTCGACCTGGGCACCGTCGTGCCTTCGATCGCCGGCCCGAAGCGCCCGCAGGACCGGATCGAGCTGTCCAAGTCCAAGGCCGCCTTCGCGTCGTCGCTGCCGGCATACACCGCGGCCCCGACCACAGCGGTGCCGGTGCAGATGGCCGACGGGCGCAGCTTCGAGCTGACCCACGGGGCCGTCGCGATCGCGTCGATCACCTCGTGCACGAACACCTCCAACCCGTCGGTGATGATGGCCGCCGGCCTGGTCGCGCAGAAGGCCGCCGCCAAGGGCCTGACCCGCAAGCCGTGGGTCAAGACCTCGATGGCTCCCGGCTCCAAGGTGGTCACCGGCTACTACGACGCGGCCGGGTTGTGGCCGGCGCTGGAGGCGGTCGGCTTCTACCTCGTCGGCTACGGCTGTGCCACCTGCATCGGCAACTCCGGCCCACTCGAGCCGGAGATCTCGGCGGCGATCAACGACCACGACCTCGCGGTCACCGCGGTGCTGTCCGGCAACCGCAACTTCGAGGGCCGGATCAGCCCGGACGTCAAGATGAACTACCTGGCCTCCCCGCCGCTGGTCATCGCGTACGCGCTGGCCGGCACGATGGACTTCGATTTCGAGACCCAGCCGCTCGGGCAGGACCAAGCGGGTCAGGACGTCTTCCTGCGCGACATCTGGCCCACCCCGGAAGAGGTCCAGGCCGTCATCGACTCCTCGATCAAGCAGGAGCTGTTCACCACCGAGTATGCCGACGTCTTCCACGGCGACGAGCGCTGGCGCTCGCTGCCCACCCCGACCGGCAATGTCTTTGAGTGGGACGCCGACTCCACCTACGTGCGCAAGCCCCCGTACTTCGAGGGCATGCGGGCCACCCCCGACCCGGTCAGCGACATCACCGGCGCCCGGGTGCTGGCCCTGCTGGGTGATTCGGTGACCACCGACCACATCAGCCCGGCCGGCTCGATCAAGGCCGACAGCCCGGCCGGTCGTTACCTCGCCGAGCACGGCGTCGCCAAGGCCGACTTCAACTCCTACGGGAGCCGGCGCGGCAACCACGAGGTGATGATCCGCGGCACCTTCGCCAACATCCGGCTGCGCAACCAACTGCTCGACGGCGTGGAGGGCGGGTACACCCGCAACTTCCTGGCCGGCGGCGAGCAGACCAGCATCTACGACGCCGCCGCGGCATACCAGAGTGCCGGGGTGCCGTTGGTGGTGCTGGCCGGCAAGGAGTACGGCTCGGGCTCGTCGCGGGACTGGGCCGCCAAGGGCACCCGGTTGCTCGGGGTCAAGGCGGTCATCGCCGAGAGCTACGAGCGGATCCACCGCTCCAACCTCATCGGCATGGGCGTGCTGCCGCTGCAGTTCCCGGACGGGCAGAACGCCGCGAGCCTGGGCCTGACCGGCACGGAGACCTTCGACATCGCCGGGGTCACCGAGTTGGACGAGGGCCGCACGCCGCGCACCCTGCGGGTCACCGCGACCGCGCCCTCCGGTGAGGTCACCGAGTTCGACGCGGTGCTGCGCATCGACACCCCCGGCGAGCGCGACTACTATCGCAACGACGGCATCCTGCAGTACGTGCTGCGCAGCCTCGTCTCCTGAGTCGCGCTGCGCCACAACGTTATACAGCGCCACACCCATCCGGTATGCCGCCCGCTCACCCGAGCGGGCGGCATACCGCGTCGTGAGGCGGGCCCGCATTGCCGAGGGAGGCACAGACCTGGACGACGCTGCTGGCCATCTCGTGGTCGTCGAGGCGCTAGCGTGGGGGACTTCACTGTGACGAACGTCACCCCACCCCTGGAGGGCCTGGATGCGCATCCTTTTCGCCGACAGCCTGTCGCAGCAGACGCTCGATGACCTGCAGGCCCGAGGTCACGAGTGCGTGGTCGAGGCGGGGCTGAGCGCCGCCGACCTGCCCGATCACATCGGCGGCTTCGACGTGCTCGTGGTGCGCAGTACCAAGGTGCCGCGGGCCCTCTTCGACGCGGCCGACCGGCTGGTGTTGGTCATCCGGGCCGGCGCCGGCACGAACACGATCGACACCGACGCCGCGGCCGAGCACGGGGTGTTCGTCTGCAACGTGCCGGGTCGCAATGCCGCGGCGGTGGCCGAGCTGGCGATGGGGCTGCTGCTGGCCGTCGACCGGCGGATCGCGGACAACGTCGCCGACCACCGGGCGGGGCACTGGAACAAGTCGGTCTACGGGAAGTCCGAGGGCCTGCTCGGTTCCACGATGGGGCTGATCGGTCTGGGCTCGATCGGACTGCTCGTCGCCGAGCGTGCAGCGGCCTTCGGCATCCGGGTGCAGGCCCTGGCCAAACCCGGCCGATCGGCTGCCGTCACCGCGCGGATCGAGGAGTTGGGGATCACCCTGTGTGAGTCGATGGGGGAGTTGCTCGGCTCCAGCGACATCGTCTCGCTGCACGTGCCGGCCAGCGCCCAGACCAAGCATTTGGTCGACGATGCGTTCCTGGCCCAGCTACGGCCCGGGGCCATCCTGCTCAACACCTCCCGCGGCGACGTCGTCGACGAGGCGGCCTTGCTCCGTGCCCTGGACGAGGGTCGGGTCAGGGCGGGCCTGGACGTCTTCGACGGCGAGCCGGGCACCGGCAAGGCCGAGTGGTCCTCGCCGGTGGCGCAGCACCCGGCCGTTGTCGCCACCCATCACATCGGCGCTTCGACGGCCCAGGCGCAACGGGCCATCGCGCAGGGCGTGACCGAGCTCGTCGACTCCTTCATGACCGGCGCGGTCCGCGACTGCGTCAACCTCGACCCGGACCGGCTCGGCTCGGCCGTGCTCATCGTGCGTCACCTGGACCGGGTCGGTGTCCTCGCCCAGGTGCTCGACCTGTTGCGCGCCGATGGCCTGAACGTGCAGCACATGGTCAACCGGGTCTTCCGGGGCGGGGAGTCCGCCGCCGCGTTCATCGACGTGGAGGGCCGACTCGACCCCCAGCTGCCGGAGCGTCTGGGCGCCATCTCGCACGTGCTCGGGGTCTCGGTCGTCGAGCGCGACGCCGAGAGCTGAGCACTAGGCGGTGAGCAATCGGGCGAAGGCCCGCAATCGCTCGACGTCGGCCGGGCCCAGACCCTGGTGCGGCTCGATGCGCAGCGCCAGGTGCGGGCCCAACCAAGGGAAGCCGCCCAGGCGGCTGCGGGTGTGCCGATTGATCTCGTCGTCGATCCAGGCGAACGGGCGCGGGCCCACCCAATCGGCGATCCGATCGGTCTTCCAGCTGTGCCGCCCGATGTGCCGATGGTCCGGGACGAGGTCGATGACCGGCAGATCGGGCGGCAACTGCAACAAGGGCGCCAGCACCCGGTTGGCCTCGTGCCGCCACGTGGTGGCCCAGACCAGGTCGAAGCCGTCATCCGCAGCGGCCAGCTCGCGCAGCCATCGACCGTGCTGCGGGTGCAGCGCCACGCGCAGGGTCACGAAACCACCGACCGGTCCGACGTCGTGGAAGACATAACCGTCGCGGGCCACCCGGGTGGTGAACCAGCGCGCGGCATACGGGTTGAGCGGCCCGTCGACGTCGAGCAACAACAGCGGTCGCCCCGGCTCGGTCACCACAGCATTCTCTCCCGGCTGGATCCTCTCCCGGCTGGATCCTCGGCTGGCTGGATCCTCGGCCGGCCGGATCCTCGGCCTGCTGGATCCTCGGCCGGATGGATCCTCGCACTGGCTGGCTTCGCCCCGTCGGTGTTGTCGGGGTGGGGCGGCATACTCGGCTCGTGAACGCAGCGATCCCACCGGGCTGGCCCGAGGGGGTGCCACCCCCGCAGGTGCCCGGGTGGCAGGACCGGGCGGTCGGCTGGCTGCTGGATCAATGCCCGGCGGACTACCGCCGGTATGCCGGGTGGCGCAAGCACCCGATCGCGCTGGCCTGGCTCGCGCAGCGGCATCTGGAGGGCCAGTTGGAGGTACTGCGTCAGGCCTACCGTGACGTGCGGGTGCACCTCGGTCCGCACCTGCCGCCGGAGGGTTTGGCCGAGGTGATGACGGCCGTGGAGGCCGAGGGGCTGCGCCTGGTCGCGGCCCGCCGCTCGGCTCAGCTCGTCCACGAAGCCATGCAGGGGCGCCGGTACGTGCCGAGATTGTGAAGATCCTCAGGGTTTCGCCGTCAGTTCCCGCGCAGCAGCCCGGCACGCCCGTCCTCGGGGGTCCCCGAACGATCTAGACTCGATCGACTCCGCATCGGAAAGGACGTCCACGTCCCGTGGCCTTGCTCGACACGATTCACGGACCCGCTGACCTACGCGCCCTCGCGCCCGCGCAGTTACCGGTGCTCGCCCAGGAGATCCGTGACTTCCTCATCACCGAGGTCACCCGCACCGGTGGGCATCTCGGGCCGAACCTCGGCGTGGTGGAGCTGACCATCGCCCTGCATCGGGTCTTCGACTCCCCACGCGACACGATCGTCTACGACACGGGCCACCAGTCCTACGTGCACAAACTGCTCACCGGGCGGCAGGACTTCACCCGCCTGCGGGCCAAGGGTGGGTTGTCCGGTTACCCGAGCCGGGCCGAGTCCGAGCACGACGTCGTCGAGAACTCGCACGCCTCGACGGCACTGTCCTGGGCCGACGGGATCGCCTCCGCCCGGCGGCTGCGGAGGGAGCGCGACCGGCATACCGTGGCCGTGATCGGCGACGGCGCCCTCACCGGAGGGATGGCCTGGGAGGCGCTCAACAACATCGCCGCGGAGCAGGACCTGCCCCTGGTCATCGTCGTTAACGACAACGCCCGCTCCTACGCCCCGACCCGCGGTGGCCTCGCCGACCACCTGGCCACCCTGCGCACCACCCAGGGCTACGAGCACTTCCTCGACTGGGGCAAGTCGGCGCTCTCGCGCACGCCCCTGGTCGGCGGAGCGATGTACGGCGCGGTGCACGGGCTCAAGAAGGGCATCAAGGACATCGTCGCGCCGCAGGGGATGTTCGAGGACCTCGGCCTGAAATACGTCGGCCCGATCGACGGCCACGACGTGCTCGCCCTCGAATCGGCGCTGCGCAAGGCTCGCGCCTTCGGCGGGCCGGTGCTCGTGCACGCCATCACGAAGAAGGGCAAGGGCTATCAACTGGCCCTCGAGCACGAGGCCGACCGCTTCCACGCCGTCGAACGGATCAACCCCGAGTCGGGGCTGCCGCTGCAGGTCAAGGGCCGGATCTGGACCGACGAGTTCAGCGACGCCATCGTCGAGTTGGGGCAACGGCGAGCGGATGTCGTCGCGCTCACCGCGGCCATGCTCATCCCGGTCGGTCTGGAGGAGTTCGCCCGACGCCACCCCGAACGGGTCTTCGACGTGGGGATCGCCGAACAACACGCCCTCACCATGGCCGCCGGCCTCGCGTATGCCGGGTTGCACCCCCTCGTGTGCGTCTACGCCACCTTCCTCAACCGGGCCTTCGACCAGTTGCTCATGGACTGCGCGCTGCACGGCGCGGGGGTCACCGTCGTGCTCGACCGGGCCGGGATCACCGGCACCGACGGGGCCTCGCACAACGGCATGTGGGATCTCACCATCACCGGACTGATGCCCGGCGTGCGGGTCTGCGCGCCGCGCGACGCGGCAGCGCTGCACCGCGCGCTCGATGAGGCGGTGCAGGTCGACGACGCCCCGACGGTGCTGCGCTTCTCCAAACAGAACCCCCCGTCGCCCCTACCGGCCGTGCGCACCGCCGGATCGGTCGACATCCTGCGCGACCCCGAGGAGGGCGAGGGCGTCGACCTGCTCGTCCTGGGGATCGGCGAGATGGCCGCCGTCGCGATGACCGTGGCCGAGAAGCTCGCCGGGGGAGGGCTGCGGGTGCAGGTGGCCGACCCGCACTGGTGCCTGCCGGTAAGCCCGGACGTCGTCGAGCTGGCCCGCGCCGCCGCCGAGGTCGCCGTCATCGAGGACAACCTCGTCGTCGGGGGGGTCGGCTCGCAGATCACCCAGGCGCTACGGGAGGCCGGGTTGACCCAACCGGTGCACCTGCACGGCATCCCGAAACGTTTCCTCGCCCACGCCAGCCGGGCCGAGGTGCTCGAGGAGGTCGGGCTCACCCCCGATGCCATCGCCGACCGCCTCACCGCGACAATGACCCGTTGACAATGACCCGATGACGGAGGCCCGATGAGCGTCCACGTCCACGATCTCACCGTCGGCTCCGCCGGGCCGCAGTCCCCGGTCGTCCTCGCGGTCCACGGCATCACCGGCAACGGCCGCACCTGGCTGCTCTTCGCGCAGGCCCTCGCCGAGAAGCTCGGGCCCGGCGCGGTCCGGGTGCTCGCGCCCGACCTGCGGGGGCGAGGCGACAGCCCGGCCCAACCGGACCATGCCGGGCTCGACGTGCACGTCGCCGACCTGGTGGCACTGGCGGCAACCTTGCCGGCCCCACCCCTGGTCGTCGGGCACTCGATGGGCGGGGCGATCACCGCGCTGCTCGGCGCCGACCACCCCGACACCGTCCGCGCGCTGGTGCTCGTTGACGGAGGGCTCAGTTTCGCCGCCCCGGCCGGCATGGGCGAGGCCGACATCGACGCGACGCTGCGCACCGTGCTCGGCCCCGCGCTCGCTCGGCTGGAGATGAGCTTCGAGAGCCCCGCGGCATACCTGGAGTTCTTCGCCGACCACCCGGCGCTCGGATCGCTGCTCGCCGGGCCGCAGGCGCCCATGGTGCGGTCCTACCTCGAGCACGACCTGCGCCCCAGCGCGAGCGAGCCGGGCCGCTGGGTCAGCTCCTGCTCCCTCGCGGCGGTGCGCGCCGACGGGCGCGACCTGCTCTTGCACCCCCGTGCCGCGAGCGCCGCACGCGAAGCCGTCGAGCACGGGGTGCCGGTGGAGTTCCTCTGGGCTGCGCGCGGGCTCTTCGACGAACCGCAGGGACTCTACGACGAGCCGCGTCTGGCCCTGCTGGCGGTGCCCCCGGCGGTGCGCGTGACCCACGTCGCGGACACCAACCACTACTCGATCGTGCTGTCCCGCAAGGGAGTCGATCCGATCGCCGCGGCCGTGGCACGGCTGCTGGGCCACGACCCGGCCTGAGCAGCGCTCGCCCGACGGCCCGCCGTGATTCAGGCCCCGGGCTGCGGCCCGTCCGCCAGGACGAGCGCGATCTGATCGGCCAGTGAGCGTGGCTCCGTGGCGCCGTCAAGGCGGCGCACCGCTGCGTGCGCAGCCGCGAGGTCGGCGACCGTAGGCACCTGAGCGAAACGCACCCCCGGGCCCTCGAGCACGGCGACCCGGGCGTAGCGCCCGCCGCCCACCGAATAGACCTCGCCGTTGGCCGGGCAATCGTCGCCGGCCAACCAGAGCACGAACGGCGAGACCCACTGCGGGTCCATCCGGGCCAACAGGTCGGGGGTCATCATCGTCTCAGTCATGGCCGAATGGGCCAGCGGCGCAATGGCATTGACCCGGACGCCGGCCCTGGCACCCTCCTGGGCGAGGGCTCGGGTCAGCGCGGCCAACCCGCCCTTGGCGGCCGCGTAGTTGGCCTGCCCGAAGTTGCCGTAGAGCCCGGAACCGGACGAGGTCATGATCACCGCACCACCTCGGGCGAGCAGGTGCGGCCAAGCCGCCATCGTCACGTGGAAGGCCCCATGCAGGTGCACGGCGAGCACCTCGTCGACCATCTCGGGGGTCATCTTGGCGAAACTCTTGTCGCGGATGATGCCGGCATTGTTGACGACCACGTCGATGCGCCCGTATGCCGCGAGCGCCGCCTCGACGATCGCCCGGCCGCCCTCCCAAGTGTCCACGCCGGCGACGACGCCGACGGCCTGCCCCCCAGCCGCCTCGATCTGCGCGACGACCGGACCGGGGTCGATGACGTCGTTGACGACGACCCGCGCGCCGTGTTCGGCGAAGGCCAGGGCATGGCTGCGACCCAGGCCGCCGCCCGCTCCGGTGATGACGACGACGCGGTCGGTGACGGTCGAGTCCGCCTGCTCGGTGGCCATGGGAGGGCATCCTGTCAGGCCGCCGGACCGGCTCGAAACGAGGGTATGCCGCGCGCTCGGCGGAGCGCGCGGCATACCGTCATCGCCAGGGCTGGGAGTCGGTCAGCCCTTGACGCCTCCTTCGTTGGCCCCCTGCACGAAGTAGCGCTGGAAGCTGAAGAAGAGCACCGCGACCGGGATCGTCGTGAGGAGGGCGGCGCCCATCTTCAGTGGGAACTGCTGGCCGGCGCCGAGTTGGCCGCTGGCCAGGCTGGCCAGGCCGGTCACCAGCGTCTTGTGGTTGTCCGACTGGGTGGTGACCAGGAAGTGTCCGAACTCGTTCCAGGACCCCTGGAAGGACAGGATCGTCAGGGTGATGAGAGCCGGTCGCGCCATCGGCAGCACGATCGACCAGAAGGTGCGGAAGATGCCGGCGCCGTCGATCCGGGCGGCCTCCTCGATCGACATCGGCACCGAATCGAAGAACTGCTTCATGATGAAGACCCCTGCGGCGTCGACGATCAGCGGCATGATCATCGCCACGTAGCTGTCGTAGATGCCCAGGTAGCTGACCATGAGGAACTTCGGGATGAGCAGCGCCACCCCGGGCACGCTCATCACGGCAAGCAGTGCCGCGAAGAGGAAGCCACGGCCCCGGAAATGCAAGCGGGACAGGGCATATCCGGCCAGGCTGTCGAAGAAGACCCGGCCCGCGGTGACGATCACCGTGACCAGCACCGAGTTGCCCAGCCAGGTGGTCAACGGCACCGCCGAGTCCTCGGTGAGGCCGAACATCCGCTGCCAGGCAGTGGTCGACACCGGATTCGGCACGATCGACAACGGGTTGTTGCTGGCCTCGACGTCGGTCTTGAACGAGGTGACGATCTGCACGACGAAGGGGTAGAGGTAGATGAACGACACCGTGATGAGCACGGCATACGCGAGAGCGCGTTTCCATCCGGCCGTGGCGGTCACCGTCCACCACCGGCCTTGGCGACACGGCGTAGGCGGGCCCGCTCGGAGCGTTCCTCGGACAGCACCCAGCGCTGGAACCAGGTGAGCAGGATGATGATGACGAAGACGACGAAGGCCATGGCCGCCCCGCTGCCGTACTTGAGGTTGCCGAAGGACTGCTGATAGGACAGGAAGGCCGGGGTCAGGGTGGTGCCCGCGGGTTGTCCCTTGCCCATGACGTAGATCTGGTCGAAGACCTGCCAGGTGCCGATCAGCCCCAGGGTGATGACCAGGAAGAAGGTCGGGCGCAGCATCGGGATCGTCACGTAGCGCAGCTTCTGCCAGGGCCGCACCCCGTCCAACGCGGCCGCCTCGTCGACCTCCACCGGCAGGTCCTGCATGGCGGCCAGGAACATCAGCATGAAGGTGCCGGTCGTGGTCCAGATCGCCAGCCCGATGATCACGCACATGGCCACCGAAGGCCCGGCCGTCCAATCCCACAGGGTGCGATCCAGGATCACTGCCTTGGCCCAGTCCGGTGGGGCTTCGGCGCTCAGGTGGAAGATCCCGCGGGAGTCGTTGAACCACTGCGGTCCGGTGATACCCACGAGCTTGAGCAGCGAGTTCACCACTCCCGAATTGGCGAACAGGATGAGGAAGACGACGGAGATGGCGATCGAGCTGGTGACCGAGGGGAAGTAGAACGCGGTCCGGAAGAAGCTGCGGCCCTTGAGGAACCGGTTGTTGACGATGCTGGCCAGCAGGAACGACGTCATCGTCTGCAGCGGGACGACGAACAGGACGTACCAGAAGTTGTTGTTCAACGACTGCATGAACGTCTGGCGGGTCAGGCCCTCGTCGGTGAACAGCGAGGTGTAGTTGCGTAGCCCGACGAACTGAGCGCCTTCGCCACCGGCGAACGGCGAGCCGTTGCCGTTCCAGTTGGTCAGGCTCACCCAGAGTGCCATGAGCACCGGGATGAAGAGGAAGATGCCCAGGATGGCGATCATCGGTGCGGTGAACAGCCATCCCGCGATCCCCTCCCGGCCGTGGATACCGCCACGGCCGGGAGCGGGCTTCGACGCGGTCGTCGACATCGGTCAGCCGGCCATTGCGGACGCGGCGTTCTTCTGCAGGGTGGCCAGGATCGTCTTGGGGTCGGCCGTTGCCAGCCCGGCCAGATCGTTGTTGTATGCCGTGCGCACCGGCGCCCAGCCGGGGAAGTTCACCGGGCCTTGGCCGTACTCGCCGCCGGCTGCGAACGCGGCACTGGCCGGGTACTCCGCCTTGAACTTGGTGTTGGCCTCGGTCGTCGAGGGCATTACACCGAAGGCCTTGGCGAAGGCCATCTGCTGGTCGGTGGCGATGAGCGACTTCACCAGGTCGACGGAAGCGGCCTGGTTCTTGCTCTTGGCGGCGATGCCCCAGCAGTTGGTGAAGGCGAGGGTGCCCTTGCCGGCCGGCCCGGCGGGCAGCTCGACGACCTTGTAGTTGACGGTCGGGAAGTCCTTCTTCATCGCCCCGGCGATCCAGTTGCCCTCGATGGTCATCGCGCCCTTGACCTTGCCGAAGGCCTCGCCGCCCCAGCCGGCGTCGACCGTCTTGGCGAACTTCAGCGAGCCGGCCGCCATCATCTTCTTGACCTCGGCGAGCCCGGCGACGTTCGCGTCGCTGTCCGCGGTCACCTGGCTGCCGTCCGGGTTGACGATCCAGCCACCGGCCTGCTTCTGGAACACCCCGATCCGGTCGTGCTCCCCACCGAAGACGAGCCCGGTCACCCCGTCCTTGGTGAGCTTGCCGGCCACCGACTCCAGGCCGGCCCAGTCCTTGGGGACGTCGGCGTCGGTGAGGCCGGCCTTGGTCCACAGGTCGGTGTTGATGATCAGCCCGAGCGTGGAGTAGTCCTTCGGCGCGCACTGCAGTTTGCCCTTGTACGTGAAGGCCGCCGACAGGGCCGGCAGGAAGCCGGCACTGCTGACCTGGTCACCGTAGGCGTAGAGATAGCCGGCCTTGGCGTAGTCACCCACGACGTCGGCGCCGGTGTAGAAGAGGTCCGGCGGGGTGCCGCCGGCGAAGCCCTGTCCCAACTGCTGAGTGAGGTCGGCCGCTGCCACGACGTCGACGGTGTTGCCGGTCTTGCTCGCCCACGCCGCGGCGGCGGCCTTCACGGCGTTGGTCTCGGCGTCGCCCGAGCTGCCGATCATCACGGTCAACTTCACCGGGCCGGCCTGGGTCGAGGCGGCGGTGCTGCTGCCCGACGATCCGGCGAAGCCGCCGCCGCCGCACGCGGTGAGCACCAGAGCCAGTGCACCGGTCGCTGCCACTGCCGCGGCCCCTCGAGTCCTGCGTGGATCCATGGCGATTCTCTCCTTCGTGTGGGCGGTCCCAGCCGACATCAGGGCGGGGCAGAGCGACGAACTGTGCGTCGAGCAGAAAGGCGCTCGACTCGACGCGGCTGCAGCCTCGGCCGCTTCGGGTTCGGACGGGGCGGTGCGGTGAGGGGGGTCTCGGTCGGGCTCGGCCGAGTTCAGTCGCGGTGGGTGCTGCGGCGACAGACGAGATTCGGGGTGATGACGGTGCCGATGTCGGCGGGGTCCTCGGCACGCAGCCGGGAGATCATGTGGGCCGCGATCCGGCCCACCGGTTGGCGCACCGTGGTGAGGCCGAAGACCGCAGCGAAGTCACAGTCGTCGAAGCCGACCACGCCGATGTCCTGACCCACCCGCAGCCCGGCGGCCGTGATCGCCATGATCGCCCCGAGGGCCACGGTGTCGGAGACGCAGACGATCGCATCTCCGGGAGCCAGGGCGACCAGCAACCCCGCGGCCGACCGCTGCGCCGCCAGCACCTCGTGCGGCGTGGTGCTGGTCAGCTCGGGGGAGCGACCGTGTGCGACGCAGGCCTGCGCCCAGCCCCGACGTCGGTCGTCGCCCACCGGGGATCCCTCCGGCCACCCGAGGAAGGCCACGTGGCGGTAGCCGACCTCGACCAGGTGTTCGACAGCCTGCGCGGTTCCGTGGGCTCCGTCGACGTCGACCCAGTTCGTGCAGGCTGGGTCGTCCCAGACCCGGCCGAAGGACTGATGGGCGACCCCGTGCTCGCGCAGCCACCCCGGTCGCGGGTCGTCCGGACGGGTGTCGGTGAGGATGAAGCCGTCGACGGCGTGTGCCGCCAGCAGGCTGTCGTAGTGCTGCAGTTCGTCACCGCTGTCGGCGACGAACGGCACGATGTGAGCGCCGTCCTCCTGGGCCGCCGCGGTCAGCGCGCACAGGAAGAGATCGTGGATCGTGCCGAAGGCACGCCCGGTGGCTCGGGGGATCTGCAGCCCGAAGGCGTCGGCCCGCTGCTTGCGCAGTGACCGTGCCGCAGTGCTCGGGCGGTAGCCCAGGCGCTCGATCTCCCGACGGACCGTCGCGAGCTTCTCGGCCGAGACCCGCTCCGGGTTGTTGATGACGTTGCTGACCGTCTGCAGCGAAACGCCGGCCGCCAGCGCCACATCTCGCAGCGTTGTCCGAGTCGCGTGTCGGGCCACCGGTCTCACCCATCGTTGGAGAGTTTGGATCGTTCGAAACTGGGTCTTGACATCGTTTAGAACGTTCTAGAGGCTGTAGGCGATGGTTCACCTCCCGGCCGGGTTCTGTCAAGCCCCGCGCCGAAGTCCGCCGGCCGACCAGCCCCTCTGGCAGCCGGCCGAGCGTCTTGGACTCCCATCACCTTCCTGACCCGACCGTGGGCCGGGTGCGGTGCGAAAGCGAGGATCTCGATGTCAGGCAGCCGTGCGGCCCACTCGACCTCCACCCACCGATGGCAGGAAGACCCCGCGAGCGCTGCGGACCGCCCGGTGCTGCGCGCCGTCGTCTTCGATCTGGACGGAGTGCTGACCGACACGGCCGAATACCACTACCAGGCCTGGCAGCAGTTGGCCGACGAAGAGGGCCTCGCCTTCGACCGAGAGATCAACGAACGGCTGCGCGGGGTGTCGCGCGAGCAGTCCTTGGACATCGTGCTGGCCGGTCGGGCGCTCCCGGCCACGACCCGGAAGGCCTGGCTGGAACGCAAGAACGCCTACTACGTCGCCCTCCTGGGTCGACTGACCTCGGCGGATCTGCTGCCCGGGGCGCAGGCTCTGGTGACGGCCTGTCGAGAGGCCGGGATGGCCACGGCGATCGCCTCGGCGAGCCGCAACACGCCCACCGTCCTGGCTGGTCTGGGCATCGCTGAGTTGTTCGACGCGGTGGTCGACGGCAACTCGGTGGTCCGCAGCAAGCCCGAGCCGGACGTGTTCCTGGCGGCCGCCGAGCGCCTCGGCGTTCCCGCCGGCCAGTGTGTGGTGCTGGAGGACGCGGAAGCCGGGGTGGTGGGTGCCTTGCAGGCCGGGATGTGGGTCGTCGGTCTCGGCCCGGCCGTGCGGGTCGGCCGGGCGCACGCCCGGTTTGCCGATCTGAGCGCCGTCGACCTCGCGACGTTGCGCGACGCGATCGCGGCTGCCGCCTGGACGGTTCGTCAACACGACGGGTCGGCCGACTCGGTCCGGCATCAGGAGACGGTATTCACGATCGGCAACGGCCACTTCTGCGTACGGGGCTCCTTCGAGGAAGGGCACCCGGGTCAGGCCCCGGCCAGCTTCATGCACGGGGTCTGGGATGCGATGCCCGTGCAGGTCACCGAGTTGGCCGCGCTACCGGCCTGGTGGGGGATCGACCTGTGGGTGGACGGGGCCAGGCTGCAGCCACACGTCGGCATGCTGACCGGCCTGGAACGCCAGTTGGACCTGCGCACCGGTCTGCTCACCCGAGGCTTCGAGTGGACCTCGGCACCGGGCGCACCGCGGGTCGCGGTGCGCTTCGAACGCTTCGTGAGTCTCGATGACCGGCATACCGCAGCCGTCCGGGTCGGCGTCACCCTGCTGTCCGGTGACTCCGCAACGCTGCGGGTGCGAGCCGGCCTGAACGCGCACGTCGAGAACACCGGGCTGGTGCACTGGGACCTGCTCGGCCAACACGCCGACGGGGGCTCGGCAAACCTGCTCACCCGCACCCGCACCAGCGGCATCATCCTGGGCAGTGCCGCTGTCGTGCAAGCGGATCCGGCCCTGCGGACGGGCAGCGGAGACGCCGACGGACAGCCCTGTGTCGAGCTGAACGGACTCCTGCAGCCGGGCCGGACCACGATGGTGACCAAGTTCGTCGCGATCGTGTCCGGCGTCGACCACGAGGACCCGTGGGCACATGCCCAGGCCCTCGCCGGACAGGCCGCGGGCGGCGGGTGGGAGCGGCTGCAGGCCGCCAGCTCGGCGCGTTGGGCCGCCTTGTGGCGCTATGCCGACGTCCTCGTGGACGGCGCGCCCGAAGCCCAGATCGCATTGCGCTACAACGTCTTCCAGCTGCTCATCGCCGCTCCACGCTTCACCGAACAGGCCAGCCTCGGGGCCAAGACCCTCAGCGGGTTCGGCTATCGCCACCATGTCTTCTGGGACACCGAGATCTTCATGCTCCCGCCGTTCGTATTCAGCGAACCGCAGGTCGCCCGCAACATGCTGATGTATCGCTGGCACCGACTGCCCGAGGCCCGTGCGAAAGCCGCCGCCAACGGTTACCGGGGTGCCCAATTCCCTTGGGAGAGCGCGGATTCAGGTGCCGAGGTGACACCCACCTGGGTGCCGCACTTCGCCAACCCGCATGAGCTGGTGCGGATCTGGACCGGTGACGTGGAGATCCACATCACCGCCGACATCGCCTTCGCCGTGTTGCAGTACTGGCGAGTCAGTGGAGACGACGGCTTTCTGCGGGCCCATGGCGCCGAGCTCGTGCTCGACGGAGCTCGCTTCTGGGCCAGTGCGGCCCACCTCGAGGCGGACGGGCGCTACCACTATCGGGATGTCATCGGCCCGGACGAGTACCACGAACGGGTCGACGACAACGCCTACACCAACTACTTCGCCCGGTGGCACCTGCAGCAGGCCGCGGCACTGCTGGACTGGCTGGCCGAGCACGCCCCGGCTGACGCGGCCCGACTGCGTACCCATCTGCAGCTCGACGACGACGAGACCGATCGGTGGCGCGACGTCGCGGACCGGGTGCTGTTGCCGGTCGACCCGGACACCGACCTGCTGGAGCAGTTCGAGGGCTACCTGCAGCTCACCGACGTCGACCTGCCCACGCTGCGCAGCCCCGCCCGCACCACCTCGATGCAACAACGACTCGGGATCGAGGGCTGTGCCCGCACCCAGCACCTCAAGCAGCCGGACGTGCTGATGCTGGCCTACCTGCTGCCGGACGTACTCACGGCCCGGCAACACCAGGTGAACTACGACTACTACGACCCGCGCACCGACCACGAACACGGCTCCAGCCTGGGCCCCAGCATCAGCGCCGTACTTGCCTGTCGCGCCGGTCGCCCGGACCTGGGCTATGCCCACTTCCTGCGGGCGGCGCGCGCTGATCTGCTCGACGTGCGGCACAACGCCGGCGACGGCATCCACGGCGCGTCGGCCGGCGGGCTCTGGCAGGCCGCGGTCTTCGGCTTCGTCGGGCTGCGGGTCCGCGACGACGGCACGGTCACGTGTGATCCGATGCTGCCGGACGCCTGGCAAGGGGTGCGGCTGCGCTGCCGGGTGCACGGCCGCGACCACCTCGTCGAGGTGGCCCGCTCATCCGGCGGCGTCTCGGCGACGGTCACCGTGGAATGAGCGCCCGGCGCCGGTCGGCGGTCAGCGGATGTCGCGGAACACCTCGATGGTTGCGCCCAGGTGGTTGAGCCGGTCGGCGAGATCCTCGTAACCCCGGTTGATGACATAGACGTTGCGCAACACCGACGTGCCCGGTGCGGCGAGCATCGCCAGGAGCACGACGACGCCGGGGCGCAGCGCCGGCGGGCACATCACCTCGGCGGCGCGCCAGCGGGTCGGCCCCTCGATGAGCACCCGGTGCGGGTCGAGCAGTTGCACCCGGGCACCGACCTTGGTCAACTCGGTCAGATAGATCGCCCGGTTCTCGTAGACCCAGTCGTGCAACATCGTCGTGCCCTGCGCCATCGCCCCGACGAGGGCGAAGAACGGCAGGTTGTCGATGTTGAGGCCCGGGAAGGGCATCGGGTGGATCTTGTCGATCGGCGCGTGCAGGGGCCCCGGGATCGGCGTGAGGTCCACGAGCCGGGTGCGGCCGTTCGCGGCGGCATACTCGCCGGAGATGTCGTAGCGCATCCCCATCGTCTCCAGGGTCGCCAGCTCGATCTCCATGAACTCGATGGGCACCTGGCGGATGGTGATCTGCGATTCGGTGACCACCGCAGCGGCCAACAGACTCATCGCCTCGATGGGGTCCTCGCTCGGGGCGTACTCGACGTCGACCTGGATGTCCGGGCAACCGGTGACCCGCAGGGTCGTCGTGCCGATGCCGTCGATGTGCACGCCGAGCAGCTGCAGGAAGAAGCAGAGGTCCTGCACCATGTAGTTGGGGCTGGCGTTGCGGATCACCGTCGTGCCGGGCACTCGGGCGGCGGCGAGCAGGACGTTCTCGGTCACCGTGTCACCACGCTCGGTGAGGATGATCGGCTTGGGTGGCACCTGCGCGTCGGCGCGACACTCGTAGAAACCGTGGGTGGCCTCGACCTGCAGACCGAAGGACTGCAGCGCCGACAGATGCGGCTCGACGGTGCGTTTGCCGAGGTCGCAGCCGCCGGCGTAGGGCAGCTGGAAACTCGGGTGATCGTGCAGCAACGGGCCGAGGAACATCAACACGGTGCGGGTGCGTCGGGCCGCCTCGACGTCGATATGGCTCAGGTCCAGCTGGGCCGGCGGTGACACCTCCAGGTCGTTGCTGTCCGGCAGCCACCGGGTGCGCACGCCGATCGAGTCGAGCACCTCGAGGATCCGGTTGACCTCCTCGATCCGGGCCAGGTTGCGCAGGGTCGTGCGCCCCCGGTTGAGCAGCGACGCGCACAACAGGGCGACCCCGGCGTTCTTGGACGTCTTCACCTCGATGGCGCCGGACAACGGCCGGCCACCGACGATGCGCAGATGCTGTGGCCCGGAGTGCCCGAGGCTGACGAACTCCGAGTCGAGGGCCTCGCCGATGCGGGCGATCATCTCGAGGGAGAGGTTCTGTTGACCCTGCTCGATGCGCGCCACCGCGCTCTGGCTGGTGGCCAGCAATCGGGCCAGCTCGCTCTGGGTCAGCCCCTTGTGGCGTCGGGCGTCCCGGATCAGCGCCCCCACGCGCTGGCGGTAGTCGACAGACATTGCCTCATCATATGTCACGCATGAGATGCCATCGTCGCTGCAGCAGGCCGATACGGACCAAAATAGGCCAGTATGCCGCCCGCTCGCCCCCGCGGCATACCTCCGGACGGGTTCGTGCCAGAAGGTGTGGCCGGGGTCACATCTGGCCCGACGGCACCAATAGACTGCGCACCGGCCCGCCGCCGCGGTGGGGGCTCACACCTATCCGATCGACGGAAGAGCGCGCCACGATGGAATTCCGCCCGGTCACCCCCGACCTGGACATCCCGAACGTCAGCCTGTCCGAGTTCGTCTTCGGAGGGCTCACCGACGAGGAGGCTGCCCAGGACGCGATCGTCCACGACGCGACCGCCACCCGACTGACCTTCGGGCAGGTGCGCGACCACGCCATGTCGGTGGCCACCTGGCTGGCCGCCCAGGGCATCGGCCCGGGCGACGCGGTGACCATCGTGCTGCCCAACTCCCCGGAGTTCGTCACCGCCTTCCACGGGATCGTGCGCTGCGGGGCCGCCGCCTCGGCGGCGAGCGTGGCCTACCAGGTGCGCGAGATGGCCCACGTCATGCACGCGGCCGGCGCCCGCAAGGTGGTCACCGAGGTGGGCCTGCTGCCCAAGGTGAGCGAGGCGGCCGGCCGGGTCGGACTGTCCGCGGCCGACATCATCGTCGCCGGGCCGGGCGGTCGCGAGGCGGCTGCGGCCGGTGGGCACACGGCATACGACGACGTGCTGGCCACGCCCGCGAACCCGCCGCACGTCGACATCGACCCGGCCACCCACGTGGCCGCGTTGCCGATGTCGATGGGCTACTCCGGACTGCCCAAGGCCGTCGAACTGTCCCACCGCAACATCATCGCCAACGTGCTGCAGTTCCCGGTCTACTGCGAGCCGATCCCGCCGGGCTCACGACTGCTCGCGGTGGTGCCGATGAGCCACGGTTACGGCATCACGGCGTTGGCCAACTTCGGCTTGCGGCGCCGGATGCCGATCTTCACGATGCCCGCCTTCCACCCGGCCGACTTCCTCGAGCTGGTGCGCAAGCACCGCCCCACGGTGCTGTTCATCGTGCCGGGGATCGCCTCCTTCCTGGCCAACGACCCGGCCGTCGGCGACGTCGACTGGTCCTGCGCCGACCTGGCGATCAGCGGTGCGGCCAGCATGGACGGCGCGGTGGCGTCGGCGCTGGTCGAGCGGATCGGCTGTGACCTGGTGTGTGGGTGGGGGATGACCGAGATGTCGCCGATCGCCTCGTTCCGCCCGCGCTGGCGCAATGACATCGACCACACCGTCATCGGGATGCCGATCCCCAACGTGCGGGTGCGGGTCGTCGACCCGGCGACCGGCCAGGACGTCGCGGTCCCGGAGACCGGCGAGTCGGCGCCGGGGGAGATGTGGTGCCGGGGTGACAGCGTCATGCTGCGCTTCCACAACGACCCCGAGGCGACCGCGCGGATGCTCGACGCCGACGGATGGCTGCACACCGGTGACCTGGTCACCGTCGACAAGGAGGGTTGCATGCGCATCGTCGGGCGCTGCAAGGACCTCATCAAGAGCCGCGGCCTGCAGATCAGCCCGGCCGAGATCGAACTCGTGCTACGCGAACACCCTGCCGTTGCGGACGCCGCCGTCTACCCGGTCGCCATCGCCGCCTCACCGGGTGACGAGGCCCCTTACGCCCTCATCCAGCTGCACCCTGGGGTCACCGTCAAACCCTTCGACCTGATCCGGCACGTCGGCACCGAGTTGGCCAAGTACAAGCAGCTGAAGTCGGTCGTCTTCGTCGACTCGATCCCCCGTGACGCCGCGGGTGAGATCCGCCGCGCCGAGCTGGCCGGCTGGGCGTCGCGCTGACCCCTCCTCGACCGGACCAATCGAACGACAGACAGGTATGCCGCGGGGTCGCCCCCGCGGCATACCTGTCGGTGCTTGTCCATGTCCGTCGGTGCTTCGTGCGGGTCGGTGCAGGACCTTCCCGCGGAGCCGATCAGCCGGGGAGGCTGGCGGCCCCCTTGGGCAGGAAGCGCTTCCCGGTGGCCTGCTCGGCGACCCCGGTGCGGTCCAGCAGCGGGGTGAGCCCACCGTTCCAGAACTGGAAACCGGCGCCGGTGATCATCGCGAGGTCGATGTCCATCGGCGACTGGGCGACGCCCTCTTCCAGCATGAGGCGGGCCTCCTGCGCGAGCGCACCGAGCACCTTCTCACGCAGCTCCGCCGGGGTGAGCACGACCGGGTGCTCGGGCTTGGGCAGCAGCTCGGCGACCGCGGGGTCGAGCTTCGGCTTGCCGGCCTCCCACAGGTAGTAGGCGTTCTTCTTCGCCCCGACGACGGCCCTGAGGCCCTCCGGGACGTAGAAGCGGTCGGGGAATGCCTTGACCAGAGTCTCGTTGTTGTGCAAGGCGATTGCCGGGCCGACCAGGCCCATGAGCACGAACGGCGGCATCGGGGCGAGGCCGAGGAAGGCCTGGTCGGCCACCTCGATGGGGGTGCCCGCATCGGTATGCCGCCCCACCTCACCCATGAACCGGCCGAGCAGCCGGTTGACGATGAACGAGGGGGAGTCCTTGACCTTGATGCAGGTCTTCTTGAGCGACTTGCCGACGGCGAAGGCCGTGGCGACCGTCGGGTCGTCGGTCTGTGCGCCGGGGATGATCTCCAGCAACGGCATGACGGCGACCGGGTTGAAGAAGTGGAAGCCGACCACCCGCTCGGGGTTCTTCAGGTCGGCGGCCATCTCGGTGATCGACAGGCTGGAGGTGTTCGTCGCGAGCACGCAGGTCGGTGACACGACGGCCTCGCACTCGGCGAAGACCTGCTTCTTGACCGCCATGTCCTCGAAGACGGCTTCGATGACGAACTCGGCGGCGGCGAAACCCTCCTTGCTCGTCGAGCCGGTGATCAGCGCGGAGTAGCGGTTGAGCCGGTCGTCGTTGAGTCGGCCCTTCTTGCGCAGCCCGTCGAGCTGGCCGTGCACGTAGGCGACGCCCTTGTCGACCCGCTCCTGGTCGAGGTCGGTCATCACGACCGGCACCTCCAGGCGCTGGATGAACAGCAACGCCAGCTGGCTGGCCATCAGGCCGGCACCGACGATGCCGACCTTGGTGACCGGCCGGGCCAGCTTCTGGTCGGGCACGCCCGCCGGCCGCTTGGCCTTGCGCTGCACGAGGTCGAAGGCATAGAGGCTGGCGCGCAGTTCGTCGCTCATGATGAGGTCGGCGATCGCCTCGTCCTCGGCGGCGAAGGCCTCGTCGCGGGTGCGGGTGCGGGCCCCGCGGACCAGCTCCAGCGCCCGGTAGGCGCCGGGGGACTGGCCGCCGGTCTTGAGGTCGGCCATCATCTTCGCCGCGGTGAGCGCGCCTTCCCACACCTTCTCGTCGCGGCTGAACTCCGGGCGAGCCACGGTGATCTCGCCGGTGAGCACCTTCGCGGCCCAGCTGATCGACTCCTCGAGGAAGTCGGCGGCCTCGAACATCGCGTCGGCGATGCCCAGCTCGAGCACCTCCGGGCCCTTCATCATCTTGTTCATGTTGAGGGCGTTGTCGATGATGACCGACAGCGCCTTCTGGGGGCCGATGAGGTTGGGCAGCAGGTAGCAGCCGCCCCAGCCGGGCACCAACCCGAGGAAGGTCTCGGGCAGGGCGACGGCCGGTGCCCCCGCGGAGACCGTGCGGTAGCTGCAGGCCAACGCGATCTCCAGGCCACCACCCATGCTCGCGCCGTTGATGAAGGCGAAGCTGGGCACCCCGATGTCCATCATCGTCGCGTATGCCGCGTGCCCCGCCTGGCCCTGCTCCAACCCGAGCTGGCGTGAGGTGACGTGTGGGACGCCGACCAGGTCGGCGCCGACGGCGAAGATGAATGGCTTGCCGGTGAGCCCGACCGCCTGCACCTCACCGGCGGCCACCCGCTGCTGCACCGCGTTGAGGACGCTCTGGTACTCGGCCATCCCGGCCAGGCCGAAGGAGTTGGGCTTGGTGTGGTCGAAACCGTTGTCCATGGTGATGAGCACCATGGTGCCGGCGCCGCCGGGCAGCTGGACGTCCTGCGGCAGGAAGTGGGTGACCACCTCCTGGTAGCCGGGGATGGCGGCCGGGGCGTCGGTCGTGCTCTCGGGCTTCGTGTCGGTCATCGCTCAGGCCACCTTGTCGTCGGAGCCCACGGAGGGCACGTAGTCCGCGTGGTGCGGGTTCTCCCAGATCACCGTGCCGCCCATGCCCAGCCCGATGCACATCGAGGTGAGGCCGTAGCGCACCTCGGGGTGCTCGGCGAACTGGCGGGCCAGGTTGGTCATCAGCCGCACCCCGGAGGAGGCCAGCGGGTGTCCGACCGCGATGGCCCCGCCGTACTCGTTGACCCGGGGGTCGTCGTCGGCGATGCCGAAGTGGTCGAGGAACGCCAGCACCTGCACGGCGAAGGCCTCGTTGAGCTCGAACAGGCCGATGTCCTCGATGGTCAGCCCGCCCTTGGCCAATGCCTTCTCGGTGGCCGGCACCGGGCCGATGCCCATCACCTCGGGCTCGACCCCGACGAACGCCGAGGAGACCAGGCGCATCCGCACCGGCATCCCCAGCTCGCCGGCGACCTGTTCGGAGGCGAGCAGGCAGGCGGTGGCACCGTCGTTGAGCCCCGCGGCGTTGCCGGCGGTGACATTGCCGCGGGCCCGGAAGGGTGTCTTGAGGCCGGAGAGGTCCTCGACCGTGGTGCCCGGGCGGGGTGGTTCGTCAGCGGTGGCCAGCCCCCAGCCGGCCTGCTTGTTTCGGGTGGCCATCGGCACGAGGTCGGCCTGGATCTTGCCGGCCTGGTATGCCGCGGCCGTCTTGTTCTGCGAGGCCACGGCATACGCGTCGCAGCGGGCCTTGGTCAGCTGCGGGTAGCGGTCGTGGATGTTCTCCGCGGTCTTGCCCATGACCAGGGCGGAAGGGTCGACGAGCTTCTCCGCGACGATCCGCGGGTTGGGGTCGACCATCTGGCCCATCGGGTGGCGGCCCATGTGCTCGACGCCGCCGGCGATGGCCACGTCGATGTTGCCGGTGGCGATCGACGCGGCCGCGGTCGTGACCGCGGTCATCGCGCCCGCGCACATCCGGTCGATGGCGTAGCCGGGAGTGGTCTTGGGCAGCCCGGCCAGCAATGCCGCGACCCGGCCGATGGTCAGGCCCTGGTCGCCGATCTGGGTGGTGGCCGCGATGGCGACCTCCTCGACCCGCTCCTTGGGCAGCTCGGGGTGGCGTCGCAACAGCTCACGGATGCACCGGACGACCAGATCGTCGGCGCGGGTCTGGGCATAGATGCCCTTGTCGCCGGCCTTCCCGAAGGGGGTCCGGACCCCTTCGACGAAGACGACCTCACGTAGGGCTCGGGCCATGCTCGTGTGCCTCCTCAGGGCGTGAACTGCGGTTCCTGTGGGTCTGTCGTGGTCTGGGTGGTGGTCTGGGTGTCGGTATCGGTCGGCGGCGGGTCTGGGCGCTCGGGGCCAACGATCGCCCCGAGGGCAGCCGCCGGCCGGCAGGATGCCGTCCGTCGGGACAGCCTACTGTCCAGTAACCACCGGATCCGCGCCACCCTCGGTGACGACCGTCACGACCCGGCGCCAGGGCGCGCTAGGTTCCCAGGATGGACTCCGGTATGCCGCCGCGCCCGGCCTCGCTGCCCCCCTCGCCGATGCACGCCTTCGAGCTGGCCGGTGCCGCGTTCTGCGCACTGGTCCAGCAGGTGCCGGCGCACCGATGGGGCGACCACGGGCTCGGCGACTGGGACCTGCGCGCGCTCGTCGGGCACGCCGGACGGGCCCTGATCACGGTCGTGGAGTACCTCGGCCAGGCCGGCGACGAGCCCCCGCAGCTGACCGACGCGGCGGCCTACTTCGCGACCGCAACCCGGCTGATGCCCGCCGCGCAGCTCAACGAGTCGGTCCGGCTCCGTGGCGTCCAGGCCGGGGAGCAACTGGGCAAGGATCCGGCCGCCACCGTGCGCGGCTGGCTCACCGATGCGGTCGACGCCCTCCACGGGACCTGCGGCGACCCCGTCGTGCCGACGGTGGTCGGCCGGATGCCGTTGTCGGCCTATCTGCCGACCCGCACCTTCGAGCTGACCGTGCACGGCCTGGACCTCGCGGCCGCGCTCGGGGTCGACGCCGAGTGGCCCGAGGCGGCCCTCATCGAGACGATCCGGCTGGCCGGCGACGTCGCGGTGCAGACCGGGAACGCGACCACCGTGCTGCGCGCCCTCACCGGCCGACGATCACTGCCGGAGGGTTTCTCGGTGTTGCCATAGGCCACCGCAACCGTGGGACGCGGCGGAGGGTTGCACCGTGGGGCGCGCGGGGGGCGGTGCGGCGGAGGCTGAGTGCCGCCGCGGTCAGCGGGAGGCCTGTGCCTCGACGGGCGTCGTGGCCTCGGGCGTCTCGGGAGAGTGCGACCCCGCGCCGGCCGGCCGCGGCGGCGCGGAGACGGAGGTGCGCGGCATACCGGCGGCTTGGAGGGCGCGGCGGCGGCGCCACAACGGGACCGCGACGAGCGCGAGGACGATCGCCCAGGGCAGGGTGGCGCCGAACGCGGTGAGCAGTGTGGCGATGCTGTTGAGGAAGGCGGTCCACGCCGACTTCAGGCCCGCCACGAACCCGGTGTCGGGGGTCGGCGTGACGGTGCCGGCGACGGTCGTCGAGATGACGACGGTCAGGGTGGACATCGCGACGCGGTCCTTGAGCGCGGCGAGTTGCGCCTGCAGCGACTCCAATTCGGCTTCCCGAGAAGCCAACTGTCCCTCGAGCTCGACGACCTGGGAGATGTTCTGGGTCTGCGCCATGAGCGCCCGGATGCGCTCGATGCTCGCCTTCTTCGTCGTGATCCGGGTCTCGGTGTCGACGTACACGGCCGTCACGTCACTGCTTGAGGAGGTCCGCTGCACGACGGTGCCGAAGGCCGCCACCGCGTCCATGGCGGCGTCGAGCTTGTCCGCGGGCACGGCGAAGGTCAATTGACCGTAGTTGCCCAGGCGCGGCACGGCATACGACTGGTCAATGCGGGTGCTGCCGGGCATCGGCGCGATCGGCGCGGTGTCGGTCGCGTTGACCGTCTCGTTCGTGACATGCCCGCCGAAGCTGGCCACCGCGCCGCGGATCTTCGCAGCGGCCGGGCCGATCTGCTCCACCGTGAGTGCGAGGGCCGCGTTCTTGACGACCTTCGGTTCGGTCACCGGGTCTGCCGCCGCCTTGGCATCGGGGGCCCCTGCGGCACCGGCGGACGTGTTTACTCCGGTGCCGGCATCCGGTGCCGCAGGTGCACCGGCCCGGGTCAGGCTGCTCCCCTCGGCGGCGCCCGCCGCACCGGAGACGTCGCCGGCCTGCAGCGCCGCACCGGGTGACGATGCTGTTGTTCCGGCGGACGAGCAGGCCCCGAAGCCCAGCGCGGCGGCGGTGAGCAGTGCGCCGAGGCGCACCGCGGCATACCGGCGTCGGCGTGGGAAGGCCGAGAGAGGCGCCGTGCGGCGGATGAGCAGCGGCCGGTGCTCGGGCGATCCGGTCGGTTCGGTCGGTTCGGTCGAGGGCTGTGGGTGGGTCATGGCTACTCCTGCTCGGCTCGGGGCGAGGTCATCTGGTGCTTCGTTGACCTGGTAGAGCACGTGGGCCCGGCTGAGGTTGTCCGGCGTTGGTTGCGATCTGGTCTCGGCCGGCTCCGCGACCGACGGGATGTGGTGCCCGGCGTCAGGAGATCTCGTGCACCAACTCGACGACGCGGGTGAGCACGTCGGGATCGGTGTTGGGCAGCACGCCGTGCCCGAGGTTGAAGATGTGCCCGGGTGCGGTGGCGCCTTCGGCAACGATCTCGCGGACCCGCCGCTCGATCGCCTCCCACGGCGCGAAGAGCAGCGCCGGGTCGAGATTGCCCTGCACGGCATACGAGCTGCCCAGGCGTGCGGTCGCGTCGGTGAGGGACACGCGGTAGTCGACCCCGACGACCTCGCAGCCGGCTGCGCCCATCGACGTGAGCAGTTCGCCGGTGCCGACGCCGAAATGGATGCGGGGCACCCCGAGGTCGGCGACGGCCGCCAGCGCCGTCGCCGAGTGCGGCCGCACGAACCGCTCGTAGTCGGTGCGCGGCAGCGCCCCGACCCAGGAATCGAAGAGTTGCACGACGCTCGCTCCGGCCTGGACCTGCGTCCGCAGGAAGGCTCCGGAGATCTGGGCCAGCTTCTGGCACAAGGCGTTCCACAGCTCGGGGTCGCCGTGCATGAGGGCCTTGGTGCGCTCGTGGGTGCGGCTCGGGCCGCCCTCGACGAGGTAGGAGGCCAGCGTGAACGGCGCTCCCGCGAAGCCGATGAGCGGGGTCGGGCCAAGCTCAGCGGCGAGCATCCGGACCGCCTGGGTGATCGGCTCGACCGCCTTCGGCGTCAACTCCGGTATGCCGCGCACGTCCGCCCAGGTGCGCACCGGCTGCGCGACCACCGGGCCGACGCCGGGCACGATGTCGACACCGATGCCCACCGCCGCCAGCGGCACGACGATGTCGCTGAAGAAGATCGCCGCATCCACGCCGTGCCGGCGCACCGGTTGCAGGGTGATCTCGGCGACCAGCTCGGGGCGCAGACAGGACTCGAGCATGGGGATGCCCTCGCGGACCGCGCGATACTCCGGCAACGAACGACCCGCCTGGCGCATGAACCACACCGGGGTATGCCGCACCGGTCGCCGCCACGCCGCCCGCACCAGGTCGCTGTCGGCGGGTGAGCCGGCCGGGCTCTGCGAGGCCGGGTCGGCGGGCCGGTCGGTGGGTTCAGTCGTCACGATGGCCCATGCTCGCATGCTGCAGGGGGGTGGCGCGGCCCGGTCAGTCGACCCGCTCAACCGGCCCGGCCGAAGCCGGCGATGAGCACGATCCCCACCACGGCCACGCTGACCCCGACGATCTGCACCCGGCGCAGCCGTTCGTGCAGGAACCGGCGGGCCAACAGGATCGTCGCCACCGGGTAGAGCGAGCCGAGCACCGAGGCGATGCTGAGCATCCCCATGGATGACGCTGCGCCGAACAGGGCATTGGCGAGCAGGTCACCCAGCCCGACGGCCCCCACCAACCCGATGTCCCGGCGGCCGACGCCACCGAGCGAGCGCACCGAGAGGGCGATCGCGGCATACCCGAAGCAGCTGGTCAGCCGCATGCCCCACAACGTGTGCAACAGGGTGACCCGGGCCCCTCGGTCGATCGAGAAAAGGGTGAGGCCGAAGCCGACGGCAGCGAGGCTGGCCAGCAGCACCGGCCTGGCGCCGAGGCCCTGCTGCAGCTCGGGGCCGCTGGCCAGCACGACCCCGATGATCGCCACGACGATGCCTGCCCAAGCGATCGGCGAAGGGCTCTCACCGGACAGGACCCCCAGCAGCACGGGTATCGCGGCGCCCAGCGCCGCGATCGGGGCGACCACACCCATCGTGCCGGTGGCCAAGGCCGCGTAGAAGGCGAGCAGCCCCAGCGAACCGGTCACGCCGGCCCCGACCGCCCACGGCACCCAGTCGCCGAGCGGAGCCTCGGGGAGCCCCCGGAAGGCGACGACCACCATGAGGACCAGCAGCGCGATGGCCTGCGACCAGGCGATGACCACGAGTGGGCGCAACCGCCGCGACAACAGCCCGGCACCGAAGTCGCTCGTGCCCCAGACCAGCGCGGAGAGCAGGGCGAGCAGGGCGGACATCGGGGCAGGCTATCGCCACCCCGACAGGATGTGTCGGCGCGTCCGCGGGCCGTGACAGGGCCCGGCCGCTTACCCTGCAAGGGTGCGTGGACGAACCCTTCCCGGCGACGCAGCCGCCGACTTCGCGCGGGCCATCGCGGTCCTGCGCGACGTGCGCTTGCGTCCCGAGGTGCGTCTCACGGAGGTGCCCGCCCCCCAACGCATCGCCCCGTATGCCGTCGCGCTCTCGGCGGAGGTGGTCGGAGCCGGCGGTGAGGACGAACTGTCCTCGGGTCGATTCGTGCTCCTGCACGATCCCGCGTGCCCCGAGCCCTGGGAGGGCGCCTGGCGGGCGGTGACCTTCGCCCGGGCCGAATTGGAGCCCGAGTTGGCCTCCGACCCCGCCCTGGGTGAGGTGGGTTGGGCATGGCTGCTCGATGCCCTCCGAACGTACGATGTCGGGTTCGTTGCCGAGGCCGGTACCGTTACCCGTGTGGTATCCGAGAGATTTGGGGGCCTGGCTCAGCACCAGGCCACGGTAGAGATGGAGGTCCGCGCCTCGTGGACCCCGCTCGGCAACGATCTCGGCGCCCACCTGCTCGCCTGGTCTGACCTGTTGTGCACGATCGCCGGTCTCCCGCCGCTGCCGGAGGGCGTCATCGCCTTGCCCGGCGCGCGGCGGTGAGCACACAGGTCTCGGGGACACCGGTCGCTGCCACCACCCTGGAACGGGGTGATGGTGAGGACGTGACGCCGTTGACCATCCCGGCCGACGGGGTGCCGAGCGTGGTGGCCGACGAGCGCGCTCTTGTCGTGGCGGGTCGAGCACTGGCCGCGGGCTCCGGCCCGGTGGCGGTCGACGCCGAACGGGCTTCCGGGCACCGCTATGGCCAGCGGGCCTATCTGGTGCAGGTGCGCCGCGAAGGTACCGGCACGATCCTGCTCGACCCGGTCGCCTGCCCTGACTTGGGGCCGGTCGCCGACGGCATCGCCGACGCCGAGTGGGTCTTGCATGCGGCGACCCAGGATCTGCCCTGCCTGGCCGAAGTAGGGCTGCGTCCGGTCTCCCTCTTCGACACCGAGTTGGCGGCCCGGCTGGTCGGGCTGCCCCGCGTCGGGCTGGGTGCGGCCGTCGAGCACTACCTCGGGCTCTCGTTGGCCAAGGAGCACTCCGCGGTCGACTGGTCGCAGCGGCCCCTGCCGGAGCCGTGGCTGAGGTATGCCGCGCTCGACGTCGAAGTGCTCGTGGAGCTGCGCGACGCCCTCGAGGACGACCTGCGGGCCCAGGACAAGTGGGATTGGGCGCTGCAGGAGTTCGAGTCCTTGCTGCACTTCACCGGGCCACCGGTGCGGATCGACCCGTGGCGGCGCACCTCCGGGATGCACCGGGTGCGTCGGCGCCGCGGCATCGCCGTCGTGCGCGAGCTGTGGTACACCCGCGATCGGATCGCCCAGCGCCGCGACGTGTCGCCGGGACGGGTGCTCCCGGACGCCGTGCTCGTGGAGCTGGCCGTCGACCCGCCGAAGGACATCGCCGAATTCGCGGTCCGCCGCGAGCTGCGGGCCGCCGCCCGCAGCCCCAAGGTGTGGTTCGAGGCCATCGAGAAGGCGCTGTCCCTCCCGGAGGACGCCCTTCCGCCGATCACCGTGCCCAGTGGCGGACCGCCGCCCCCACGGGTCTGGGCTGACCGTGACCCGGTGGCCGCGGCGCGCTTGGCCGCCACCCGCGAAGCCCTCGCCGCCTTCTCCGCCGCGCGCCCCGTGCCCGTCGAGAACCTGCTCACGCCCGATCTGGTGCGCCGGGTGCTGTGGAGTCCGCCAGCCGATCTGTCCTGCGAGGGTTTCGCCGCCGAGTTGCGGGCCGCCGGCGCCCGTGAGTGGCAGATCGACATCACCGCCCCCATCCTTGCCGCCGCGGCAACCGATCACCCCTGAGCATCCTCACCTGGTGACGAGCACGGCGCGGGCCGTTGCGACGGTCTTGTCCTCCGAGCCAGTGAACACGATGGGCTCGAGAGGCACGTCCACGAGCCCCTCGAGCATGAATCGGACGCGCCAAGTGACGGTGAGCGTGACATGTTTGGTGCCGCCGGTGCGCCAGACCGGGCCGAGATACTTGCCCGGCAGTTTCGCCGGGTCATCAGGGTATTGATATGCCAGTCCTGGCCCCACCGCAGTCTGTCCGTCGCCGAAGTCCCAGCGGTACTCAGGTGTAGCGACAATGGTGCCCGGGACCGGGGCCGTGATATCGATGCGCGGTTCCGGTTGGGCTGGAGTCGAGTATATCGTGATGATGTTGACGAGAGTTTTTCCAGGCGGGGCCGACACGACGGCCGGCGCGTGAATGCGCTTGCGGATCTCGTCGTGAGCCGCACCCGTAACCTGCGAGACCGGCACACTCTCGCCGGGGTAGACGCAGACAGTGGTCTCGACCCCGGAACCGAGCGCGCCGCCATCCGCGCCAACGCGAAAGGCCGTTACGTTGTATCTGAGTCCACGCATGTCACAGGTTCGCGCTGCCTCACAGTTCTGACCAACCTCGCAGCGTGACCGCCAGTCATACACGAAGAGGGTTTTCGAGTCTGGACCCTCTATTCGCCCAGAACGAATAAACTGTCTGGAAACGCTGTCATACTGCCATCGAAGTTCCTTGCAGCTGCTCGCGTTCGCCAGTCCACCCAACGCACTTGCTGTGCATGCCTGACTCGATGACGCCGGCAAGACTACTAGAGACGCAAGTGCGATTGCTGCAGCCAGAAGTCCTCGCAGTGGGATCATCATGAAACCCCTGAAACAATCCATCCGCCGTCGGAGCGAAATACTTCAATAGTCTTCGGAAGAGAGGAGATAGGGCTCTCCGTCTCGATTACGCGACCGGCGCTGTCTTTGATTTGAAGAAGATCACCCGTGAGTTCACCTCTAAGGATGAGCAAGCGTGTGTTCTCGGGGCGGCGCAGGACGATCAGATTGCGAATCTGATAGTTGCCGCCGGTGATATGTCGCCCAGCAAGAGCCGACTGATCGATCTTGTCAGCTCCTGCCTCGCAAGCGAGACATCCAGGTCGAAAGGCAGCTCGAAGATCCTTCGTCGACAGGGAGCGAAGCGATTGATTGAGTGCATTGTAGAAGCGCTCCACCGCCTCAATGGCCCGCTGGTCGTCCGACGGCGGCACGGACGTGGCCGACACGGTCGCAGTCGTCGCCACTGTGCTGGATGTGGTGCTTGACGTCACCGGGGTGGCAGTAGTGCCGATCGACGCGGTGGTCGGTATCGGGGTGGAGCCTTGGGTGCAACTCGCGAGCAACGCGGCGCCCATGGTCAGGATGGACAGTCGCCGGCAGGGCCTGGGCCGGGTTCGAGCGTCACCGGATGGCATGGCCCCCAGCTTGCCTGATGAGCGCCGCGGGCGCAGAAGTTGTCCACAGGGTCTGTCAGCGAGGGCGACAGCAGATCGTTGTGCCGAGCGGGGCGCCGCGGGACGACGCGGCATACCGGCTGGGGTTTGGGAGGATGGCGGCCATGACCAAACCCAGCCCGGCCCGTGTCCGGGAGCTCAACGCAACGATCCGCTACGCCATGTGGTCGGTGTTCGCGGTGGCGCACCCGCTGGGTGCGTCGCGAGCCGAGTCAGGGGCAGGCGGCGCGTCGATGCCGGCCGGCCCGGTGGATCGGGACCAGCTCACGGCCGAGGTCGAGCAGCTGCTGAGCGAGCTGGGGGAGCGCGATCTCGTGGTGCGCGGTGTGTACGACGTGGCCGGGTTGCGTGCGGATGCCGATGTCATGATCTGGTGGCACGCGCCCGACATCGAGACATTGCAGGCGGCATACCAAGGACTGCTGCGCACTCGACTGGGGGCACATCTGCAGCCGGTGTGGTCGTCGGCCGCCCTGCATCGGCCGGCCGAATTCAACAAGAGCCACATTCCGGCGTTCCTCGCTGACGAACTGCCCCGCCGCTATGTGTGCGTCTATCCATTCGTCCGGTCCTATGACTGGTATGTCCTACCCGAGGCCGAGCGGCGGGACATGTTGCGGGAGCACGGCCAGCTGGCCCGTGACTACCCCGACGTGCGGGCCAACACCATCGCCGCCTTCGCGCTCGGCGACTACGAATGGTTGCTCGCCTTCGAAGCCGACGACCTGCACCGCATCGTCGACCTCATGCGCGAGTTGCGGGCCTCCCGGGCGCGGCTGCACGTGCGCGAGGAGCTGCCCTTCTTCACCGGCCCACGGGTCGAGCTGGCCGAGCTCATCCGACGATTGCGGTGACCGCTGACCGCTGCCCAAGCCCGGGTTCATTGCCCTGGCCGGAGCTGGGGTTTATCGGGTGAAGCGTTGTCCACAGCCCCGTCGAGCAGACTTCGCTCGTCCACAGGTGACCCGGCGCTCGTCACAGCAAGCTCGCAGCACGGCGATGCTGGCGCGATGGACGTTGCTCTTCGACATCTCGCGGACGCTCAGGCAGGTCTGTTCACGACCTCCCAAGCGGCGGCGGTGGGTTGGTCCACGGACGCACTTGCCTGCGAGGTGCGGGCCGGCACCTTGGTGCACTTGGGGCGTGCCTTGTATGCCGTGCCGGGCCCTGACGTGGCTCACCCTGAAGGACGGCATCTGTTGCTCTGTCGGGGTGGCCTGCTGCTCTACCCGGGCGCTCGCCTGTCGCATGCCTCCGCCGTGCTCGCACTGGGTCTGCCGTGGTGGGGTGTCCAGCTCAAGCATGCGTACCTGGCCCGCCCCGAACTGCGCCATCAGGTGCGCACCCAGTCGTTCGTGATCGATCGCTGCTCGGACGCCGCACCGGTACAGACCGCCGTGGGCGCCGCGGAACCACCCGACATCGCGCTCGTCCAACACACTCTGGCCCATGGCGTCACGCCCGGGGTCGTGGCGATCGACGCGGCGCTGCACAAGGGCCTACTGACCCGCGCCATGCTCGACGCGGCATGCGCCCGCGTACACGGCTGGCCGCGCTCGTCGCGGGTCGCCAGCGCCCTGGCTCTCGTGGACGGCAGATCCGAGTCGGTGGGGGAGTCGCTGGTACGCGTGATCGCAACGCTTGAGGGGCTCGAGCTCGACCCTCAAGTGGAGATTCGCGATGCCTCGGGTGCCTTCGTCGGGCGGGTCGACTTCCTGCTGCGGGGCACTCGGGTGGTCATCGAGTTCGATGGTCTCGTCAAGTACCGGGTGGACGGCCACGATGCGCTGGTGGCCGAGAAGCGCCGAGAGGACGCCTTGCGCGCCTGCGGCTACTTCGTGGTCCGGCTGACGTGGGCCGACCTGCACCGCCCCGGCGTAGTGGCGGCGAAGATCCGCGCCGGCCTCTCGTTGGCCCGACGGGCCGGCGCCCCCGTGGCGTGAGGTCGGCTGGGCCGCGCCCGGGGAGCTCGCTGGGCACGCGTGTTCCGGCTGACGCACCTACTCGCTGGGCGAGGGCGGATCGGGCTCCAGAGTCAGACAGACCGAGTTGATGCAGTAGCGCTGGTCCGTCGGGGTGCCATAGCCCTCGCCGTCGAAGACATGTCCGAGATGCGATCCGCAACCGGCACAACGCACTTCGACCCGCGGCCGCCCCAGGATGCTGCGATCCTCCAGGTACTCGACCCGATCGCCGGCGAGCGGGGCGTAGAAGGACGGCCATCCGCAGTGCGAGTCGAACTTCGTGTCGCTGCGGAACAGCTCGGCGCCGCAGGCCCGACACGAGTAGACCCCCGCGGTCTTCGTGTCCGTGTATTCACCGGTGAACGGCCGCTCGGTGCCGCTCTGCCGCAGCACGTGGTACTCGAGATCGTTCAGCTTCTGCCGCCACTGGGTGTCGCTGAGCTTGACGGGGTAGTCGGCGTTCGGGTCGATCCTCATCGACACAGGGTATGCCGCGTCCGCGGATGTCTGCGCCAGCTTGGGCCACGAACCAAGGACCTCAGCCTGCCGGGCCACTGGGCGTGCCGCTGGTAGCAAAGTGCCCGGCTTCACCCGAGTCATACCCCCTTCACCCGACAAACCTTGTCGGGTGAAGGGGGCGGTTATCGGGTGACCCGATAACCGTGAGGCGCGTGAGGCCCGTGAGGCCCGTGAGGCACGTGAGGCGCCTGCGGCACCAGTGGGCTGGGGGCGTGCGATAGTGGCCGGCATGCCCGCCGCGACCGCAGCCCAGGTGGAGTGTCCGACGCCCGACGGCGGGGCCCGCACGGTGCGTGTGTCCAGCCCGGACCGGGTGCTCTGGCCCGAGCATGAAGGGCGCGCGGCGATCACGAAACTGGATCTCGCGCACTACATCCGAGACATCGGCCCAGCCTTGCTGGAGCGGATCGGGGGGAGGCCGGTCACGCTGCAGCGCTTCCCGACCGGCATCGAGGGGGAGGAGTTCTACTCCAAGAACCCGCCCAAGGGCCTGCCCGACTATGTGCGCACCGTGGTCATGACCTACCCGTCCGGGCGAAAGCACCCGCAACTGGTCGTCGACGAGGTCGCCGCCGCGGTCTGGGCGGTCCAGATGAACACGATCACCTTGCACCCCTGGCCGGTCACCGTCTCCGACGATCCGCACAGCCTGGACCACCCAGACGAGGTGCGCATCGACCTCGACCCGCAGCCGGGCCGGGGTTTCCGCGACGCGGTGACGGCGGCCCAGGCGCTGCGTGAGGTGCTCGCCGAGGCGGGCCTGACCGGTTACCCGAAGACCTCCGGCAACCGGGGTGTGCACGTCTACTGCCCGATCCGCGCGGAGCGGGAGTTCCTCGACGTGCGCCATGGTGTCATCGCCCTCGCCCGAGAGTTGGAGCGTCGGCTGCCGCAGCTGGTGACCACCGCCTGGTGGAAGGAGCAACGGGGCGAACGGGTCTTCGTCGACTACAACCAGGCCTGCCGGGATCGCACGATCGCCGCGGCATACAGTCCCCGACCGCTGCCCGGTGCGCCGGTGTCGATGCCGGTGTCGTGGGACGAACTGCCCGAGGCGGATCCGCGCGATTTCACGGTGCACACGGTGGCGAGCATCGTCGCGAGCCGTCGCACCGCACGCTCCGAGCCATGGCAGGGGTATGCCGCGTCGCGCGGCGATCTGGGCACCGCCATGTCTTGGTGGGAGCGCGACGTCGCCGACGGGCTGCCCGAGCTGGCCTTCCCCCCGGACTACCCGAAGATGCCGGGGGAGCCGCCGCGGGTGCAGCCGTCGAAGAAGCGCTACGAGGACGACGAGTACACCCCCGGCGGCGCCGGGTATCTGCGGGAGCACCCGGCCCGGTCCGACTGACCAGGCTGAGCGAGCATGGTTCAGCCGGTGATGTGCGGCGCGAAGATCGTCACCGCGACGAGCGCGGCCGGGAAGCAGGCAAGGAACATCGCGAAGGTGTAGCCCATGATGTCCTTGGCCCGCAGGCCGAGCACCGCGAGTGTGGGCAGCATCCAGAAGGGTTGCAGCAGATTGGCGCTCGCCTCGCCCAGGTCGTAGACGACGACCATCCACCCCGGGTCGACGTGCAGCGTGTTTCCCGCGGAGATGACGTAGGGCGCCTCGATGACCCACTTCGAGCCGCCGGAGGGCACGAACACCCCGAGCACGCACGAGTAGAGGGCGATGAGCGCCGGGTAGAAGTACTCGTTGCTGATCGCAGTGAGCCAACCGGCGATCGTCTTGGACAGACCGGTGTAGGCGATCATCCCGAAGATGCCGCCGTAGAAGGGGAATTGGAGCAGCACTCCGCTGGCTGCCTTCGTCCCGTCGACGACCGCCCGCACGAGGCGGGCCGGGTTCCAGTGCAACAGCGCGGCGAGCATGAGCAGGATGAGGTTGACCATGTTCAGATCCAGCGCGAGCACCCAGTTGCTGGCGCGGCCGAACAACCGCACGATCGACACGATCGCCAGGGCCACGATGATGATCGTCATCCACGGGGTGTTCTCCAGGAAGTCGCCCGGGCGTTTGGGGCCTTCGGCGGCGCGCGCGGCCTCCGCCTCCGACCCGGGACCGACGAGAGGCCGCAGCTGGATGCCCAGGTCGCTGGCCGACTTCGCCCGATCGCCGCGGGGCGCGATGAACCAGGCCATGAGGAGCGCGACGGTGAAGACGATGAGAGTGGCGCCGATCGCCCGGCCGGTGAGGATGGTGCCGTTGAGCGGGATGATCCCCTCGGGGTAGAGGCCGCTGGCCTTGATGACGTCCTGCACGGCGGTGGGGCTGGAGGCCTTGCTGGCCACCTGCAGTGCCGCGGAGCCGGAGAAGCCCTGGGCCCACACGGTGCCGAGCCCGAGGAAGGCCATCGCGCCGAGCGCCCGATAGTCGGCTCGCGGCACGAGCCGGGCCACTTCCTTGGCGAGGATGGCGGTGAAGACGAGCGAGAAGGCCCAGTTGAGGTAGGACGTGATCATCGCGACCGCGGCGATGAACACGACGGCACCCCGAGGTGAGGACGGGATGGCGGCCATTCGGGCGATGAGCCGAGCCATCGGCGCGGAGACGGCCACGGCATACCCGCCGATGACGATCATCGCCATCTGCAGGGTGAAGGTGATCAGTGACCAGAAGCCCTGACCCCACGCGTCGACCATGCCCATCCCGGCGGGGGTTGCGCCGGTGGCGGCGGTGGAGAAGCCGAGAAGCTTCTCGCCGGTGGCGAGGCCGAGCAGCAGGATGATGACGGTGCCGACGAGGACGAAGCCGAATGCGTCGGGGAGCCACTTCTCGGTGAATGCGGTGAAACGCAACGCCATCCGGGCGAGCGCACCTTCGCGCTCGGTGCCGTCAGCGGTGTCGAGGGTGGCTGGCGGAGGCTGTGACGACGATGTCATGGGCGGACGTTAGCGCTGCCGACGACCACCGGGGAGGAGGTAACCGGTTGCCTTTCCCGACGATCCCGACGGTCGTTTGTCCGGACCTGGTGCCCCCGCCGTGGTCGGTCCGGAGTCTCAGTCCGGCCCGTCGAGCACCTCGGCGAGGTCGTATGCCGGTGCTCGCTCCACCTGCTCCAGCAGGCAGGACCGCGGGTCGCGATCCGGGCGCCAGCGCAGGAAGGTCACCGCGTGCCGGAAGCGGTGACCCTCCATCTGATCGTAGGCGACCTCGACGACCCGCTCGGGCCGGACCGGTACGAAGGACACGTCCTTGTTGCCGGAGAACCGGGATCGATCGGTGGCCGCGCGGCGCACCTGGCCGTCGTCGTCGCGCACTACCAGAGCGGCGAATTCGTCGATGAGCCTGCGGCGCATGGTCATCGGGAAGGCGGCGATCCCGCCGACGGGGATGAGGTGGTGCTCGCCCTGCCAGTCGCCGTAGAGCCCGAGCAACAGCGAGCCGACGCCCTCGCCGGAGGTGTGCACCCGATAGCCGAACACGACGGCCTCGGCCGTGCGCTTGTGTTTCACCTTGAGCATCGCACGTTTGCCCGGCTGGTATGCCGCGTCCAGCCGCTTCGCGACAACCCCGTCCAGCCCGGCCCCCTCGAAGCGCTCGAACCAGTCCCGGGCGATCGCCGGGTCGGTGGTGAGTCTGGTGAGGTGGATCGGATCCGACGCCTGGAGCGATGCCAGGACTGTCTCCATGCGGGCTCGCCGCTCGGCGAACGGCAGGTGCAGGAGGGAGTCCGTGCCAAGGGCCAGCAGGTCGAAGCAGACGAGTTCGGCGGGCGTCTCGCTCGCCAGTCTGCGGACTCGCGACTCGGCAGGATGGATGCGCTGGCTCAGTGCCTCCCAGTCGAGGCGCTCGGCGCCGGGCTCTCCACGACGCACGACGATCTCGCAGTCGAGGGCGCACCGCTGCGGCATCAACCGGAGCACGTCCTGGACGACCTCCGGGAAGTAACGGGTCAACGGTTTGCTACCCCGACTGGCCAGTTCGACCTCCTCGCCGTCGCGTAACACGATGCAGCGGAAACCATCCCACTTCGGCTCGTAGGCCAGGCCAGGGTCGGTTGGAACCTCCGGGATCGCCTTGGCGAGCATCGGCTGGACCGGTAGGTCGATCGGCAGGTGCATCGGGCCATCCTGTCACCGGCCGGCCCAGTGGCTCAGCGGCGCAGCCAGCGCCCGATCACGCTGCCGTCCTGCTCGAGCAGGAGCGCGGGATGGAAGTCCATTGGGGGAGTGAGAGGCTCGCCGCCGACGATGCGTCGTTGTGGCCCGCCGTGCAGGCTCGGGGCAATCGTGAGATCGAGTTCGTCGACCAGGCCCGCCCTCAGCAGATCACCGAGCAGGCCCGGCCCGCCTTCGGAGAGCAGCCGTCGCCAGCCGATGTCATGCAGTGCCCGCACCCCTGCAGGCAGGTCGACGTCGTGATCGCCCGCGACATGCACGGCAGCGGCTCCCAGCGCGGAGCGCAGTAGCGGCACCTGGGCGCAGTCGCCAGGCACGATGACGTGCACCGGCGCATCGTCACCCTGCTGCAGCAGTTGGGTCGGCAGGCGCCCGCTGCGGGTGATCACGACGAGTGGCAGCGCCGCGGGCAGCCCGACACTGGCGCGGATCGCGGCATACTCGTCAGAGAGCCGTAAAGGGGGATACCCTTCTGCGCGAACGGTTCCCGCACCGACGACGACGGCGTCGGAGATGGCCCGCAGCAGCTCGAAGACGATCTTGTCGGCGACTGTGTTGATGGAGCCGGAGCGCCCGTCGGCTCCCGTCGCTGCGCCGTCCAGAGTGCTCACCATGTTGACGCGAAGCCAGGTGTGTTGGGTGGCGGGGGCGGCATACCGGATGGCGAGGTCCGGCAGGGCCACGAGTGTGCCGGGTACCTCGGCTCCGGCCGTGGTGGAGAGCAGCGCGCGCATCGGATCAGGGTATGCCGCGTGCCTCCCGCCACGCGAAAAACAATGGCGTAGTGACTGTGTCACCGGCTGGCGATGGGGCAGGATGTCCGCCATGGCCAAGGACAAGGGCAGGGGCGCCCGCAAGGACGGCAAGAAGAGCAAGGGCAAGGGCAAGGCTGCCGCGCTCGAGGAGAAGTCGTCCAAGGCCGCCAAGGTCAAGGCCGCCAAGGTCAAGGACTCGAAGGTCAAGCCGGCAAAGGTCAAGCCGGCGAAGGCCGAGGAAGCCACGGGCATGGCGGCCGAGACCGTCGAGGTCGGCGCGGCCCCCGAGGTGTACGAACTGCCCTTGGATGTCGACAAGGTCGACAAGGACCTGCGCCCGGACCGGCCGATCAGCGAGGTCCTGCGAGTCAGTGCGGGGTTCTCGCTCGCCGACTTCGACGCCTCGAGCACGCCGGGCTTCGACGGCAGCCCCAAGGACGGCGAGAAGGCGCTCGCGGCATACGCGCCGGAGATCGGCGAATGGCAGGAGCGGCTTTTCGCCGAGACCAAGGGCGGGGGCACCCGCAGCCTGCTCATCGTGCTGCAGGGTCTGGACAGTGCCGGCAAGGGCGGGATCGTCCGCCACGTCATGAGCAATGCCGACCCGGCCGGCATCAAGGCGACCGCGTTCAAGGCACCGACCGAGGAGGAACGTCAGCACGAGTTCCTGTGGCGCATCCGCAAGGCCTTGCCGGGGCCCGGCCAGATCGGTGTGTTCGACCGGTCCCACTACGAGGACGTCCTCATCGTGCGCGCCCTCAACCTGGCCCCGCGCACCGTGGTCGGGCGCCGCTACGCCACGATCAACGCCTTCGAGCGTGGGCTGGTCGCGGGCGGCACTCAGGTGCTCAAGGTCTTCCTCTACATCGACAAGGACGAGCAGCAGGCCCGTCTCATGGAGCGGCTCGATCGGCCGGACAAGCACTACAAGTACACACCCGGTGACACCGACAACCGGGCGCATTGGGATGCCTACATGGAGGCCTTCCAGGTGATGTTCGACCGGACCTCCACCGAGGTCGCACCGTGGTACATCATCCCGGCCAACAACAAGTGGTACGCCCGCTACGCCGTGCAGCAACTGCTGCTGGAGAAGCTGCGGGCCATGGACCCGGACTGGCCCAAGCCGGACTACGACGTCGAGGCCGAGAAGGCCCGGCTGGCCGTCAGCTGAGCACCCTGCCCGCCTTCGGTGGGTTGCCGCGCCTCGGCGGGTGGTGCGGCGGAACCCGTTTGGACAGGGTCGAGGGATTCGGCTAAGGTCTACCGTGCACCGAGCGGGGGCAGTTCGCCGCTGGTGTTCCTGCGGACGTAGCTCAGTTGGTAGAGCGCAACCTTGCCAAGGTTGAGGTCGCGAGTTCGAGCCTCGTCGTCCGCTCGGAGGTTTGACCGCCTTCGCGGTGGAGTGGCCGAGAGGCGAGGCAGCGGCCTGCAAAGCCGCGTACACGGGTTCAAATCCCGTCTCCACCTCGGGCTCCCCGTCACTCGGAGCACCCTCGGGCGATTAGCGCAGTGGTAGCGCGCTTCCTTGACACGGAAGAGGTCACTGGTTCAAACCCAGTATCGCCCACCAACACGAAACGGCCCCTGACCAGCGAAGAAGCTGGGCGGGGGCCGTCGCCGTCCGCTACCGGGCGGTCGAGCGCGGGTCTAGGGTGTCTTCAGCGCGCCTGTCCGCAGGGGGTCC
>RRZT010331191.1_pt1 | contig 41082 bp, 39 predicted proteins | sample 2165551 | NCBI WGS metagenome assembly RRZT01 (sample SAMN10456910, study PRJNA506462) | wastewater metagenome | biome: wastewater; feature: sludge; material: wastewater sludge; isolation source: wastewater sludge with Escherichia coli K12::gfp cells carrying plasmid... | place: USA: Moscow, Idaho...
GCCGGCGCGGGAGCGGCGGCGGAGGGCAGCCACCGCGGCGACGGCCACGAGCAGCAGGGCGCCGTTGATGACGTCCTTCACCCAGGGGTCGATGCCCGCGAGGGTGAAGCCGCTGACGGTGAAGGCCACCAGCAGCACGCCCACGACGGTGCCCAGGGGGTTGAACCAGCGCCGGAAGGCGGTGGCGCCCAGGTAGGCGGCGGCCAGCGCCGGCAGCAGGAGGGCGGGGCCGACGGTCGGGTTGGCGCCGCCGTTGCGGGCCACGGCCACGACGCCAGCGGCCCCGGCCAGCACCCCGGAGAGCACGAAGCTGAGGGTGACCTTGTGGGCGACGTCGATGCCCACCAGCCGGGCCGCTTCCCGGTTGGAACCCACGGCGTAGAGGCGGCGACCCCACGGCGTCTGTTCGAGCACGTACCAGAGCACCAGAGTGGCGAGGCCCAGCACGACGAGGGGCCAGGGCCACGAACCCAGGGACGTGAAGGCGTCGGGGAAGGTGCCGAGCACGCTCTCGCCCTCCGTGTACCAGGACAGCAGGCCGATGAGGACGCTCGACACGCCGAGGGTGGTGACGAGCGAGCTGATGCCGCCGCGGGCGACGAGCAGGCCGGTGGCCAGGCCGACCAGGGCGGTGACGCCGATGGCGAGCAGCACCGCCGGTCCCCAACCGAGGCCGAAGCGAGTCATGCCGGCGGCGGCGACGACCGACGACAGCGCCGCCAGTGCCCCGACGGAGAGGTCGAACTCGTTGCAGATGAGCGGCACCATCACCGCGAGCGCCACCAGCACGGGCACGGCCTGGTTGTTGAGCACGAACTTGAGGTTGGTGACGGTGGCGAAGGTGTCGCTGGTGGCGGGCAGCACCGCGAACGTGACCAGCACGCCTACGAGGGCCAGCAGCAGGGCGTAGCGCTCGAGCAGGTCCAGGGCACCGGCGCGGGGCCGGCCGCCAACGTCCACCACCCCGTCCGTGCCGCCTCCGACCTCGGCACCGCTCGCGTCCTCGACCACGTCGGCCCCGTCGGCCACGACGTCCGGTCCGCCGAGTGGGTTCACGCCCGGTTCGGCCGTCACGCCGCCACCCCCCGGTGGACGAGCTGGTTGACCCGGTCCGGGCGGGCGTCGTCCCCCGCCACCTCGTCGACGAGGCGGCCGTCGTGCAGGACGAGGATGCGGTCGGCCAGGGCGCACAGCTCCTCGACGTCGGACGACACGCAGAGCACGGCCCGCCCGCCGGCGGCCACCGAGCGGCGGATCAGGGCGTGCAACTCGCTGCGGGCGCCGACGTCCACGCCGAGGGTGGGCTCGTCGAGCAGGAGCAGGCGGGGGTCGCGGCGCAGCCACCGGGCCAGCACCACCTTCTGCTGGTTGCCGCCGCTGAGGGTGGTCATGGGGGCGTGCGCCGAGCCAGCGACCACCGAGTAGCGGTCGAGGTCGCCCGCCGCCGCGGCGCGCTCGGCCCGCCGGTCGACCCGGCCGGCCCGCCCACCGCGGCGGAAGCGGTCGAGGTCGGCGATGCTCAGGTTCTCGGCCACCGGGCTGGTGGCGAACACCGACCGCTCGCGCTGCTCGGGGACGAGGGCGACGCCGGCGGCCATGGCCCGGCCCGGGGCGTTGAGAGCGAGGGCCTCACCGCCGAGGGTCACGTGGTCGGCCGCCGACCGGCGGACCCCGAACAGCGCCTCGAGCAGCGTCGAGCGCCCCGACCCGAGCAGGCCGGCCACACCCACGATCTCCCCGTCGCCCACCGAGAAGCTGACGCTACGCAGCCGCCCGGCCCGCAGCCCGCGCACGGCGAGCAACGGCGCCGGTGACGCCGACACCGCGGCGGAGGCCCCGACCGAGGCGACCCCGGCCGCCACGGCCGACCGGACGGACGCCGAACGGCCCACATCACCCGGCGAGGGGCCTGAGCGGTCCATGACGGAGCCGACCGTCGCCGACGGCTCCGCGGCGGTCGCCGTGCGCTCGGAGGACGCCCCGGCGGCGGCATCCGCCGACGGCAGCGGCACGGACGAGCGTTCAGCGGAACGCCCGGACGGAGCGCCGACGCCGCCGGTGATCAGCGCGACCACCTCGTCGGGTGGCACCGTCCCCACGGCGAAGCTCGCCACCCGGCGGGCATCCCGCAACACGGTGGCGTGGTCGGCGGCCCGGGTCACCTCGTCGAGGCGGTGGGTCACGAGCAGCACGGCGTGGCCGGCCGCCACGAGGTGGCGCAGGCCGCCGAGCAGCGCGGCGACCTCCCGCTCGGGCAGCGCCGCGGTCGGCTCGTCCAGCACCACGAGGCGGGGCGTCGTCGTCGCGGACGGGTCCACGTCGGCCAAGGCCCGGGCGATGGCCACCAGGGTCTGCACCGCGGGGCCGAGATCCCCCAACCGCGAGGCCGGGTCGACCGCCACGCCGAGGCGGGCCAGCGCGTCGGCCGCCGTCGTGCGCGCCTTTGCCCAGCGGATCGAGCGACCCGGACGGGTGGACAGGCCCGCGCCGAGGCCGATGTTCTCGGCCACGGTGAGGTCGGGGAAGGTCGAGGCGCCCTGGTGGACGACCCGGAGGCCGGCAGCGTGGGCCCACGCCGACGAGGTGCGGTCGGCGGCCACCTGGTCGGCCCCGATTGCGACCGTCCCGCCGGCGGCGCCCCGCTCCACGCCGGCCACCACCCGGATGAGGGTCGACTTGCCCGACCCGTTGGCCCCGATGAGGGCGTGGATGGATCCGGGCCCCACCTCGAGATCGACCCCGTCGAGGGCCACCACCGGCCCGTAGCGGCGGGTCAGGCCCCGGACGGCCAGCGCCGGAGCCTGCGCCGGCGGCCCGGCGGTCCCGTCGCCGCTCACCCCGCCCAGATCTCCTCGTAGGCCGCCCCGTAGTCGTAGGGGCCCTCGAAGTCGTCGGCACCGTCGAGCTCGTCGGCGGTGACCAGTTGGTAGCCGACGCCCTCGTCGACGGTCGGCTCATCGCTGAGCACCCGGTTCAAGGTGTCGACCGCGGCCCAGCCGGTCCACGCCGCCGGGAAGGCCATCACCATGTCGAGGGTGCCGTCGTTGAGGAGCTGGTACTGCGAGGGCATGCCCTCGGCGCCGAGCACGAGCAGATCGTCGCGACCGGCGTCGGCGAGGCCGGCGATCCCGAGGCCGACCGCGGCGGCGTAGGGGAAGCTGATGGCGTTGGCCTCGGGGTGGGCGACGATGGCCGAGGCCACCTTCTGGGGCAGGGTGCCGTCGAGCAGGTCGCCCGTGTTGAACGACACCGTCTCGACCACCTCGCACGAGCCGCAGCGGGCCACGCCGGCGTCGATGCCCTCGCCGAGCAGGCTGATGGCGAGCAGGTCGTCCTGGGCGAGGTTGATGAGCTTGAGGTCACCCTCGGTCTCGACGACGGCCCAGTCCACCTTGGCGCCGGAGAAGTCCCGGGCGCCCTGCTCGGGGTCGCCACCCTCTGGGGTGAAGTCGACCTGGGCGGCGAAGCGGGCCTCCTGCTCGCCGTTCGAGGTGACGTCGCAGTCGAAGGCGTTCAGCACGACCACCGGGAAGTCGGCGGCGTTGGCCTCGTCGAGGGCGCCGCTGAAGTGCTGGCAGTCGACGCCGACCACGATGGCGCCGTCCGCGCCGGCCGCCATGGCCTGGCGGATGGCGTCGCCTGCCTTCGAGAAGTCGAGGCCGGTGTCCACGAGGGTGGCCTCCCAGCCGATGGCGTCGGCACCCTCCATCACGCCGTCGACCAGCACGCTGCAGCTCTCCAGCAACTGGCCGCAGGACACGACGTAGATCTCGGCGCCGTCCACTGCGGCGGGCCCGTCCTCGGGTGGGGGCCGGAAGGTCCCCTCGAGCCAGGGAGCCACCCGCTCCTCGGAGACGACCACCGCGTCGGCACCGCTCAGCACCTCCGCCTCGGTCGTCGCCGTGGAGGCGGTGTCCGAGGCCGCGGTCCCCTCGGTGGTGTCTGAGTCGGACGCGGTGGTCTCCGAACCGGAGGCGCAAGCCGCCGCCGCCGCAGCGAGCACCACCAGCACCACCACGACGCCCAACCGAACGTGCCACCTCGTTGAGGTGTTGTCCCCCATGGCCATCCCCCCTGGATCGCAGCCACCCGGCGGGGAGTCCCACCGCTGGTGTCCGTTGTGGCCGGATCATGTCAGTGTTGACATGAGTGCGCAAGTGATGGAGGGTGGCGCCCATGAGCGACTACGACGCCCTCGTGATCGGGGCGGGCCACAACGGCCTGACCGCAGCCACCATCATGGCCAGGGGCGGCCTGCGGGTCCTGTGCCTCGAGAAGAACCAGCACGTGGGCGGCATGGCGTCCACCACCGAGCTCATCAAGGGCTACAAGTTCGAGATCGCCGGCTCGGTGCTGTTCCCCATGGCCGACGAGATCTGGGACGACCTCGGCCTGGCCGCCTGCGAGACCGTCGAGAGCGACGTGATGTCGGTCAACATCGGCCGCCCAGGCCAGGACCCGATGGTCTTCTACACCGACCCCGAGCGCCTCATGGAGCACATCGCCGAGACCAACGGCATGGACGCCGTGCTGGGCATGGCCGAGATCATGGGCTGGTGCGACGCGCCGGCTCGCGCCCTCGGACGCTTCGAGGTGCGCCAGGGGCCCAAGAGCCTCGACGAGATGTTCGCCTGCGCCCGCAACGAGGCCGAGCGCGAAGCCATCGAGACCTCCCTGTTCGGCAGCGTGATGGACGTCATCGACCGGTTCCTGCCGGACAAGGACCGCCACGGGATGCTGCGGGGCATGCTCGCCTTCCTGGCGGTGAACTCGACCTACCGCGGCCCGTACACCCCGGGCAGCGCCATGTGCCTCGCCTTCGCCATGGCGACCCCGGGCACCCAGATGATGCGCAAGCTGAAGGGCGGCATCGGCGCCCTCTCCGAACACCTGCTCGGCCAGTTCGAGGCCGCCGGCGGCGAGCTGCGCCTGCACGCCAAGGTCGACGAGATCCTGATCGAGGACGGGCGCGTCACCGGCGTGCGCCTCACCGACGGCGACACCATCTCGGCGCCCAACGTCGTGTCCAACCTCGACCTCACCACGACCCTGACGCGACTGGTCGACCGGGAGTCCATGCCCCCCGACCTCGTCCGCCGGGTCGAGCGCATCGACCACCGCGCCGCCTACGTGCAGATCCACTTCGCCCTGGACGGGCTGCCCGAGTTCGCGGGCCCGTACGAGATGTTGAACGAGGGGAACCTCCGGGCGTCGATGGGCATGTTCGGCACCCCCGAGGAGATGCAGCGGGACTACGAGGACTGCTGCCGCGGCGACGTTCCCGCGTGGCCCTCGATGGGCATGCAGATCCCCTCGCTGCTCGACCCCGACCTCGCGCCCCCGGGCAAGCAGGCGGCGAGCTCGTACGCCTTCTACTTCCCGGTGGTGGGCACCCGCGAGGAGCAGTCGCAGCTGAAAGACGTCATGGCCGAGCGGGTCGTGCAGAAGGTGGCGGGGATGGCCCCGAACTTCCCCGACATCATCGACCGACAGCTCACCTACGCCTCGTACACCTACGAGATGATGTACGGCGCCATCGACGGCGACTTCTGCCACGGCCTGATCCACCCCGAACTCATGGGCCCCTTCCGCCCGGGCCCCCGCGGTTGGCCCGACAACCCCATCCCCGTCGACGGCCTCTACCTCTGCGGCGCCGGCTGCCACGGCGGCCCCGGCGTCACCTTCACCCCGGGCTACAACTGCGGCTACGAGGTGGTCGAGGCCGCCGACCGCACCGCGTCCGCCGCCTCCGCCTGAACGTCGGCGGCGCGGCCGCAGCCCTCCCGGGCGTCCCACTCTGGGACCACCGTGCTTTCGCGGGTCACAGCAGCGTGGTCCCAGAACGCACGGGCCCTCGTTCCGGGACCACCGTGCTGTCGCGGGCTACAGCAGCGTGGTCCCAGAGCGCATCGGCGCCGGTGACCGGTCAGCCCGAGTGGTCGCCGTCGGCCTGCTCGGCCTCCTTGACGCCCTCGAACCAGTCGTCGCGCTGCGCCTGGCGCGCCATGCGCGGCTTCGAGCGGTAGCTGGCGACGCTGCGGTCGACGCTGTCGAAGGCCGCCGCCACACCGACCGGGCTGGCCGCGAAGTTCGAGGTGTGGGTGGCCCGCACGCCCATGTGGCGGGTGGTGTCGTAGGAGTCCTGGTTGGCGCCGAGGAAGACGAAGGTCCAGCCCTCGTCCTGCTTGGCCTTGATGCGGCCGAAGATGCGTCGGTGGTCCCACTCGCGGCTGGCGTTCTCGAGGCCGTCGGTGAAGACGACCACGACGACGTCCTCGGCGGGGAGGCCCCACTCGGCCCGGGTGGCGACCTCGTGCTCGGCGGCGGCGATCATCCGGCCGATGGCGTCGTAGAGCGGGGTCATGCCCCGGGGCTGGAACTGGTCGGGGCGCAGCGGCCCGAGCTCGGCGAGAGGGGCGGCGGCCACCACGACCTCGTGGGGATCCTGGTCGTCGAACTGCACCACGGTGAGGCGCAGGGCGGCGCCGTCCTTGGCCTTCTGGCCCGAGAGGAACTCGTTGAAGCCGTCGACCACGGCGTCGTGCAGCGCGCTCATCGAGCCCGAGCGGTCGAGCAGGAACCAGGTGTGGACCGGGTCGGTGGTCTCGACGTCGGTGGGGGTGGCGGCGGGGGTGACGGGGGTGGGCGTGGCCATGGGCAGCTCCAGTTCTGGTCGGAGTGACTAATAGTCGGAGTGACCTTAACCACCGGGTGGGAAAGTGCCAACCTGACTCGAACTGGATGTACGTTGGCGCTGTGACCGCCGGCGCCGCTCCCGAGGGGTACCGGCCCGAGGACTACCCGCCCTTCGCCGTCACCGTCGACATCGTGGTGCTCACCCTCGTCGACCAGCGCCTCCACGTACTCCTGGTGCAGCGCCACGGCGACCCCTTCGCCGGTGCCTGGGCGCTGCCGGGCGGCTTCGTGAAGGAGGACGAGTCCCTCGAAGACGCGGCCGACCGCGAGCTGCAGGAGGAGACGGGCGTCGAGGCCGCCGAGCACCTCGAGCAGCTGGGCGCCTACGGCGAGCCCGACCGCGACCCCCGCATGCGGGTGGTGACCGTCGCCTACCTCGCGGTGCTGCGCCACATCGCCGGACTGCGTGCCGGGGGCGACGCCGCCGACACCGCCCTGGTGCCCGTCGCCGACGTGTTGTCCACGCGGCGCCGGCCCCTGGCCTTCGACCACCGCCGCATCCTCGAAGACGCGATCGCCCGCCTGAGCGAGCAGCTCGAGCACACCTCGCTGGCGACCGCCTTCGTCGGGCCCGAGTTCACGCTGTCCGAGCTGCGCACCGTGTACGAGGCCAGCTGGGACACGACGCTGGACCCCGGCAACTTCCGCCGCCACATGCTGCGGGCCGACATCCTCTTCCCCACCGGCGAGACCCGGCCGCCCGGCCCCGAGGGCGGCAAGCCCGGCGAGGTCTACCGGGTGGAGGTGCCCGCCAGCGCGCCCCTCCCCCGGCCGTTGCGACGCCCCGAACGCGCCCGACCGGTGGCCGCGGCCGCGCCTCCCCTGGCGGCGGCACCGGCGCCGCCCAGACGCACCGCGGCCAAGGCGGCGCCGGCGGCCAAGGGCGTCGACGAGGGCGAGAGGTCGCGCAAGCGCCGGGGCCGCCGCCCGTCCGACCCGAAGGGCGACGCCCCCAACGAACCCTGACGGGGCGCCGCCCGCCGTCCCTTTTCGCCCGGTTCGCCGCTTCTCGACGCAATGACTCGTGTCTTGAGGGAGCCATTGCGTCGAGTTCGCGGATCGGGGCGAAGCGCCGGGATCCGGGGCGGCCCCACCCGGCAGCGGCTGCGGTCGACGCCTGCTAGAAGGACGGCCATGCCGGGGCCCACCGACGACGTCTGGGAGGTGCTGGCGACGGCACGCTCCATCCGCCGCTTCACCGACGAGCCGGTCGGCGACGAGGTGCTCGACCGCTGCCTCGAGGCCGCCACCTGGGCGCCCAACGGCGCCAACGTCCAGGCGTGGCGCTTCGTGGTGCTGCGCTCGCCCGAGGTGCGGGCGGCGGTGGCCGAGGCCGCCCGCCTCGCCCTCGAGGTGATCGAGCCGGTGTACGGCATGTCCCGGCCCGATCCCGACGACGACAGCCGCCGGGCCCGCACCGACCGCGCCACCTACGAGCTGCACGACCGCGCCGCCGAGCGGACCTCGGTGCTGTTCACGACCTTCGGCTACGACTCGGCTTCCGAGCTGCTGCTCGGCGGCTCGATCTACCCGGCCATGCAGAACTTCCTCCTCGCCGCCCGCGCCCAGGGCCTCGGCGCCTGCCTCACCAGCTGGGCCAACTACGGCGGCGAGGCGCTGCTGCGCGAGGCCGTCGGCATCCCCGAGGGCTGGCTGCTGGCCGGCCACGTCGTCGTCGGGTGGCCCCGAGGCGCCCACGGCCCCGTGCGCCGCCGCCCCCTCGCCGACGTGGTGTTCCACGACCACTGGGACGACGCCGAGGTCCTCCGCACCGGCTGGCGCTGACCCGCCGCGGCGCCGGCCACCGAACGTGACCATCCGGTGCGGCAAGGACCGAGGTGGAGGAACTACCTGCCACCGGTGACCGGTAGTTCCTCCAGGTCTTGCGCGGCGCGGGAGATCGGCGGGAGGCCGACCACCCTCCGTCCCGGTGGATTCGACGTTCGAGGCGGGTGGCGCTCGTCGGCGGCGGCACGAGCGGCCGGATGACGCCGCCGGGGGGACGAGGGAGGGACGACGGGGGTCGGTACGGTTCCCGGACGATGGCCGACGCGTCCCTGCACGAGCTCGCCGGTCCCGCGGTGGCCGCGACGTTCGTCGCCGCCGACCCGCCGCGGGAGAGCTGGCTCGCGCTCTGGCCCCTCGCCTCGGGCGCCGAGGGCCGGGACGCCGCCCGCCGGCTGACCCCCGGCGACGACCTGGAGCTGGCCGTCCCCGCCGGCGCCCAGATCCGGCGCAAGAAGGTGGCGGTGCACCGGATCCCGCTCGCCGAGGCGCTCGATGCCCTCGTGGAGCTGCCGGCGGGCGCCGACGTGGGCCGCTCGGTGCGGGCGTGGGCCGCGGCCGCCCGCATCGCGGTCGAGCTCGTGGCCCGCGGGCGCCTCCAGCCCGGCGTCACCCCCACCGGGGCGGACACCTGGCGGGTCGGTCCCCTCGACCCGGACGACCACCGCCGCCAGGGCGAGCTGGCCCGGGCCCTCCCGCCGGAAGCGCACGCCATCGCGCTCGCCGGCCACCGGCCCACCCGCATCGGCTCGGCCGAGGCCGCGGTCGCCGCCTTCGCCGACGCGGTGGCCGACCTGCTGCCCCGGTCCACGTCGGCGACGACGGCGGTGGGGCACGACGCGTTCGCGTCCAGACCGGCCGAGCCCGGTCGGACGGCGCTCGCCGGCCCCGCCGCCGACTGGCTCGCCGGCCTGCGCCCCTCGGCCGACGCCGTCGTCGTCGCCCTGCGTCTGGAGCCACCCCTCGACGAGGAGGACCCCTTCCGTGCGGCGCTCCAGCTCCAGAGCGCCACCGACCCCTCCCTCGTGCTCGACGCCGCCGACCTGTGGGCGGCGCCTGACGTCGTGCTCGAGCGCTTCCCCGACGGCGAGACCGACCTCCTCCTCGCACTGCGCCGGGGCGCCCGCACCTGGCCGCCGCTCCAGCGCTTGCTCGACGAGGCCCTACCCACGGCCCTGGAGGTGAGCGACGAGGAGGCCGACGACCTGCTCGGCCCGGTCGTCGACGACCTGGCCGGCGCCGGCATCCAGGTGCTGTGGCCGAAGGAGCTGGTCGACAACCTCACCCTCACGGCCGTGGCCTCCTCGACCCCCACCCCGGCCGGCGTGGTCGACACGGGCTTCTCGCTGGAGGATCTGCTCGAGCTGCGCTGGACCGCCGCCATCGACGGCGAGGCCCTGACCCCCGCCGAGCTGGCCGCGCTGGCCGAGGCCAAGCGGCCGGTCGTGCGCCTGCGGGGTCGCTGGGTGCGGGCCGATCCCGAGCGCCTCGCCCGCCTGCGCCAGCGGCGCCGCCTCAGCGCCGGCGAGGTGCTGGCCGCCAGCCTCGGCGGCGAGCTGGTGGTGGACGGCGAGACCCTCGAGGTCGAGCTCGTTGGACCCCTTTCCGGGCTCACCGAGCGCCTCGCGGCCTTCGACCCGACCCACGTCCTGCCCGCACCCCCGGGGCTGCACGCCGAGCTGCGCCCCTACCAGCAGCGGGGCGTGGCCTGGCTGGCGGAGATGGCCGACCTCGGCCTCGGCGGCGTGCTGGCCGACGACATGGGCCTCGGCAAGACCGTCCAACTCCTCGCCCTCCACCTCCACCTCCACCTCCACCGCCACCCGCCGGACGCGGGCGACGGCCACGCCGCCACCGGCCGGCCCACCCTCGTGGTGTGCCCCGCCTCGGTGCTGGCCAACTGGGAGCGCGAGGCCGCCCGCTTCGCCCCCGACATCCCGGTCCGCCGCTACCACGGCGCCGGCCGGAGCCTGGACGACCTCGCCCCCGACGAGCTCGTGGTGGCCACCTACGGCATGGTCCGACGCGACGCCGAGCGCCTGGCCGGCGTGCACTGGGGGCTGATCGCCGCCGACGAGGCGCAAGCGGTCAAGAACCCGCTCGCCCGCACCGCCAAGGCCCTGCGCCGCCTCCCCGCCGACGCCCGCTTCGCCCTCACCGGCACACCCGTCGAGAACCGCCTCACCGAGCTGTGGGCCCTGCTCGACTGGACGACGCCCGGCCTGCTCGGCCCCCTCGAGCCCTTCCGCCGGAAGGTGGCGCTGCCCATCGAGCGCTACCGCGACCCCGAGGTCACCGAGGCGCTCACGCGGGTGACCCGCCCGTTCCTTCTGCGCCGCCGCAAGAGCGACCCGACCATCGTCCCCGAGCTGCCCCCCAAGACCGAGGTCGACCGGGTCGTCCCCCTGAGCGTCGAGCAGGCGTCGCTCTACAAGGCGGTCACCGAGGAGGCCCTCGCCACCATCGCCGAGAGCGAGGGGATCGAGCGGCGGGGCCTCGTGCTCAAGCTGCTGACCGCCCTCAAGCAGATCTGCAACCACCCCGCCCAGTACCTGCACCAGCCGGGCCCGTTGGTCGACCGCTCGGGCAAGCTCGACGCCACGGTCGAGCTGCTCGACATCATCGCCGACGAGGGGGCCGCCGCCCTCGTGTTCACCCAGTACGTCGAGATGGGCCGCCTGCTCGAGCAGCACCTCGGCGGCCACGGCCTGCGCACCTTCTTCCTGCACGGCTCGCTCGGCGTGCGTCGCCGCCAGGAGCTGGTCGACCGCTTCCAGGCCGGCGAGGCCGACGCCTTCGTCATCTCGCTCAAGGCCGGCGGCACGGGGCTCAACCTCACCCAGGCCAGCCACGTGATCCACTTCGACCGCTGGTGGAACCCCGCGGTGGAGGACCAGGCCAGCGACCGGGCGTGGCGCATCGGCCAGGAGCGGCCCGTCACCGTCCACCGCCTCATCTGCGAGGGCACGGTGGAGGACCGCATCGCCGCCCTGTTGGAGGACAAGCGGGCGCTGGCCGACGCCGTGGTGGGCAGCGGCGAGGGCTGGATCTCCGAGCTCGACGACCGGGCCCTCGCCGACCTCGTCCGCCTCGCCGAGCCGGTCGCGTCCGGATCCGCCGCCGCGGCGTCGGCCGCTGTGTCCCCGGCCCCGGCCTCGACCCGGACCCCGGCCCCGTCCCCCGCTCCGCCTCCGTCCACCGCCACCGCGAGGCGCGGCGGCCTCTCCCTCGTGCCCCCGCTGGACGACGACGAGGGCGTGTGATGGTGCCGCGGCGGACCTTCGGGAACACGTGGTGGGGAGCGGCGTGGGTCGACGCGCTCGAGCACCGCGCCCAGCTCGACCCCAACCGCCTGCCCCGGGGCCGCACCTACGCCCGCCAGGACCGCGTGGACCGCCTGGAGGTCGAGCCCGGGGCGGTGCGCGCCTTCGTGCACGGCAGCCGGTCGGTGCCCTACCGCGTGCGCCTCGGGGTCCGCCCCTTCACCAACGACGAGTGGGAGCTCGCCCTCGACGCCATCGCTGCGCGGGCGGGCCACGCCGCCGCCCTGCTCGACGGCGAGCTCGACCCCGGCATCGTCGAGGACGCCCAGGCAGCGGGCGTCGACCTGTTGCCGCAGGCCGGTGAGCTGCGCCCCGACTGCTCGTGCCCCGACTGGGCCAACCCCTGCAAGCACGCGGCGGCGGTCTGCTACCTGACCGCCGACCTGCTCGACGACGACCCCTTCACCCTGTTCGTCCTGCGGGGACGCACCCGGGACGAGGTGCTGGCCGAGGTCCGCCGCCGGCGTTCAGGGACGACGGGAACGACAGGGTCCGATGGCGCCGACCGGGCCGGCGCCGGCACGGCTCCCGATATCGACCCGGGGGTGGCGGCGCGCGACGCCTGGGCCTGGACCCCGGCGGACCCGCCCCGCCCGCCCACACCCCGGTCGGCGCCCGGTCGACCGGCGCCATGGGCCACCGACCCGCCGGCGGGCGTACCGTTCACCGCCGACGGCCTGCGCGAGCTGGCCGCCGACGCCGCCGAGCGGGCATGGGACATGACCCGGGGGGACGGGCGCGCCGACCTCACCCTCGACCCCGACGCCGACCTGGCGCGTCGAGCCAGCGGGGCCCTCGGTACCGACCGCTGGCCCGCGCTCCTCGCCGCCACCGGCGACAGCGACCGTGCCCTGCGCCACCTGGCCACCGCCTGGCGCTTCGGCGGCGAGGCGGCGCTGGCCGCCATCGGCGACCCACCCTGGAGGGCCGACCCGCTCGTCATGGGCGCGGCCCGCGACGCGGTGGGCGCCGCCCTCAAGCGCTACGGCGCGGTCGCCGTGCGCGAGAACCGCCTCACCATCCCCGCCATCGACGTCCAGCTCCGCTTGGGACGCGACGGCCGCTGGTGGCGGTTCGAGAAGCGGGCCGGGCGCTGGGAGCTCGCCGCCCCCCCCGCCATGGACCCCGACGACCTCATCCTCTCCGCGCTCTGACCCGGGGTTCCTGTCACAGGCCCTGGTTACGGTTCGACATCGGGCGACGAGGAGAGGCACACGTGACCCCGCACCCCACCCCACGGCCGGCGACCCGCCCGCCCGCCAACGAGCGACGACCGGCCTACGGCTTCGACATCGAGACCGACACCAGCCGCGGCGGACTCGACCCCGCCACCAGCCGCATCATCGCCATCGGCGTCGCCGGCGACGGCTGGGAGCGAACCTTCACCGGCCGTGAGGCGGACCTACTGGCCGAGGCCGACGCCTTCCTCGCCCAGCTCCCACCCGGCCACCTCGTCACCTGGAACGGCGCCGGCTTCGACTTCCCCTTCCTGTGGGACCGGGCCATCGCCGCCGGCGTGGCCCTCGACCTCTACCTCTCGCCCGACCCCCGCATCCCGGTCCCCCACGGCCCACCCACCGGGCATCAACTGGCCTACCGGGTGCGCTGGGGCGCCCACGACCACATCGACGCCTACCTCGAGCTGCGCGCCACGGCCCACCGCGTCGCCGGCTCGGCGCGCCTGAAGCCCTTCGCCGCCCTCCACGGCATCGACTGCCTCGAGCACGACTACGCCCGCCTGCCGTCGCTGTCCACCGCCGCCCTCGAGCGCTACGTGGCCAGCGACGCCCGCGCCACCCTGCACCTCGCCGAGCGCTACGGCCTCACCGGCTCGCTCGTCGCCACCCCCGCACCCTGCCCCGGCCCCTGAGCGCCACCGGCGTCGTGATGGGCGAGGAGGCGGCGGGCGGCCTCAGCGGGCAGGTCGACGAGCTCGGTGGGTGAGAGCACCCGAGCGGAAGGACCGGCCCGCAGGAGCAGGCGCTCGAGCCAGGTGGTGCCGACCACGGAAAAGGTGAGCTCGACGCTGCCGTCACCGTGCTCGGCGACGACCTCGCCGGGGTAGACCTCGGCCGCCCACGCCGCCGACCGAGGCAGCAGTACCCGCACGTCGACCGCGCCCGCCGGCGCCACGAAGGCGGTGGGGCCGGCCAGCACCACCGAGCGGCTGAAGGTCGCGCCCGTGGGCCGCACGGCGTGGATGCGGCTCACCCGGTACTTGCGGACCTCGTCGTGGCCGTGGTCCCAAGCGTCGAGGTACCACTCGCCGTCCACCAGCGAGACCCGCAACGGGTCCACCGTGTGCTCGCCGACCTCGTCGCGCCACAGCGAGTAGTAGGTGATCTCGACGGTCTCGTGGCGCTCGGCGGCCGCCCGCACGGCGTCGCGGTAGGCCGGTACGTCCACGACCACCTCCACGTCGTCGCGGTCGACCCCCAGCGCCGTGGCCAGCGCGTCCAGGGCCTCGTCCAGCGGCGCCGCCTCGAACAGGCCGCTGGCCAGCAGCGACTCGCCGGCGGTCAGCGCCGCGAAGCCCTCGGCCCGGGACAGCTGCAGGGGCCGGCGAACGTACTCGGGCAGCAGGCCCACACCGACTTCGTCGCCGTCGACGGTGATGGCGAGGACGTCGAAGGGGTTGGGGCCGCACATCGACAGCAGGATCACCTCCTGGCGCATGCGCTCGACGGGCAGGCCGAAGCGCTCGGCGAGGTCCTGCACCGACGCCGACCCCTCCTGGTGCAGGAAGGCGAGCACGGCCAGCATCCGCGGCAGGCGCTCGGCGACCGACGGCCGGCTCATGGTCGACCCTCGGCGACGGCCACCCGCCACGAGCGCACGTCGTCGCGCAAAGGCAAGAAGGGCAGCACCTGGAGCAGGTGCGCAGCCACAGACGGCCGGCTCACCGCCCGCCCTCTGCGATGGCGGCCAGCCACGAGCGCACGTCGTCGCGCAGCACGTCGGGGGCCATCACCCGGGCGTGGTCCAGCATGCCCAGGAGCCACGACCGGAAGGCCGGCCGGTTGGACACGGCCAGCTCGACGATTATCGAGCCGTCGTCCCGACGCTCGAGCACGTGGGCCCGGGGGTGCTCGGCCTGCACCTTGGCGGCCAGCACCGCGTCCACCTCCACGAGGGCGGTCACCACCTCGTCGCCCCCCACGAGCTTGGGGTCGGCGGGGAACGCGGCGGTGGCGTCGAAGTCGTCGGGCTCGGGGTGCTCGGACGGGCCCACGTCGACCACCGGGCCCGTGATGCGGTCCACCTTGAAGAAGCGCCAGCCGTCGGCGTCGGCGTACCAGCCGAAGAGGTACCAGTAACCCTCCCGCAGCAGCAGGCCCCAGGCGTCGACCACCCGTTCCTGCTCGCCGTGGGTGAAGCGGACCCGCCGCCGGTCGCCGCAGGCGGCGAAGAGCACCGGCAGGTGCTCCTGCGAGGCCACCACCGCGACCTGGTCCTGCCCGCCGACCAGGCCACCCAGCTTCCATGCCGCAGAGGTCGACCAGTTGCGGCCGTCGAAGCCGACCGCGGTGGCGGCGAGGTTCAGGGCGAACTGGGCGTCCTCGGAGAGGTCGAGCTTCGGCAGGTAGTAGTCCTCGCGGCGGATCGTGTAGGCGTCGTCGCGCTCCTCCACCGGGACGCCCGCGTCGCGCAGGGTGGCGAGGTCCCGGAAGAAGGCCCGCTCGCCGCTGTCGCCCTCCGGGTAGGCCGTGGACGACTGCTGGCCCAGCGCCGCCCGCAGCTCGACCTGGGTCTGCGGCTGGTCGCGCTCCAACAGCAGGAAGAGCAGGTCCGACAGTCGCTCCAGTCGGTCACCGGCCACGACGCGGGATGGTAGGGCAGGCCGGCGCGATTCAGTCGACGATGAGGGCGGCGCCGCCGCGGCGGGGGTCGCCGGCGGCCGCGCCCGAGCCGTCGGGGCCTGGGGGCACGACCGCGTGGGCGCCGCCGAAGTAGAGGTTGCGCTCGGCCCACTCGTTCACGGGCCGGCGCCGGCGCAGGGCCTCGACCGACTCGGCGGACCAACCCGGCTCGATCTGCACGACGTCGCCGTCCCAGTGGAGCCTCGGTCCGTCGACGGCACCGGCGAGCGGGACGTCGTGGTCGACCACGGCGGTGACCACCTGGACGATGGTGGTGCGGATGCGCTTGGAGCCGCCGCTGCCGACGACCAGGGCCGGGTCGCCCGACGGGTCGAGCACCACGGTGGGCGACATCATCGACGCCACCCGCTCCCCCGCCGGCGCCGCGTGGAAGCCGTCGGGGTGCAGGTCGTCCTCGCCCAGCATGTTGTTGAGCAGGATGCCGGTCCCCGGGACGACGTACCCGGACGCCTCGCCGTTCGAGGTGGTCATCGACGCGACGTTGCCGTCGCGGTCGGCAACGCTCACGTGGGTGGTGCCCCGCGTCGCCTGGATGCGGGCGTCGACCTCGCCGAGGGCCCGCAACCGGTCCGTCTCGACCATGGCCTCCGTGAGGGCGACGGCGTGGTCGGACGACCCCCGCTCGGGCAGGGTGCCACCGTCCTCGAGCAGGTCGAGGGTCAGCGCCACCAGCGAGCCGCCGAACGACGGCGCCGGGTTGGTGAGCACGCGATGGCCCCGGTAGTCGGCGGTCAGGGGCGTGCGCTCCACCACCTCGAAGGCGGCGAGGTCCTCCTCGGTGACGAGCCCGCCGCCGGCGGCCATGTCGGCGGCGAAGGCCTCGGCGAGGGCGCCCCGGTAGAAGGAGTGGCCGGGGTCGTCGCCGAGGCGCGCGAGGAAGGCCGCCAGGTCCGGGTTGGTCATGCGGTCGCCGGCCCGCAGGGCCCGACCGGTGGGGGCGAACAAGGCGTGGGTGTCGGGCGAGCGGTCGAAGATGGGCCAGAGCAACGCGCACAGCGACGCCGCCATGGGCGAGACCACCACACCGCCACCGGCGAGGTCGACGGCGGGGGCCACGACGTCACGCAGGGGCAGGCGACCGAGACGATCGTGGACGTGGAGGTAGCCGGCGAGGCATCCCGGGACGGCCACCGACCCCCGGCCCACGTTGAAGACCTGGTCGGAGCCGGGGAAGGCGATGGTGACGGGCTCGAAGTGCGGCTGCACCGCACCGGGGCCGAGCCCCCGGCCGGGCGTGTCCACGAAGAAGTCGAAGAGCACGGCCTCGCCCTCGGCGGTGCGGGCGAGCAGGAAACCGCCGCCGCCGAGGCTGGTGAGGGTCGGCTCGGCCACCGCCGCGGCGAAGCCGGCCGCCACCACGGCGTCGAAGGCGTTGCCGCCGTTGCGCAGCACCGAGGCCGCGGCGGCGCACACCTCGGGGTGCCCGCCCGCGACGAGTCCGCCGGTCATGCGCCCCGCCGTCGGCCGGGCCCGCCCTGGACACCGGTGCTCACGACCAGAGCCGCTCGCCCAGCTCGAGGAGGCCGCCGAGGTCGTGGACGTCGGATTCGAGGTAGGACACCGCCACCACCAGACCGGGACGCTCGCCGAGGCGGGCGGCCTCCTCGGCCTCGCGGGTCGCGACCACCCGGTAGTTCACGAAGCTCTCGCCCACCTCGCTCAACACCCGGGCCACCTGTTCGGCGTCGGTGCACCCGCCGATGCCCTCGGCCACCACCCGCTCGCCCAAGACGGCGCTGTCCCTGCAGATCTGCTCGGCCATGGCCCCGGCGTCCGGGTCGACGAAGAATGCCGGCAGCACCTTGTTCAGCACGAGGGCCCCCAGGTTGAGGTCGCGCTCGGCGAGGGCGTCGATGAAGAACTCGGCCTCGCGGGCCGGCGCCGTGTCGAGGGTGCTCACCACAACGAAGGTGGTGCACCGGTCGGCCAGGGTGCGCTCGATGGAGCGGGCCCGCTCGACGAATCCGTCGTACATGGTCTGGAAGAGCAGGAAGAAGTCGGCGATGTCCTGGAGGAACTGCGAGCCGAGGATGCGGTCGGCCATCGAGTAGAAGGGCTTCGAGGCCGTGCTGAGGATGCGAGACCGGGCCGGGGCGGTGAGCCAGCGCAGCAGGCGGCTGCTGAAGAAGTCGGCCATGCGCTCCGGCGCCTCGAGGAAGTCGATGGCGTTGCGGGTGGGTGGCGTGTCCACGATGATCAGGTCGTAGCGCCCCGAGAGGTGGATCTCGTAGAGCCGCTCCATCGCGATGTAGTCGTGGCTCTGGACGAACTTGCCGGTGATGTTCTGGTAGAGGGGGTTGGACAGGATGGCCGTGCGGGTCTGCTCGTCCGGGGCGTAGCGGTTCACGAGGTCGTCCCACGAGGCCTTCATGTCGAGCATGGCCACCCAGAGCTCGCCGCGGGGCTCGACGCCGACCTCGGCGAAGGCGCTGGCCGGCACCTGGGTCTCGACGTTGCCGAACTGCTCGAGGCCGAGGGCGGTGGCGAGGCGGCGGGCCGGGTCGACGGTGAGGACGAGGACCTTGCCCCCGAGGTGGACTGCGGCCATGGCGCCGGCCGCCGCCGCGGTCGTGGTCTTGCCGACACCCCCCGAACCGCAGGTGACGACGATCTCTCGGGTCGCCAGGAGCTGCTCGAAGCTCGCCGGCGGCGGTGCAAGGGAGGTCTTCTTGGCCACGGCCTAACCCCCCAGGCCGAGTTCGGCGGCGAGGGCCTCGGCCACCTGGTGGGTGGCGCGCGAGCCGTGGCTGCGGGAGAACAACTCGGGCAGGTACAGCACGGGGATGTCGGCGGCCAGGTCATGGCGCAGACGGTCGAGGTGCTCGGCCCGGGTGCGTCGCAGCGTCACCGCCAAGCGGGCGGCATCGAACAAGGGACCTGTGGCGCGGCCCACCAGGGCATCGAGACGCTCGCGGGCGGCCGGTTCGGCCAGTGCCTCGAAGACGGTCTCCTCGCCCCGGCCGAACAGCTCGGGGAGCACCCGGTTGACCGCCACTGCGGCGAGGTCGACCCGGGTCTCGGTGCGGATGCGCTCGGCCAGCTCGAGGGTCTCGCTCACGGGCATCTCCTCGGGGGCCGACACGATGACGGCACCGGTGGTGGCGGGATCGTCGAGGATCTCGCTCAGCCAGCCCGTCTGCTCGCGCACGAGACCGACCTTGACCAGCTCACCGATGGCCTGCGGGGCCGAGATCTGGGCCACCACGTGACCGCTGGCGGCGGCATCGGCGATCACGAGGTCGTAGTGACCTTCCTTGACCTCCCACGCCACCTTGCCCACCGTGAGGATCTCCTTCACGCCGGGGGCGGCGTTCGCCACGAAGTCGAGCGTCCGCGCCAGCGGCCCGATCTTGGCGAGGAACGGCACCTTGATCTGGAGACGCAGGTACTCCTTCAGCGACTCCTCGGTGTCCATGGACATCGCGAACAGGTTGGGCTGGACCTCGCTGGGGTCGAAGGTCGTGGGATCGGACCCGAAGAAGTCGGCGATGTTGCCCTTGGCGTCGAACTCGCACACGAGCGTGCGCTTGCCCTGCTGCGCGGCGACGACGCCCAGAGCGGACGCGACCGTGGTCTTGCCCACTCCACCCTTGCCGGTGACGAACAGCAGCCGCCGGTCGAGCAGCGGCACCGCGGAGGCGGGCACGGACTGGTGCTCAGCCGGCCCCGAAGCCGATGCGCCGCTCGTCCTCGGGGCTGCCCAGCTCGACGTAGGCGACTTTGCTCGACGGAATGGCGACCTCTCGGCCGCGCTTGTCGCTCAGCCACAGCACGCCGTCGTCGTCGGACAGGGCGGCCTCGATGCTCTTCTTGAGGGCGTCACGATCGACGTCGTCGCCCAGGTCGAGATCGAGCTCCTTGGGGCTGTAGGTCACACCGATGCGAACGTCCATGGTCTTCCTCTGTCTGGCGCTGGGGTCGGGGCGGAGGCAGGGCCTCGGCAGGGCGGGGGCGGCCGGTCCGGGACCAGCGGCCGCAGGGACCGATGGTACGCGGCGGCCGCTCGATCACACGATCCGGAGCTCGGGGTGGCGGCGCTTCGTGGGGGCCAGGTCGACGGCGATGGTGCGGGCCATCTCGGCGAACACCCGTCCGGTCTCACTCTCGGGGTCGACTGCGGCGATGGGCTCGCCGTCGTCGCTGCCCTCGCGCAGCGCCGGTACCAGGGGGACCTGACCGATCAGGGGCACGTCGAGGCGCTCGGCCAAGCTGGCCCCGCCTCCCGCGCCGAACAGCTCGTAGCGCTTGCCGTCGTCGCCGGTGAACCACGACATGTTCTCGATGATGCCCTTCACCTCGAGGCCGACCTTCTGGGCCATGAACGCGGCCCGTTGGGCCACTCGTTCGGCCGCCGGCTGCGGCGTGGTGACCACGTAGACCTCGCTCTGGGGCAGGAAGCTGGCGAGGGAGATGGAGATGTCGCCGGTGCCGGGGGGCAGGTCGACCACGAGGAAGTCGGGCTCGCCCCAGTAGACGTCGGTGAGGAACTGCTCGAGGGCCTTGTGGAGCATCGGCCCCCGCCAGATCACGGGCTGGCTCTCGTCGGCGAAGAAGCCCATCGAGATGCAGGCCACGCCGTTGGCGCGGGGCGGGACCAGCATCTCGTCGATGAGGGTGGGCGGCCGGTGGATGCCGAGCATGCGGGGGATGGAGAAGCCCCATACGTCCGCGTCGACGATGGCCGTCCGGTGGCCCTGGGCGGCCAGCGCCACCGCGAGGTTCGTGCTGACCGAGGACTTGCCCACGCCGCCCTTGCCCGAGGCGATGAGCAGGGCGCGGGTGTGCGAGCCGGGCTGGTTGAAGGGGATGGCCCGGCCCTCGGCGTGGCCGTGCGCCTCGGTGGTGCCGGCGGTGGCGTGGGGGTCGCCGAGGAGGCGCTGGCGCATGGCCACGCGCTCGTCGTCGGTGAGGACGGTGAACTCGATGTCGATGCCGGTGACGCCGTCCACCGCGCCGACCGCGTCGGTGATGCGCTGGGCCAGCTCGGGAGCGGTGGGGTTCTCGGGGGTGGTGAGGGCCACGACGGCATGGACCCGGCCGCCGTCGACCGCCACGCCGCGCACCAGGCCGAGGTCGGCGAGGGTGCGTTCGAGCTCGGGCTCGAGCACGCCTCCGATGGCCGCTTCGACCGACGTGCGCTGTTCGCTCATGGACCCTGCTCCTCCTCGACGGTGCCCCGGCGGGCGCCTCCCGCGTGGCCGGCACGGGCACACGCCCGGTGCCTCGGGTATTTCACCTACGCGCATAGGTAGAATACCGACGTGGACGGCTCGGCCCTCACCGCCACCGAGTTCGCCTCGGCGGTCACGGCGATCACCTCGGCCTTCGGCGACCCCACGCGGCGCGACATCTACCTGTTCGCCCGCGAGCACCCCGAGGGCGTCACCGCCGCCGAGGTCGCCCAGCGCTTCGAACTGCACGCCAACGTCGCCAGACACCACCTCGACAAGCTCGCCTCGGGCGGATACCTCGAGGTCGCGGTCGAGCGCAGCGAGTCCGGCGGCGCCGGCCGGCCCTCGAAGCACTACCGGGTCACCAGCGACGCCATGCCCATCGAGATGCCGGTGCGCCACGACGACGTGCTCGTCACCCTGCTGGGCCGGGCCCTCGAGCTGCTGGGGCCGGCCGAGGCCGAGCGCATGGCCGAGGAGGTCGGCATCGAGTACGGGCGGACCATGGCGAAGTCCATGGGCACCGGCGGCGACCACTCCCGCTCGTTCCGTACCGCCCTGCACTCCGTGGCCGACGCCCTCACCGCCCACGGCTTCGCCACCCGGGCCGAGTCCCGCGGCGGGCAGCTGCGCCTCGTCTCCGAGCACTGCCCCTTCGGCGACGCCGCCGTCGAGCACCCGGTGATCTGTGCGGTCGACCGGGGGATGGTCAAGGGCATGCTCAGCGCCCTCTACGGCGACACCACGCCCGCCACCGAGGCGTCGCTGCCCATGGGCGACGAGCACTGCGTCACCGCCGTCCCCGAGTGACCGCCGGGCGATGATGGGGACGTGAGCCGGCGCTCGTACCTCGACCACGCGTCGACCTCGCCCCCGCGGCCCGAGGTGGTCGCCGCCATGGTCGCGTGCCTGCAGGGCCCGACCGGCGACCCTGGGCGCATCCACGCCGAGGGCCTCGCCGCACGGGTGACGGTGGAGACGGCGAGGGAGCAGGTGGCGGCGTGCTTCGGCGCCCGCGCGCGTGAGGTCGTCTTCACCAGCGGCGGCACCGAGGCCATCGCCACCGCGGTGTGGGGCGCGGCCGAGCGTGGAACGAACCAAGTCGTGCCTGCCGTCGAGCACTCGGCGGTGCGTCAGGCGGCCGCCCGGGCCGGCGACGTCACCGTCGTGGGGGTGGACGGCGGCGGACGGGTCGACGCCGACGAGGTGCTGGCCGCGATCGGCCCCGAGACCGCCCTCGTGCACGTCCAGTGGGCCAACCACGAAGTGGGCACGGTGCAGCCGGTGGCGGAGGTGGTGGCCGGGTGCCGGGAGCGGGGTGTGCTCGTCCACGTCGATGCCGCCCAGGCCAATGGCCACCTGCCCGTCGCCTTCACCGACCTCGGGGCCGACCTGCTCTCCCTGAGCGCCCACAAGTTCGGAGGCCCGGCCGGCGCCGGCGCCCTGCTCGTCCGACGCGGGCTGCGCCTACGCCCGCTGCTCCTCGGCGGCGACCAGGAGCGGGCCCGCCGGGCCGGCATCGAGAACGTGCCGGCCGTGGCCGGCTTCGGAGCCGCCGCCGAGGCCCTGGCGGACGGGCGGCTGGAGGTCGAGGCTGCCAAGGCGCGCCGCCTGACCGACCGGATCCTCGCCACGGTCGCTGCCCTCGACGGGGTGCGGGTCTACGGCGACCTCGACCACCGCGCGCCGCACCTCGTCTGCCTGGGCATCGACGGCATCGAGCCGCAGGCGGTCCTGCTCGGCCTCGACCGGGCCGGCGTGGCCGCCCACTCGGGCAGCGCCTGCTCCTCCGAGTCGCTCGAGCCGTCCCCGGTACTCGAGGCGATGGGCGTCGACGCCCACCGCTCGTTGCGCCTCTCCGTGGGTTGGAGCACCACCGACGCCGACGTCGACGCACTCCTCACCGCGCTTCCCCGGGTCCTCGACGACCTCCGTGCCCTCGCCGGCGGCTGACCGCCGGCGGCGCCGGCTCGAGTGGGCTAGCGGGGGACGGGGGCCTTGCGTCGGCGGGCGCCGGCGGCGACCTCGTCGGGGACGTCGACCCAGAGGCGCAGGAGGCTGGCCCCGAAGGTCTTGCCGAGGTTGTCCGCCCGCAGGGACCGGGGCGCGCCGCCCCCCAGAGCGTCGTAGAGCACGAACTTCAAGGCCCACACGTTGGGCACCTCGAAGCGCTCGACCGGACCGGCCACCAGCGAGCCGAAGTGGTCCTTCACCCGGGCCGCGGTGACCTCGGCGCGGAGGGCCTCATAGGCGGCCTCGTCGTCGGCGAAGAGGGAGACGTCGCTGATGTCGCCCTTGTCGCCCGAACGGGCCCCGCACAGGTCTCGGAGCTGGATCCTGACCACCGGTTCACCCTATTCGCCCGACGTGGGGTCACCGGTCGGTGACAGGGTGGGAGGCGTCGGCTGGCTAGATTCGGGCGATGCCCGCCGGGCCGCTCTGCCGACGCCGACCCCGCCGCACCGCCTCGCGCCTGTGACCGTCTACCTCGTCCGCCACGCCGACGCCCTCAGCCGCACCACGTGGGCCCACGACGACCTGCTGCGCCCACTGACCGAGAAGGGCTACGGCCAAGCCCAGGGCCTCGTCGACCTGTGGGGCGACCGGGGCATCACCCGCCTGCTCACCAGTCCCGCCGTCCGCTGCCACCAGACCCTCGACCCCCTCGCCTCGCACCTCGGCCTCGTGATCGAGGATGCCGAAGCGCTGCTCGAAGGTGCCGTGGTCGACAGGGCCCGCGACCTGCTCGAGTCGGTCAAGGGCATCGACGTGGTGCTCTGCAGCCACGGGGACATCATCCCGGACTTGGTGAACCGCCTCATCGCCGAGGGCATGGAGGCCCACGGCCGCGACGCCAAGAAGGGCTCGACCTGGGTCCTGGACCACGACGGAAAGCGCTTCGTCAGGGGGCGCTACCAGCCCGCCCCCTGACGACCGCGCCGTTCGTCGCTGCTAGTCCGTCAGCGGGCGCCCTTGGGCGTCGGTGGAGAAGCCCTGGTTGCCCACGAGGATCAGGATGCCCTCGATGGTGCCCCAGATGGCGCCGATGCCGCAGGTGAGGAGGGTGACCACGATCTGGATGATCCCCTTGTTGGTGTTGCCCAGGTAGAAGTTGTGGACGCCGAAGCCGCCGAGGAAGATGCCGAGCAGGCCGGCGACCATCTTCGACTTCAGGGGCGTGCCGTCGGGGCCGACGGCGGGAACGCCACCCGCAGCCATGGGCTGCTGGTAGGCGGGCGGCGGCTGGTAGGCCGCGGACGGCGGCGGGGGGGCAGCGGCAGCCGGAGGCGGCGGGACGCTGCTCGGATCCGGACCGGGGGGCGGCGGTGGTGCGTCGGACATGGGGTTCTCCTTCACCGAGGTGCCCGGAGGGGCGTGGCTGGTTCAGTCGCGACCCTAACCGCGGCGATCCACCGGCGGTTGGACGACGGGGAACCGGGCCGCCTGCGGTCGCGATGCCGGTGCGCTCAGGCGCGGGTGGCGCCCTGGCTCTCCCACAGCTTGTTGAGCTTGGCCTGGTAGTACCAGACGTCGAAGAAGCCGAGGAAGGCGAGCAGCAAACCCAGCCACCCGGAGGTGTCGTCCTCGCCCATCGCCCGCTTCTGCGCGTGGCCGATGCGCCCACCGGTGCGCACGATGGTGACCACGGTGGTGATCACGCCGAACAGGGCGATGGCGCTCAGGGCCGGCGAGATGTTGATCTCGTCGTCGAAGTCGTCGAGCTCCTTGTTGACCTTGTACCACCAGTACACGAGGTAGATGCCGAAGGTGATGAGCGAGAGCGCCCAGGCACCTGCAGGACTGCGGAGCTTGCCCAGGGGCTTCCCGGACGGAGAGGTGTTGGCCATCTGCGCACGCTACTGCAGCCCCGCGGTTACGGGCCGGGAAGGCGGGGCCCTCGTCGGGGCTCAGAGCACGTCGACGTCCACCCGCACGCCGGCGTCGACCGACGACCGCTCGACGAGGAACGGCTCGACCGCCAGCAGCTGCGTCGGCTTGCCGTCCCGGGAACGACCGGTACCGGTGATGGTGGGTGGTCCCGAGAGACCCAGGACGCCGGCGCCGCTCGCCACCGAGGCGGCCACGTCCCTGTCCGTCGACCGCCAGGCGAGGCGGCCGATGACCTCCGGCGGCTCAGGGTCGCCGGCGCCGCGCGGCCTGAGGTCGACGGTGTCGCCGCCGTAGGCGTTGACACCGAAGTACTCCTCGTGCCACTCCTCGACGGCGACGCCCGCCGCCTCGGCCCGCCGCCGCACGAAGGACAGGGCGGCGCGGGCCTTGGCCTCGGCGTCGGGCCACGAGTAGCCGAAGCGCACCTCGCCCGCCCACCCGGCCGGCGTGCACACCAGCCCCTTGTAGGACTCGGGCGCCGGGCGGCCCGTGGCGCCCGAGACGCGCACCCGGTCGTCGCCCAGGTCGTCGAGGCGCACGGTGGTGAAGTCGGCCACGACGTCGGGGTTGAGGTAGCGGCTCGGGTCGTGCACCTCGTAGAGCAGCTGCTCGCGGACGGTGTCGAAGGTGACCATGCCGCCGGTGCCCTCGGGCTTGGTGAGGACCATGGCGCCGTCCTCGTCCACCTCGCCCAGCGGAAAGCCGACGTGCAGCGGGTCCGGGTTCTCCCACCAGGCGCCGGAGTAGTTGCCGCCGGTGACCTGGCCGCTGCACTCGAGGAGGTGGCCGACGGTGACGCCGGCGGCGAGTCGGTCCCAGTCGTCCCAGCCCCAGCCGAACTCGTGGATGAGCGGCGCCAGGAAGAGGGAGGCGTCGGCCACCCGGCCGGTGATGACGATGTCGGCACCGGCGCCGAGCGCCTCGACGATGGGGCGCGCCCCCAGGTAGGCGTTGGCGAAGATGGCGTCGTCGGGCAGGCCCAGCTCGGCGGCTCGGGGGCGGACGTCGTCGCCCACCACGGTGGCGATGGTGAGGCCACCGACGTCGGCCTGCTTGGCGAAGCCGGCCACGGCGCGACCGGCGGCGACCGGGTTGATGCCGCCGGCGTTGGTGATGAGCTTCGTGCGCCCGTCGAGCAGGTACGGCACCGCCGCGGCGACGTAGAGCGGGAGGTCGCGGGTGTAACCGAGGGCCTCGTCGCGGAGGCGGTCCTTGGCCAGAATGGCGAGGGTGAGCTCGGCCAGCGCCTCGCACACCAGGTAGTCGACACCGGCCTCGAGCAGTGCGGCGACCGGCTCGTGGCCGTCGCCGTAGAACCCCTGCCCGCCCCCGATGCGCACTGGCTTTGCGCCGCCTCCGGCGTCGCCCTTGCGGGATCCGATCGAGCTCAACGCCGCTGCTCCGCTTCGCTCCGCGACGTCACCCCTGCGGCGCCGCCCCTTCGGGATCCGATCGAGCTCACTGCCGCTGCTCCGCTCCGCTCCGCAACGTCAAGCCTGCGGCGCCGCCCGTTGGGGATCCGGTCACGCCGCCATCATGGCGCGGCGGTCGTGGGGGTCGCGCCACCGGCGCCGCCACCGGTGTCCCCGGTGGCGATCTGGGCCTCGAGCTCCTGGCGCAGGTTGGTGACCAGTCCGGCGAAGGCCGAGAGCTGGGTGGGGTCGACGGCGTCGAGCTCAGCGAGCGCGCCTTCGGAGTCACCCTGGTTGCGCAGCGCCACGGCCTTGAAGACGTGGGGCGGGGCGAAGCCGGGGCGCAGGGCGATGGCCTGATCGAGCAGGTCCATGCCCCCGTCGATGCCGGCGCGCACCAGCAGCCAGCCCTTGTAGGTGAGCGCGTCCACGTTCCCGGGGTCGTCCTGGAGCACCTCGTCGTAGAGCTCGGCGGCCCGGGCCAGGCCGTCGGGGTCGCCGCTGGCCTCGAGCTGCTGGGCCTGTGACACCTTCTCCCGGTTGGACGTCACCCCGTCGTCCACCGCGCTGGCGCCGGGGGCCCGGGTGCCGTAGTTGTTGGCGATGACGAGGCCGGCGACCACGGCGAAGACGACCACGAGGCCGCTGATGGCGAAGGTGCGGATGCGGCCGGCGCCCTTGCCCTTGGCGCCCACGCGGTCCGCGTCGGCGGCGAGGGCCGCGGTGTCGTGCTCCTCGAGGGCGCGCACGACCGCGGCGGCACGCACCGTGTAGTCGTCCTGGAGGGCGCGGTAGTCGTCGTCGTCGATGTCGCCGGCGGCGTGCTCGCGGTCGAGGTCGTCGAGCGAGGACAACAGGAAGTCGCGCTCCTCCACGAGGGCGTCGCGGTCGGCGGCGCCGAGGCCGGACGGGACCCGCTTGGGTGACGGCGGCGTGGGCGTCCCCGCCGACGAGCCCGCCGACCGGGTGGACGGGGTGGAGCGGGTGGAGCGGGTGGAACGGGCGGAACGAGCCGGGCCGGTCACGATGGGTGCTCCTCCAGCTGCCGGCGGGCCTGCTCGACCAGCTCGCGGTCGTCGTCGGTGACGCTGACCGGCGAGCGGCGGCGCCACCGGCGAAAGGCGAAGCCGAGCGCGGCCCCGCCGGCGATGAGCAGCACCACGGGCAGGACCCAGACCAGCCCGGTGACCCCGGAGGCCGACGGGGTGAGCACGACGTCCTCGCCGAACTGGTCCACCAGGTACTCGCGGATCTCCTCGTCGGTGTCGCCGGACTCGATGCGCCGGTTGATCTCGGCGCGGATCTCCTTGGACACCGGGGCGTCGGAGTCGGCCACCGACTGGCTGCGACAGGTCGGGCACTTGAGGCCGTCGGCCAGGGCGTGGGCGCGGTCCTCGTTGGTGCGGGGGGTGTCGTCGGGGCGGGTGCCGATCACGAGCGCGACCAGCACGATCACCCCCATCAGCACCCAGAGCCAGGGAGCGGGACCGGCCTTGGTGGCCGGGGGCGCGGCGGCGGGGGGTCCGGCCGGCGCCCCGTCGTCGGCCGAGAGGCCGGCGGGCGTGGCGTCGTCCTCGGGCGGGGACGCCGGGGCGGTGGTGTCGGTCACGGCGGGGTGGTCCCCGGGGAGCCGGCGCCGGTGGTGGCAGACGAGCCGGAGCCCGACGAGCTGGAGCCCGACGCCCCCGAGCGGTCGGTGCCGTCGGCCGGCGCGCCCGACAGCTGCTCGATGAGCTGGTCGAGACCGACGCTGGTGACGCCGCCGGTGACCTTGGCCACCACGTAGCCAGTGGGCGAGATGATGAACGACTCCGGCACCGCGGCCACCGCGTAGTCGAGGATCACGCCGGTTCCCGAGCCGTCGATGACCGGCCACGTGCTGTCGTTGTCCTCGAAGTACTGCTGGACCTCGCCGGGATCGTCGTCGAACACGACGCTGACCACCGAGGCGTCGCCGATCTGCTGGTGGCGGCGGCTGAACGAGAGCAGCTCGGGGTGCTCGACCCGGCAGGGGACGCACCAGGTGGCGAAGAAGTTGACCACCACCCACTGGCCCCGGAGGGAGTCGAGGTCGAAGGGCTCGCCCGTGGTGAGCGACGTGCCCTGCACCGGCGGGGCCACCTCGCCGACGAGGGGGCTGTCGGCGCGGCGGTCCTGGCTGGGCTCGCGGGTGGCGAGCACACCCACGAACACCGCGAGCACCACAGCCACGCCCAGGGCGATGAAGAAGATGGGGCCCCGCCGGCGGCGGGTGCCCGCGTCGGACGACTCGGGACCGGATCCGTCGCCATCGACCGAGGCCGACGCGTCGCCGCGGTCGGCGGGCTCGGCCGACCGCTGGGTGCCGTCGCTGGCGGGCCCGTCCAAGAGGACGCGCCCGTGGCGCCGGGGCGCGTCGGGGGCCTGCGGGTCGCTCACGAGCCCACCGTCACAGGTTCCGGCGCCGTGGTGTCGTCGCCCCCGTCGTCGTCGCCCGACTGGACCGGGCCGTCACCGCCGGCGGCCACCTCGATGGGCGCGGAGACCGGGTCCGTGGGCCGACGGCGCTTGCCGGGCCAGGCCGCCAGGATCGTGCCGAAGGCCATCACGCCGCCGCCGATCCAGAGCCAGACGATCATCGGCTGCACGATGACCCGCAGCAGCACGGCGTCGGGCGCGGGCTCGCCGGCGGCGGCGCCATCGGCCGCCGCGTCGCCAGAGGCGGCGTCCGTCCCGCTGTCGCCAGAACCGTCGCCGGCGGCGTCGGCGACCGCGTCGCTGGTGTCGGTGCCCGTGCCCGTCACCGAGCCCTCCTCGCCGGGCAGGGCGAGCAGCGCGAGGTAGACGTCGTCGGCGAAGCCGACCCGCACCGAGGGGGTGCCGATGGCCTGGCCGCCGAACTGGAAGCGGTTGAGGGCGGGGGTGAACACTCCGTCGCCGTCGACCCGGACCCGTGCCCGCACGACCACCTTCTGGGGGTGCTCGACGGTCTCGACCCCGAGGTAGGTGATCTCATGGCCGGCCACCACGGCGGAGTCGCCCGGCGAGAGGCGGAACTCGCCTTGGTGGGCGAAGCTCTGGCTGGCGGCGAAGGCGACCGCGATGATGACCACGCCGAGATGCACGACCATCCCGCCGTTGGCCCGACCGACGAGGCCCCGCCAGCCCTGGCGTCGGGTGGCCAGCACGATCTGACGCAGTGCCGAACCGGCGGCGAGGCCACCGAGGAAGAACGCCACCAGCGGGGCCAGGCCCCGGGCACCGATGACGACGGCGAACACGAGCGACGCGGTGGCCACCCACGCCGGCCAGTAGAGGCGGTGACGCAGCAGCTCACCGCTGGCCTTGCGCCACGGCAGGACCGGCGCGATGGCCATCAGGAACAGGAGGGTGATCCCGATGGGCATGGTCATGCGGTTGAAGTAGGGCACCCCCACCGAGATGCGGTCGCCGTTCACGGCCTCGACGATCAAGGGGAAGACGGTGCCGAGCAACACCACGAAGGCGAAGGCCGCGAACAACAGGTTGTTGGCCATGAAGGCGCCCTCGCGCGACAGCGGCGAGTCGATGCGGCCGGGGGAGCGCAGCGTGTCGCCCCGCCACGCGATGAGGCCCACGGTGACGGCCACGGTCAGCGCGAAGAAGCCGAGGATGGCCGGGCCGATGCCCGACTCGGTGAAGGCGTGCACCGAGTCGAGGACGCCGGAGCGGGTGAGGAAGGTGCCGAGGATGGTGAGGGAGAAGGTGGCGCAGAGCAGCGACAGGTTCCAGACCCGTAACATCCCGCGGCGTTCCTGCACCATCACCGAGTGCAGGTAGGCGGTGCCGGTGAGCCAGGGCAGGAACGAGGCGTTCTCGACCGGGTCCCAGGCCCAGTAGCCGCCCCAACCCAGCACCTCGTAGGACCACCAGGCCCCGAGGACGATGCCGACGGTGAGGAATCCCCAGGCGAAGAGCGTCCAGCGGCGGGTCTCCACCAGCCAGCCCTCCCCGAGGCGGCCGGTGACCAGTGCGGCGATGGCGAACGCGAACGGGACGGTGAACCCGACGTAGCCCAGGTAGAGCATCGGCGGGTGGAAGGCCATGAGGATGTGGTTCTGGAGCAGCGGGTTGGGGCCCGGCCCGTCGAAGCCCGGGGTGGGGTCGAAGGGCAGGAAGGGCTTGGCCACCGTGACCATGAGCCCGAAGAAGAAGATGCAGACCACGAACATGGTGAGGTTGGCCCAGCCCACCAGCGGGTCGGTCTGGCGATGGCGGAACTTGCGCATCATCGCCATGAGGTAACCGGTGAGGATGAGCGCCCACAGCAGGATCGAGCCCTCGAGAGCGGCCCACAGGGTGGCGAAGTTGTAGATCGCCGGCGTCTTCGAGCTGCCGTTCTCGGCCACGTAGGCCACGGTGAAGTCGCGGGTGATGAGGGCGCGCTCCATGACCGCGAAGGCGACGATGGCGCCGAGGAAGGCCAAGAACGCGTAGCTGCGGCCGAGCACGAGGAGCTTGGGCCGCTTCTTCACCAGGCCCACGGCGAGGGTGCCGGCGCCGAGGACGGACGCGCCGAGGCCGAAGAGCAGCGCGGCGGAGCCGAGGGCGACGTTCATGAGCGGGTCACGGGGTGCCGCTGTCGGTGCTGTCGCCCCCCGACGACGAGCTCGAACCCCCTGCGGAACCGGTGCCCCCGTCCACCGTGCCGTCGTCGGCCGGCGCGTCGACCGGCTCGAGGCGGTCGGGGTTGTCCTCGGCGTACGAGGACGAGTGCTTCACCATGATGCGGTCGCTGGCGAAGTGGTCGCCGGCCCAGTTGCCCTCGAGCACGACGGGGATGTTCGGCTGGAAGAGCTCGGGCGGGTCGCCCTGGTGCACCACGTCGACCTCGGCCCCGTCGAAGAACACCACGAATTCGACGCGGTCGTCGGCCTCGCGGACCGAGCCTTCCTCGACCGTGCCCTGGAGCCGGAAGCGCCGGTCACCGAGTTCGTCCTTGTGCACGATGGCCTCGTCGGCGTTGTAGAAGAACATCGACGCCGAGCCGAGGCTCTGCACCGCGATGAAGATCAGAGCGCCGGCGACGAGGACCAGGGCCACGATCACGGGCAGTCGGCGCTTGCCCCGGGCGCGCCCCGCGCGGGGCGTGAGGTCGACCGGGGGGAGGTCCTCGTCGGACTCGTCGGCGGTGACCGACGGCGGCGGGGGTGGCGGGGTCAGAGCCATCGACGGTCCTCCGGGGGCACCTGGCGGCTGAGACGGCGGCCCTTGGCGATCACCCAGGCCGCGTAGGCGGCGGTGCTGCCGAGCACGAGCACGTAGGCCGCAGCGATGTAGCCGGCGTCGGTCATCGCTCGTCTCCGGTGCTCACGAGCGGGGTGGCCGAAGGAGCCGGCGGCGTCGAGGCGACCGTGGGAGCGGTGGCGCCGTTGGTGGCGACCGTGGCCTCGGCCCTGCGCTCGGCGAGGGCGACGTCGAGGCCCTGGTCCTCGACCTGGCTCTCGAGGTACGCGACCCGGAAGCGGTGCACCAGCAGCCACAGGTACACGAGGAGGAACACGACCATGCCGAGCATCAGGCTGAAGAGCATGAGGCCGTCGATCTGGGGATCCAGTCGGGTGATGGTCGGGCCTTGGTGCAGCGTGCGCCACCAGACGGTGGAGTAGTGGACGATGGGGACGTCGACGAAGGCGATCAGGCCGGCGATGGCGGCCCGCTTGGCCCGCACGTCGGGATCAGAGGGGATGCGGCGCACGGCGAGGTAGCCGAGGAAGAGCACGAGCAGCAGCGCCGTGGTGGTGAGGCGGGCGTCCCACACCCAGTAGACACCCCAGGTGGGTCGGCCCCAGAGCATGCCGGTGACGAGGGTGAGCGACGTGTAGATCACGCCGATCTCGGCGGACGCCCCAGCGGTGAGGTCCCAGAACTGCGACTTCTTCCAGAGGTACATGGCGCTGCCGAAGGCGGTGACCGCGAAGGCGAGGAAGGCCACGATCGACACCGGGACGTGCACGTACATGATGCGCACCGAGTCTTTTTGCACCACGTCGGGGGCGCTCCACACCAGGCCGAAGGCCAACAGGGCGGCGATGCCTACGAGGCACAGGATGCCGAGCACGCGCGTGAAGGCCGACCCCGTGCCCGCGGGACCGGCGTCGGTGGCCGCCGGCGTCGGATCAGTGGTCATGACTCCTCCAGCAGGGGCCCGAAGGCGAGCACCCCGAACACGGTGTACACGGCGGCGAAGACGGCGAGCAGGGTGCACCACGACCAGCCTTCGCCCGTGGTGCCGGAGAACGCAGCCTCGAAAGCCCGCGTCGCCCCGATGAGGACGGGCGCTGCCACCGGGAGGAGCAGGAGCGGGAGCAGGGTCTCCCTCACCCGCAAGCCGGCGGCGAGCACGCCGTAGAGGCTACCCGTGGCCGCCAGCCCTGCGGTCGCGGCCACACAGGTCGCCGCAAGCAGGCCGAGGCCCGAGAGGTCGGCGTTGTAGAGGACGACGACGCCGACGAGCAGCAGCACCTCGAGGGCCAACAGCTCGGCGGCGATGGCGGCGGACTTACCGAGGAAGATGCCGGCGGGATCGAGGCCCGAGAGGCGCAGGGCGTCGCGGTTGCCGTCGGCGGCCTCGACCGAGAAGGCCCGGGACAGCGCCAGCAGGGCGGCGAACAGCACGGTGATCCAGTAGAGGCCGGCGGTGGCCCGCTCGAGGATGCCCCGGTCGGGGTCGAGGGCGAAGGCGAAGAGGATCAGGACGAGCACGGCGAAGGGCGCCACCTGGTTGGTGGCCACCCGCGAGCGCCACTCGAGGCGCAGGTCCTTGCCGGCCACGAGGGCGGCGTCACGGAGCACCGACGGCCTCCGTCTGGTCGGCGGGCGGCGCGGCCACCGCGGGCGCGGCCTGGTCGACGGTCACGCCGCCGCCGGCGATGTGCACGACCCGGGGGGCGAGGCCCTGGACCCGGTCGAGCTCGTGCGAGGCCATGATCACCGTGGCGCCGGCCGCGGTCGCCTCGCGGATGAGGCCATCGAGCAGGTCGCGTCCATCTTGGTCGAGGCCGGCATGGGGCTCGTCGAGCAGCCACAGCTCCGGCCGGCGGGCCACCAGCACGGCGAGGGCCGTGCGCCGGCGCTGCCCGGCCGAGAGTCGCCCGACGGCCACGTCGGCGAGGCGACCGTCGAGCCCGAGGCGGGCCATTGCCCGCCGGGCGTCGTCGGCGTCGGCGCGCACGGCCTTGGCCCAGAAGGTGACGTTGTCGGCCACGGTGAGCTCGTCGTAGAGGTGGGTCTCGTGGCCGAGCAGGCCGACGTGGCGGCGCACGGCCTTGCGATCGCGGGTCAGGTCGTGGCCGAGGACGACCGCAGTGCCCGAGGTGACGGGGGCCAGGCCGGCGCACAGCCGGAGGAGGGTGGTCTTGCCCGCCCCGTTGGGCCCCTGCAACACGACGGTTTCGCCCCGCCCGACGTCGAGGTCGACGCCGGCAAGGGCGGGGAAGCGCCCGAGCAGCGACACCGCGGCACGGAGGTGGACGACGGGATCCATGGGGCCGAGCGAGAGGCTACGGAGGCCGTGCGCACACCAGCAAGCGCAGGGGGTGGGGTTGCTGTGCGCACCGACGCGAGCAGAGATGGGACTTTTGCCCCTGCCCGGCCGGATCGCACCCTCGTACCGTCGCGCCATGGCTCGTGGGAACACGGAACGGGGAACGCAGGTGGGCGCGCCGCGAGTCTCCGGCGGGCCGACCACCTCGCGCACGGCGCCGGCGGCGCCCGGACCGACGGCGGTCGTCCGCCGCCGTGAGGGGCCGTGACCGGCACCCACCTCCACGTGCTGCTCGTCGGGGCGGACGCCGACGCCGTCGGCGAGGCGACGATCGCGCTGGCGCGCGCCGGCCACACCGTCAGCCACGTCACCGCCGAGAGCGGGGTCCCCTTCGAGTGGCCGACGGGCGACCCGCGCACCTTCGACCCCGACAGCGTCGACGTCGTGGTGTCCATCCCTGGCCACGCCCTCGCCGGGGTCCCCTGGTGCGAGGAGCGGGTCCTCAGCCTGACCGAGAGCGGCGTCCCCCTCGTGCTGGCGGGCACGCCTCTGGCCAGCCCGTACACGGCGTGGGCCACCAACTACGTCACCCCCGGCGCCGACCTCGTGCTGGTCTGCGAGCACGCCGTCCGCCAGCGCGCCGCCGAGGCGTCCACCTTGATCGACCACGACCACGGCGACCACATCACGAGCACCGTGTTCGATCCCATCGACTTCGAGCAGAGCGGTGGCGAGCGCTTGAGCCGGGCGCGGTGCCTGGCCCTGCTCGGCACTGCCAAGGTGGGGCGCATCGGCTTCACCGCCAGCGCCCTTCCCGTGGTGGTGCCCGTCGACTACCGCCTGTGGCGTGACCGGGTGGTGTTCCGCGCCGCCGAGGGCAGCCGCCTCCACACCGCCACCACCGACGCGGTCGTGGCCTTCGAGGTCGACGCCCTCGGCGCCGACGATCCCTGGGGCTGGAGCGTCTCGGTGACGGGCGTGGCCCGCGACGTCTCCGAACTGGTCGACGCCGCCGACGCCGCCCGCGCCGAGCTCGGCTTCGAGCCCGGCGGCTGGTGGGCCCACGGCGCCCGCGACCGCTACCTCGCCGTCCCCACCGACGTCGTGGCCGGCTGCCGCCTCGCTGCACGCAACCCTGCCGACCTGCCGGTCTGACCCCTACTGGGAGCTGGCCGGTGATGGCAGCTGGCCGACTGCCGGCGAGCTACGCCAACGGCACGTGCCACTCGGCGCGCGTGCCGCTCAGTGTCGCAGGCAGGACGAGGAAGCTGCCGCCGTGGCGCTCGGCGCGGTCGCGGAGGTTGCGCAGGCCGTGACCGGTGGGCTCGAGGCCCTCGGGGAGGCCGACGCCGTCGTCGATCACCTCGAGGGTGAGCACCTCGTCGAGCACGTGGAGGTGGATGTCGACCCGCGAGGCGTGGGCGTGGCGGGCGACGTTGCTCAGCGCCTCCCGCACCGCGGACAGCAGGTCGATGGCAACTGTGCCCTGCACGGTGGCGTCGATGGGGCCGTCGAAGGTGACCCGGGGCTCGAAGCCGAGGGGGCCGGCGGCCTCGCGGCACAGCGACACGACCTCGGCGCGGGTGCCGTTGACGGTGCGCCCGCGCGAGGACTCCAGTCCGAAGATGGCGGTCCGGATGTGCTTGACGGTGAGGTCGAGGTCCTCGACCGCGGCCTCGATGCGCTCGGCCACCTCGGGCACCTCGGCCCTGCGGATGGCGCCCTGCAACGACAGGCCGGTGGCGAAGAGGCGCTGGATGACCGTGTCGTGCAGGTCGCGGGCGATGCGCTCGCGGTCCTCGAAGATGGCGGCCTCCTGCACCCGGGTGTGCAGGCGGGCGTTCTCGATGGCCACGCCGGCGGCCACGGCCAGGCCCACCACGAGCAGCTCGTCCTCGGCCGTGAAAGGCTCCCCCGAAGACTTGTCGGTCAGGTAGAGGTTGCCGAAGACCTCGTCGCGCACCCGCAGCGGCACCCCGAGGAACGACGTCATGGGCGGGTGGTTCGACGGGAAGCCGTGGCTGTCGGGGTGCTGGTTGAGGTCGGCGAGGCGGAGGGGCTCCTTGTCCACGATGAGCAACCCGAGGATGCCGTGGCCCTTGGGCAGGTGGCCGATGGCCCGGACCTGCTGGTCGTCGAGGCCGACGGTGATGAACTCGGCCAGCTCGGTGCCGTTCTCGTCGAGCACCCCGAGGGCCGCGTAGCGGGCGTCGGCCAGCTGGGCGGCCGCCGCCACGATGCGGCGCAGCATCGCCGGAAGGTCGAGGTCGGTGCCCACCGCGGCGACCGCGTCGAGCAGCTGCTGCATGCTCGACGGCGCCGTGGGCCTGGACACGACCAGAGGTTACGACGGGCCCATCGCCGGGCACGAAAGCGGGGAACGCTCGGAATCTGAACGCAGCGGGCAGACTGTGCACCATGACCGTTCGTGTCTTCTTGCTCGACGACCACGAGGTGGTGCGGCGGGGCCTCCGGGATCTCCTGGAGGCCGAGGATGACTTCGAGGTCGTCGGCGAGGCAGGCACCGCTGAGGAGGCGTACGGCCGCATCCCTGCCACCCGACCGGACGTCGCCGTGCTCGACGTGCGCCTGCCCGACGGCGACGGCATCGAGGTGTGCCGCGAGATCCGCTCGAAGCACCCTGAGATCCAGTGCCTCATGCTCACGTCGTTCGCCGACGACGAGGCGCTCTTCAGCGCCATCATGGCCGGTGCGGCCGGCTACCTGCTCAAGCAGGTGAAGGGCACCGACCTCGTCGGCGGCATCCGCCGGGTCGGAGCAGGGGAGTCCCTGCTCGACCCGTCACTCACCCAGAAGGTGCTCGAGCGCCTGCGCACCCCCGAGGACGACGAGCTCGCCGGCCTCACCACCCAGGAGCGCCGCATCCTCGACCTCATCGCCGAGGGCCTCACGAACCGCCAGATCGGCGAACGGATGTTCCTGGCCGAGAAGACGGTGAAGAACTACGTCAGCAACCTGCTCTCGAAGCTGGGCATGAGCCGCCGCACCGAGGCCGCCGTCTTCGCCGCCCGTCTGTCCGAGCGCCGCGATCGAGAGCACCGAGGCTGACGTGACCTTCGCCTTCGCGCGCGGCCGGGTTGCGGGCCGATGATGGGACGGTGAGCGAGCCGGTCGGCGCTCCCGCGGCCACCGCCTCACCCCCGCCGCCCGCGGCGGTGGCCGAGACCCACATCTCCACCGTGCTCTTCGACGGTGACCTGGCCATCAAGCGCTACAAGCCGGTGCGTACGGGCTTCCTCGACCACACAACGGTCGAGGGCCGCCGGCGGGACTGCGAGCGGGAGGTGGCCCTCAACCGCCGGCTGGCGCCCGATGTGTACCTCGGGGTGGCCGAGGTCCGCGGGCCCGACGGCGAGGTGTGCGACCACCTGGTGCTCATGCGCCGCCTCGACCCGTCCCGCCGCCTGGCCACCCTGGCCCGAGCCGGCGGGGGCCGCGACGAGGTGGTGGCGGTGGCCCAGGTGATGGCCGCGTTCCACGCCGCCGCCGACCGATCCCCCGTCATCGACGCAGTGGCCACCCCCGAGGCCCTCCACGCTCGCTGGGAAGCCGACCTCGCTGAGCTGGCGGGCACCACCCTCGGTGCCGACCATGGCGCGATGCTCGCCGAGGTCGCCGACCTGGCCGAGCGAAGCCTTCGGGCCCGCCGGCCGATGCTCCACGCCCGCATCGCCGGCGGCCACATCATCGACGGCCAGGGCGACCTGCTGGCCGACGACATCTTCTGCCCGGAGGACGGGCCCCGCATCCTCGACTGCCTCGCCTTCGCCGACGAGCTCCGCTGGGGCGACGCCGCCGCCGACCTCGCCTTCCTGGCCATGGACCTCGAGCACCTCGGCCGGCCGGACCTGGCAGCCACCCTCTGGTCGTCCTACGGGGACGCCGCCGGCGACCACCCGCCACCGGCCCTCATCCATGTCAGCGTGGCGCAGCGAGCGGTGGTGCGCGCCAAGGTCCACGCCCTGCGCGGCGGCCAGCTCGGCGACGACCTGGCCGGCGCTGACGAAGCGGCGGCGGTCGACGACTTCCTTGCCCTCGCCCTCGACCACCTGCGCCGGGCCGAGCCTCGGGTGGCGCTGGTCGGCGGCAGCCCGGGCACCGGCAAGTCCACCCTCGCCCGGGGGATCGCCGAGCTCAACGGTTGGGCCGTCGTGCGAACGGACGAGGTGCGACGGGAGCTGTTCGGACGGAGCCCCGAGGAGCACGAGATCGCCGCCGTCGAACACGGCGCGTACACCCCCGACCTCACCCGCCGGGTCTACGACGAGGTCGTGGCGCGCGGCCTCGCCGCCGTCGGCGCCGGCGGCTCGGTGGTGCTCGACGCCTCATGGAGGACCGTCGGGTCACGCCTGGACGCCATCGCGGCAGCCGAGTCGGTCGGCGCCCGCGTCACCGCGCTGCGCTGCGTGGCGCCCGCCGAGATGTGCCGGGAGCGGGTGGTCCGCCGCCTCGCCCGAGGCATCGATGCGTCCGAGGCGACCCCCGAGGTGGCCGACTGGATGACGGCCCAATTCGAGGAGTGGCCCCAAGCGCTCGAGGTCGACACGTCCGGCCCCGAGGACGCCAGCCTCGACGCGGCGATTTCGACCCTCGGACCGCCACCCTCCGACGTGAGGTGACGGCCCGAGGGCCGAGAACGGTGGGACCGGAGACGCCTACGCTGCCTTCCGGACCTGGTCGTAGGCCTTCCGGGCGGCGCTGCGCAGGTCGTTGGTGGCCTTCGTCAGACCCTCCTTCAGATCGCCGGCGGCGTCCGTGGCGACCTTCTGCACCTGCTCACCGCGGCCCTGGTTGCGGTCGATGGCCTTCTCCGCCTCGTTCTTCAGGGCGAGGTACGAGTTCTCGAGGCGCTGCAGGAGGTCCTTCATCTCGTCCCGCACGTCAAGGCGACCCAGGTCGGCCTGGACCACCAGCTCATCGATCCAGCCGCGCCACTTGGCCAGCTGGGCCTCCACCTGCGCTCGCAGGTCGTCCCCGTCGGCATCCACCGCCTCGCGCTCGAGATCCTCGAGCTCCGCGGCAAGCCCCTCGTTGTCTGTGGTCTCGGTCATGGGGTCACGGTCGCGCCGGGCGACGACGAGGGGAAGGGCCGAAGGTCATCGGCAGCGGACTCAGGCCCGGCGCACGTCGATGACGGCGATGGTGGGCTCGAGGGAGCGAACGGCGTCGGCCACGCTCACCGCGACGGCGTCGGCCTCCGGGCCGCTGAGGCCGTCGGGCAGGGCGATCTGGATCTTGAGCTCATGAGCGGAGCGCCGGGTGAGCGCGTCGACCCCCTCGACCTCGTAGCCACGCTTGGCGAGGAACCGTCGGGCCTCGGCCCGCGCGGCATCGGACAGACGGGCGACGTCGGAGGCGGCGGCCTGCTCGCAAGCCGCCACCAGGTCACGCTCGTCGACCGCCACCGTCGACCAGCCCTCGAAGGGGTTCGGACCGGGTGGCCCGGCCACCACGAGGGGCACATGGCGGCGCAAGGCGCAGACAACGCCGTCCTCGCGGGCGGTGGGCTGCGGCGGCGGACCGCTGCGCACGGTGAGGGCCACGTCGATGCCACCCTCGATGGGGCAGCCCCCAGGCTCGAGGCCGGCGCACGGGAAGGCGGGGCCGTCGTCGGCACGGCAACGGACGACCTCGTGGCCCGCGTTGACGAGTTGGCGGGTCGCGGGCAGGGCCGCTTCGGCATGGGTCTCGGTCACGAGGATGCGCACGGATCTCCCCCTCGGTCGGCGAACCCTCCGAGAATGACCGAGCACGGGGGACCGGCCTAGGGCCGAACGTCCCATCCGCGCCCTCGCGTCGCCCGTGCCCGCAGGTAGCCTCGCCTGCCTATGGGCCGAGCGTGCAGGGTGGTGACCCCGTGAGGCTGGCCAAGGTCCTCTCGCGCATCGGGCGTGTGCTGATCACCGCGGGCGTGCTCATCTTGGCCTTCGTGGCCTTCCAGCTCTGGGGCACGGGGCTCCAGACCCGACAGGCCCAGAACGACGCCGAGACCGAGTTCGCCGAGCAGTCCCAGCAGTTCGCGGAGAGCGGCACCCTGGCCGGCGGCGACGAGGAGCCCGGCGCCACCACGACCACCGCGGCGGTCGGCGCCACCACCACGACCACGGCGCCCACCACCGACACCACCGACGCCACGGACACTGGCGGAAGCGGGGACGCCGGGGGCGAGCAGATCATCCCCGCGCCGCCCGGCCAAGGCGGCCTGGTGGGCCGCATCCAGATCCCCTCGATCGGCGCCGACTGGTACTTCTACGAGGGCGTCGACCTCAGCATCTTGAAAGACGGCCCGGGTCACTACATGGGCACCCCGCTTCCCGGGCAGCCGGGCAACGCCGCGATCGCCGGCCACCGCACCACCTACGGCGCCCCGTTCAACCGCGTCGACGAACTGAAGTCGGGCGACGAGATCACCATCACCTACGTCACCGGCGCCGAGTTCACCTACAGCTACCGCACCACCGAGATCGTGACGCCCGACCGCACCGACGTGCTCCAGGCCAAGGACTTCGACGGCGACGGCGAGACGGACAACATGCTCACCCTCACGGCCTGCCACCCCAAGTACAGCGCACGCGAACGCATCATCATCCGTGCCCGCCTGGAAGAGGCACCGATCCCCATCCCGCAGGGCCAGCGACCGACCCGCCAGGAGGAGGTGTCGCTCGATGACGCGGAGCAGACCGAGCCCGTGTCCAAGGCGCCCGCCGTCCTCTGGGGTCTCGCCGCCGCGGCCATCTGGCTCGCCGCCTACTTCGTGGGTCGGGCGTGGCGGAAGTGGCCGGCATACCTCATCGGCTTCCCCTTCTTCGCGGTCACCCTCTACGTGTTCTTCGAGAACTTCTACAAACTGCTCCCGGCGGGGTTCTGAGCGTGCGCCGCCCCGCCCCCTTCCTCGCCCTGAGCGGCCTCGCGCTCATCGTCGCGACCGCCACCGGCGCCTGCGCCGACGCGGACCCACCCGGCTGGCTCGAGGAGCTCGGCGCCCCCACCACGACGACGACCGCGACGCCCACGTCCACCACGACCGCGGCGGCGGGCACCGCCGGCACCACCACCACGGTGGCGGCCGCCACCCCCGTGACCGACCTGGTGGCCGGCGACTGCGTCAACGGCTCGGCCTTCTCCGCGCAGGCGACGGGCCAGGCCACCGAGGCGCAGGTCACCGACTGCGCCGCCTCCCACGACGGCGAGGTGGTCGGCGTCATCACCTACACCGAGGGCCCCGAGGCGGCCTACCCCGGCGAGGACCAGGTCGCCGCCTACGCCGAGCAGCAGTGCGCCATCGCCTTCGAGGCCTACGTCGGCGTGGCCTACGGCACCTCTCCCCTCTCGATGGTCTCCCTCTGGCCCACCGAGGACTCCTGGCCCAGCGGCGACCGCGAAGCCGTCTGCGTCGCC
>RRZT011758306.1_pt1 | contig 40976 bp, 32 predicted proteins | sample 2165551 | NCBI WGS metagenome assembly RRZT01 (sample SAMN10456910, study PRJNA506462) | wastewater metagenome | biome: wastewater; feature: sludge; material: wastewater sludge; isolation source: wastewater sludge with Escherichia coli K12::gfp cells carrying plasmid... | place: USA: Moscow, Idaho...
GGTCAACACGATCGGCGACCAATCGGTCCGTGTCCAGACCCGAAGCCTGGAGACTGCGGAGGTCACTCAGGTTCGGCAGGCCATCGCCGAACAGGCAGGGATCGCCCATGATGACGTGGCCTACTCGTTGGTGGGCCCATCCTGGGGCCAGCAGATCACCCAGCAGGCTCTCATCGCACTGGTGGTCTTCTTGGTGCTCGTCGGCCTCCTGATTGCGGTCTACTTCCGGGAATGGAAGATGTCGGTGACCGCGCTGATCGCGCTGCTGCACGACTTGATCGTCACGCTCGGGCTGTACGCATTGGTCGGCTTCACCGTTTCGCCGGCAACCATGATCGCCTTGCTGACGATTTTGGGCTATTCGCTCTATGACACCGTGGTCGTCTTCGACATGGTCCGGGTGCAGACCCGTGACATGAAGAACCAGTCGCGCACCTACAGCCAGGCCGCCAATGCGGCCATCAACCAGGTCTTGGTGCGCTCCATCAACACCACCATCATTGCGGTGCTGCCGGTACTGGCCATCCTGGTCGCAGGCGTCATGGTGCTCGGCGGCGAGGGACCGCTGGCCGATCTCGGTCTGGCCATGCTGATCGGCATGATCTCGGGGGCCTACTCATCGATCTTCCTGGCGACACCGATGCTTGCCCAGATGCGTGAGCGCGAGCCAGAGATGCGGACCCACCGGGCTTCGCTCGAGAAAGGCAGCCGCAAGACGCGGGCGAAGGTCACCGCCGTGGCCACGACGTCCGAGGTGAGCGCAGCCGGCATGCCGACTGTGGCTGCGCCGTCGACCGGTGTGCTGGACTACGCCCAGCCCGAGGCCGACGACGCGTCAGTCGACGAGCCGACCACCATGATGCCCCCGCCCAGCGGCCAGCGCGTCCAGCCGACCAAGTCAACCCGATCTGCTCGGAAGAAGTGAGATGACCGACTCCCGTGTGACGAGGGCAGCAGCGCTGATCCGCAACGTGCCGGACTTCCCGAAGCCCGGCATCCAGTTCAAGGACATCACTCCCATCCTCGCGGACGTCGAGGCGTTCCGGGGTGTCATGGATGTGCTGGCCGAGCAAGCGCCGGACGACATCGATCTGGTCTGTGGCGTGGAATCCCGCGGGTTCCTCTTCGGCGCTCCACTCGCGCTGCTGTTGGGGGTCCCCTTCGCGCCGATCCGCAAGCCGGGCAAGCTACCCAGCACGGTGGTGGAGGAGCACTTCGATCTGGAATACGGCTCGTCGATGCTCGCAATGCACACCGACGCGGTTAAGCCGGGGCAACGAGTACTGCTGGCAGACGACCTGTTGGCCACCGGGGGCACCTTGATCGCGTCCCTCAAGCTGATCGAACGCCTCGGCGCCGGCGTCGCACAGGTGCAGGTCGTGATAGAAATGTCCGATCTGGATGGCCGGGAGAACTTGGCAGCCTTCGGCGTCCACGACCTGTACGCCATGATCCGAACCAGCTGATAACCGAACGGCTGATCCCCCGAAGATTCCTATCGTGGTAATAGACTTCTGCGATACGGTTCGGCGATAGGGGGTACTCGATGTCAGAGGACAGCGTGTACGGGCCCTACGGTACGGGGGAGGGGACGCCTGGTGCCCCGCGCTCCACCACCTTGGAGCGCATCTCCAGTGGTCCGGAGCAGCCAAGGCTGCGGATGCGGCAACGACTGGCGTGGTTCGGCGCGGTCAACCGTCCGCCGCAGTCGGCGGTACTCGACCCGCTTTTCTCGGTTGTCAAGGCCAACCATCCGAAGGCCAATCTGGAGCCGCTGGAGCGCGCTTACCATACCGCCGAGCACTACCATCGCGGCCAGGTCCGCAAGAGCGGCGAGCCCTACATCACCCATCCGTTGGCGGTGGCCACCATCTTGGCCGAGTTGGGCATGACCGAGTCGACATTGTGTGCCGCCTTGCTGCACGACACGGTCGAGGACACCAGTTACACCCTCGACCAGTTGCGGGCCGACTTCGGTGAGGAGGTCGCGCTGCTGGTTGATGGCGTGACCAAGCTGGACAAGATCACCTACGGCGAGTCTGCTAAGGCCGAGACCATCCGGAAGTTGGTGGTCGCCACCGCACGAGACATCCGGGTGCTGGTCATCAAACTCGCCGACCGGCTGCACAACATGCGCACGCTCACCTACCTGCGTCCCGACAAGCAGATGCGCATCGCCCGCGACACACTGGAGATCTTCGCCCCGCTGGCCCACCGGCTGGGCATGAACGCGATTAAGTGGGAACTGGAGGATCTCTCGTTCGCCACCCTCCAACCCAAGGTCTACGACGAGATCGTCCGGATGGTCGCGGAGGCCGCGCCGCAGCGCGAACGCCAACTGCGCGAGGTGATCGATCAGGTCAAGAGAGACCTGAACGAGGCCGGCATCAAGGCGATCGTCTATGGCCGGCCGAAGCACTACTACTCGATCTACCAGAAGATGGTGGTGCGGGGGCGTGACTTCACTGACATCTACGACCTTGTGGGCCTGCGGGTGCTGGTCGACACCACCCGCGACTGCTATGGCGCGCTCGGCGTCCTGCACAACCGGTGGAACCCGCTACCGGGCCGGTTCAAGGACTACATCGCGCTGCCCAAGTACAACATGTACCAATCGCTGCACACCACGGTGCTAGGGCAGGGCAACCACCCGGTCGAGTTCCAGATCCGAACCCATGAGATGCACCAGCGAGCCGAGTACGGCGTCGCGGCGCACTGGAAGTACAAGGAGGAGCCGCACACTAAGGGCGCGAAGGGCACCCAGCGCGAAGACGCCGACAGCCAGCAGCTGTCGTGGGTATATCAGCTGAACCAATGGCAACGTGAGACCGAAGACCCGGGGGAGTTCCTCGACTCATTGCGTTTCGAGTTGAACACGTCTGAGGTTTACGTCTTCACGCCGAAGGGCGACTTGATCGCCTTGCCACAGGGTGCCACGCCGGTCGACCTCGCGTATGCGATCCACAGTGAGGTCGGGAACCGCTGTGTCGGCGCCCGCGTGAACGGACGCCTCGTCCCGCTCGACAGCAAGCTTTCCAACGGCGATATCTGTGAGATCCTCGTCGCTCGCTCGGAGGACGCCGGCCCGAGCCGTGACTGGCTGAGCTTCGTGGCCAGCCCTCGTGCCCGGTCGAAGATCAAGCAGCACTTCACCCGAGAACGCCGTGACGAGGCCATCGAGCAGGGCAAGAATGCCCTTGCCAAGCAGATGCGCAAGTCCGGGTTGCCGCTGCAACGGCTGCTGACCGTCGAGCACTTGACCGCAGTCGCCGACAGCTATCGGCTGAGCGACATCAACGCCCTCTACGCCGCGATCGGCGAGAACAACGTGAGTGCGCAAGGCATCATCCAGCGGCTGGTCGAGACTGAGGGCGGCTTGGAGGCGGCAGTCAGTGAGACGCTGGAGGAGAAGCGCCCGATCCCGCCTCGCCGGACCGGCGGCAAGGACGATGTCGGCATTGTCGTGCAGGGCGAGCCGGACATGTGGGTGAAGCTGGCCAAATGCTGCACCCCGCTGCCCGGCGATGACATCCTCGGCTTCGTCACCCGCGAGAACGGTGTCTCCGTCCATCGGCGAGACTGTACGAACGCTGCCGCCCTGCTCAACCAGCCCGAACGCATCGTAGAGGTGGAATGGGCGCACTCGGGCAACGTCGGGTACCTGGTGTCGGTACAGGTGGAGGCGCTCGACCGCACCGGCCTGCTTTCAGACCTGACCAGGTCGCTGTCTGACCAAGGCGTGTCGATCACGTCCGCGGTGGTCAGCACCACCAAGGATCGGCTCGCCAAGGTGCGGCTCACCTTCGAGTGCTCGGACCCGAAGCATTTGGCCCACGTTACGTCGCAGATGCGGAAGGTCTCTGGCGTCTACGACATCTATCGGGTCAGCCAAGGGGGCTGACCGAGGGCTCGACGGTTGGTCGGTCAGGCCGAGAACTCGTCCAAGGTCTTCTGGGCCTGGGCCAGCCACTCGGTGTAGGTCTTGATCGAGTCACGAGTCTTGGCGGCCTTCTTCTTGTCGCCGCGTTGCTCGGCTGCGTCGGCCTGCTGAGCCAGCTTCTCGATCTGGGCGCCGAACATCTCGACAGTGTCGGAGGCGCGCTTGCGGGCCTCCGGGTCGGTGCGGCGCCACTCGATCTCTTCGGCCGAACGCACTGCCTGTTCCAATGCCCGGACTCGCCCCTCCAACGGACGGATCGCGTCGCGCGGCACCTTGCCGAGTTCGTTGAAGCTGGACAGGAACTCTCTGAACGCGTCCTTGGCGGCCTTGAGATCGGTGATCGGCAGGATCGTTGTCTCGGCCTCGTCGAGCAGCTTCTGCTTGGCGGTCAGGTTGTCTCGGTACTCGCTCTCTTCGGCGTTGAACGCCTCCGAGCGGGCATTGAAGAACTGGTCCTGCAGGCCCCGGAACTCGGCCCACAGCCGGTCATCTATCTCACGACCAGCGCCGCCGGCGACTCGCCACTCGTTCATCAGATCGCGGAACTCGGTGGCCGTCTGCGACCAATCTGTCGAACCGGCGATTTCGCGGGAGCGCGTGATGATCTTCTCTTTGGCCGTGCGAGCTGCGTCCCGGCGCTCATTCTGGGTTGCGAACTGCGCCTTGCGACGGCGGGTGTAGGTGGTGCGGGCGCCACTGAAACGGTGCCACAGCTCGTCGTCCGTGGCCCGGTCGATACGAGGCAGCGCCTTCCATTCGTCCAGCAGGGAACGGAAGCGGTTCACCCCACCACGCCAGTCGTTGCCCTCCGCTAGCTTCTCTGCCTCGGCGACCATCGCCTCCTTGGCGGCCTTGATCTGCTCGTTCTGCTGGGCGCGTTCGGTTTTGCGGGCCTCCTGGGCGGCAGCCAACTGCGGCGCGAACTCGTCCAACCTGGCCACCAGGCCGTCCAGATCGCCCACCGCGTGGGCCTCGACGATCGAGGACTTCAGGTGGTTAATGGATTTACGTGCCTCTTCCGGCGACAACGAGCCCGATTCAATCCGCCGCCCAAGCAGACTCACCTCGGTCTCCAATGACTCGAAGCGGCGTACGAAGAACGCCAAGGCCTCGGATTTGTCGGCATCGGGGACTTGACCGACCCTGCGCTCACCCGCGGAGGTCAGCACGTAAACTGTGCCGTCGTCCTCTACACGGCCGAAGCCTGCCGGCCCTGCGCTTTCACTCATGGGTCCATATTGCCCGATAGGCTGCGATTTGTGTTCATCGTGCCGTTCGTGAGTGGTCCTTGGCAGACAAACTGCTACGTGGTATCTGCAAACAAGCCCACGCACGTCGGGCGCCAACCCGCCTTCGTCATCGATGCCGGGGTCGACACCCGGCCTCACATTGATGAAATCCTGACGCAGTACCGGTTCGATCTGGCCGCGGTGGTTTGCAGCCATGGACATGTGGACCACGTCGCCGACGCCGCGCAGTTGGCCAATGACCACCACGTGCCCCTCTGGTTGCATCCGGCAGATCTGGCGATGCTGACCAATCCAGCGTTGGGCCTCGGGCCTGGTAGTGAGATCTTGATCCGGCAGGTGCTGGGCAGCACCCGACTGCCCGCTCCCGTCGACCTGCGCGAACTGGCCGACGGACAATGCCTCGAGTCTGCCGGAGTGACCCTTGAGGTCATCCACGCCCCCGGGCACACGCCGGGCTGCGTGGTGCTCTTGGGTGACGATGATGGCTCGCCTGTGGTGTTCAGCGGCGACGTGCTGTTCGCCGGCAGCATCGGTCGGGTCGATCTCCCGGGCGGCAGCATGGCGCAGATGCGCAGCACGCTCCGCAAACTGCGCACAGCGATCGAAGAATCGGCGAGTATCCTTCCGGGGCATGGCCCGTCCACGACGATGGCTCGTGAGCTGGCCGCCAACCCCTACCTGACCGAGGAGATGCTGGCCTGATGGCTCGTTCCCAAGCCCTGTCCGGGTTCCCGGAGTTCCTGCCTGCCCAGCGCATCGTCGAGCAGGCGGCGATCGACCTGCTGCGGGAGACCTTCGAGTTGCACGGTTTCGCCGGCATTGAGACCCGAGCGGTGGAGCCGATGGCGGCGTTGACCCGCAAGGGCGAGATCACCAAGGAGGTCTACGTCATCCGGCGCCTGCATGCCGCAGCCGAGGACGCCGGCGATGACCTCGGCTTGCACTTCGACCTGACCGTGCCGCTGGCCCGCTACGTGCTGGAGAACTCCGGGCACTTGAACTTCCCGTTCCGCCGCTACCAGATCCAGAAGGTCTGGCGCGGCGAGCGTCCCCAGGAGGGCCGCTACCGGGAGTTCGCACAGGCCGACATCGACATCATCGGCGAGAACACGCTCGCCGAGCACCATGACGTCGAGGCACCGCTGGTCATGCTGGAGTCGTTGGAGAAGCTGCACGACCGGCTCGGCTTGCCGCCGGTGCTGATGCACGTCAACAACCGCAAACTGTCCGAGGGTTTCTACCGCGGATTGGGCATCGAAGACACCGCCGCGGTGCTGCAGCGAGTTGACAAGTTCGACAAGATCGGCGCGGCCGCGGTGGCCGAACTGCTCGTCACCGACCTGGGCCTGAGTGACCAGGTGGCGGGCAAGTGCGTCGAACTGGCCACCATCCAGGCCCCCGACGACTCCTTCGTCGCCCGGGTGCGCGACCTCGGCGTGCACTCCGAGATGCTGGAGGAGGGCTTGGACGCGCTGACCCGCGTGATCAACGCCGCCCGGTCGCAGGTACCGGGGCGCATGGTCGCCGACTTGAAGATCGCCCGAGGCCTGGACTACTACACCGGCACCGTCTACGAGACCGAACTGGTCGGCCATCCCTCGCTCGGTTCGATCAGCTCCGGCGGACGCTACGACTCCCTCGCCTCCGACGGCAAGCGCACCTTCCCCGGGGTCGGCATCTCGCTCGGCCTGACCAGACTGCTCGTGCCGCTGTTGGGACGCGGCGCGCTGACCGCCTCGCGGAGCGTCCCCAGTTGCGTGCTGGTGGCGGTGGACGATGAGGACAGCCGCGCAACGGCCATGGGAGTCGCGGCGACGCTGCGTGGCCGTGGCATCGCCTGCGAGGTGGCGCCCCGGGCCGACAAGTACGGCAAGCAGATCCGCTACGCCGACCGGCGGGGTATTCCCTTCGTCTGGTTCGGCGGCGTCGCCGGTGAGATCAAGGACATCCGCTCGGGTGAGCAAACCGGGGCGGACGCGTCCAGCTGGCAGCCTCCGGATGAGGATCTGCGCCCGCGGGTTGTCTCACCCCAGTGATCCCCACCCGCCCGCGGAGCCCAACCGGCTCTTTCGTGCCGATCCGTGGGCTACCGGTACACTGTGGCGGGTGCCCGCACCGTCTATGCGGGTCTCACCCGAAAGGAAGATGGTCGTGATTCGCACCCACGAGGCAGGTACGCTGAGCGCGTCCCAGATAGGTACCACTGTCAGGCTCGCAGGCTGGGTGGACGCCCGCCGCGATCACGGCGGCGTGGTCTTCGTCGACCTGCGGGACGCGTCGGGCATCGTGCAGTGCGTGATTCGTGAGGAATTGGTCGACGAACTGGGAGCTCACAAGCTGCGCAACGAGTTCTGCGTGGCGGTCTGCGGCGTAGTCGAGGCCCGTTCGGCCGACACGGTGAATCCCAACATGGCAACCGGGCAGATTGAGGTCGCGGTCAGCTCGCTCGAGGTGCTCAGCCCGGCGGCTCCGTTGCCGTTCCCGATCGATGACCGGGTCAACGTGGGCGAGGACACCCGATTCCGGCATCGCTACCTCGATCTGCGTCGTCCAGAGCCGGGTCGGCTGCTGCGGCTGCGCAGCCAGGTCAACGCTGCCGCCCGCAAAGTGCTCGCCGCGCACGATTTCGTGGAGATCGAGACCCCGACGCTCACCCACAGCACCCCGGAGGGTGCGCGTGACTTCGTGGTACCTGCAAGACTGGCGCCCGGCTCGTGGTATGCGCTGCCGCAGAGCCCGCAGCTGTTCAAGCAGTTGCTGATGGTGGCGGGGATGGAACGCTACTACCAGATCGCTCGCTGCTACCGAGACGAGGACTTCCGCGCCGACCGGCAACCCGAGTTCACCCAACTCGACGTCGAGATGAGCTTCGTCGACCAGGACGATGTGATCGGGCTGTCCGAGCAGATCATCGCCGAGATCTGGGCGCTGATCGGCTTCGAGCTGCCGTGTCCGTTGCCGCGGCTCACCTACACCGAGGCCATGGACCGGTTCGGCTCCGACAAGCCCGACCTACGCTTCGACCTACAGCTCACCGAGCTGACCGACTACTTCGCCGACACCCCGTTCCGAGTCTTCCAGGCGCCCTACGTGGGGGCCATCGTGATGCCCGGCGGCGCGTCCCAACCGCGGCGCACCTTCGACGCCTGGCAGGACTGGGCCAAGCAGCGTGGTGCCAAGGGCTTGGCCTATGTCACGATCGCCGAGGACGGCACCTTGGGTGGGCCGGTGAGCAAGAACATCAGCGACACTGAACGCGACGGCCTGGCCGCCGCCACCGGCGCCCAGCCAGGGGACTGCATCTTCTTCGCCGCGGGTGCCCGGGCTGCGTCCCAGAACCTGCTCGGTGCGGCCCGCAACGAGATCGCCCGGCGCTGCGGGCTGGTGGACGAGGACGCCTGGAGCTTCTTGTGGGTGGTGGACGCGCCCCTGTTCAAGCCGGTCGCCGAAGCGGTCGCCGAAGGCGATGTCGCTGTGGGCGGCGGGGCCTGGACCGCCGTACATCATGCCTTCACCTCGCCGAAGCCGGAGTCCCTGGCGAGTTTCGACACCGATCCGGGCTCGGCGCTGGCCTACGCCTACGACATCATCTGCAACGGCAACGAGATCGGCGGCGGGTCGATCCGTATCCATCGCCGTGACGTGCAGGAACGGGTCTTCAAGGTGATGGGCATCACCGCCGAGGACGCTCAGGAGAAGTTCGGCTTCCTGCTGGACGCCTTCCAGTTCGGCGCCCCACCGCATGGCGGCATCGCATTCGGCTGGGACCGAATCGTTGCGCTGCTCGGTGGTGCCGAGTCGATCCGTGAGGTGATCGCCTTCCCGAAGACCGGCAACGGCTTCGACCCACTGACCGGGGCGCCCGCACCGATCACCACGCAACAGCGCAGAGAGGCAGGCGTCGACTTCAAGCCGCAGCCCAAGAAGGCGGCGGAGCGGGCGGACGCTTGAGCCGCACGGGTGGGCCGCGGTTACCGTCCGGTCACCGCAGACGGGTAGCTTCGATCACATGACGACTGAACCGAACTGGGTGGACCTCGACGGCGTGGTCAACATGAGAGATCTGGGTGGACGCACCACAGTTGATGGACGCACCGTCCGGTCGCGTGTCGTGCTGCGTTCGGACAACCTCGCCGACCTGACCCCGACCTCGGCGGCCTACCTGCTGAACCATTACCGGCTCAGCGATGTGGTCGACCTGCGCACCAACGGTGAGCATGCCCGCGACGGCGTCTGGCCGTTCAACGGTGAAGTCCGGCTGCACAAGATGAGCCTGTATCTCGACGATGATCCGGAAGCTGCCTTGCCGCCGTGGTTCGGGCAACTCGTCGACGGGTTGCCGGACGGTCGGCGTGACCATGCCGCCATGACCGCCAACCACTATCTGGGCTACTTCGTCGATAGACCGGACAGCCTGATCGGCGCATTGCGCACGATCGCCGGCGCGCCGGGCGCGGCCATCATCAACTGTGCGGCCGGCAAGGACCGCACCGGCACCACGTCCGCGCTGCTGTTGTCGGCCGTCGGCGTACCTGCCGACCAGGTGATCGCCGACTACGCGGCCAGCAACCAGCGGGTGCCCGCGATCCTGCAGCGACTCGGTGAGGCTGCCACCATCGGTTCCCCCGAGCACGCAGAACTCGTCGCCGCCCAGTCGACCCCACCCGAGATCATGGAGATCCTGTTGGATCGGGTCGACCAGGAGTTGGGCGGCGTCGAATCCTGGCTCGACCGCAATGGCTGGGATGCCGACGATCAGTCAGCCCTCGAGAGTCGGCTGCTCGAGCGAGCATGACCGAGGACCTGTTCGGCAACTTGACCTCCGACCCGCAAGCACCTGCAGGCGGATCGCTCTCGCAGGCCGACCATGCAAACCTGCCGCTGGCTGTCCGCCTGCGACCGCGCACCTTGGACGAGATCGTCGGTCAGGAGCACCTGCTGGCGCCGGGTTCCCCGCTGCGGCGGTTGGCGGAGGGAACCGGCGCGATGTCGGTCTTCCTTTGGGGCCCACCCGGGGTCGGCAAGACGACCATCGCCGCCGTGGTCTCCAGCCAGACCAACCGGCGTTTCGTCGAGCTTTCTGCGGTGACTGCCGGGGTGAAGGAGGTCCGGGCCCAGCTCGAGACCGCCAAGCGCGAGCTGGCTCGCGGCTTACCCACCGTCCTGTTCGTGGACGAGGTGCACCGCTTCAACAAGGCCCAGCAGGATGTGCTGCTACCCGCAGTGGAGAACCGATTGGTCACGCTGATCGCGGCGACCACCGAGAACCCCAGCTTCAGTGTGATTGCACCGCTGCTCTCGCGATCGCTGGTGCTGACCCTGAAGCCGCTCACCGACGACGACCTGAACCAGTTGGTCGACCGGGCCTTGAGCGATGAGCGCGGGCTGGGCGGGCGCTTCACGCTCGCCGTGGACGCCCGCTCGGCGATGCTGGCGATGGCCGGCGGCGATGCCCGCCGCGTCCTGACCTACCTGGAGGAGGCGGCCCGCAGCGCCGACGCCGTCGGCGCAACCGTCATCGACTTGGGGACACTGGAGAAATCGGTGGACCGGGCAGCGGTGCGCTATGACACCGACGGCGACCAGCACTACGACGTCATCTCGGCCTTCATCAAGTCGGTGCGCGGCTCCGATGTCGACGCCGCGTTGCACTGGCTTGCGCGGATGATCGAGGCGGGGGAGGACGCCCGCTTCATCGCCCGACGGCTGGTCATCTTGGCCAGCGAAGATGTCGGCATGGCCGCCCCCGGCATTCTGCTGACTTGCGTCGCCGCGGCACAGGCCGTCCAACTCATCGGCATGCCGGAGGCACGGCTCAACCTCGCGCAGGCCACCATCGCCGCGGCCACCGCACCAAAGTCGAACGCCGTGATCAACGCGATAGACGCAGCCATCGCTGACGTGCGGGCCGGACACATCGGCAGCGTGCCCACCCATCTGCGCGACGCCCACTACTCGTCCGCCGCCGGTTACGGGCACGGCGTGGGTTACCGGTACGCCCACGACCACCCGCACGGAGTCGCCGCGCAGCAGTACCTGCCCGACGAACTGGTCGGCCGCCGCTACTACCAACCCACCCAGCACGGCAACGAGGCGCAGATTGCCGAGCGGCTTGAACTCATCCGACGGCTGCTTGCCCTTCCCGAGAATCGCTGACCCGCCAGATCACGGCTCGGCGGCGTCCAGGCGGATCTGGTAGCCCTTGGCTGCGAGCTTGTTCGCGGTCTGTTCGGCCTTGACGATGCCGCCGGTGGCGCGCGGGCGAAGTTGCAGGGTGCGCTCAGCCGGCAGCCCACTGCGCAACTGCTTCAAGCGCAACAGCTCACTGTCGAACTGGGCGCCAAGCACGAGCGCCACATTGACCAGCCAGGCCAGCAGCAATGCGATCATCACACCGGCCAAGGCGCCGTAGGCGGCGTTGTAGTTGGCGAAGTTGGCCACGTAGAAGCTGAATCCTTGGGCTGCCCCGGCCGCAGTCAGGACGGCGATGATCGAACCCCAGGTGATCGGGCGAAAATGCGGGAACGCCACGTTGGGGGTGAAGTGGTAGAGCATGGCGATCAGCGCCATGACCACCACGACGATCAGGGGCCATCTGACAAGCCTCCAGACCCGCACTGCGGCGGCGGTCAGCCCGAACGTCTCGCTGAGCCAGACCGCCACGTCGCCGCCGACGACCACCGCACTGAGCACCGCCACCACCGCGATGAGGCTGATCGCGGTCATTGCCAGCACCTGCAGCTTCAACAGGATCGGGTTGCGGCCCTCGCCGACGCCATGGATCTGGTTCATCACCTGTGCGAACGTCTGCACATAGCCAGCGGCCGCCCAGACGGCGGTGCCGATGCCGATGACCAGACCGATGCCGGCCCCGCTGGCGGAGAAGAAGCCCTCGATCAGGTCGACCAGCATCTCGGCTGTGCCGGCGTCGGGCACCGCCTGCTGGATCATGCTGGCGAACTCCGGCACCAAGGTGTCGCCGACACCGCTGAGCTTCATGATCGACACCAGCGCGACCAGGCTGGGGAACAGGGCGAAGACCGCATAGTAGGTGAGGATCGCGGCCAGGTTCGTGCCCTGGTTCGTCGAGAAGCGTTGCATGACAGAGGTGAGCACGTAGCTGGCCGACCGAATCCGCTGCCGGCCGTCGGTGCGGTGGGCGTACATGGATCGAATCTACGCTGCGCGGTAATGTTGTTGGCTGGCCCGGTGAGACTACATCGGCCACCAAGCCACACTTGAGGGATGAAGTGATGAGAGCAGCCGAAATCGGACGCCGCTATGTAGATTTCTTCGCCGCCCGCGACCACACGGTGGTGCCGAGCGCCTCGCTGCTCTACAACGACCCCACCCTGCTCTTCGTGAACGCCGGCATGGTGCCGTTCAAGCCGTACTTCACCGGCGCCGAACCGGCTCCGTTCAGGCGCGCGGTAAGCCTGCAGAAATGCGTGCGAACCCTCGACATCGAGGACGTGGGCAAGACCACCCGGCACGGAACCTTCTTCCAGATGCTGGGCAACTTCAGCTTCGGCGACTACTTCAAGGCTGAGGCGATCCAGTGGGGTTGGCAACTGGTCACCGGTAGTCAAGCCGATGGCTGTCTTGGTTTCGATCCCGACAAGGTTTGGGTGACGGTGCTCGGTCCGGGCATGCACCCCGATTACCCCAACGGTGACGAGGAGGCTGTGCATTGGTGGCGCTCGGTGGGCGTCCCCCAGGAGCGCATCCAGGCACGCAGCCTCAAGGACAACTACTGGCACATGGGCGTCCCCGGGCCCGGTGGACCCTGTTCCGAGATCTATATCGACCGCGGCCCCGCCTTCGGCCCCGAGGGCGGTCCCAACGCCGACGAGGACCGCTTCCTCGAGATCTGGAACCTCGTCTTCCAACAGGAGGAGTTGTCAGCGGTGCGGGCGAAGGACGACTTCGACGTGGCCAGGCAGCTGCCCAGTAAAAACATCGACACCGGCGCCGGGCTGGAACGCATCGCCTTCCTGTTGCAGGGCGTCGACAACATGTATGAGACCGATGAGGTCTTCCCGGTGATCGCGCGAGCCTCCGAACTGACCGGGCGGCGCTACGGGGCGAATGCAGACGACGATGTCCGGCTGCGGGTGATCGGCGATCACGTGCGCAGCTCCCTGATGCTGATGACCGACGGGGTTTCGCCCGGCAACGAGGCTCGCGGCTACGTGCTGCGACGGCTGATGCGCCGGTCGATCCGTTCCATGCGGTTGCTGGGTTACCAGGGCGAACACCTGACCGAACTGCTGGACGTCAGCCGGGGCGTGATGCACGGTTCCTATCCCGAGATCGACGAACAGTGGCAACGCATCAGCGAGATCTCCGAGAACGAGGAGCAGAGCTTCAGCCGGACTCTGCACGCCGGCACGGCCTTGTTCGACCTCGCCGTCGGCCAGTCCAAGGCGGCCGGCTCCGAGGTGCTGCCCGGCGACAAGGCGTTCCAGTTGCACGATACCTATGGCTTCCCGATCGATTTGACTCTCGAGATGGCGGCCGAGCAGGGCTTGGCGGTTGACCAGGCGCGCTTCCGGGAGCTGATGACCGAGCAGCGGCAGCGTGCCAAGGCCGATGCCCGCGCGAAGAAGGGTGGCGCGGTCAGCACCGAGGCCTACCAAGTGCTGCGAAGTGAGGGGGAGACCCCGTTCCTCGGGTTCACCGACCTGACCGTCGACACCAAGGTGCGTGGTCTGATCAGCGACGGCGAGTCGGTGGCGGTCGCGTCGGCCGGCAGCCTAGTCGAGGTCGTGTTGGCCGAAACCCCGTTCTATGCCGAGGCCGGTGGCCAGGACGCCGATGCCGGCGTGCTGCACACCCCGGCCGGTGAACTGAAGGTGCTGGATGTGCAGCGTCCGGTACCCGGGCTGGTCGTGCACAAGGTCGAGGTGGTCGGCGAACTGGTGGTCGGGGACGCCGTGACCGCGGCGGTGGACGGTTTCTACCGACGTGGGGCCTGCCAGGCGCACTCGGCGACCCACGTCATCCACGCGGCCCTGCGCGAACTCGTGGGCCAGGGCGCCACCCAGGCCGGCTCATACAACAAGCCCGGCTACCTGCGCTTCGACTTTTCGTCCAGCAAGGGCCTGAGCTCGGCGCTGCGGGCCGAGATCGAGGAGCGCTGCAACGTCGCCATCCGCGACGATCTGGCGGTCACCGCCACCCAGATGAAGCTGGCCGACGCCAAGGCGATGGGCGCCATGGCGATGTTCGGTGAGAAGTATCCGCCGATCGTGCGGGTGGTCGAGATGGGCGGACCGTGGAGCCGTGAGCTGTGCGGCGGCACCCATGTCGAGCACTCAAGCCAGATCGGCATGCTGACGCTGCTCGGCGAGCAGTCCATCGGAGCCGGTACCAGGCGGGTGGAGGCGTTGGTGAGCACCGACGCGTTCGAGCACATGGCCGCTGAGCGTGCCCTGGTGAGCCGGCTGACCGAGATGTTGAAGGTGCAGCCGGACCAACTCGTCGAGCGCGTCGAGTCGATGGTCGCCGACCTGAAGTCGGCGCAGAAGGCGATCAATGAGCTCAAGCTGTCCGAGTTGCAGTCCTCGCTGGCCGGATTGATCGAGCAGGCTCGTGAGATCGCCGGCGTCCGGCTGGCCGCGAAGGTCGTGCCCGGCGCCGAGGGCGGCGAGTTGCGGACGCTGGCGATCCAGTTGCGTGACCGGTTCGGCTCGCAGCCTGCGGCGGTCGTGCTGATCGGTGATGGCCCCAAGCCGGCAGTCGTGGTGGCCACCAACTCCGGCGCCCGCGATCGTGGGCTCAAGGCCGGCCAGCTCGTCCGGGTGGCAGCCGTCGAACTGGGCGGCAAGGGCGGCGGCAAGGACGACCTGGCGCAGGGCGGGGGCACCAACCCGGCAGCCGCCCAAGCGGCGGTGGACGCCGCGGTACGCAGCGCGGAGGCCACGATTGCGTCCTGAATGGCGTCGTGGCCGGCGACTGGCGATCGACTGGGGCAAGGCCCGGGTCGGCGTGGCTGCCTGCGACCCCGACGGCCTGCTGGCCCATCCGGTGGGCACCCTACCGAACGATGGGCGCGTTCTCGATCGGCTGGCCGAGCTGGTTGGCGAGTACGAACCGATCGAGATCTTGCTTGGCATGCCGGTCGACCTGGCAGGACGTCACGGTCCGGCCGCCCAGGCGATGACCGAGGTAGCTGATCGACTCGTTGCCGCGTTGGGCGTTGCCCTCCGAGTCGTCGACGAGCGACTCAGCACTGCCAATGCGGCCCGTAAGCTGGCCGCGAGTGGTAGGTCGTCGCGACAACGGCGCGCCGTCATCGACCAAGCCGCCGCTGTCGACATTCTGGAACAAGCGCTCGAATACGAACGACGGACCGGACTGCCGGCGGGTACACCGTGGCGCCAGGAAGGAAAGCGGGACGATGAGTCGATTCCTCGATGAGGATCCCGGCCCCGAGTACGACGATGTCGACGACGACTTGCTCGACCTGGCGGATTCGGACGAAGAGCCGATGCCGCCGTCGACCAAGCGCCGCGGCTCGTGGCTGAAGAACCTGCTGGCGGTTGCCATCTCGCTGGGGGTGCTGATCGGTGGCGGATATTTCGTCGTGACCAAGGTGACCGATGGATACCTGAACTTCACCACCGTTCGCGACTACCCCGGCCCCGGCGAAGAAGAAGTGCTCGTCGCCATCCCCGAGGGAGCGACCCTCACCGACATCGGCGAGGTGCTGGTGGACCACGATGTCGTGCAGTCCAGCAAGGCGTTCGTCAACGCCGCCCGGGACAATCCGCAGTCGTCCAGCATCCAGCCGGGCACCTATCGGTTGCTAACCAAGATGACGGCGGCCGACGCGGTGGCGGCGCTGCTGAACCTCGACAACCTGGTGCGCAACCAGGTCACCGTCCCCGAGGGGTGGCGCAACACCCAGGTGGTGCAGCGGCTGTCCGAGACCACCGGGATACCGGCCGCTGATTTCGAGGCCGAACTGGCCAACCCGGTCAACCTCGGTCTGCCAGCGTGGGCCGAGGGACGCACCGAGGGCTTCCTCTTCCCCGAAACCTACGCCTTCGGCGCCGACCCCACGGCCGCCGAGCTGCTGTCCCAGATGACCGGCCAGTTCGTCCGGGTGACCAACGAGATGGGTTTCGTGGCCAAGGCCGAGGCGTTGGGCGTCTCACCATTCGATGCCGTTACGGTGGCCAGCATCATCGAGAAGGAAACCCGCGATCCCGTTTATGGGCCCGATATCGCCCAGGTGCTCTACAACCGGCTGCGAGCCGGGATGGCGCTGCAGCTTGACTCGACCGTCATCTACGCAGTCAATTCCCCGGGCACCATCACCACCACCGACGAGGAGCGGGCCAATCCATCGCCCTACAACACCTACGTGCACCAAGGACTTCCTCCGGGAGCGATTTCCAACCCCGGAAAGAACTCGCTGAACTCGGCAGTCAACCCGACCAGCGGCTCATACCTCTACTTCGTTGCGGTCAACCCGACCACCGGGGAGACGAAATTCGCGTCCACCTGGGAGGAGCACGAGGTGAACGTCGCACAGTTCCAGCAGTGGTGCCGCGACAACCCCGGCCACTGCTGACAGATCTGGGATACTGGAGCCCATGCTGCGTTACCTCACTGCCGGTGAATCACACGGACGAGCGCTGGTCGCGACCATCGAGGGTGTTCCCGCCCACGTAGCCGTCACCACCGGCGACATCTCGCAGGCTCTGGCGCGTCGCAGGCTCGGAGCAGGACGCGGCGCCCGGATGAAGTTCGAGGCCGACGAGGTGACCCTGTTGACCGGTGTCCGGCATGGGCGGACGCTGGGGTCGCCGATCGCCATCATGATCGGCAACACCGAGTGGCCGAAGTGGCATCAGGTGATGGCCCCCGATCCGGTGGACGCCGACGAACTGGCGGGCCTGGCGCGCAACGAGCCACTCACCCGTCCGCGACCCGGCCATGCAGACCTCGCCGGCATGCAGAAGTACGATTTCGCCGAGTCGCGGCCGGTGCTGGAGCGGGCCAGCGCCCGGGAGACCGCAGCGCGGGTCGCCTTGGGGCGGGTCGCCCAGAACTTCCTCGCCCAGGCGTACGGCATCACCGTGCTCAGCCACGTGGTCGAGATCGGCGGGGTGGGAGCACGGCTGGAGCGGTTCCCGACGATGGCCGACCTGCCCCAGATCGACGCCGACCCGGTGCGCTGCCTCGACCCGGCGGCCAGTCTCGCCATGCAGAACGAGATCGAAGCCTGCCACCGCGACGGCGACACCTTGGGTGGAGTCGTCGAGGTGGTCGCCTGGGGTTGCCCGCCCGGGCTGGGCACCCACGTCCAGCACGATCGCCGGCTGGACGCCCGGCTGGCGGCGGCGATGATGGGCATCCAGGCCATCAAGGGGGTCGAGATCGGCGACGGCTTCGAGTTGGCACGAGTCCGGGGCAGCCAGGCCCATGACGAGATCGTGCCCGGCCAAGGTGGCATCGAACGGACGACCCAACACTCCGGCGGGACGGAAGGCGGCATGTCGACCGGCGAGGTGCTGCGCGTCCGGGCTGCCATGAAGCCGATCGCCACCGTTCCCAGGGCGTTGCGCACCATCGATACCGCCACCGGGCACCCTGCCCAGGCGCACCACCAACGATCGGACGTCTGCGCGGTCCCGGCAGCCGGCGTGGTCGCTGAGGCCATGGTCGCCCTGGTGCTGGCTGAGTCTGCCCTGGAGAAGTTCGGCGGTGACTCGCTCGGTGAAACCCGCCGCAACTACCACGGCTACCTCCGCCAGATCGCCGAACGTGGCCTGTCGATCCATGGCTGAGACAATCGTGCTGATCGGGCCTCCGGCCGTCGGGAAGTCGACCGTCGGTGCCAACCTGGCCCGCCGACTCGGCGTCCCGTTCATCGATGTGGATCAGCTGATCGAAGACCGCGAGCAGCGGGCCATCTCAGAGATCTTCGCCACTGACGGCGAGTCCCTATTTCGGGCAATGGAACTGGACGCCACACTCGCGGCGCTGGAAGGCGGTGGCGTCATCGCGCTGGGCGGCGGAGCGGTCACCAACGCGACGTTGCGCGCCGCACTGCGGGGTCACCGAGTGATCTGGCTGCGCGCGTCGGTGCGGGAGGCAGTCCAACGGGTCGGGGCGACGACCACTCGTCCGTTGTTGGTCGGGGATGTGGCAGATCGCTGGACCAGACTGGCCCAGGAACGCGAGCCGCTCTATGCCGAGGTCGCCACAATGGTCGTCGACACCGACCACCGGACGCCCGCCCAGGTCGCGCGCAGCGTCCTCGACCGGCTGAGCCTTCAGGAAGTGAAATGAGTACCGTCCGCGTGAACGCCGAACACCCCTACTCGGTCGAGATCGACTACGGGTCGCTCAGCAGGCTGCCCGGCCTAGTCGGTCAGGCCACCAGGGTCGCGGTGATCTACGGCGAGCCCTTGGCCGAGGCCGCCCTGACGGTATCCCAGCTGGTCGGCTCTGAGAATGTCGCGGTGCTCAGCATCGAGGTGCCGGCCGGTGAGGCCGCGAAGACGCCCGAGGTACTGGTCGAATGCTGGCGGGCGTTGGCCGAAGCAGGTTTCACTCGCGCCGACCTGATCATCGGTGTCGGTGGGGGAGCGACCACCGATCTGGCCGGTTTCGTGGCGGCCAGCTGGCTGCGCGGCGTGCCGTACCTCAGCATCCCCACCACCGTGCTGGCAATGGTGGACGCCGCGGTGGGCGGCAAGACCGGTATCGACCTGCCTGAGGGCAAGAACCTCGTAGGCGCCTTTCACGAGCCGAAGGCGGTACTGGCCGACCTTGACCTGCTGCGCACCCTGCCGGACCGCGAAGTGAGTTCCGGGTTGGCAGAGGTGGTCAAGGCCGGGTTCGTTCGGGACGGCCGCATCCTGGAGTTGATCCGGGAGAACCCTGCGGACGCTCGCGATGTCGGCAGCGCCCGGCACGCCGAACTCATCCGCAGGGCGGTGCAGTTCAAGGCGGATGTGGTCGCCGCCGACCTGCGCGAGGCCACCTCGGTGGGGACGCGGATCGGCCGCGAACTGCTGAACTACGGCCATACTTTGGGGCACGCCATCGAGGCCTGGGAGGACTATCAGCTGCGTCACGGTGAGTCGGTTTCGCTCGGCATGGTCTTCGCTGCCCACCTGTCGCGCCGCCTGCTGGGGCTCCCGGACGCCGCGGTAGCCGACACCCGTGACCACCTCGAGATGCTCGGCCTACCGACCAGTTACTCGCGTGCTCCCTGGGACGAGTTGCGTACCTTGATGGCCCGGGACAAGAAGACCCGCGGCAGTGCGCTGCGGTTCGTCGGGCTGCGGCGATTCGGCGAGCCGATGATGATCGTGGCCCCCAGCGAGCGGGTCCTCGCCGAGTGCTACGCCGAACTTGGGGAGGCATGAGTTGTACGTAGCTGAGCAGTTCGCGATAACCACCACCGATGCGCTGGCCGAGGTGGCTGCTCGGGGGGTCGGAGACCTGATCACCCACGGGGAGCGCGGCATCGACGTCACCTACCTGCCGTTCGTGCTGCTGCCCGACGACGGCGGTCCGCGTCGCCTGACCACCCATGTCGCCCGCACCAACCAGCAGTGGCAGGACGAGGGTGCGGCCACCTGGGTCGTCCACGGCCCGGACGCCTACATCAGCCCCGGTGTGGTGCCCGCCCAGCCGCAACCCCAGCGGATGCCGACGGTGCCGACCTGGAACTACTTGGTGGTGCACCTGCGCGGACGCCTGATCGCCCATCATGACGACGAGTGGAAGCTGCGTTCCCTGCGTGACCTGACCGCGCGTCATGAACCGGGCTGGCGGCTGGAAAACGGGCCGCTTGCCGCAATCGAGCGGATGCTGCCGGCCATCGTGGGTATCGAGTTCGTGGTCGACGCGGTGATCGGCAAGGCGAAGATGAGCCAGAACCGTTCGTCCGCCGATCTGCTCAGCATGGCCGCAACGTTGGCCGATGCCGGCCACAGTCCCGGAACCGGCGAGGTGATGCGCCGCCTCGCGCTGCCCTACATCCAGGCACGCGAGGAACGGGTCGCTCAAGCTCGCGAGTTGCAGGTCCGTCGAAAGGGATCGCCCAATTCCGCTAAGATAGACCACCGCGCGGATTGACCGCCTCGTCCGGATCCTGAAAGGCAAGCGTGGCTACCACCAACGACATCAAGAACGGCACGGTTCTCGACCTTGACGGTCAGCTCTGGCAGGTGCTGTGGTTCCAGCACCACAAGCCGGGCAAGGGCAACACCGTGGTCCGCACCAAGATCCGCAACGTGGTCAACGGGAAGACCGTCGACCGCACCTTCCCGGCCGACACCAAGATCGACATGGCCCAGGTCGACCGCTCCGACATGCAGTACCTCTACGAGGACGCGACCGGTTTCGTGGTCATGGATGTCACCACCTACGATCAGCTCACCATTCCGGCCGAGACCTTCGGCGACGCCAAGGATTACCTGCTGGAGGGTATGACCATCACGGTGGCCACCCACGAGGGCGTGCCGCTGTACATCGACCTGCCGGCCAGCGTAGAACTGGAGATCACCTACACCGAGCCCGGCTTGCAGGGCGATCGTTCCACCGGCGGCACCAAGCCCGCAACGTTGGAGACCGGCAAACAGATTCAGGTGCCCCTGTTCATCACGAACGGCGAGCGGGTCAAGGTCTCCACCCAGACCGGCGAGTACCTCGGCCGCGTCACCAGTTGATGGCCCATCCCGCCGATGAGCGGTCGCTCCCGCTGGCCGCCGGCGAGCATCCGCCCGTGCCCGGGGCGACCAAGGTCTCGTCCACCGACATGGCCGAACGCCACCATTCCGCCCGCACCAAGGCCCGCAAGGCTGCACTCGATGTGCTCTTCGAGGCCGACCTGTTGGGGCGTGATCCGTTCGAGTCGCTGGCCATCCGGCTGGACGACCCCGAGCAGGTGGTCCGCGAGTTCACCCGCGAATTGGTGCTTGGGGTCCGCGACAATGCCGAGCAGATCGACAAGCGGATCGGGGCAGCCGCGCCGAGACAGTGGCCGATCGAGCGCATGCCGCGGATCGACCGCAACCTTGCCCGAATCGCCATCTACGAGCTCGACCACACAGAAGTCGAGGCCAGTGCAGCGATCAGTGAGGCACTCGAACTGGCCGACGAACTGTCCACCGATGAGTCGGTGGCCTTCCTGAACGGTCTGCTGGGGAGGGCTGCCCAATCCCGTCTCACCCAATCCCGCCCGGAAAGGACGACCGATGAGCAGTGAGCCGACCGACGACCCTACTGCGGCGATTCTGGTCCTGGAGGACGGCCGCGTCTTCCGCGGTCGACCCTTCGGGGCGATCGGCGAGACGTTCGGCGAGGGGGTCTTCTCGACCGGCATGTCGGGCTACCAGGAGACGCTGACCGACCCCAGCTACTACGGGCAGGTGGTCGTCGCCACCGCGCCCCATATCGGCAACACCGGTTGGAACGACGAGGACGACGAGTCGAGCCGCATCTGGGCCGCCGGGTACGTCGTGCGTGACCCGGCGCGACGTCCCAGCAACTGGCGGGCCACCCGAACCCTAGACGACGAACTGGTCGCGCAAGCCATTGTGGGCATCAGCCATATCGACACCCGCGCGCTGACGCGGCACCTGCGCGACCGGGGGGCCATGCGGGTGGGTATCAGCTCGGTCAGCACCGATGTGGACGCGCTGCTCACCCGGGTGCGTCTCCACCCCAAGATGGAGGGTGCCGATCTGGTGGCGCACGTCACCTGCCAGGCGCCCTACGTGGTGCCCGCTCGCGGCCCGCGGCGTGCCACGGTGGCCGCGATCGACTTGGGCATCAAGGCGAACACGCCACGGGAACTGGCCGAGCGCGGTGTCGAGGTGCACGTGCTGCCGGCGTCCAGCACCGCCGACGATGTCTTCGCCATCGACCCCGACGGGGTCTTTTTCAGCAACGGCCCGGGTGACCCCGCGACGGCCGACCATGCGGTTGAACTGGCCGTTGCCGCGCTCACCGCCAACCTGCCCGTCTTCGGCATCTGTTTCGGCCATCAGGTGATCGGACGGGCGCTGGGCTTGCCGACCTACAAGCTGAAATACGGCCACCGCGGCATCAACCAGCCGGTGCTCGATCGGCGATCCAACCGCATCGACATCACCTCGCACAACCACGGTTTCGCCATCGATGCCCCGATCAATCGGCGCACGCCCACGAAGTTCGGCACCGTCGAGGTCAGCCATGTCTGCCTCAACGACGATGTGGTCGAGGGTCTCGAGCTCAGCCGGGACGGCAGGGTGGTGGCCTTCACCGTGCAATACCACCCTGAAGCGGCCGCCGGGCCACACGACGCGGAGTACCTGTTCGACCGCTTCACCGCAATGCTGACCACCACCGAGGGGGCCCGCTGATGCCACGGCGCACCGACATCGAATCGATCATGGTCATCGGTTCAGGCCCGATCGTGATCGGGCAGGCGGCCGAGTTCGACTACTCCGGTACGCAGGCCTGTCGGGTCTTGCGCGCCGAGGGCTTTCGGGTGATCCTGGTCAACTCCAACCCAGCCAGCATCATGACCGACCCGGAGTTCGCCGACGCCACCTATCTGGAGCCGATCACTCCGGCGTTCGTCGAGCGCATCATCGCGAAGGAACGCCCGGATGCCTTGCTGGCCACCCTGGGGGGCCAGACCGCGCTGAATACCGCGGTCACCCTGCATGACAACGGGGTGCTGGAACGCCACGGCGTTGAGCTGATCGGTGCCTCCGTCGATGCGATCAAGCGCGGTGAGAACCGACAGCAGTTCAAACAGGTGGTCGAGGACCTGCCGGAGTTCCCGGGCGGGCGCGCCGAGTGCGCCCGCAGCTACATCTGCCACACGTTGGAGGACATCCGGGCGGCCGGCGAAGAGCTCGGGCTGCCCGTGGTACTGCGTCCGAGCTACACCATGGGTGGTGTGGGCTCCGGCTTCGCCAACGATGCCGCCGAACTGGAGCGGCTCGGTCGCATCGGGCTGGAGGCCAGTCCCGTCAGTGAGGTGCTGATCGAGGAATCGATCCTGGGCTGGAAGGAGTTCGAACTCGAAGTCATGCGGGACCGTTCCGACAATGTCGTGGTGGTCTGCTCGATCGAGAATTTCGACCCGATGGGTGTGCACACCGGCGACTCGATCACGGTGGCCCCGGCGATGACCCTGACCGACCGGGAATACCAGCACATGCGTGACGTCGGTATCGCCATCATCCGTGCCGTCGGGGTCGACACCGGGGGCTGCAACATCCAGTTCGCGATTCAGCCCCAGACCGGACGCATGATCGTGATCGAGATGAATCCGCGGGTCTCGCGTTCCTCTGCGCTGGCGTCCAAGGCCACCGGTTTCCCGATCGCCAAGATCGCCGCGAAGGTGGCGGTCGGCTACACGTTGGACGAGATCAAGAACGACATCACGCGGCAGACCCCGGCGTCCTTCGAACCGACCCTCGACTATGTGGTGGTCAAGGTGCCGCGGTTCGCGTTCGAGAAGTTCCCGAACGCGGACGCCCAGCTCACCACGCACATGAAGTCGGTGGGTGAGGCGATGTCGATCGGACGCAACTTCACCGAGGCGCTCGGCAAGGCCTTGCGCTCGATGGAGGATCCGGACGCCCCGTTCAGCTTCGCCGGCCAACCCGCAGATGTGGACGAACTGCTGAGGCAGATCCGCAAGCCCCGCGACGGGCGGATCCAGTCGATGATGCAGGCGCTGCGTGCCGGAGCCACCGTCGAGCAGGTCAGCGCCGCCAGCAAGGTGGACGAGTGGTTCATCGACCAGATGCTGATGGTCAAGCAGGTCGCCGACCGACTACGGGCGGCCCCCGGGATAACCGCCGAACTGTTGCGCGAGGCCAAGCGGCACGGGCTGTCCGACGTCCAGATCGCCGACATCCGCAAGACCAGCCCCGAACTGATCCGGCAGCTGCGCTGGAGTCTGGGCGTGCGTCCAGTCTTCAAGACCGTCGACACCTGCGCGGCCGAGTTTGCTGCGCAGACGCCCTACCTGTACTCGAGCTATGACGAGGAGACCGAGCTTCAGCCCCGAACTCGGCCCGCGGTGCTGATCCTGGGCAGCGGCCCGAACCGGATCGGGCAGGGCATTGAGTTCGACTACTCCTGCGTGCATGCCGCCATGGCTTTGTCGGAGCACGGTTACGACTCGATCATGGTCAACTGCAACCCCGAAACCGTCTCCACCGACTACGACACCTCAGACCGGCTCTACTTCGAGCCGTTGACCTTGGAGGACGTGCTGGAGGTCTACCAGGCCGAACTGCAGATGGGACCGGTGGCCGGGGTGATCGTCCAACTGGGCGGCCAGACCCCGCTCAAACTGGCGCGCGCACTGGAGGCCGCCGGGGTGCGGATCGTCGGCACCAGCCCCGCTGCGATCGACCTGGCTGAGGAGCGAGGCGCATTCGGGCGGGTGCTGGCGCGCGCAAAGCTTCCCTCACCAAAGCACGGCATGGCCGAGAGCTACGAGCAAGCCCGTGGAATCGCCGAGGAGATCGGGTATCCGGTGCTGGTCCGGCCCAGCTACGTGCTGGGCGGGCGCGGCATGGAGATCGTCTACAACGACGAAGCATTGCGCACCTACATCGAGAACTCGACGTTGATCAGCCCGGACACGCCGGTCCTGGTCGATCGGTTCCTGGACGACGCGATCGAGATCGACGTGGACGCACTCTACGACGGCCAGGAGCTCTACCTGGGCGGGGTGATGGAGCACATCGAGGAGGCCGGAATCCACTCCGGCGACTCGGCCTGCTCGCTGCCACCATCCACGCTGGGAAAGGCGGTCCTCGACCAGATCAGGGTCTCCACCGAGGCGATCGCCAAGGGGATCGGGGTGCAGGGTTTGATCAACATCCAGTACGCACTGGCCGGCGACACCCTCTACGTCCTCGAGGCCAACCCGCGGGCGTCCCGAACGGTGCCGTTCGTCAGCAAGGCCACCGACACCCAGCTGGCGAAGGCGGCGACCCTGATCATGCTCGGCGCCACCATCTGCGAGCTGCGGGAGGACGGCATGCTGCGCAGGCACGGCGACGGTGCCGCAATCTGGCACGGCATGCCGATCGCCATCAAGGAGGCGGTCATGCCGTTCAGCCGCTTCCACACCATGGAGGGTTCGGTGATGGACTCGCTGCTGGGCCCCGAGATGCGCTCCACCGGAGAGGTGATGGGGCTGTCGCCGACCTTCGGAATGTCGTACGCGAAGTCACAGGTTGCCGCCCACGGCAGCCTTCCCACATCGGGAACGGTCTTCGTCTCGGTCGCCAATCGCGACAAGCGCAATGTGATCTTTCCCATCAAGCGGCTGGCGGACCTCGGCTTCACGATCCTGGCCACCGAGGGCACGGCGTCCATGTTGTCGTTGCACGGGGTGGACGCCCGACCGGTGCGCAAGCACTCCGAAGGCAGGGGCCCGAACGGCGAGCCGACCATCGTCGAGTTGATCACCCAGGGCAGGATCGGGCTGATCCTCAACACCCCGTCCGGCGAAACGGTCGGCGGCTCGCCGCGCCGCGACGGTTACCGGATCCGCACCGCCTCGGTGCTGCACCGGGTGCCCTCGATCACCACCGTGCAGGGCCTCGAGGCCGCGGTGCAGGGTATCGAGGCCGTCCAGCTCGATCAGGTGGACGTCCGTTCACTGCAGGAGTGGGCGCAGGACATTCGTGCCGCACAAGAAGCCGGGATTGCCAGCACGGGCGGCTCATCAAGGCAGAATGAGGGGCATGGGTTTGATCTCCAATGACGAACTGGTTGTTCGGCTCCTACTGACCGGCTACCGGGGGCTGGTGCGTCCGGCCCTGTTCACCTCCGCCAGCGGTGATCCCGAGGAGATTCACTCGCAAGTGATCGCGCTGCTGAGCGAGTTGCCTGATGCGCTGATCCAACGTATCCAGTCTCTGCTGGGTGCGCGCCGCAACCCGATCGAGGTGGCCGGAATCCGGTTCCCGGGCCGCGTCGGTGTGGCGGCCGGCCTCGACAAGGACGGCGCCGCGGCGCGCAGCTGGGCGGCGCTCGGGTTCGCGTTCGCAGAGTTGGGCACCGTGACCGCGCACGCCCAGCCCGGCAACCGCCAGCCGCGGATCTTCCGGTTGCCGCACAGTCACGCCATCATCAACCGGATGGGCTTCAACAACGCTGGTGTCGAGGCGCTGGCCGCCCGCCTCGACCAATGGGGCGTCAAGCGCGGGCGCAACATGCTGGACGGCCCGATCGGCGTGTCGATCGGCAAGACCAAGGTGACTCCGATCGACCAAGCCACTGAGGACTACCTGTTCTCGTTGCGGACCATCGCACCGTACGCCGACTATGTCGCGATCAATGTCTCCAGCCCCAACACCCCCCAACTGCGCAGCCTGCAAGCCCGTGACCTGCTGAGCGAGCTCACCGGTGCGCTGGTGAACGCCGCGCGCGAGTTGGATCCAGCCGATCCGGTGCCCATCTTCGTGAAGTTGGCCCCGGACCTGTCGACCCATGATTTGGCCGGGCTGATCGAGGTCTGTGAGGAGACCGGGGTCTCGGGCCTGGTGGCCACCAACACCACCACGGCGCGGGAATTCCTGCACCCTTCGGAGTTGCATCTCGCCAGCCAGGCAGGCGGCCTTTCGGGTGCCCCGCTGACACGCAAGGCGCTTCGAATGGTCGAGGCGACCGCGAATCGCACGCAACTGCCCATCATGGGCGTCGGCGGCATCATGACTCCTGCCGACGCGCAGGCCTTCTTTGACGCTGGCGCGTTGCTGGTGCAGCTCTACACCGGGTTCATCTTCAACGGTCCGGCGCTGGTGCGTGGTATCAACACTCTTACTCTGCCTGACAGGGCCCGCCGGTGATTCCATTCCGCACTCGACTTGCCCGGTCGGTTGACCAACGCGGGAACCTCTGCGTGGGCATCGATCCCCACGAGTCGCTGGTTCGGGCGTGGGGCCACGATTACGATCCAGCCGGTCTGGAACGTGTCAGCCGCGGGCTGGTTGAGGCGATCGGTGATCAGGTGGCGGTCTTCAAGCCGCAGTCGGCGTTCTTCGAGTGCTTCGGGTCGGCCGGCATCGCGGTACTGGCCAGAGTGCTGGACGACATCTCTCAGGCGGGCGCACTGTCGATACTCGATGTCAAACGGGGCGACATCGGCTCGACCATGACCGCCTACGCACATGCTTACCTCTCCGGCTCCACAGACCTGACGGCCGATGCGATCACCGTCAGTCCCTTCCTCGGCGTCGGGGCATTGCAGCCCGCGATCGATCTGGCCCACGCCACCGGACGGGGCGTCTATCTGTTGTGCCGGACGAGCAATCCGGAGGGCGACCAGGTGCAACTGGCGGCCCGTGAGGGACGAACCGTCGCCCAGCAAGTGGTGGATGCCGCCCGGGCCTACAACGACCAGGCCGGGCAGCATGCGATCGGCTTGGTCCTCGGCGGCACACTCAAACGCCTCGACCTCGATCTGACAGGCTACTTTGGTTCGATTTTGGTTCCCGGTATCGGCGCCCAAGGCGCTACCATTGACACGCTGGCGCAGTTGTTCGGTGCCGCGGCATCAAACGTGCTGCCCAGCGCATCACGGCAAGTGATGCAAGCGGGTCCCGGTGTGGCCGCGCTCAGGTCGGTCGTGAACGCGCTTGCCGAGCCTCCCACCGTCGGCTTATAGGCTATATGATTCATGGGCCATGTCACCTCGGCACTCAGCTGACGGGGGCGTGAAGAAGATGAGAAATGGAGAAATGAAACGTGGCAATTCCAACTTTGTCCCCTGAGCAGCTGCAAGCTGCGCGGGCAGCTGCCACCGAGGCCCGGCGAGTTCGGGCAGCGTTGAAGAACGATGTCCGGGACGGATCGAAGACCCTTCCGCAGGCCCTCGACGAGTGCGCCCAAGACGACGTCCTTGCCCACATTCGCGTTGTCGACCTGTTGAAGGCCGTGCCGCGTATCGGCGAGAAGCGGGCCGGTGAGATAATGGCTCGCTATGACATCGCCGCCAACCGCCGCGTCCGCGGACTCGGACGCCACCAAATCGCCGGCCTCAAGGCGGAATTCAGCTGAACGCATGACTGACGGTGCAGGGGCGTTCGTCATCTCTGGGCCGACGGCTGTCGGCAAGGGCACTGTTGTCACGGCTCTGAAGGCCAAATACCCGAACGTGAGGGCTTCCGTCTCGGTGACGACGCGACCACCCCGTCCTGGCGAGGTCGACGGCGTCCACTACTGGTTCGTGGACGACGCCGAGTTCGATGAACTGATCGCCGGTGGCGAATTGCTCGAGTGGGCGATCGTGCATGGCACCCACCGCTACGGGACGCCGCGGCGGGGTGTACTGGAATCGCTGGCAGCCGGACACCCAACGATTCTCGAAATTGATCTGCAGGGCGCGCGGCAGGTGCGGCGGAGCATGCCGGAGGCGTACCAGGTCTTCCTCGCACCACCCAGCTGGGACGAACTCGTCCGCCGCTTGCGCGGTCGCGGCACCGAGGATGAAGAGCAGATGACTACGCGGCTACGCACCGCCCGGCAAGAGTTGGCCGCCGCCACCGAGTTCGACAAGGTCGTGCCAAACATCACGGTCGAGCAGACAATTGCCGAACTGGTAGACTTGATAGGTCTGTGACCAATCACCCATTCCGCTGAGGACGAATCTTGACCACACACATTCCTGAGGGCATCACCTACCCGCCGGTGGACGACCTGCTGGAGCAAGTCGATTCCAAGTACCGGCTGGTCCTGTTCGCCGCCAAGCGCGCGCGACAGATCAACGCCTACTACGCGCAACTCGGCGAAGGCCTGCTGGAATCGGTGGGGCCGTTGGTCGAGACCATCCCCCAGGAGAAGCCCCTGTCCATCGCCCTGCGCGAAGTGCAGGCCGGGCACCTGCAGTACACCGAGATCGACCCGGCGGCAGAGGCAGCTGCCCGCGCCGAGGCATTCAGTGATCCCGACTTCACTCTGACAGATCCGTTCAGCGACCTGGATCCGGCCTGATCCGTGTCCAGGCTGTTCACCTCTGAGTCAGTCACCGAGGGACACCCCGACAAGGTCGCGGACGCGATCTCGGACGCCGTGCTAGACGCCATGCTCGCTGACGATCCATTGTCGCGGAGCGCGGTTGAGACGCTGGTGGCCAATGGGGTGGTGGTGGTGACCGGTGAGGCCACCACCGAGGCCTACGTCGACATCCAACGACTGACCCGCGAGCGGCTGCTCCAGATCGGTTTCGATTCCGCCGACAAGGGCATCGACGGCGGCTCCTGCGGAGTGATGGTCAGCCTCAACAACCAGTCCCCAGACATCGCCAGGGGCGTCAGCGGGTCCTGGGAGGCGCGTCACGGTCAGGCCGTCGATGCCTACGACCTTCAGGGCGCCGGCGATCAGGGCATGATGTTCGGCTATGCCTGCGACGAGACACCAGAGCTGATGCCACTTCCGATCCGCTTGGCGCATCGACTGGCCGAACAACTGACCAAGGTGCGTCGCGACCAGGTGCTGGACTATCTGCGTCCGGATGGCAAGACCCAGGTCACCATCGAGTACGACCACGAGCAGCGTCCGGTCTCGGTGGCCACCGTCGTGATGTCGGCGCAGCACCGTAGCGACGTCGACATCGAGACCACCCTCGACCCCGACCTGCGCCGCGAGGTGCTGACCCCGGTCTTGGCAGAATACGACTTGGCCGGGGCCCGCCCGCGCGTGCTGGTCAACCCCACCGGACGCTTCGTCACCGGGGGGCCCGCCGGCGACTCGGGGCTGACCGGTCGCAAGATCATCGTCGACACCTACGGCGGGATGGCCCGCCATGGTGGTGGCGCCTTCAGCGGCAAAGATCCCAGCAAGGTCGACCGTTCGGCGTCCTACGCGATGCGCTGGGTGGCCAAGAACGTGGTGGCCGCCGGGCTCGCCACCCGCTGCGAAGTGCAGGTTAGCTACGCGATCGGCAGTGCCCACCCGACCAGTCTCTATGTCGACACCTTCGGCACTGGCGCGATGCCCGACGACCGGATCGCCGAGGCGGTGCAAGAGGTCTTCGACCTGCGTCCCGCGGCGATCGTCGCGGCCCTCGATCTGCAACGCCCGATCTACTCCTCGCTCACCTGCTACGGGCACTTCGGCCGTGGTCTGCCAGCAATGACCTGGGAGAAGACCAACCGCGCCGACGAACTGGCCAAGCGCGTCCGAGGCTAGGCGGCCGGTGCTCGCCCGGGTGGCGGTGGACATCCCTCTGCCGCATCTCGACCGGCTCTTCGACTACGCCATCGACGAGTTGGTGGCAGACCAGGCGCTGCCGGGCACCCGAGTGCGCGTCCGATTCGCCGGCCGCCAACGCGACGGCTACATCGTCGAGTTGACCGAAACGACCGAGGTCGCCGGGCGACTGGCGACGCTGTCGAAGGTCGTCTCGTCCGAACCGGTCCTGAGTCCGGCCCAGATCCGGCTGATCCGTCAGGTGGCCGACCACTACGCCGGCAGCTTCGCCGACGTGGTCAGGCTGGCGGTGCCACCTCGGCACGCCACCACTGAGAAGGCAGCGCAGCGCAGCTGGCCGGCGCCCCTGCTCGACACGATGCCCACGGCAGGTCTGCTTTCCTACCCTGACGGCCAGAGCTTCCTCAAATCGCTGGCCGCCGCCGCGCCGACCCGGGCGTTCTGGCATGTGGCCCCGCACTTCGTCCGCGACGCTCACGGCCTCGACGACTGGACCCGCGGCATGGTGCAGGCCACCGTGGCGTCCCTTAGGGCAGGGCGCGGCGTGATCATCGTGGTGCCCGACATCCGTGACATGGTTCGAGTCCGGGACGCGCTGGGTGCGGTCATCGGGCTGGGTGCGATCGCCGAACTGCACGCAGACCTCGGCGTTTCGGCCCGCTATCGCAACTACCTGGCGATCAGTCGCGGCCAGGCGCGCGTCGTGGTCGGGACGCGGGCGGCGGTCTACGCGCCGGTGGCTGATCTCGGCTTGGTCTGCCTGTGGGACGACGGGGACGACCTGCACGCCGACCCCCGCGCCCCGTACCCCCACACCCGCGACGTCGCGGCCCTGCGAGTGGTGGCCGAACAGAGCGCCCTGCTGCTGGCGAGCCACGGCCGGACCGCCGAGGTACAGGCTTGGGCGAACCGGGGGTGGCTGGGGTTGATCGACCTCGGTGGTGGCGAACTGCGGCGGCGCAGCCCGGCGGTCCGCGCGACAGCCGATTCCGACTTCGCCCTCGAACGCGACCCGCGGGCCGCCAGCAGCCGGCTGCCCTCCTTGGCCTTCGACACGATCCGCACTGGTCTGGCCTCAGGGCCGGTCTTGGTGCAGGTGCCCCGCGCCGGCTACCTCCCTGTGCTGGCCTGCCAGAACTGCCGAACCAGGGTTCGCTGTCCGGCCTGCCATGGCCCGGTGCGGCTGCGTCGCTCGCGTGGCGGCAGACAGCTCGACTGCACTTGGTGCGGGCGGCTCATCACCGATTGGCGCTGCCCGGTCTGCGGTGGCGGGGAGCTTCGGGCGCCGGTGGTGGGTTCTGGGCGGACCGTCGATGAACTGGGCCGGGCATTCCCGGGCATCCGCGTGCAGGAGAGCTCGGGCGAGCGCATCCTGGCGGCAGTGGGGGAGCAGCCGGCGTTGGTGGTCTGCACGCCCGGCGCGGAGCCACCGGCCAGTCATGGCTACGCGGCCGCCGTCCTGCTGGACGCCCACCTGCTGCTGGAACGGCCCGATCTGCGGGCCGCTGAGGAGTCGGTGCGCCGGTGGATGAATGCGGTCGCCTTGGTGCGTCCGGGGGCCGAGGGCGGCACCGTCTGTCTGGTCGGACCATCCCAACTGCGCCCGGTGCAGGCCGTGGTGCGGTTGGACGCCGGTGGTCACGCCGAACGCGAGTTGGCCGACCGGGCCGAGGCCGGCTATCCACCGGCGGTGAGGTTCGTCACCGCGGAGGGAGCGGCGAATGCGGTGCGGGAACTCATCGAGCTGCTGCCCGAGGTGCCGGGGTTGGACGTGCTCGGGCCGGTCGAGCTCACGAGCCCGCTGCCGCTGGGGCAGGAGGAGCCGCTTTGGCAGCTTTCCCTTCGGGTGCCGCTGGTCGAAGGGACGAACCTGGTCAGTGCGGTCAAGGGTGCCGCAGCAGTGCGCTCGGCGCGCAAGCTGGACGGCCCGCTACGCGTCCGCGTCGACCCGGTGCGCCTGTGACGCCGGAACTAGGCTTGGCCGGGTGAGAGTGATCTTCGCCGGCACACCGGACGTTGCGTTGCCAAGCCTGCGTGCCATCGTTGACGCCGGCCACCAAGTGGTGGGCGTGCTGACCCGTCCGGACGCCCCGGCCGGTCGTGGCAGGAAGCTCGCCGCTTCACCAGTCGCCGCCCTGGCCGAATCGCTCGGGCTGCCGGTGCTCAAGCCCGAACGTCCCGACGACGCGCTGGTCGCCACGGTCGCCGGCCTCCACGCGGAGGTGGCCGCAGTGGTTGCCTTCGGAATGCTGCTGCCGCAGGCTCTGCTGGACGCGGTGCCTCGCGGATGGGTGAACCTGCACTTCTCGTTGCTGCCCCGCTGGCGTGGCGCGGCCCCGGTTCAGCGGGCCATCTTGGCGGGTGATGCCGTGAGCGGAGTGACCACCTTCCGGATCGTGAGGCAGCTGGATGCCGGCCCGATCTACCGCTCGATGCAGGTACCCATCGGTGCAGCGGAGACCAGCGGCGAACTGCTCACGCGCTGCGCCGAGCTGGGCGGTCCGGTGTTGGTCGACTCGCTGGCCGATGTGGCCGCAGGTGTCGAACCGGTGCCGCAATCGAGTGCGGGCGTCACGTTGGCGCCCAAGATCCGTCCGGACGACGTGCGCATCGACTGGACCCAACCCGCCCGGCAGATCGACCTGCTGGTTCGGGCGGCCAACCCCGCGCCTGTCGCTTGGACGATGCTGGATGGGCAACGCTTCCAAGTGCTCAAGGTGGCCCCTGGTGAACGCAGTGGACCCCCGCTCACACCTGGCGAGTTGGCGGCCGATCGTCGGCACCTTTGGGCAGGCACCGGCAGTGCCGATCTGCAGCTGGTTGAGGTGAAGGCGTTCGGACGCAAGCCGATGGCAGGGGTGGATTGGGCACGAGGACGCCAAGGTGGTCTCAACCCCGGCACCCGGTTCGATGGCTGAAGCACAGGGGCCCCGGCGGCCACGACGCAAGCGCACGATTGATCGTCCCCGGTTGTCAAGCTTCGAGGCGCTGCGCCGGATCAACGGCGAAGGCGGCTACGCCAATCTGGTCACCGCCGAAGTGATTGCGGGGTTGGACGCCCGGGATGCCGGTTTCGTGACCGAGTTGGTGCACGGCACCTGCCGCCGGCAGGGCAGCTACGACATGATCATCGAACGTGCCGCCGGGCGGACGCTGAACAGCCTGCAGCCTGCGGTCGTCGATGTGCTGCGACTCGCCTGCCACCAACTCTTCGTGATGCGCGTCCCGATGCACGCCGCGGTGGCTGCGAGTGTCGATCTTGCCGGGGTGGCGATCGGCGAACGGGTCACCGGGGTGGTCAATGCCATCCTCCGAAAACTGGCCGCAAGTTCGTGGGACGAGTGGCTGGCCGAGCTGACTGTCGGGCTGCCCGAACGGGCATCCCTCGCCATTCGCCACGCGCACCCGCAGTGGATCGTCGAGGCCTTCGCGACGGCTCTGGCCAGCGACGATGCCGAACTGGCCAGGCTTCTGGAGGCGGACAACGAACCGCCGGTGCCCATGCTGGCGGTGCGTCCCGGGCTGGCCGACGTTGCCGAGCTGACAGCGGGGGGAGCCGAACCCGCCCGCTGGTCACCCTGGGCTGCGTCCCGCCCCGGCAATCCCGGCGACCTGCCGGCCGTCAGGCAAGGACGCGCCGGGGTCCAGGACGAGGGCAGCCAACTGGTCGTCAAGGCCGCAACCGGCGCCGGACTCCCGGAAGGTCCCTGGCTCGACCTGTGCGCCGGTCCCGGCGGCAAGTCGGCGCTGCTGCGCGGCCTCGCCCCCGGCTTGCTCGTCTCGGCCGAGGTCCAGCCGCACCGGGCCGAGCTGATCGGCCGCGCCTTGCGTGCCTATCCGCAGACCGGAACCGATGGCCGCGCCCACCAGGTGGTCGTGGCGGACGGCCGCTTCCCGGCTTGGCAGGCAGGAGCGTTCGGGTTGGTGCTCGCCGATGTACCCTGCACCGGGCTCGGGTCGTTGCGGCGGCGTCCCGAGTCGCGTTGGCGCCGTGACCCGGCCGCGCTGGGTCAACTCGTCGAACTGCAGACGGCGCTGCTGGCGTCCGCCATCGACTCAACCCAACCCGGCGGACTTGTCGCCTACATCACCTGCTCACCGCACCGCGCGGAAACCGTCGATGTCATCGCCGAGGCCCGCGGTGTGCAGCTGCTGGACGCGCCCGCCCTGCTGCCGGAGGTGCCCGCCGCGGCCAGTCGGCTGAACCCACGCTGCCTCCAGCTATGGCCGCACGTCCACGGCACCGACGCCATGTTCTGCGCCCTGCTACGGCGGCACGGCGGATAGAATGACCGGATGGCCATGCAAATCGCTCCCAGTATCCTGAACGCAGACCTGGCAGACCTCGCGGCCGAGGTTGCCCGGGTACCCAGCGCGGATGTCCTGCACTTCGACGTGATGGACAATCACTTCGTCCCGAACCTGACGCTCGGACTGCCGGTGGTCGAATCACTGATGAAGCACACCGACAAGCCGATGGACATCCATCTGATGATCGAGGACGCCGACATCTGGGCCCCGCAGTACGCCGAGGCCGGCTGCTACTCGGTCACCTTCCACGTTGAGGCCGCCCAGGCGCCGATTCGGCTGGCCCGCGAGCTGCGGAAGCTAGGTTCGCGCGCAGCCATGGCACTGAAACCCGCGACACCCATCGAGCCCTACGCCGACATGCTCACCGAGCTCGACATGGTGCTGCTGATGACCGTCGAACCCGGCTTCGGTGGCCAGAAGTTCTTGGACATGGTGCTGCCGAAGATCCGCCGAACCCGCGAGCTGGTCAAGCGCACCGGTCAGGAGATCTGGATCGAGGTCGACGGAGGCATCTCGATGGAAACCATCGAACGGGCCGCCGACGCGGGAGCCGATGTCTTCGTGGCCGGCACCGCCGTCTACCGCGCGGACAACCCGGACGAGATGGTCAACGCCCTGCGCGACAAGGCGACCGCCGCCGGGCACTGAGCGCCGCTGCCGGGAGCGTCAGGCAGGCGCCTGACCGTCGGTGTAGAACTGGCCGGGCTGCGGGTTACCGATGAGTTGACTCACGGTGACAAGCTCGTAGCCCTGTTGGCGCAGCCCATCGATGATGGCCGGGGCGGCGTCCACAGTCCATTGATGGGTGTCGTGCATCAGGATGATCGCCCCCGGACGCACCCTTGCGAGGGTGAGGTTGACCACGGTCGCGGCGTCCCGGTTCTCCCAGTCGGCCGGCCCGTCGGTCCAGTTGATCACCGAGAGACCCTGCTGACCCGCGATCTGGTTGACGGTGGCGCTGGTCTCGCCATACGGCGGTCGCAACAGCCTCGGCGCCTGCCCGGTGACCTTAGCCACCTCCTGCTGGGTGTCGCTGAGCTCCTGGGCGACCACATCCGCGCTCTGCAACGTCAAGTTGGGGTGGTTTGAGGAGTGGTTGCCGATCTCCATGCCCGCATCGAAGGCGCGCAGCACGGTGGCTGGGTCATTGGCGACCTTCGGCCCGTGCACGAAGAACGTGGCAACCGCGCCGCGCTGGATGTAGGCGTCCAGGAGCTGATTGGTCAGCGGCGAGGGGCCGTCGTCGTAGGTGATGGCAACGCAGTTCACAACACTGCAGTCCGGCGCGGCGGCCGCTGCCGTGGTGGTGGCGCTGTCGGCAGACGGCGAGGGAGCTGCTGACGGTGTCGATGTGGTCGCAGGGGCCTGGGTGACCCCGGGTGGCGGCTCGGTCGGTTCGGCCGAATCGGCTGGCGTGGCGCAGCCAGCCAGCAGGACGGCCAGCCCTGCCGCGACCGAGTACTTGACCGGAAGATGCACCATGGGCGGTAGTCTAGGTGAGGAACCGCCGACAACCCGAACCGGAGCACCGCCGCTCTGCAAGGATGTGGCCATGCCACGGCCCCAGCAGCTTCCGGTCGTCAGCTTCGCGTCCCTCGGCGGAACGATCACGATGACCCCCAACGTTGATGGCGGTATCACCTCCACGCTGAAAGCCGCCGACCTGGTCGCCTCGGCTCCCGGACTGGGCGACTTCGTCGCGGTGCGGGCCGTCACGTTGGCGGGCCAGCCGAGCGCGTCGCTGAGCGAAGCCGACATCTTGCGGGTGGTCGACTGGGCCCGGGCGGAGGTCGGCCAGGGCGCCGTGGGAGCAGTCGTCATTCAGGGCACCGACACCTTGGAGGAAACATCCTTCCTGGCGGACTGCGTCTGGGATCTTGCCGCCCCGCTGGTCTTCACTGGGGCGATGCGGGGGCCGACCCAGGTCTCGGCCGACGGACCAGCCAATCTGCTGGCCGCTGCCCGGGTGGCGGCAAGCCCCCAGGCGCAGGGCGCCGGAGCGCTGGTGGTGCTCGACGACACCGTGCACCGCGCCACCCACGTCCACAAGGCGCACTCCACCGCGCTGTCTGCCTTCCAGTCCTACGGCGGTCAAGTGCTCGGCCATGTCATCGAGGGTGAGGCCTGGCTGGCGCCGAGCTCCCCGCGACCCGCTGCCCTCCGGGTGGCGGCCGACTCGGCGTTCGGGTTCGTGCCGATCTGCAGTTCCTTCTTGGGCGACGACGGCACCGTGTTGCGCCAACTACTGGCGGCCAGCCCGGCAGGGGTGGTGATCGCCGGCTTCGGGGCCGGGCACGTCTCCGAGCAGACGGCCGAGGTGGTTTCGACGGCGGTGCAGCAGTGTCCGGTGGTGCTGACCACCAGGATCGGCGAGGGCGGCGTCGCCCGGCGAACCTACGGATTCATCGGTTCGGAGATCGACCTGCAACGGCGTGGGGCGATCATCGCTGGTTCCCTGGACGCGGTGAAATCGAGGATCCTGCTCGCTCTGCTGCTGGCGGCAGGCGCGGACGCCGACCGGATCGCTGCGGAGTTCGAGCTGCGGGGAGCTCGGTGTTTGAGCTAGCCGTCCTGACCGCGGCGCCGCAGGTAACGCTCGAACTCGGCGGCGATCGAGTCACCGGTGGCCTGTGGCAGTTCGTTCTCGTCCTGCTGTGCTTCCAGCGACTCGATGTACTCGCTGATCTCAGTGTCCTCGGCGGCCAGCTCGTCCACTCCGCGGGTCCAGGCGCGAGCCAACTCGGGCAGGTCATCAAGTTCCAGGGCAGTGTCCAGCAGATCTTCCACCCGGGACAGCAGCGCGAGGGTGGCCTTCGGGTTCGGTGGCGCGGCCACATAGTGCGGCACTGACGCCCAAAGTGAGATCTCGCGTAGCCCGGCACGGCGGCAGGCGTCCCCCAAGACCCCGGTTATGCCGGTGGGTCCCTCGTAGTTGGACGACTCGAGACCCAGCGCGCGGGCCAGCGCCTTGTCGCCACTGGCGGCAGTCACCGGCAGCGGACGCGAATGAGGCGAGTCGGTGAGCATGGCTCCGAGCAAGATGACAAGCTCGGGTTCGAGGCTGCGGAACGCCGAGACCAAGGACGTGCAGAAACGCTGCCAGTGCAGGTTCGGCTCCGGGCCCTTGAGCAGCACCACGTCGCGTCCGGGCAAATGGGACACACTCACTGAGGTCGTCGGCCAGACGATCTCTCGGCCGTCGTCACCGTTGACCACCTGCGGACGCACAATCTGATAGTCGCAATAGTCGTCGGAGTCGAGTTCGAAGATCAGGTCGGTGGGATAACTCGACGCGATGTGGTCGATCACCGCGGTGGCAGCGTCGGCAGCGTCGTTCCAGCCCTCAAAGGCACCGACGACCACCGGCCGTCTCAACTTCGCACGTCCTGCCATGCAACGAGCCTAGCCCGGTTGGCGCGCAGACCGCAGTTTCGGAGGCTGCGGCTACTCTTGCCAGCATGCCTGCTGCAATCCGCGATCAGCTGTTCCACCGCGTCCTCATTGCGGATGGGGCGATGGGGACCATGCTCCAAGGTTTCGACCTCGATCTGGATGACTTCGAGGGGTACGAGGGCTGCAATGAGGTCCTGAACCGGTCGAGACCTGACGTGGTCGCCGAGATTCACCGCGCATATCTGGCAGCCGGCGCCGACTGCATCGAGACCAACACGTTCGGGGCGAACCTGGCGGCGCTGGGGGAGTACGGCATCAGTGAGCAGGTCGCCGAACTCAGCGAGGCCGGGGCCCGGATCGCCCGCCGGGTGGCCGACGAATTCAGCACACCAGACCGACCACGATTCGTGCTGGGCAGCGTCGGCCCAGGCACCAAGCTGCCCACGCTCGGCCACATCGAAGCGACGACCATCCGCGATGGCTACCAGACCCAGGTCGAGGCGATGATCCGCGGTGGCATCGACGCGGTCCAGATCGAGACCAGCCAGGACCTGCAGCAGGCCAAGGCCGCCGTGATCGGTGCGAAGCGAGCGTGCGCTGCCCAAGGTGTCGACCTGCCCATCTTCGTCTCGATCACTGTTGAAACCACCGGATCGATGCTCTTGGGCAGCGAGACCGGGGCCGCGCTGGCCACGCTGGCGCCGCTGGGCATCGACGTCATCGGGTTGAACTGCGCCACCGGCCCCGCCGAGATGGCCGAGCACCTGCGCTATCTGTCCCGGCACGCCGACGTGGGGCTGTCGGCAATGCCGAACGCCGGGCTGCCCGAGCTGACCGCGGACGGCGCGGCCTATCCACTACAGCCGGCCGAGCTGGCGTCCGCCTTGGACGAGTACGCGACCAACTTCGGGCTGGCGTTGGTCGGCGGCTGCTGCGGCACCACACCCGAACATATCCGGCAACTGTCCGTGGCGATCGGCCCCGACCGGCCGGTCAGGCAGCGGGAACCCCAACTGGCCAACTCGGTGGCGTCCCTCTACTCCGAGGTGACGCTCAAACAGGACACCAGCTACCTGGCGATCGGTGAGCGCACGAACGCGAACGGGTCCAAGGCCTTCCGGGAGGCGATGCTCGAAGGGCGCTGGGATGACTGCGTGCGGATCGGACGCGACCAGTCGCGTTCCGGCGCGCACGTCTTGGATCTGTGTGTCGACTATGTCGGACGCGACGGCGTGGCCGACATGACGCAACTCGCCTCGCGGTTCGGTAACGCCGTGACCCTGCCGGTGATGCTGGACTCCACGGAGCCCGAGGTCATTGAGGCCGGCCTGAACCATCTGCCGGGCCGGGCCATCATCAACTCGGTCAACTTCGAGGACGGCGAGGGGCCCGGCTCCCGCTTCCAGCGGGTGATGCCGCTGGTGGCCGAGCATGGCGCGGCGGTGGTGGCGTTGACGATCGACGAGCAGGGCCAGGCACGCACCGCTGAGTGGAAGGTACGGGTCGCCGAGCGGCTGATCGACACGTTCACCAGGCAGTGGGGGATGGACGAGGGTGACATCCTGGTCGACACCCTCACGTTCCCGATCGCCACCGGCGCCGAGGAGACCCGCCGCGATGGCTTGGCCACCATCGAGGCGATCCGCGAGTTGAAGGCCAGGCATCCGCGTGTCCTGACCACGCTCGGGGTCTCGAACGTCAGTTTCGGGCTCAATCCGGCGGCGCGGGTGGTGCTGAACAGCGTCTTCCTGGACGAGTGTGTGAAGGCCGGTCTGGACTCGGCCATCGTCAGCGTCGCCAAGATCATGCCGACCGACCGGATCCCCGACGAGCAGTACCAGACCGCCCTCGATCTGATCTACGACCGGCGCACCGACGACTACGATCCGCTGTCGATGTTCCTCGACCTGTTCGAGGGGGTGACCGCCGCCTCCCTGCGCGAGCAGCGCGAGGCCGAGTTGGAGTCGCTGCCGTTGTCGCAACGTCTCGCGCGGCGCATCGTGGACGGCAACGACCGGGGACTGGATGCCGATCTGGACGAGGCGCTCACGGTCAAGTCCGCGCTGGAGATCATCAACGACGACCTGCTGGCTGGCATGAAGACCGTCGGTGAGCTCTTCGGTTCTGGGCAGATGCAGTTGCCGTTCGTGCTGCAGAGCGCCGAGACGATGAAGAAGGCAGTTACCCACCTGGAGCCGCACATGGACGCCTCACTGGCCGGGGCCGGCAAGGGCACTCTGGTGCTGGCGACCGTGAAGGGCGATGTACACGACATCGGGAAGAATCTGGTCGACATCATCGTGTCCAACAACGGATACACGGTAGTCAACCTGGGCATCAAGCAGCCGGTCTCGGCGATCATCGAGGCGGCTGAGCAGCATGACGCGGACGCAGTCGGCATGAGCGGTCTGTTAGTGAAGTCGACGCTGGTGATGAAGGACAACCTGCTCGAGCTGAACGATCGCGGTCTGGCGGGCCGATTCCCGGTGCTGCTCGGCGGAGCCGCGCTGACCAGGGCGTTCGTCGACCACGACCTTGCAGCGCTTTACGAGGGCACGGTGCGTTACGCGAAGGACGCGTTCGAGGGTCTCGAGCTGATGGACGCGATCATGGCGGTCAAACGAGGTGAGACCGGCGCCGAACTACCTGAGGTGCGTCCGCGCCGGGTCACCGCGAAGACCCGTCAGCTGCCCGAGTTGAGCGGAATCGACCGCTCCGATGTGGCGCGCCGAATCGACGTGCCGGCCCCGCCGTTCTGGGGGACCCGCGTGACCAAGGGCGTCCAACTGGCCGAGATTGTGGCCTGGCTGGACCACAAGGCGCTGTTCGCAGGCCGGTGGGGATTGCGCGGGGTGCACGGCGGCGCGTCCTACGAC
>RRZT011058474.1_pt1 | contig 40934 bp, 35 predicted proteins | sample 2165551 | NCBI WGS metagenome assembly RRZT01 (sample SAMN10456910, study PRJNA506462) | wastewater metagenome | biome: wastewater; feature: sludge; material: wastewater sludge; isolation source: wastewater sludge with Escherichia coli K12::gfp cells carrying plasmid... | place: USA: Moscow, Idaho...
CAGGTTTGCATCATGCCTTGAACCGGTCAAAATCACCCTTGATTGACAGGGATACCTGTTGGCTATCTTTCAGGCGGGTGTTTATTTCCTGTATGGAAAAATCATTTTGCTCGATTTGCCGGTTTATTTCCTCAGTGCTCTGTGCAATCAGAAGACCTGCATCCTTTTGTTCGGTTGTCGAGTGTGATACCTCAGTCATTTTCCTGGTAACTTCCATCATTGCATCCCTGATGCAATCGATGCTTTCTTTTATCTTTACACTTATTTTCTGGCCTTCAGACACCACTGATACGGTTTTTTCCATATCATTCGAGGCTTTGACTGTTTCGGATTTTACGGCTTCAATGGTGTCATTGATTTCCACCGTGGCACTGACCGTACGTTCTGCAAGTTTGCGTACTTCATCAGCAACGACAGCAAAACCCCTGCCATATTCCCCGGCACGTGCTGCTTCAATGGATGCATTCAATGCCAGAAGGTTTGTTTGGTCGGCAATGTCACCAATGATGCCTGTGATCTTGGAGATATCCCCTGACTTTTCTTCCAGAGTCTGGATGATGTGATGCAGCTCATTGATTACTCTTGTAATGTCGTTCATGTTGCCGGCCAGTTGGTCAACATTCTGAACGGATCTGTCAAGATGAATGTTGGTACCCTGAATCATCTGGTCAGTTTCTGTTGCTCCGTCCGAAATAGAAGCAATGCTGACCGAAATCTCCTCAAGGGTGGCTGCATTGGAAGATGAAGCATCTTTTATTTGTACTGATCCCAAGGCCAGTTCCTGGGTTTTTTGCGATGCCGTTCCAATATCATTGATAAGATTGTTGGTGCTTGTCTTGAGTGAAAGGATGAGTTCTTGCAGTGACGTAACGAACTGATTGAAGTAATTGGCTACTTCGGCAATTTCATCCTTGCCTTTAACGATTACCCTGTGTGTCAGATCGGCGTCACCTGATGCAATGTTCTTCATTGCATCCCTGAGCCTGGTCACTCCGCTCATGGCTCGGTCAAGGACGAACTTGTTTACGATCATTGCCACTACAGTTGCTATCAGAGCGATGACAATCAAGGTAACCAGGAAATCAAACAGTGGGTTGAGTATCGTTTCAGTACTGGTCGAAACACCTACAACCCAGTCCGTATTATCAATCGGTTCCATGAATACGAAAGCTGATGTTCCATTTTTGCGGGTAATCTTTACAAGATTACTGTTGAGTGTTACCTCGTGTATTTTTTCAGGAGTTAGTTCCGGTGAGGCTTCTGTAATGTTTTTTATATTTTGATTGGGGTAATAAATTATTTTGATTGGGGTAATAAATTACGTCCCCATTCTTTTTCAGAAGGTAGACGATACCATTTCCCCTGATGGATGATTTTTTCATATTGGTGATAAGCTCATCCATGCCTACATCTCCAGCTAATACATGCACTCCACTTGGGGTATTCAACCTTTTTGAAATGGTTATCGTCAATTTTCCATTGCTGGCAGAGATATATGGATTGCTGATGTGTATTTTGTCATCAGCCAAAGCTTGGCTATACCATTCTCTCTGATCAAAACTGAAATCTGCTGGAGCAGACCATCCATCAGAAAAAATATGGCTTTTGTCGGGGTAAACAATAAATGCTGCCGTGAACCCTCCTGCCCTAGCCAGTGTTGCCATTAATTCGGAGACATAAGACCTGTTATCAGGGATGGCCTTGATGGCCATTAATTGACTGCTTTTTTCTTTCAGGAATATTTCTGCGATTGCTTTCTTGTCTTTTGTCGTGGCTGTAAATTCCGATGTCAGTGTTTCAATGGTCATTTTTTCTGCTTCAAAATAACTCATTGAACTTATTGCAATCGATATTGCAATAATGATTATTGCATTTACCATCATGACTTTTGTCTTGATGGATGAGGGGTTGATGCTGATTTTCATTTGTAACCTTCGTTCTCTGTTGTTGATTAAAAATCAAATCGCCTCTAATTCAATCGCACATTGCTGGTGAAATTTCGGATGTCTGGGTGGAGATGGTCTGTCTGGTGTCTGACGGTGACTATTGGTTTGTTGGTTCTTTAATGTCCGTAGGCTGTTTTTTGTCTTGTGATCTGTTCCACAGGGTTGCCTGTACCCTGTCTATTTCAATTGTGCGGGTATTCCAGTAAACGGTACATTTCCTTATCTGCAACAGTTTTTTTCCGTCTCTTGTGAAAATGAATTCTTTTTTTGTTTTTTCTGAAGTCAGGATGCCTGATTTTGACATCTCTCTTAATGTCTTATAGATGCTGCGAATTTTTTCCGGTTCACCGATGATTCTGGATATGAGATCGGCAGACATGGGGGGGGGACCAAATCTGACTAGTGACTCTTCTTTGAAATCAGTCAGGGCCGATATGATTGCCTGTTTTCTGGCAGTGGTTCCCATGATGTAGGTTCCTTTTGAAGAGAGGTGAGTATTCAGTTAATGGCTTTTCCAAAAATATCCATAGGCTATATTTCCTGCATCCATGTTTATTGCATGTTTTTACAAACAGATTGCTTATGTCATTTGGATTGTTGGTTTGTAATATTTATATCTGGAATTTATAGTTCTTATTACGTTGCGTATAAAAAGAAAAAACCTCTTGAGCCAGAGGATTTTTTTAAAAAAATACGTTTGAAAAGTTTTGCGATGCAATTAATGATATTCGACTATACATTCATTTTTTTCAAGTCAAAAGTAGTTGGTTTTGTCATAGATCAACTCCATTAATCGAGGTGTAAAGCATATTTGCAACGTAATAATCAAAACATTATCATTAATTTAATTGCTTGGTTTGGGTGTAACTATCTGATCCTGAAGTGATTGTGTGCAATTTTTTTGTGTGTTTTTTAGAAGGTGTTATTAATTTAATTGGTGTGGCTGTTGTATATGTTGATGGTTGGGTATTTTTTTGCATGGTAGAAATATAGGGCTTTATGTATTTAGTATTTTTGTAATGTTTTGCTTGGTTGTGTTGATATTTGTTTTGAATTTGCATGTGACCATTTTTAGTTGATTGGAATTTTGATGATTTTGCTTGACTGCCTGCTGTGGATTTCTGCTGCATGATCGCTGTACTTTAAATTAATATTTTCCTGTAATTATTTTTGTGTTGCAGATTTTATGTGCCGATCAAGCAGTGCTTTCAATGCTGGAGAAGAATATAAAAAATCCCCGATAAAAATCGGGGATTTTTGAAAGTGATTACAGGCTATTGAGGTGCGGGGTTATTCCTGCGTATCGTTATTCAGGCCTCATGTGCGGGAACAGGATAACATCGCGGATCGATGGGGCATCGGTCAGCAGCATGACCAGACGGTCAATGCCGATGCCGCAGCCGCCGGTCGGGGGCAGACCGTATTCCATGGCACGGATATAGTCGGCGTCGTAGTGCATGGCTTCGTCGTCGCCGGCATCTTTTTGCTCGACTTGCGAGCGGAAGCGGGCGGCCTGGTCTTCCGGATCGTTCAGTTCCGAATAGCCGTTGGCATGTTCGCGGCCGACGATAAAGAGCTCGAAGCGCTCGGTGATTGACGGATCGGCATCCGAGCCGCGTGCCAGCGGCGAGACTTCAACCGGGTAGTCGATGATGAAGGTCGGATTCCACAGCTTGCCTTCGGCGCATTCTTCAAAGAGGGCCAGTTGCAGGCTGCCGATGCCCGGAGCCGGGGGCAGCTTGCCGCCCAGCGCCTTGATTTCGCTCTTGAGCCAGGCTTCGTCGGCCAGCTGTTCGTCGGTGTATTGCGGGTTGTAGTGCTTGATGGCACCGACGATGGTAAAGCGATCAAACGGCTTGCCCAGATCGACTTCCTTGCCATTGTAGGTCACCGTGGTGGTGCCGCATGCTGCTTCGGCGCAACGACGGATGATCTTTTCGGTCATCTCCATCATGCGCTCGTAGCCGCAGTAGGCCTCGTAAAACTCGATCATGGTGAACTCGGGGTTGTGGCGGGTGCTCATCCCCTCGTTGCGGAAGTTGCGGTTGATTTCGAACACGCGCTCCAGTCCGCCCACGACCAGCCGCTTGAGGTACAGCTCCGGTGCGATGCGCAGGTAGAGCGGCATGTCGAGGGCATTGTGGTGGGTGACGAACGGTTTGGCAGCAGCGCCACCCGGGATCGGGTGCATCATCGGGGTTTCGACTTCGAGGTAGTCTTCGCCCACCATGACTTCGCGTACGGTCTGTACGATTTTCGAGCGCTTGATGAAGGTGTCACGGCTGTCCTGATTGATGATCAGGTCAACGTAACGCTGGCGGTATTTCTGTTCCTGGTCAGCCAGACCGTGGAATTTGTCAGGCAGCGGGCGCAGCGACTTGGAGAGCAGGCGCAGCTCGCTCACTTCGACCGACAGTTCGCCGGTCTTGGTCTTCATCAGGGTGCCTTTGGCGCCGAGAATGTCACCCATGTCCCAGGTCTTGAAGTCCGCGTAGACATCTTCACCCACCTTGTCGCGGCTGATGTAGAACTGGATGCGGCCCGAGCTGTCCTGCACCGTGGCAAAGCTGGCCTTGCCCATCACACGCTTGAGCATCATGCGGCCGGCGACGACGACTTCGACCGGCCGGGCTTCGAGCGCTTCCTTGTCGGTGGCATCGTACTGTGCGTGCAGCGGGGCAGCCAGGTGCTGGCGGCGGAAATCGTTGGGGAAGGCGACGCCTTTGCTGGTCCGGATCTCGGTGAGCTTCTGGCGACGCTCGGCCATGATCTGGTTTTCATCCTGCGCGGGCTGGCTCGTGATGTCTTGTTCGGACATGGTGGGTTTCTCTCCTGGCTGACCGGGAACGACATTGACCCGGTGTATAAAAAATCGGCCGCGCGACGTCTGGCGTCAGCGCGGCCCACATTGTGATTCTGTGCGGGGGCGCCGTCAGACGCCCTGTTTAAGGCTGGCTTCGATGAAGCCGTCGAGGTCGCCGTCCATGACGCCCTTGACGTTGCCGACTTCGACCAGTGTGCGCAGGTCCTTGACGCGGGATTGGTCGAATACATAGGAGCGGATCTGGTGACCCCAGCCCACATCGGTCTTGGTGTCTTCCAGCGCCTGCTTTTCCTCGTTGCGCTTGCGCAGCTCGAGTTCGAAGAGGCGGGCTTTCAGCATGGACATGGCTTCGGCACGGTTCTTGTGCTGCGAGCGGTCATTCTGGCACTGCACGACGATGTTGGTCGGCAAGTGGGTGATACGCACGGCCGAGTCGGTCTTGTTGATGTGCTGCCCGCCGGCACCGCTGGCGCGGTAGGTATCGATGCGCAGGTCGGCCGGATTGATGTCGATTTCGATGCTGTCGTCCACTTCCGGGTAGACGAACACGCTGGCAAACGAGGTCTGGCGGCGGTTGTTGCTGTCGAACGGGCTGTTGCGCACGAGCCGGTGCACGCCGGTTTCGGTGCGCAGGAAGCCATAGGCGTATTCGCCTTCGACCTTGAGGGTGGCGCTTTTGATGCCGGCGACTTCACCTTCGGATTCTTCGATGACTTCGACCTTGAAATTCTTGCGTTCGCAGTAGCGCAGGTACATGCGCTCCAGCATCGAGGCCCAGTCCTGGGCTTCGGTACCGCCTGCTCCGGACTGGATGTCGACGAAGCAGCTGTTCGGGTCCATCGGGTTGGAGAACATGCGGCGGAATTCCAGCATTTCGAGCCGGGTTTCGACACCGGCAAGGTCGTCCCGGACGGCCAGAACGGTATCGTCGTCCTCTTCGGCACGTCCCATGTCGAACAGTTCACGACTGTCGGCGAGGGTGGAGAGGATGCTGTCGATGACCAGCACGACGTCTTCCAGCGCCTTTTTTTCGCGGCCGAGTTCCTGGGCGCGCTTGGGATCTTCCCAGATGGTCGGGTCTTCGACCAGGCGGCTGACTTCCTCCAGACGATCCTTCTTGCCGTCATAGTCGAGGTATTGACGGATGTCCGCGGTGCGGCTGCCAAGGTCGGCGAGCTGGTTGTCGATCTGGTTGAGAACTTCGGCTTCGAGCATGGTGAAGGTGTGAACGTCTGGGTCGGCAAACGGGCGAGTATACCCAAGGCTGCCTGTTTGCGGAAAACGCCAAATATAAGCGTATGCCTATATATAGGCAAGGACGGGCCAAAACAAAGCGCGCCGCGATTGGCGGCGCGCAAAGGCGTGACAGGCAATCAGCCAAGCAGGTGGGCGACGCCCTGGCGCTCTTCTTCGAGCTCGGCCAGCGTCTTGTTCATGCAGGCGCGGCTGAATTCGTCGATTTCGAGACCCTGGACGATTTCGTACTTGCCGTCCTTGCAGGTCACCGGGAAGCCGTAGGTCACGCCTTCCGGAATGCCGTAGGAGCCGTCGGACGGAATGCCCATGGTCACCCACTTGCCGTTGGTACCCAGCACCCAGTCACGGATGTGGTCGATGGCGGCATTGGCAGCCGAAGCGGCGGACGACAGGCCGCGGGCTTCGATGATGGCAGCGCCGCGCTTGCCGACGGTCGGCAGGAACACGTCGCGGTTCCAGGCTTCGTCATTGATCATGGACTTGACCGATTCGCCGTTGACGGTGGCGAAGCGATAATCGGCGTACATGGTCGGGCTGTGGTTGCCCCACACGGCCATGTTTTCGATGGACGCGACAGCCTTGCCGGTCTTGGCAGCGAGCTGGGACAGGGCGCGGTTGTGGTCAAGGCGCAGCATGGCGGTGTAGTTGGCCGGGTTGGTGCGACCGACCTTTTCAGCTGCCTTGCGGGCGATGTAGGCGTTGGTGTTGGCCGGGTTGCCCACGACCAGTACCTTGACGTCTTCCTTGGCGTTTTCGGCGATGGCCTTGCCCTGGACGGTGAAGATGGCGCCATTGGCTTCCAGCAGGTCGGCGCGCTCCATGCCCTTGCTGCGCAGACGGGCACCCACCAGCAGGCAGATGTCGGCATCCTTGAAGGCCACGTTCGGGTCGTCTGTTGCCACCATGCCCGCCAGCAGCGGGAACGCGCAGTCTTCCAGTTCCATCATCACGCCCTTGACGGCGTTCTGGGCCTGCGGCAGATCGAGGAGTTGCAGGATGACCGGCTGGTTCTGGCCCAGCATTTCACCCGAGGCAATGCGGAACAACAGGCTGTAACCGATCTGGCCGGCAGCACCGGTCACGGCGACACGTACGGGGGCGTTCATGGATGAGGCTCTCCTTTGTTAGAGGGGCGGGGAATCCCGCTGCAACCCGGTCGAGGCATGTGCCGGGTTTGCGATGCAGCAAATGTGTGCGCCGGGCAGTGTATCACGGTCATTTATGCTTTTGCACTGGCCGGCTCTGCTGCTTTGCCGGATGAAAAATGATTTTTATATCTTATATAAGACATGCATGGACGGATCGGACCGGGGGCGGTATAACGCTTGCCAATGTCCTCGAAAAAACCCCGTTACCTGCCGCTTTACGAGCAGATCAAAAGCAAGCTGATCGCGCGCATCGCCTCGGGTGAATGGCCGACGGATGCGGTTTTGCCGTCGGAGTGGGACCTGGCGGACGAGTTTGGTGTGAGTCAGGGAACGGTCCGCAAGGCGGTCAGCGAGCTGACTGCCTTGGGCTGGCTGTACCGGCAGCAGGGGCGTGGCACGTTTGTGGCACCGGGTGAAAGCGAATGGGGGCGGGCGCACCTAGTGAGTCCCGGCCAGTTTGCCGAGTTGCCGGATGTGCCCAGATCCGAGCTGCTTGCGGTCAGCCGGATGACGGCACCGGATGATGTGGCGCAGGCCCTGGGAGGGCGCCGCGGCATGCCGCTACATCACCTGCGGCTGCTGTGGCGCGTGCGTGGCGAGGCGGTTGCACTGGACGACGTGTTGTTGCCGGTCGAGCGGTTTGCCGAGCTGGATGCCCGCCGGGTGCGGCTGGCCGGCGGCGGAGTGTACGTGTTGCTGGAACGGCAGTATGCCGTCCGTGTCCGTGCGACGGGCTGGCAGTTCCGCGCGGTGCGCTGCGGGCGTGAAGATGCGGTCTTGCTGGGTGTGGAACCGGATGAGGAGCTGTTGTCGGTCGTGCGTCTGGGCATGACCGTCGATGGTGAAGTGGTCGAGTGGCGGCAGCGTCTGGTGCGCAGCCGGCATTGGGCCTGGCAGTTTGACCTTAAGCGATAAGGGCAATAGAAAAGCTTTATCTTTCCGATGTCCTATGCATATGTCGATTTTGATAGACTATTGAGTTGCCGATTGCCGGTTTATCGCCGCGATGGGTTCGAATCGTCCGACTGACCCATGAGGTTTGTGGGATGCGTTGCAGCCAAAAACGGATTGTCCGTTGGTTTTGTGTCGAAGGTGTCTTGTTTCACAAGGAAGCTCCTAATGCAGAAGAAACGACCCAAGCACCTTGATCTTGGCAAAATCTCCCTGCCCATTATGGCCAAGGTGTCGATTTTGCACCGGATCAGTGGTGTTGCCCTGTTCCTTGCCCTGCCTTTGCTCATTTACCTCCTTCAGGGGTCTTTGAGTTCCGAGGCGGATTTCGAGGCGTATCGCGCCGTGGTGGCTTTCCCGCTCATGAAGTTGATCCTGCTGGGTCTCTTGTGGGCTTTCCTGCACCACTTCTGTGCAGGCATCCGCTTCCTCATGTTTGATATGCACAAGGGCCAGTCGCTCGAAGCCGCTCGCGCTTCGGCCAAGGCCGTGCTCGTGGTCAGCATCGCCCTGACCGTTGTCATCGGAGGGATACTGTGGTGAGCAACAAGCGAATCGTTGTCGGCGCCGGCTATGGCGTCAAGGACTGGATCGTCCAGCGCATGACCGCTGCCGTCATGCTGGTCTACACCGTGCTGATGGTGCTGATGCTGCTGGCCATGCCGTCCAGTTATGAAGGCTGGCAAGCCCTCTTTTCCCTGACCTGGGTCCAGGTCATCACGCAGATCACGTTCATTGCCGTTGTCTGGCACCTGTGGGTGGGCATCCGTGACCTGTGGATGGATTACATCAAGCCCGACGGCCTGCGCCTTGCCTTGCATGCGCTGACGGCCGTGTGGCTGGTGGGCTGTCTGGTTTACTCGTTCGTCGTCGTGTGGGGTATCAAGTAATGTCCGTACCTGTCCGTCGTTTTGACGCCGTAATCGTGGGCGCCGGTGGTGCGGGCCTGCGTGCCGCGCTGCAACTCTCCGAGGCCGGTCTGAAAACTGCCGTCCTGTCCAAGGTGTTCCCGACCCGTTCGCACACCGTTGCCGCCCAGGGGGGCATTTCTGCCAGCCTTGGCAACGTGCAGGAAGACCGCTGGGACTGGCACATGTACGACACCGTGAAGGGGTCGGACTGGCTGGGTGATCAGGACGCCATCGAATTCATGTGCCGCAAGGCGCCCGAAGCCGTGATCGAGCTTGAACACTTCGGCATGCCGTTTGACCGTCTGGAAGACGGCAAGATTTACCAGCGTCCGTTTGGCGGCCACATGGCCGACTTCGGCAAGACGCCGGTGCAACGTGCCTGTGCCGTGGCTGACCGTACCGGTCACGCCATGCTGCATACCCTGTACCAGCGCAACGTCCGTGCCAAGACCCAGTTCTTTGTCGAATGGATGGCACTGGACCTGATCCGTGACGAAGACGGTGACGTGGTCGGCGTGACGGCGCTGGAAATGGAAACCGGCGACATCGTCGTGTTCCACGCCAAGGCCGTGCTGTTTGCCACCGGTGGTGCCGGCCGCATCTTTGCCGCTTCGACCAATGCCTTCATCAATACCGGCGACGGTCTGGGCATGACGGCCCGTGCCGGCATCCCGCTGGAAGACATGGAATTCTGGCAGTTCCACCCGACCGGCGTGGCCGGTGCCGGCGTGCTGATCACCGAAGGCGTGCGTGGCGAGGGCGGCATCCTGCTCAACTGCAACGGCGAGCGCTTCATGGAGCGCTATGCCCCGAACGCCAAGGATCTGGCGTCGCGTGACGTGGTGTCGCGTGCCATGGCCGTGGAAATCTACGAAGGCCGTGGCTGTGGCAAGAACAAGGACCACGTGCTCCTCGATCTGCACCACCTCGGGCCGGAAGTCATCAACAAGCGCCTGCCCGGCATCCGCGAAATCGCCATCAAGTTCGCCGGCGTCGACCCTGTCAAGGAACCGATTCCGGTCGTGCCGACCTGCCACTACCAGATGGGCGGCATTCCGACCAACTACAAGGGCGAAGTCGTGGCACCGAAGGACGGCAACGACGAGGCCCGCGTCAACGGTTTCTATGCTGCCGGCGAATGTGCCTGTGCCTCGGTGCACGGTGCCAACCGCCTCGGCACCAACTCGCTGCTTGACCTCGTGGTATTCGGCAAGTCGGCCGGCGTGAGCATGATCGAGTTCATCAAGAACGAACGTCCGGAGCTCAAGCCGCTGCCGGTCAACGCCGCCGACTATTCTCTGGCCCGCGTCAACCGCATCGAAACCCAGACCGGTGGTGTCGAGGTCGATGATGTCCGTCGCGAAATGCAGCAGGTAGTGCAGCGCCACGCCGGCGTGTTCCGTACCCAGGACGTGCTGGCCGAAGGCGTCAAGCAGATCCAGGACGTGGCAGAAAAAGCCAAGCGTACCCAGATCAAGGACAAGTCCAAGACCTGGAACACTGCCCGTACCGAAGCGCTGGAACTCGACAACCTGATCGAAGTGGCCTTGGCGACCCTGATCTCGGCCGAAGCCCGCAAGGAATCGCGCGGTGCCCATGCCCGTGACGATTACCCAGATCGCGACGACGAACACTGGATGAAACATACCCTGTTCCACCGTGAAGATCGCCAGCTCACCTACAAGGCTGTGCATACCCAGCCCTTGTCCGTTGACTACATCAAGCCGCAGAAACGCGTTTACTAAGGAGACGAGTCATGGAAAAAATGCGTTTCTCGCTCTACCGCTACAACCCGGAAAAAGACGACAAGCCGTACATGCAGGACATCGAAGTCGAAGTCGATTCGACCGACGTGAAACTGCTGGATGCACTGGTCAAGCTCAAGGCCGTCGACGACAGCCTGTCGTTCCGCCGCTCCTGCCGTGAAGGCATCTGCGGTTCCGACGCGATGAACATCAACGGCCGCAACGGTCTGGCATGCATCACCGACCTGCGCAGCCTCAAGCAGCCGATCACCCTGCGTCCGCTGCCGGGTCTGCCGGTCATCCGCGACCTGATCGTGGACATGACCCAGTTCTTCAAGCAGTACCACTCGATCAAGCCGTACCTGATCAACGACACGCCGGCACCTGACCGTGAGCGTTACCAGTCGCCGGAAGACCGTGAAAAGCTTGACGGCCTGTACGAGTGCATCCTGTGCGCCTGCTGCTCGACCTCCTGCCCGTCGTTCTGGTGGAATCCGGACAAGTATGTCGGTCCGGCCGGCCTGCTGGCTGCCTACCGCTTCATCATCGACAGTCGTGACGAAGCCACCAGCGAGCGTCTGGACAACCTCAACGATCCGTATCGCCTGTTCCGTTGCCACACCATCATGAACTGCACCGATGTCTGTCCGAAGGGCCTGAATCCGGCCAAGGCGATCGACAGCATCAAGGGCATGATGGCCATCCGGGCGATCTGATGATGGACAGCCGTTACGATCGGGCCGCACGTCAGCGCATCCGCTGGCATTCGCGCCGGGGCCTGCTGGAGATGGACCTGGTCCTGACCCGGTTCCTGGACCGGCATTTCGATACGCTGGGTGACGAGGAGATGGATGCCTATGTCCGGCTTCTTGAGCTGATCGACACCGAGTTTCTCGAAATCGTCAACGGCAAGCGTGATGTCGACGATCCGGCCCTGCAGCCGCTCGTCGACATGCTGCGCGCAGTGTAAAAGGAGAGCCGGTACGACAGGGCTGGCGTACCGGTGACAATAAAGTTCATACAGAGGGATGAGTACTATGGAAAACAACCGCAAAGTAACCCTGAGTATCAGCGACAGCCAGAGTGTCGAGCTGCCGGTGATGTCCGGCACCCTCGGCCCGGACGTGGTCGACATCCGCCCGTTTGCCAAGACCGGCATGTTCACCTTTGACCCGGGTTTCCTGGCGACTGCCAGCTGCGAATCCAGGATCACCTTCATCGATGGCGACGAAGGCAAGCTCTACTATCGTGGCTATCCGATCGAACAGCTGGCCGAGCATTCCGACTATCTGGAATCCTGCTACCTGCTCCTGAACGGCGAACTGCCGACGGCCGAGCAAAAGCGTGAATTCGACCGCAAGATCCTGCGTCACAACATGATCAACGACCAGATGTTCACCATCTTCAAGGGTTTCCGCCGTGACGCGCACCCGATGGCGGTGATGGTCGGTGTCGTGGGCGCCCTGTCGGCCTTCTATCACGATTCGCTCGACATTACCGACCCGCACCACCGCGAAGTGTCGGCGCACCGCCTGATCGCCAAGATCGCCAACATCGCAGCCAAGGCTTACCGCTACAACAAGGGCCTGCCGTTCAGCTACCCGAAAAACGGCCTGACCTACGCCGAGAACTTCCTGCACATGATGTTCTCGACCCCGTGCGAAGAGTACAAGGTCAACCCGGTGCTGGCCCGCGCGCTGGACCGCATCTTCATCCTGCACGCCGACCACGAGCAGAACGCTTCGACCTCGACCGTGCGTCTGGCCGGTTCTTCCGGTGCCAACCCGTTTGCCTGCATCGCCGCCGGCATCGCCTGCCTGTGGGGTCCGTCGCACGGCGGCGCCAACGAAGCCGTGCTGAAAATGCTCGACGAAATCGGTTCGGTTGAAAACGTGCCGGCCTTCATGCAGGGCGTCAAGGACAAGACCCACAAGCTGATGGGCTTCGGCCACCGTGTCTACAAGAACATGGACCCGCGTGCCGCCATCATGAAGCAGACCTGCGACGAAGTGCTGAACGAACTGGGCCTGCACAACGATCCGAAGTTCAAGCTGGCCATGGCGCTGGAAAAGATCGCCCTGGAAGACCCGTACTTCATCGAGCGCAAACTGTACCCGAACGTCGACTTCTACTCCGGCATCGTGCTGTCGGCCATCGGCATCCCGGTATCGATGTTCACGCCGATCTTCGCCCTGTCGCGCACCGTGGGCTGGATCAGCCACTGGGCCGAAATGATCTCCGATCCGGCCATGAAGATCGGTCGCCCGCGCCAGCTTTACACCGGCTCGCCGCGCCGCGACTACGTGCAGATCAGCGACCGGACCTGATCCGGCGCTTTGTGAAACCCGGCGGCAGTCCGCCGGGTTTTTCCGGCAAGCACCGCCAAGAGTGCTGTGGTGTGGGCAGTCCTGCCGGGCAGGAGTCCAGTCCTCAACACTTAGCCGCACACAGACAACACCAAGAAGGGTTGCTACATCATGATGCAAGCTGCTATCAGCCATTCCTATCTGTTCGGCGGAAATGCGCCGTTCATCGAAGAGCTTTATGAGCAATACCTCGACGATCCGGCGACGGTTTCTGCCGAGTGGCGCGAATATTTCGACAAACTGCAACAGACGGGCGGCGCCACCCGCGACGTGCCGCACCAGCCGATCCAGGAATCGTTCATCCAGCTGGCCAAGACACCGCGCGTGTTCGTCAACAAGCCGTCCGAAGCAACCTGGGAAGCCATGCAGAAGCAGGTGGCCGTGCTCAAGCTGATCAGCGCCTATCGCGTGCTTGGCAGCCGCTGGGCCACGCTGGACCCGCTCAAGCGCATGGATACCCAGCCGGTACCCGAACTGGACCCGGCCTATCATGGCCTGACCGATACCGACATGGCCCAGGTCTTCAATACCGGCTCCTTCGTCGGTCTGGCTTCCGGTTCCCTGTCCGAAATCCTCGGCACGCTCAAGCAGACCTACTGCGGCAACATCGGCCTTGAGTACATGCACATCATCGACAGCAAGCAAAAGCGCTGGGTGCAGAACTATTTCGAAGGCAGCCGTTCGACCCCGCGTTACGACGCAGCGAAAAAACGCAGCATCCTCAAGCAGGTCACTGCCGCCGAAACGCTGGAACGCTACCTGCATACCAAATACGTCGGCCAGAAGCGTTTCTCGCTGGAAGGCGGCGAATCGATGATTGCCGCGCTGGATCACCTGATCCAGAACGCCACCGGCTTCGGCGTCAAGGAACTGATTGTCGGCATGGCCCACCGCGGCCGCCTCAACGTACTGGTCAACACCCTGGGCAAGCTGCCGCGCGACCTGTTCTCCGAATTCGAAGGCCGTCCGGCCGTCGAGCTGCCGTCCGGCGACGTGAAGTACCACATGGGCTACTCCAGCGACATTCCGACCCAGAACGGTCCGATGCACGTATCGCTGGCGTTCAACCCGTCGCACCTTGAAATCGTCAATCCGGTCGTGGAAGGCTCGGTTCGTGCGCGCCAGCAGCGCCGCCGCGACACCGAGCGCCGCGAAGTGGTGCCGGTGCTGATCCACGGCGATGCCGCCTTCGGCGGCTTGGGCGTCAACCAGGGCACCTTCAACCTGTCGGGCACCCGTGGCTACGGCACCGGCGGTACCCTCCACTTCGTGGTCAACAACCAGATCGGCTTTACCACCTCGGACACCCGCGACATGCGTTCGAGCATGTACGCCACCGACATTGCCAAGATGGTCGATGCGCCGATTTTCCACGTCAACGGTGACGATCCGGAGGCCGTGTGCTTTGTCATGCAGGCGGCACTGGAATTCCGCATGCAGTTCAAGAAAGACGTCGTGGTCGACATGGTGTGCTTCCGCAAGCTGGGGCACAACGAAGGCGACGATCCGATGCTGACGCAACCGATGATGTACAAGAAGATTGTCCAGCATCCCGGCGTGCGCGCCCGCTACGTCGAACGTCTGGTGCAGGAAGGCAGCATTGATGCCAGCGAAGCCGACAGCCTGATTTCGGCCTATCGCGCCGCCCTCGACAAGGGCGAGCATGTCGAGCAAACCGTGCTGTCCAACTACACCCGCGAATTCAAGCTCGACTGGACCCCGTACATCGGCACCCACTGGGCGCACCCGACCGATACCACGCTGCCGACGGCCGACCTCCAGCGTCTGGCCGACAAGCTGACCACGGTGCCCGAAGGCTTCAAGCTGCACCCGACGGTATCGAAGCTCCTGGCGGCCCGTCGCGAAATGGCGGCTGGCAACCAGGCCGTCGACTGGGGCATGGCCGAAACGCTGGCCTATGCCTCGCTGGTCGAATCCGGCTACGGCGTGCGCCTTTCCGGTGAAGACTCCGGTCGTGGCACCTTCAGCCATCGCCACTCGGTATTGCATGACCAGAACCGCGAACGCTGGGATGCCGGTGCCTACGTGCCGCTGCGCAACCTGTCGGACAACCAGGCCGAATTCCTCGTGATCGATTCGATCCTGAACGAGGAAGCCGTGCTGGCCTACGAATACGGCTATGCCTGCTCGTCGCCGAAGGAACTTACCATCTGGGAAGCCCAGTTCGGTGACTTCGCCAACGGCGCCCAGGTTGCCATCGACCAGTTCATCGTCTCGGGTGAAACCAAGTGGGGTCGCCTGTGCGGCCTGACCATGATCCTGCCGCACGGTTACGACGGCCAGGGACCGGAGCACTCCTCGGCCCGGGTCGAGCGTTACCTGCAACTGTGTGCCGAGCACAACGTCCAGGTCGTGATGCCGTCGACGGCTGCGCAGATGTTCCACGTGCTGCGCCGCCAGATGCTGCGTCCGTACCGCAAGCCGCTGATCATTCCGATGAGCAAGCGCCTGCTGCGCTACAAGGAATCGATGAGCCCGCTGGCCGACTTCACCTCGGGCGGTTTCAAGCCGGTCATTGGTGAAATCGAGGCGCTGGATGCCAAAAAGGTCAAGCGCGTCGTTCTGTGTGCCGGTCAGGTGTATTACGATCTCCTCAACGCCCGCCGCGAACGTGACATCCAGGATATCGCCATCGTGCGTGTCGAGCAGCTGTATCCGTTCCCGACCGAGCAGCTGGCCGCCGAACTGGCGCAGTACAGCAATGCCCGCGAGCTGATGTGGGTGCAGGAAGAGCCGAAGAACCAGGGGGCGTGGTACCAGATCCGTCACCGCCTCGAGCGCCAGCTGGCACCGAAGCAGACGCTGCTGTTTGCCGGCCGTCCGTCGTCGGCCTCGCCGGCAGTCGGTTACATGAGCAAGCATGTCGCCCAGCTCAAGGCCTTCCTTGAAGAAGCCATGACCCTTGGTTAACCAGTTCATCTGATGGGGAGACACCTGCCCGTGCAAGGCGCGGGCAGGATGCAGAACAACGAGGCGGGGCCCCGCCCGCGCAATGGAGTCCACACTATGCTGATCGAAGTCAAAGTCCCGCAACTGCCGGAATCGGTGTCCGAAGCGACGCTGGTGAACTGGCACAAGAAACCCGGCGAATCCGTGAGCCGTGACGAAAACCTGATTGACCTGGAAACCGACAAGGTGGTGCTGGAGCTGCCGGCTCCGCAGGCCGGCGTGCTGGTCGAATTGGTGGAACAGGATGGTGCCACCGTGGTCAGCGGCCAGCTGATTGCCCGCATCGATACGGCTGCCGTGGCCGGTGCCAGTGCTCCGGCTGTTGCCCAGCCGGTGGCCGAAGTGGCTGTGGCAGCCCAGTCTGCCTCTGCCGTGATGCCTGCCGCCAGAAAGCTGGCAGCCGAAACTGGCGTGGATGCCGGTTCGGTAGCCGGTTCCGGTCGTGACGGCCGCATCCTGAAGGAAGACATCCTCAAGGCTGCCAGCCAGCCCAAGGCTGCTGCCCCGGCACCGGCCCGTCCGGCTGCCATGCCGGGCCCGGTGGATGTGTCGTCGCTGCTGGGAGAGCGTCCGGAACAGCGCGTACCGATGAGCCGCCTGCGTCAGCGCGTGGCCGAACGCCTGCTGCAAAGCCAGGCCCAGAATGCCATCCTCACCACCTTCAACGAAGTCAACATGAAGCCGGTGATGGAACTGCGCAACCAGTACAAGGACCGCTTCGAGAAGGCCCACGGCGTCAAGCTCGGCTTCATGGGCTTCTTCGTCAAGGCTGTGGTGCATGCCCTGAAGAAGTACCCGGTGGTGAATGCCTCGGTGGACGGCAACGACATCGTCTACCACGGTTACTTTGACATCGGTGTGGCCGTAGGTAGCCCGCGTGGTCTGGTGGTGCCGATCATCCGCAATGCCGACCAGCTGTCGCTGGCCGAGATCGAGCGCCAGATTGCCGACTTCGGCAAGCGCGCCCAGGAAGGCAAGCTCGGCATGGAAGAGCTCACCGGCGGCACCTACACCATTTCCAACGGCGGTACTTTCGGCTCGATGATGTCGACCCCGATCATCAACCCGCCGCAGTCGGCCATCCTCGGCATGCATGCCACCAAGGAACGTGCCGTGGTCGAAAACGGCCAGGTGGTGGTGCGTCCGATGATGTATCTGGCCCAGTCCTACGACCACCGCATCATCGACGGCCGTGAAGCCGTACTGAGCCTGGTGGCAATCAAGGAAGCCATCGAAGACCCGGCACGCCTGCTGCTGGACCTGTAAACTGCGAGCTTTTTAGAGGCGGGGCGCACTGTCGTCCCGCCTGTCTACGGAAAGCCCCGCACATGAACGAAAACCTGCTCTACGGTCTGGCCTTTATCCTGGCCGGCATCGTCATCATTGCCCTGCGCGTCATTGGCTGGAAGCGCGGCCGCAAGAGTGACTGGTTCGTCAATTTTGGCGCCATCGTCGTTGCCCTGCTGTTCGCCGGATTCGGGGTAATGCTGGTCGCGCTGTCCATGCGGGTGTGACCGTTACTCAAGGGGAAACCATGAGTCAACAATTCGACGTCGTCGTGATCGGTGGCGGTCCTGGCGGTTATGTAGCTGCCATTCGTGCTGCCCAGCTGGGTTTCAACACCGCTTGCGTGGACAGTTTCAAAAACCCCGAAGGGCAGCCGAGCCTCGGGGGCACATGCCTGAACGTCGGCTGCATCCCGTCCAAGGCGCTGTTGCAGTCGAGTGAAAACCTGCATGCCGTGCAGCATGACTTTGCTGCCCACGGCATCAGCGTGAATGGTGCCAGCATGGACGTAGGCACCATGCTCAAGCGCAAGGAAGGCATCATCGGCAAGAACGCTGCCGGCATCGCCTTCCTGTTCAAGAAAAACAAGGTGGCCAACGTCCACGGTCTGGCAACGCTCAAGGCGCGCCAGAACGAAAAATGGGTCATCGAAGTGACCGACAACGGTGCCGTGGTCGACACGCTGGAAGCCACCCACGTCATCATTGCCACCGGTTCCCGTCCGCGCCCGCTGCCGGGTGTCGCGATTGACAACCGCGTGGTGCTCGACAACGCCGGTGCACTGGCCATGACCGGTGTACCGCAGCGTCTGGGCGTCATTGGTTCCGGCGTCATCGGTCTGGAAATGGGCAGTGTGTGGAAGCGGCTGGGAGCCGAAGTCACCGTGCTGGAGGCCATGCCGGCCTTCCTGGCTGCTGCCGACCAGCAGATCGCCAAAGAGGCATTCAAGTACCTGACCAAGCAGACCGGGCTGGACATCCAGCTGGGTGTGAAGATCGGTGACATCAAGGTGGCTGACGACAGCGTGTCGGTGGCCTATGAGGTTGGCGGCGAGCAGAAAGTGGCCGAATTCGACCGCCTGATCGTGTCGATCGGCCGCGTGCCGAACACTGACGGTCTGGGTGCCGAAAACGTCGGACTGCAAGTTGACGAGCGTGGTTTTGTGGTGGTGGACGACAACTGCCATGCCAACCTGCCGAACGTCTGGGCCATCGGTGACGTGGTGCGTGGCCCGATGCTGGCGCACAAGGCCAGCGAAGAAGGCGTGGCCGTGGCCGAGCGCATTGCCGGCCAGAAGCCGCACATCGACTTCGGCATGATCCCGTGGGTGATCTACACCAGTCCGGAAATCGCCTGGGTCGGCAAGACCGAAGAGCAGCTCAAGGCCGAAGGCATCGAGTACAAGAAAGGCACGTCGGGTTTTGCCGCCAACGGCCGGGCGCTGGGACTGGGCATGGCCCAGGGAACCGTCAAGGTGCTGGCCTGCGCCAAAACCGACCGCATTCTCGGGGTGCACATCATCGGCCCGTTTGCGTCCGAGCTGATTGCCGAAGCCGTGGTGGCGATGGAATTTGCCGCATCGAGCGAAGACATTGCCCGCATCGTGCATGCGCATCCGTCGCTGTCCGAAGTGCTGCACGAAGCCTGCCTGGCGGCTGACAAGCGCGCCCTGCACGGCTGACCTGACCAAGACAATACCGATAGCGGAATCCAAGGCTGTTCCTGGCCGGCAGATTCCGCACCACCCCCTCCCAAAAAGAGAGAGAAACCATGAACCTGCACGAATACCAAGCCAAGGAGCTGCTGGCCAAATACGGCCTGCCGGTGCAACAGGGCATTCTGGCCTCCAACGCCGACGAGGCAGCGGCGGCATTCGACCAGCTCGGCAGCAAGTTTGCTGTTGTCAAGGCCCAGGTGCATGCCGGCGGCCGTGGCAAGGCCGGTGGCGTCAAAGTTGTCAAGAGCCGCGAAGAAGCCGCTGATGTCGCCGCGACCCTGATCGGCAAGAACCTGGTGACCTACCAGACCGATGCCAACGGCCAGCCGGTCAACAGCGTCCTGGTGTGCGAGGACATGTACCCGGTCGAACGCGAACTGTACCTCGGTGCCGTCGTGGACCGCTCCACCCGCCGCGTGACTTTCATGGCTTCGACCGAAGGCGGTGTGGAAATCGAGGAAGTGGCGCACAACACGCCGGAAAAAATCCTCAAGGTGACCGTCGATCCGCTGGTCGGCCTGCTGCCGTTCCAGGCCCGTGAAGTCGCCTTCGCGCTGGGTCTCAAGGACAAGCAGGTCAACGAATTCGTCAAGCTGATGACTGGCGCTTATCGCGCCTTCGTCGAAAACGATTTCGCCCTCTTCGAAATCAACCCGCTGGCCGTACGTGCCAACGGTGCACTGGCCTGCGTGGATGCCAAGGTCGGCATCGACTCCAACGCCCTCTACCGCCTGCCGGCCGTGGCTGCCCTGCGTGACAAGTCGCAGGAAAACGAGCGCGAGCTGAAGGCTTCCGAATTCGACCTCAACTACGTGGCGCTGGAAGGCAACATCGGCTGCATGGTGAACGGTGCCGGTCTGGCGATGGCCACCATGGACATCATCAAGCTCAAGGGTGGCCAGCCGGCCAACTTCCTTGACGTAGGCGGTGGTGCCACCAAGGAGCGCGTGGTTGAAGCGTTCAAGCTGATCCTGGCTGACCCGTCGGTCAAGGGCGTGCTGATCAACATCTTCGGCGGCATCGTGCGCTGCGACATGATCGCCGAGGCCATCATTGCTGCTGTCAAGGAAGTGAATGTCACCGTGCCGGTGGTGGTGCGTCTGGAAGGCAACAATGCCGAACTGGGTGCCAGGCTGCTGGAAGAATCCGGCCTCAAGCTGACTTCGGCCCAGGGCCTGAACGATGCCGCCGAAAAGATCGTCGCCGCTGTTGGCGCCTGATCCACGTACCGAATACAGGAGTCAACCATGAGCGTTTTGGTCAACAAGGACACCCGTGTGCTGGTGCAGGGCTTTACCGGCAAGAACGGCACTTTCCACTCTGAACAGGCACTGGCCTACGGCACCAAGGTTGTCGGTGGTGTGACCCCGGGCAAGGGTGGCAGCGAGCACCTCGGCCTGCCGGTGTTTAACACCATGAAGGATGCCGTGCGTGAAACCCGCGCCGACGCCTCGGTGATCTACGTGCCGGCACCGTTCGTGCTGGATTCGGTCATCGAAGCCGTCGATGCCGGCGTGAAGCTGATCGTCACCATTACCGAAGGCGTGCCGACCCTCGACATGCTGAAGGTGAAGCGTTATGTCGAGGAATCCGGTGCCCGCCTGATCGGCCCGAACTGCCCCGGCATCATCACCCCGGGCGAGTGCAAGATCGGCATCATGCCGGGACACATCCACAAGCCGGGCCGCATCGGCATCGTGTCGCGTTCCGGTACCCTGACCTACGAAGCCGTGGCGCAGACCACCGTGCTGGGTCTGGGCCAGTCCACCTGCATCGGCATTGGCGGCGACCCGATCCCGGGCACCAGCCACATTGATGCCCTGAAGCTGTTCCAGGACGATCCGGACACCGACGCCATCGTGATGATTGGTGAAATCGGCGGTACTGCCGAAGAAGAAGCAGCCGAGTTTGCCAAGTCCTACGTCACCAAGCCGATCGTGGGCTACATCGCTGGCGTAACTGCGCCGAAAGGCAAGCGCATGGGCCACGCCGGTGCCATCATTTCCGGTGGCAAGGGTACGGCCGAAGAAAAGTTTGCCGCCTTTGAAAAGGCCGGCATCCGCTACACCCGCAGCCCGGCTGAAATCGGCACTACCATGCTGGCGCTGCTGAAGGAAAAGGGCATGGCCTGATCCCGGCATCCTTGTAAAGATGCCGGTGGACGTTGTCCGCCAGCCACAGCAAGCCACCTCCGGGTGGCTTTTTTCATGTCCGGCCCATGGAATGATGGATAATCATTTGTCATTTTCAAATGGGGGGCGTGTCATGAAAAACCAGTCGGGCTTTACCTTGATCGAACTGTCCATCGTGCTGGTAGTGATTGGCCTGATCATCGGGATGGGGTTCAAGGGCAAGGACCTGATCGACAGTGCCAAGACCAAGAGCCTGCAAACGCAGATCATGAAAATCCAGACAGCGTTCAATATTTATTATGAGCGCAACGGGTTTTATCCCGGACTGGGCCTGAATGGTAACGCCCGTTTGGCTGGCGATAATCCGGCCAATTACAACACCACGCAGTTCCGGGCTGACCTGACCGGCTCAGGCATTTTGTCGCCACAAGAACTGAAAAGCCCGTTGGGCGCAACGTGGGGTGTTTATGCCGTCAATGGCAAGCTGATGCTGGATCTGGACGGTGCCAACACGGATGCCAAATATGTCTGCCAGCTGGACAGGCTGATGGACGATGGCGTGCCCGGCACGGGTACGGTGCAGGCTGGGGTCAATAACGGAAACCTTTATACCGTCGACAGTGACTGCTACTCCAGCGCCGTTGCCGGCAAACAGAGCGATCTCTGGGTCCAGCTGCTGCCCTGACGATTGACAGCTTTCCGGTTTGCCCATACAAAGCCTCATTGTTGAATGAGGCTTTTTCATGTCTGTCGTTTTTCTTCTGCAAACCCGGCCTGGCTTCGAGCGCGATGCACAGCAGGAGGCCCGGACCGTGGCGCTGGAGCGTCGCGGTCTGGAGCTCAAACCTGTCGAAACCGGCGAAGGCTTCGTGCTTTTGCAGTCCGATGCGCCACTGACCCCGTTTGGCTGGCGTGACCTGGCCTTTTCACGCACCCTGTCGCGGGTCATCGCGGACATTCAATTGGGAGACCGGGATCGTCTGACTCCCATCCTGGACGTCGTGGGCCAGAAGGCCATGACCTTTGCCTCGGTCTGGCTGGAGTGGCCGGATACCAATGACGGCAAGGCCATGTCCGGCTTTGCCCGCAAGTTCCAGCCGCTTCTGGAAGAGAAGCTGGCCGCTGCCGGCAGGCTGGGCCAGGATGCCTCCACCCGGCTGCAACTGTTTTTCCCGTCAAAATCCCGGGTACTGGTATCGGTCAGCGAACCGCAGTGGGGAGCGCCGTGGCCGCTGGGAATCCTGCGCCTGCGCATGCCTACCGATGCGCCCAGCCGCTCCACGCTCAAGCTTGCCGAAGCGTTCGAGGTGTTCCTGGGTGAGCAGGGCCAGCAGGACAAGCTCAAGCCCGGCATGACGGCCGTGGACCTCGGGGCGGCACCGGGTGGCTGGACATGGCAGCTGCTGCGGCGCGGCATCAAGGTCTATGCCGTGGACAACGGGCCGATGAAGGGATCGTGTGACGGTCATCCGCTGGTCAAGCATCTGCGGCAGGACGGTTTTCGCTTTCGCCCGCCCCATCCGGTCGACTGGCTGGTTTGCGACATGGTGGAACGTCCGGGGCGTGTGGCCGAGCTCGTGGCTGACTGGCTGGCCGAGGGTGCGGCGCGGCAGGCTGTGTTCAACCTGAAGCTGCCGATGAAGAAGCGTGCCGAGGCGCTGTCGGATGCGCTGGAGCGCATTGAGGCACGCATGCTGGCGGCAGGTCTGGCGTACACCTTGCAGGTCAAGCAGCTCTACCATGATCGCGAGGAAGTCACGGTCTATCTGGCGCGTCCTGCGGCGACTGGCCGGCGCCGGCGCTAGTCATGCATCTGTAGAAAACCCCGCTGGTTGAAGGCGGGGTTTTTTGTCCAGGCTAGAAGCGCCTGGGAAGGGGTTTGGTCACCCGGATGCGGCCGAACTCATCCACTTCTATGTATCCCCCCTGCCGCAGCGCCCGCATCATGCGGTTGACCATCTCACGTGACAGGCCGATGCGCTCTCCCAGATCGCGCTGGGTAATGGGGGCCGGCGGAAAGGCCGGACATTCGCGGGCCATCTCGTCCATTTTTTCCAGCAACCGGCGCAGCTTGGTATAGCCGTCCGGCTGCGCCAGCATTTCGATGTAGTCCAGCAGGTGGGCTACTCCGAGGGCGATCTGCTGGGCGCAGGTTTTCCAGGCTTGGGGATGCCGGTCCATGGCGGCCTCCAGCAGGTCCGTGGAGATTTTCCAGCACTGCGAAGGATGGACGGCATGTACCGTGGCATTCAGCAGGGTCTGGCCTGCAAGGGCAGGCAGTCCGATGCAGCTGCCGGCCTTGATGTAGCCAAAGGCAAACGGCCGTGTACCTTCTCCGGTCTGCATGGTGGCATTCATCAGTCCCTGGATCAGGAAAAACACGTCACTGTGTACGGTATTCTGTTCGCACACCAGTTCGTCCGGTTCGAAAGTAACCAGTTCTCCCTGGCGCAACAGTTCATCAAGGTCGGTCGGCGACCAGTTCTGGAACAGGGCAAACTGCGAAAGGATATTGTCCATTAATCAAGCACAACGGTCAGGGCCATCAAACACCATGGCTGTAGGATAGCCGGTAAAACGAAATTAACTGAGTGCCTCGCGCAGGATGCGCCGGTAGGTCGATGCAAAGTCGGCAATCGCTGAGCGCACCCGGTTTTCGTCCCGGGCCGTAATGGCCTGCAGCGTGGCTTCGACCAGCTCGCTGGTCTTGGCCATCTGGGTTTTTCCGCTGTGGAGGACGGCATAGAAGCAGCGCTGGGTCAGGGGCAGCAGATCGTCCAGCGTTTGCTGCAGGTAGCGGTTGCGTCCCAGCGGGTAGAGCTTTTCCAGCAGCTCGATGGCACTGTCGTAGTAAGCCGGCAGGTCTTCTTGCTGCTGGGCCTGTGCCAGACGGGTGCCGATGTCGAAGAACGGGGCCAGTTCCTCGCTGTGCCAGCTGTGGCAGAAGGCCACCAGTACCTGCTCGACCAATGCAAACCAGAGTTCGAAGAACTCATCGGCGGCATCGGCATCCAGGGCCGACACCACGGCTCCCCGGCGCGGATAGATCGTGACCAGGTGCCGACGCTCCAGAATCAGCAGGGCCTCGCGGACCGAACCGCGGCTGACGTCGAGTTCGGCCGCAATGCGCAGTTCCTGGATGCGCTCTCCGGCGGTCATTTCTCCCAGGATGATGCGTTTGCCCAGAAAGCGGGCGATTTGCTCGGTCAGCGAGTCGTTCGCCTTGAATGTCATTGTGTAATCCCGTGATGAATCATTGGTTTTGTGTGGGGCTCGTGTTTGTGCGCGGTATTGTCCTGCTGTTGGACATGCAGGCCAAGCGGCAGACGCGACATATGCCGATGGCTTGCTAGGGCCGCATTAACTCGCTAGTATCAAACACTCGTTTGATACTGACTCCCTGGAGATGTCCATGGCCTTGCCCGCGACCCTCGAAGAATTGTTTGCCGGGATGCCGGCCCGCCTGAAAGCCGATCGTGCCGCTGGCCTGTCGAGCTGCTTTCATTTCAAGCTGTCGGGTGAACCCGGCGGTGAGTGGACCGTGGTGATTGAAAACGGCCAGTGCACGGTATCCACCGGGCTGGTCGGCGAAGCCAAATGTCTGGTTGAAGCCACCGGCAGCGATTATCTCGCCATTGAACGCAACGAAGTCCGCCCGGAAATGGCCTTCATGCAGGGCAAGATCAAGCTCTCCAACCTGCCGGAAATGCTGACCCTGATGCAGGTCTTCGAACGCCCGGCCGAATAAGCCTTCCGGCCGTACCGGCACGACTGCAAAGGCCCGGGATCCCCGGGCCTTTGCCATGGCGCGCATGCCGGAACGATCAGTCATCCAGCGCCAGGCTTTTTGACACGATTTCGTACACGTCTTTCGACAGGTCCGGCGCGGCGGCAATGCGCTGCAAGGCCGCCTGCATCAGCTCCCGCCGGGCGGGATCAACCTTGCGCCAGCGGTTGAACGCTGTCACCAGCCGGGCCGCCACTTGCGGATTGATGGCATCCACGGCCAGAACCTGATCGGCCATCAAGGCATAACCGGCACCGTCGGCACGGTGGAAAACCGCCAGATTGCGTCCGAAGCTGCCCAGCAGGGCCCGCACCTTGTTGGGGTTGGACAAGGCAAAAGCCGGGTGCTGCATCAGCCCCTGCACGACTTCCAGCGTGTCTTCCCGGCTGGCGGCTGCTTGCAGGGCAAACCACTTGTCCATCACCAGCGCGTCATCCTGCCAGCGCAGGCCGAATTCCGAGAAGGCCGCTTCGCGCTCAGGCGCAGCTAGGTCCCGCAGGGCTACCAGGGCGCCGATCTGGTCAGTCATGTTGTCCGCGCCGGCCACTTGCTGGCGGGCCAATGCGACAACGGTGGCTTCACCGGCCGCAACCAGACAGGCAAGACTGAGCTGCTTCAACGCGCGCCAGCCCTTGTCTTCATGGCTGAACTCCGTCCGGGAGCAGGCTTCGTACACGGCCAGCCAGTCCGAACGCAGGCGGCGGCCCAGCTCGCGCCGCACGAGTTCCCGAACCCGCACGAGGCGGACCGGATCGACTTCTTCCAGCGTTTCCAGCAATTCGGTTTCGCCGGGCAGGGTCAGCGCCAAGGCGACAAAGGCCGGGTCCAGCGAGTGATCCCCCAGTACCGCAGACCAGGCAGCGATGAATTCGTCCGGTACCTCAAGTGCTTCTCCGGCAGCATCGGCGGCGTACAGCGTACGCAGCACACGGCCGGCCAGCGTCTGGCCGGCCTCCCAGCGGGCAAAATCGTCCGGGTCGTTTGCCAGCAGGAACGCCAGTTCGGCATCCGTGTAGGGGTAGTCAAGACGCACCGGTGCGGAAAAACCGCGCAGCAGGGAGGGCACTGGCCGGGCTTCGATGCCGACGAAGGTGAAATGCTGCTCGGCTTCCGTGAGTGACAGCACCCGGCGGGTCGGGCCCGGCTCGTTGTCGTGCGCCAGTGTCAGTGGCAGCTCGCGACCGTCCGGTGCCAGCAGGCCGATGGCCAGCGGGATGTGCAGCGGCTGCTTGTCAGGCTGGCCGGGAGTCGGCGGCGTGGTCTGCCGGACGGTCAGCGTCAGGGTCTGGCCAAGCTCGGAATACTGGGCGCTGACCGCCAGATGCGGCGTGCCGGCCTGGGTGTACCAGCGGCCGAACCGGGTCAGGTCGACGCCGTTGGCATCGGCCATGGCTGCCCGGAAATCGTCACAGGTGGCAGCCTGGCCATCATGGCGCTTGACGTACAGGCGCATGCCTTTCTGGAAGCCTTCCTCGCCCAGCAAGGTGTGGTACATGCGGACGACTTCGGCGCCTTTTTCATACACCGTCATGGTGTAGAAATTGTTCATCTCGATATACGACTCGGGCCGTATCGGATGCGCCATCGGGCCGGCGTCTTCGGGGAACTGCATGGCGCGCAGGGCCTTGACGTCCTCGATGCGCTTGACCGCGCGGCTACCCATGTCGGCAGAGAATTCCTGGTCCCGGAACACCGTCAGCCCTTCCTTGAGGCTGAGCTGGAACCAGTCGCGGCAGGTGACGCGGTTGCCGGTCCAGTTGTGGAAGTATTCGTGGCCGATGACCGATTCGATGGCGTCGAAATCGGCATCGGTGGCCGTGGCGCGGCTGGCCAGCACGTATCTGGTGTTGAAGATGTTGAGGCCCTTGTTCTCCATCGCGCCCATGTTGAAGTCGCTGACAGCCACCACCATGAAGGTGTCGAGGTCGTACTCCAGCCCGAAGCGGGTTTCATCCCATGCCATGGCCTTCTTGAGCGATGTCATGGCGTGCTGCGACTTGTCGATGTCCTGCGGCTCGACCCAGATTTCCAGTGCCACCTGGCGCCCGCTGCGGGTGGTGAAGCTGTCACTCAGGCAGGTCAGCTTGGCCGCTACCAGGGCAAACAGGTAGGACGGCTTGCGATAGGGGTCGACCCACTTGACCCAGTGGCGGCGGCGGTCAGTCTGTCCTTCGCCGACACGGTTGCCATTGGAGAGCAACACCGGAAAGCGCTGGCGGTCGGCCACGATGGTGGTGGAGAACTTGGCCATCACGTCCGGACGGTCAAGGTAATAGGTGATCTTGCGGAAACCTTCCGGTTCGCACTGGGTAAACAGGTTGCCCCGGCTGGCGTACAGCCCCATCAGCGAAGTGTTGGTGTACGGATCGACACGGGTCACCACTTCCAGCGTGAAACTGTCGGGTACGTCACGGATGGTCAGGGTTTCGTCATCCAGGGCGTAGGCCGTCACCGGCAGCGGCTCGCCATCCAGTGCCACCGACAGCAGCTCGGCACTGCCGTCGAGCACCAGGGGCTGGCCGGGGTCGGCTGCCGGATTGCGACAGACCATCAGCCGCGACTCCACCCGCACATCGTCATCGCGCAGGTCGAAAACCAGATCAACAGCGTTGATCAGGAAAGGGGAGGGGCGGTAATCGCTGCGGTAATGGATGCGCGGTTGGCTCATGATCCGTGACGGTCCGTGGTTCGGAAACCAGCGGATTATACGCCGGCCACCTTACGCGTTTCCTGCTGCAACCGACATTCTGTCCGTGCGCTGACCAAGGGCCGGGACAGGCACACAAATGCGACACCTGTCAGCATGCCAGAATGACAGGCGACCAACGGCAAATGGTCCGACCAGCGGCAAAATCACGCAAGGACGGGCAATTGAAAGCCTGTTTAGTATGCCAAATGGCTGTTTTTGACGTAAGAACAGGTAAAACTACGTATTGTTCGTTTTCTTGAGCGCTTGCTAGGTTAGCGCTTTCCTGACCCTTGACCGAGGAGAATGAAATGTCGGACTGGAGCAACGAAAGCGGCCTTGATGCAGCCACGCATGCCAATGCCCGTGGTTTGCTGGCTGCGCTGCTCGAACTGGATGCCTTGCCGATGGACGATGACGAACCGGCCACGATACGGCCAAGGCTGGGTGCGATGGCCACGCTGGTGTGTGCTGCGCAACCCATCGGGCATGTTCCCTGCTGCCCTGTCCACATTCCGGCTCCTTCCCGCGAGTCGCGGACCCGGGAACGGGATGACTGCTGCCTGTGCTGACAGGCTCTGGCCGCAGGAGCGGCAAGATCCGTCATGGCACACTGGCAACCGGGCATGTCGTGGAGCGGATAAGGTGACAGGCCCGGCAGGATGCTGCGGGGCGTCAATCCTGACCTGAAGGGTTTTCCTTGTCCGGGATGCAAGACCAAGGGCAGGCACCAGCCTGCCCTTGGGTATTTCTGCTCCAGGGGCGCCACCTGTCCGGGCGGTTTTCCCTGGCAGATGGCCGGCACCGGCGTGACTGCTCCGGCATCCGGCGGGTGGTTCAGCTGACCTCCAGCGCCGGTGCTGCAGCGGGCGCACCGGCTGCTATCTGACAGGCTCGCTGGTGGCTGTCCGGCGATGCATGGCGCGGGGTCCAGCCGGCCAGCTGTTCATCCACCAGTCCGGCCAGCGCATCCAGCCAGACCGGGTCGTCATTCAGGCAGGCGATGGCGTGGAACTCGCGGCCACCGGCTCCGATGAAGGTCTGCCGGCCTTCCAGGGCGATTTCTTCCAGTGTCTCGACACAGTCAGCCACAAAGCCCGGACAGATGACGTCCAGCCGCTGCACGCCTTCGCCGGGCAAGGCAGCAAACCGTCCGGCGGCATAGGGCTTGAGCCAGGCTGCACGGCCGAACCGCGACTGGAAGGCGATTTCCCACTCGGCCGGAGCCAGTTCCAGCTCCTCGGCCAGCAGGCGGGCGGTGGCATGGCATTCGCAGAAGTACGGATCTCCCTGTGCCAGGGTGGCTTCCGGCATGCCGTGAAAACTCATCAGCAGCCGGTCCGGGCGGCCGTGTTCCTGCCAGTGGCTGCGCACGCGTGCAGCCAGTGCCCGGACATAGGCCGGATGGGCGTTAAAGTGCCGGACCAGACGCATTTCCGGCGGATTGCGGCGGGTGCGCATCCAGTCGGCGGCGGCGTCCCAGGTTGAAGCCACCGTGGCGGCGGAATACTGCGGATACATCGGCAGCAGCACGATGCGGTCGACGCCCTGTTCGCGCAGGGCATCCAGCCGGCTGGCCACCGAGGGACTGCCATAGCGCATGGCCCAGTCGACCACCAGTTCGCCCGCCAGGGCATGCTGTTCCAGCCGGCTGGCCACGCCTTCGGCCTGCCGGCGGGTGTAGACCGCCAGCGGTGAGCCTTCCGGCAGCCAGATGGAGGCGTATTTTTCGGCGCTGGCACGGGGCCGGGTCCGCAGGATGATGCCGTGCAGGATCGGCCACCACAGCCAGCGCGGCAGTTCGATCACGCGCGGATCAGACAGGAATTCGGCCAGGTACGGCCTGAGCGCGGCAGCGGTCGGGGCAGCGGGCGTGCCGAGGTTGACCAGCAGGACGGCAGTTTTGGGGGCGCTGCCGTGCCGGTGGACGGGTTCGGGGCGATAGCGGGGCATGTTGTTACCTGGGTTAGTCGGGTTGCGCCGGCGCCAGCACGCTGCGGTTACCGTTGTGCTCGGCTGGTGACACCAGTCCGGCAGTTTCCATCTGCTCGATCAGGCGGGCAGCACGGTTGTAGCCGATGCGCAGGTGGCGTTGCACCGACGAAATGCTGGCCTTGCGGGTCTTGATGACAATGGCGACGGCCTGGTCGTACAGCGGGTCGCTCTCGCTGTCCTCGCTGCCGCCTTCACCGCTGCCAAAGCCGGGAATGTCGCCGCCCACGCTCTGGGCAGTTTCGCTGGCGGCTTCGCCGGTCAGGATGCCTTCGACGTAGTCCGGCTCGCCTATGGTCTTGAGGTATTCCACCACCCGGTGTACTTCGTCGTCGGCGACAAAGGCGCCGTGGGCCCGCAGCGGGTAGCCGGAGCCCGGCGGCAGGTAGAGCATGTCGCCCTGGCCCAGCAGGGTTTCCGCACCCATCTGGTCAAGGATGGTGCGGCTGTCGACCTTGCTGGACACCTGGAAGGCAATGCGGGTCGGAATGTTGGCCTTGATCAGGCCGGTGATCACGTCCACCGACGGACGCTGGGTGGCGAGGATCAGGTGGATGCCGGCTGCGCGGGCCTTTTGCGCCAGCCGGGCGATCAGCTCTTCGATCTTCTTGCCGGCCACCATCATCAGGTCGGCCAGCTCGTCGATCAGCACCACGATCACCGGCAGGGTGTCGAGCGGCTCGGGAGCATCCGGGGTCAGGCTGAACGGATTGGGCAGTTTTTCGCCCTTTTTGGCCGCGTCGCGGATTTTCTGGTTGTAGCCCGCGAGGTTGCGCACGCCGAGCTTGGACATCAGGCGATAGCGCTTTTCCATTTCCGCCACGCACCAGTTGAGCGCGTTGGCGGCCTGTTTCATGTCGGTCACCACCGGTGCCAGCAGGTGCGGAATGTCCTCGTAGACCGACATTTCCAGCATCTTCGGGTCGACCATGATCAGGCGCACTTCTTCGGGAGTGGCGCGGTAGAGCAGTGACAGGATCATGGCGTTGATCGCCACCGATTTGCCCGAACCGGTGGTACCGGCCACCAGTACGTGCGGCATCTTGGCCAGGTCCGCCACCACCGGCTTGCCGGCAATGTCCTTGCCCAGCACCACGGTCAGCTTGCTGGCCGCATTCTGGTAGGTGTCGGCACCGATGATTTCCGACAGGCGCACGATCTGGCGTTTGGCATTGGGCAGCTCCAGTCCCATGTAGGTCTTGCCGGGGATGGTTTCCACCACCCGGATGCTGACCAGGCCCAGCGCGCGGGCCAGGTCCTTCATCAGGTTGACGATCTGCGCACCTTTCACGCCCACGGCCGGCTCGATTTCATAGCGGGTGATCACCGGCCCCGGATAAGCGGCAATCACCTTCACTTCCACGCCAAAATCGGCCAGCTTGCGCTCGATCAGGCGCGAGGTGTATTCGATGGTGTCGGCACTGACGCCCTCCTGCGAAGCCGGCGGAGCGGTCAGCAGCGACAGGGTCGGCAGCTCGGCTTCGGCGGCCGTATTGCTGGCGCAGGCAACCGGTTTGGGTGCCGGCTCGAACAGCGTGTGCTGTTGCGGCTCGCGGCGCTTTTCTTCCTGCTTCGCCACCTTGGGTGACAACGGGATTTCCAGCAACGGCGGCTCGATGCGGACCGGCGGCTTGTCATCCTGCTTGCGCTTTTCTTCCTTGACGCTGGCATCGCGCTCGCGTGCCTGCTGGCGGCCGATCTTGCGGTCTTCGCGGGCTTCCCAGCTGTTCTTGGCCCACAGCAGCCCTTCTTCGATACGGGTGCCGATCTTTTCCATCAGGTCCAGCCACGACAAGCCGGTAAACAGGGAAATGCCGATGGCCCAGACCAGCAGCAGCAGCATGGTGGCGCCGGCAAAGCCGATGAACTGCTGTAGTCCCAGTCCGACAAAGCGTCCGAGTAATCCGCCTGGAGCCAGCGGCAGGTTGATGTCGAGGCTGTAAAAACGGATGGCTTCGAAACCGCTGGAAGCAACGAGGATCATGACAAAGCCGGTCGAGGCAATGGCGGTGACCTTGTCGAGTGCCGGGGACACCCGGCGGATGTTGCGGTAGCCCCAGAGCACGATCGCACCGCAGAACACCACCAGCCACCAGGCCGACAGGCCGAACAGGTAAAGCAGCATGTCTGACAGGTAGGCACCGAGGGTGCCGCCCCAGTTGCCGATGGCCGGGTGGCCGCCGATGCTGTGCGACCACGACGGATCGGCGGGCGAGTAGCTGGCCAGGATCAGGACGAAGTACACCGCCGCGGCCACCATGACCAGCCACCAGGCTTCTTGCAGCAGGTTGGCGAGCCGGGGCGGCAGCGGGGTGGACGAATTCTTGACGACCGGTTTGCGTTTGAACAGGCGCATTGTGTTCGTGGTTAGCCTTGATGCGACGATTATATAAGCGGGAATCCGGGTAAATCAGTTTGCCGGGGCGACTTTACCCGGATTGGGTGGCATCGGCATGGCAAACGCATCAACGGGGATGAACGGCGCCCAGCACCCGCAGGCCGGCTGCGCCGGTGACGGCGGGCAGGTTGCCGGCCTCGCGGCACAGGCAGGCGCGGGCCAGCCACGCAAACGCCAGCCCCTCCACCCACTGCGCCGGCACCCCCAGTTCATCGGTGCCGGCAAGACGCACGGCCGGCCCCAGTGCCTGGGTCAGATCGGCCAGCAGCAGCGGGTTGAACGCACCGCCACCACAGACGTACACGGCGGCCACGCCAGGCGTGCAGGCGAGGATGGCGTCGGCGGCACTGCGGGCCGTCAGCAGCGTCAGCGTGCGTGCCACGTCGGCCGGCTGCTCGCTGCCATCGAGATGCTGCGCCAGCCAGTCGAGGGAAAACAGGTCGCGTCCGGTGCTTTTGGGTGCCGGCAGGGCCAGGTAAGGCTCGGCCAGCAGGCGTGCGAGCAGGGCCGGCAGCGGCTGTCCTTGCGCCGCCCAGGCACCGTTTTCATCAAACGGGCGATGCAGATGGTGCTGGCACCAGGCATCCAGCAGCATGTTGCCGGGGCCGGTGTCGAATCCGCACACCGGCTGGCCGGGTACCAGCCGCGTCAGGTTGGCGATGCCGCCGATGTTCAGCACCACCCGCGCTTCGGTGGTGCTGGCAAACACCGCCTGATGGAATGCGGGCACCAATGGTGCGCCCTGGCCACCGGCGGCGATGTCGCGGCTGCGAAAATCGGCCACCACGTCGATGCCGCACAGCTCGGCCAGCCGCGCCGGCGCATTGAGCTGCACGGTGTAGCCGGCATGCGGGGCATGGCGGACGGTCTGGCCGTGGCAGCCGACCGCGGCAATCTGCCCGGCGGCCAGGCCGGCCTTGCGCAGGACCGCCTCCACCGCTTCGGCGTACAGCTGTGCCAGTTCGAGTGCCAGCAGCTGGCTGCGGGTGATTTCGTCGTGTCCCGGTGTTTGCAGGGCCAGCAGGGCGGTCCGCAAGGTTGCCGGGTAAGGGCAGGCGGCATGCGCCAGTGCCTGGGGCGTGGCGCCGGAGAAGCCGGCCAGCACGGCGTCCACACCATCCATGCTGGTGCCGGACATCAGGCCGATGTAATAGCCGCTGGCTGCGGACTCGATAACGCTGGACATGCAAACGCCCCGTGGGTCAAGACGGGGCGATTGTAGCGGGAGCCGCTGGCCGGGTCAGTCGATGCGTGCCAGCACGCTGCCTTCGGGCAGCTTGGCCACGACATTCATCTGCTGCTGGAAGGCGACGTTCTGCGTGCGGAACTTGCCCAGCTGCGCCACCGACAGCGACGGCGTCGGCAGGGCGTGCACGGTCGGGTCGACCGGCGTGCCGGCCACACGCAGTTCGAAGTGCAGGTGCGGACCGGTGGAACGGCCGGTGGAACCGACGTAGCCGATGATGTCGCCGGCCTTGACGGTCTGGCCGGCCTTGAACTTGCCGAAGCGGCTCATGTGCGCATACACGGTGTCGTAGCGGTTGGCGTGGCGCAGGGTGATCACGTTGCCGTAGCCGCCGTCACGGCGCACGTCCAGCACCTTGCCGTCGGCGGCGGCGCGGATCGGCGTGCCGCTGCTGGCAGCGTAATCAATGCCGGCGTGCTTGCGGATGCTGCGCAGGATCGGATGGCGACGGAAGCCGAAGCCAGAGCTGACGCGGGCCCCGTCGACCGGGCGGGCGTCAAAGCCCTTTTTCAGCGCCTTGCCGGCGGCATCGTAGTAGCTGCCGGATTCAGCGTCGTGCGCAAAGTAAAAGGCGCTCCAGCGCTGGTCGCCACGGCGGACTTCGGCGCCGAGCACCCGGCCGGCGCCCATGTCTTCCCCGTCGAAATACAGGGTCTCGTACACCACGTCCACGCTGTCGCCGGACTTGAGCGTGCCGAGGTTCACTTGGTCTCCGAAGATTTCCTGCAACTGGGTGCGCACGTCGCCGGGCAGGCCGGCGCGACGGCTGGAAGCGGCAAAGCTGTCGCTGATGCGGATGGCGCGCGGGGTTTCGATGGCGGCGGTTTCCACGGCGTCGGCGCTGATGCCCCAGTCGCCCTGGCCGTTCTTGCGGATGCTGACGAGGTTCTGTTCGCCGTTGCGGTCGTCGCGCAGGTAGCGGATGGCAAAAAGCTCGCCGCTGTCGTTGGTTTCGATGTGCAGGGTGGCGCCGGCCGGCAGGCTCAGGAGCTCGCGGCCGATCTTGCCCTTGGCCAGAAAGCGCATGGTTTCGCCGGCACTGACACCCTGACGCTGCATGACGCTGGAGAGCGTGTCGCCGCGCTGGATGGTGTCGGCCCGCCAGTAGCGCGCGCCGCTTGGTGCCGGGATGGTAAACGCCGGCAGGGCCAGTGTTTCGGTCAGGGTTTCCACCGGGGGCAGGGGGGTCGAGGCATCGGTGGAAACGGCAAAAGCGGTAGCCGCGCCGGTCAGCGGCAACAGGGCCGCCAAGGCAAACCATCCGGCATGGGATACATGCAGGCTGGCAAGGGCTTTTTGCGGGAGGTCAAGCAGTTTGCGATAATTCATTTTTTTGCGAAGTGCGCCGGCAGCGCAAAGGCAGTGCCGGCGGGGCTTAACAGACAAATGTGGCTGTCCTGGCAAGGCAGCCACACTGGCAATGGAGGCAATAGACGGCGGCAATTGTAGCGAAATCGCCTTGGGGCGGAAACCCGCATTTGTCACACTATTGCCAGTAAATCAGTCGCTTAACCGGAGCTTATCCGGCAGGTGGAAGAGAGGAAAAACAAGGTGGAAGAGCGCAAAAACATGCGGGAACTCTTGCTGTTTCTGGGCCGGATCGTCTGGATCTTCGTGATGGTATCGGGCTGGGTACTGCTGTTCGGACTGGGCTGGATGTACTTCACCTATGTCAAACCGCACTACGACGAGGCGCGTGACATGCGCCAGGCGTTCGAGCAGGCCGTGGTGGCCGGCGCCGACCTGCCGGCCTTGCAGTCCCGCTTCGTGCCGGCGCCCGACGGCAAGAAGTCGCCGGTGGCGCCGCCTGAAGTCGAACAGGTTCCGCCGCAGTACGCCGGTGGCGTGCCGCGTTACGTATTGCGCTGGCAGCGCACCGATGCGCCGCTGGCTGCGCTGGGCGTGGTGTTCCACTTCAGCGCCATCGCGCCGCATGCCGACATGGGAGCCGAGCGTTGAAACTGACCGTCCTGCTGCCGGGCCTGGCCTGGCCGGATGCCGACACGCTGGCGGCGGCTACCGACGGTCTGGTCCTGCCCGAGCTGTCGTGGCTCCTCGCGCGGGCCGCGCGCGCGCCACTGGAACAGGACGCCGACCAGGTTCTGGCACAGCAGTTCGGACTGGGCTACACGCCGGTTGCACGGGTGGCCGGGCTGGCCGATGGGCTGGAAACCCGTCAGGGCTACTGGCTGCGCATCGACCCGGTCTACCTGCGTGCCGAGCGCGAGGCGCTGGTGCTGGCCGACAGCGGGGTGATGAGCATCTCGCAGCAGGAGGCCGACCGGCTGGTGGATTCGCTCAACCGGTTTTTTGCCGAAGACGGCCTGCGCTTTCATGCGCCGGTGCCGGACCGCTGGTATCTCGAAGGCCGCCAGCCATGGCGGGCCGAATTCACCCGGCTGGAAGCCGTGATCGGCGAAAATGTCGATACCCACCTGCCGCGTGGCGAAACTGCCCTGCTGTGGCACCGCTGGCTCAACGAGCTGCAAATGCTGCTGTTTTCGCAGGCGGTCAATGCCGAGCGCGAAGGCGCCGGTGAGCTGCCGATCAACAGCGTCTGGCCGTGGGGTGACGGCGACTGGCCCAACAAGCTGGCCCACCGCTTTGACACCGTGCTGGCCGACGATGCCTTTGCCTGCGGTCTGGCCCGGCTGTCCGGCGCCCGGCTGGGGGCGGCGCCGCATGCCTTTGACGGCATGCGCGACGTGCCCGGCCGGCGGGTGCTGGTCCAGCTTGACCGTCTGGTCGGTGCATCGCAATACCGCGATGCCTTTGGCTGGCGCGAGCACCTCGAGGCACTGGAGACCGACTGGTTTGCCCCGCTGCGGCTGATGCTGACCGCCGATGGTCTCGAAGAGCTGACCCTGCTGGCGCCGGGACGCCGCGGCTTTGCCGCCACCGTGCGGCCTTCGGCGTACTGGCGTTTCTGGCGCGGCCGGCCCGCGCTGTCCACCCTGTTGTAGTCCGGCCCTGTGGCCGCAGATGGTTGTCCATGACTCTGATCGTTTCCCGCAGTGCCCCCGACGGTGTGGTCACCGCCCTGACCGGCGACGGCGTGTCGCCCCTGATGGCGCGCCTGTTTGCCGCCCGTGGCATCGAACACGCCAGCCAGCTGGATGCCGGGCTGGCCCGGCTGATCCCGTTTTCCCGGCTCCGCAACGCCGAGGCCATGGCCCGGCGACTGGCCGACGCCATCGCCCGGCGCGAGCGCCTGCTGGTGGTGGCTGACTACGATGCCGACGGCGCCACTGCCTGCGCCCTGGCGGTCAAGGGCCTGCGGGCCTTTGGCGCCACGGTGGATTTCATCGTTCCCAACCGCTTCGAGTACGGCTACGGCCTGACGCCGGAGATTGTCGGGCTGGCGGCCGAACGTGCCCCTGACATCCTGCTGACGGTCGACAACGGCATTGCCAGCGTCGCCGGCGTCAACGCCGCACGTGCGCTCGGCATGGAAGTGCTGGTGACCGACCACCACCTGCCGGGCGACGAGTTGCCCGAGGCGCTGATCGTCAACCCCAACCAGCCCGGCTGCGACTTTCCTTCCAAGCATCTGGCCGGCTGCGGCGTGATGTTCTACGTGCTGATGGCCCTGCGTGCCGAGCTGCGCGCCCGCGGTGCCTTTGCGGCCGGAGGCGAGCCGAACCTGGCGCAATGGCTGGACCTGGTGGCACTGGGGACGGTGGCCGACGTGGTGCGGCTGGACGACAACAACCGCATCCTGGTCGAGCAGGGGCTGCGGCGCATGCGCGGCGGACGGGCATCTCCGGGCATCGCGGCACTGTTTGCCGCCAGCGGCCGCCCGATCGCCAAGGCCTCAAGCTTTGACCTGGGCTTCATGCTCGGACCGCGCCTGAATGCTGCCGGCCGGCTGGACGACATGACCTTCGGCATCGAAATGCTGCTGGCCGAGCGCGAGGACAGCGCCCTGGAGATGGCGCGCGAGCTGGACCGCATGAACCGCACCCGGCGCGAGATCGAGCACGGCATGCAGGATGAAGCCACGCTGCAACTGGCCGGCTTTGATCCGGCCGAGCGCTTTACCCTGTCGCTTTACCGCGATGACTGGCACCAGGGCGTGGTCGGGATTGTCGCCTCGCGCCTCAAGGACCGCTTTCACCGGCCGGCCATCGTGTTTGCACCGGGCGATGCCGGCGAGATCAAGGGCTCGGGGCGCTCGATCGCCGGTTTTCACCTGCGCGATGCGCTGGACCTGGTCAGCAAGCGCGAGCCGGGCCTGATCCGCAAGTTCGGCGGGCACGCCATGGCCGCCGGCCTGACGGTGCTGGAAGCCGACCTGCCGCGATTTTCGGCGGCATTCGAGCAGGTGGCGCGCGAGTGGCTGGACGAAGCGGCCCTGACCCGGCGCATCGAAACCGACGGTGCGCTGGCCGTGACCGAACTGGCGCTCGACACTGCGCGCGAGCTGGCGCTGACCGTGTGGGGGCAGGGCTTTCCGCCGCCGAGTTTCAGCGACGTGTTCCGGGTGCTGGAGCAGCGCATTGTCGGCGGCAAGCACCTGAAGCTGACGCTGGGCAAGGACGGCGGTGAATTCGAGGCCATGCTGTTCAACCACAGCGAATTCCTGCCCGAGCGCATCGACGCGGTGTTCCGCCTCAATGTCAACGAATGGCGCGGGGTCGAACTGATGCAGCTCTACATCGACCACTGGCGCGCGGTGGCCTGAGCCGCCGGCGGGAGGTCAGTAGGCGCTGGGGGTGGGGCCGGCGCCGTCGGGCCAGCCGTTTTCGAACAGGATGTCGTCCAGCGGCAGCCGGGCGCCGAAGCCGGCATCCTCGAACTGCGGGCGCGGGTAAAAGGCATCCACCGGCCCGAGGCACAGGACGGCAATCGGTCGGGCGCCGGTGGGCAGTGCCAGCCGGGCCGCGAGCCGCGCCGGCTCGAAAAACGACACCCAGCCCATGCCGATGCCTTCGGCACGGGCTGCCAGCCACAGGTTCTGGATGGCGCAGGCGGCCGAGGCCAGCGCCATGTCCGGCATGGTGCGGCGGCCGATGATGTGGCGACCGTCGTCCGGCATCAGCACCGATACCAGCAGTTCCGAGCATTCGCGGATGCCCTCGATCTTGAGGCGCAGGAATTCGGCCTGCCGGCTGGGCAGCGTGGCCGCAGTCTGCAAGCGTTCGGCTTCCACTTCGGCATGGATGGCCAGCCGCAGGGCCGGGTCGGTGATGCGGATGAAGCGCCACGGCTGCATGTAGCCGACCGACGGCGCGAGCCGGGCGGCTTCGAGCAGGCGTTCGAGCTGGCCGGCTTCAAGCGGGGCGCCGTTGAAGTGGCGCATGTCGCGCCGTTCGCGGATGGCGCGCCACAGGCCTTGTTGTTCGGCCGGGTCAAAGGCTGCAGAGTTCATTGGTAGCGGGCAATCAGGCTGCGGAAAGTGGGCAGGTAGCTTTCTGCAATATAGGGCTTGAACAGCGCCAGTACCTGGACGGCTCCCCGCCGGCCGGCCGCTTCGGTGATCGGCTCCCTGGGGCGGGCGGTTTCTTCGAAGGCAAACCAGAATTTCGCCACCAGCCAGATGTTGGTGACCAGTGGTTCGATGTCTTCCTCGTCGATGTGCACGAGCCCGATGCGGGTGAATTCGCGGAACAGGCCGATCAGGCGTTCTTCGAGGTCGGTGTGGATGAACTGGTGGTATTCCGCCTGCATCTGCGGGTTGCGGGCCAGCAGGCCCGGCAGGTCGTAGAACATGAAGCGGAACTGCCACATGGCCTGGAACACCGTGTCGAGGTACGGCTCGAGGTCGGCCACCGAGATGTCGCGGTCGGTCGGCGCGGCCAGCCGTTCGGACAGGAAGGCTTTGTAGCGCAGGAAGATCTGGTAAACGATCTCTTCCTTGTTGCGGAAGTGGTAGTACAGGTTACCGGGGCTGATGCCCAGGTGTGCGGCAATGTGGTTGGTGGTGGTCGACCGCTCGCCCTGTTCGTTGAACAGGACCAGGCTCTCGGCAATGATGCGGTCGTAGGTTTTGAGGCGCGGCTTTTTCATGCGGAGGCGGCAGTTCGGTCAGGACGGGTCGGTCTGGTCGGCAGACGGGGGCCGGGCAGGATGGAACGCTGCCAGGAAGCGGTGCAGGATGTCCTGCTCGACCGTCTGCTTGCGGATGCGCGGCACGGCGATGCGCAGGTTGAGGCGGACGATTTCATCATCGACGATCTTCAGTGACACGCGTGGCGCAACCGAGGGCGTGTCGATGAGGTGCATGGATTCCAGTGCCTTCATGTGGGCCTGCGCCTCTTCAAGGAACGGTGCACAGACTTCGCGTGCCGCATTGATCAGGATGTGCTCGGCTTCCAGCACGTCGGCTTCAAGGCTGACCGGCACGGTGATGACGTGGACGATGAAGTTGCCGGTGTAGTCCTCGCGGGCCAGCGCGTGTCCCAGCAGCAGGCTGTTGGGGAAGGTGATCAGGCGGCCGGTCTGCTGGTGTGCGTCGTGCTGCGGGCCGATCTCGACGATGGTGGTGGTCAGCACGCTGATGTCCACCACCCGGCCGCGCAGTTCGCCAAGCTCGATGCGGTCACCGATGTTGTAGGCCTTGCTCATGGTGCGGTAGAAGCTGCCCGACAGGCACAGGATCACCTCCTTGAAGGCAATGGCGATCGCCGAAGCGATCACCACCAGCGATACCGCTACCGTTTGCAGCTCGCGTGACCAGATGGCCACGATGCCGATCAGGCCGGCGATCAGCAGCGCATTGCGCAGGTTGACCGACCAGCGCCGGCGCATCTCGATCGAAATCTGCGGCTGGCGTGCCAGGGTGCGGGCGACCAGTACGCGCACGGCCACCAGGCACGCCAGCAGGATGCCGGTGCGCAGCAGGTCGTTGGCCGGCAGCGCGCGCCAGAGTTCGCCGAGGCTTTCCATGGTTACGACAGCTTGACCGCGTGTTCGCGGGTGGCGTGGAACACGATGGCCGGATAACGCTCGCTGGCGAGCTCCAGGTTGACCCGGTTCGGTGCCAGGTAGGCGAGGCTGCCGGCCGCGTCAACGGCGAGGTTGTTGATGGCGGCGCGCTGGAATTCGGCGAGCCTGGCCCGGTCTTCGCAGCTGACCCAGCGGGCGGTCCAGATCGGGCAGGATTCGAACACCGCCTCGACGCCGTACTCGGTCTGCAACCGGTGCGCCACCACTTCGAACTGGAGCACGCCCACCGCGCCCAGGATCAGGTCGGCGCCGTTTTCCGGCTTGAACACCTGCACGGCGCCTTCTTCGCCCAGCTGTTGCAGGCCTTTCTGCAACTGCTTGATCTTGAGCGGGTTGCGGATGCGCACGGCCTTGAAGATTTCCGGCGCAAAGAACGGGATGCCGGTAAAGGCCAGCTGCTCGCCTTCGCTGAAGCTGTCGCCGATCTGGATGTTGCCGTGGTTGGGGATGCCGATGATGTCGCCGGCAAAGGCCTCTTCGACGATTTCGCGGCTGTGCGCCATGAATGTCACCACCGAGCTGGCGGCCACGTCACGGTTCAGGCGCAGGTGCTTCATCTTCATGCCGCGCTCGAACTTGCCCGAGCACACGCGCAGGAAGGCGATGCGGTCACGGTGCTTCGG